>Ga0326728_10022550_pt1 | contig 11670 bp, 15 predicted proteins | sample MB3enrmetagenome_FD_207602 | JGI IMG/M metagenome (GOLD analysis project Ga0326728, IMG submission 207602) | Lab enriched peat soil microbial communities from McLean, Ithaca, NY, United States - MB31MN | ecosystem: Environmental > Terrestrial > Soil > Wetlands > Peat | place: USA: New York... | reverse complement strand
CGGCCCGACGCTCCCCTCTCGACCGCGCCCCGTCCACGGGCTCGGCGCGAGGGACCTCTCCGTTGCCCGTCGAGCCCGCGTAAGGAGGGCCGTGGTCGCTACCTCTTCCGACCGCGCGCCGGCGCGTAGGCCCGGGCGGGACGGAACCTCGGCCGCGCGCGTCCCGCGGTAGGCGGAGCCGGTCACCAGAGGGGGATCTCGCGTGACCTCGCTCTTCCTTGAGTTCGTCGCGGGCTGGGAGGTCGCGGCGATCGTGGTCACGCTGATCATCAGCAGCTACCTGATCCTGAACTTGGTCGCGGCCGTCCTCCGGCCCCCGCCGGAGCGACGGTATCGGAAGGACTCCACGCTTCCGGTCGTCAGCGTCGTCATCCCCGTCTACAACGAGCCGCCGGACCTGGTCCGGGCCTCGATCGCGTCGTGGAAGCAGGTCCGGTATCCGGCCTTCGAGATCGTGGTGGCCGACGACTCCACCGAACCCCTCGAGCTGAACGACCCGTCCGTCCGGGTCATCCGCCGGACCAACCGCGACGGGTTCAAGGGCGGCGCTCTGCGCGAGGTCGTCGCTCGGCTCGACCCCGCCTCGGAGTGGATGGTCATCTTCGACGCGGACTTCGTCGTCGACCCCGACGTGCTCGTCCGGTTCACCGAGCACTTCCGACCGGGGGTCGGAGGGGTCCAGGGCTTCCAGGCGATGGGCCGCAACGAGCGGCCGACCTACCTTACCCGCTACTCCGAGGCGTTCCATGCCGTCGCGAACGCCCTGCTCGCCGGTCGGTACCGTTTGCGCGGATTCGTGGGCGTGCAGGGCACGGTCGAGGCATATCGAGTGGAGGCGATCCGTGCGATCGGCGGCATCGCGCCGTACGCCACCGCCAACGAGGACCTCGACACGACCTTCCGCCTGCGCAAGGCCGGCTGGAAGATCGTCTACGACCCCCGGATCGTCGGGCGGGGGATCGCGCCCGACCGGTACGGGGTGTTCTTCCGGCAGTCGACCCGGTGGACCTCCACGACGGTGCGGGAGTACCGTCGCCACCTCGTGTCGTTCCTGCGCTCCCCCAACGTGCCGGCGGTGGAGAAGGTCGACTCCGTCTTCTTTCTCCTCACGTGGGTCAACTCCCTCGTGGTGACGCCGACCCTCCTGTTCCTGCCGTGGGCCCTCCTGGACCTCCACGTGATCCCGCTCTGGCTCTCGATCCTGATCACGGCGCTGCCCCTCGCCCTGTTCACGCTCCCGGTGGTCCTGGGGACCCGCGCGCGGCTCGCGTTCACCGGCTGGCTCGGGTACTACGTGCTCCTGCTACCGGGCTATCTCGTGATGTTCCGGGCCTCGCTGCTGGGCCTGTTCACCGACCCGGGCTTCCTCCGGACGTCGAAGGTCCCGTCGGACTCCGCGGCGCGTTCGGCGTCGCGGAAATCCGCTTCCCTATCGGCTCGGCCCGAGCCGCCGGTCTTCCACCCCGGAGCCCCTACGATGCAGGGGGTCTTCTGCGCGAAGTGCGGCCGAGCCCTGTCGCACCGAGAAGTGCTGTTCTACGCCGTGGGCGGCCTCGACGTCGGGGACCTGAGCTGCCGACACTGCCTCGGGCACAGCGAATGGCACCGTTTCCGCTCCCCCACCTCCGCCTGAGACGGGGGGCCGTCGCTCTTCCCGGACGAGCCTCGTTCCCGACGCCGGGAACGTCCCCGGCCGAGCTCTCGCGGTTACCCGTAGGGTCCGACCTCGTCGAGGAGGTCGACGTGGGTGAGGAGCATCCGGCGGCAGCAGTAGCGGTGGAGGCCGATGCCGTCCAGGACCGCGCCCGCGGGCTCGCCCCGCGAGGTCCGCTCCCGGTACTCGTCCCAGTACTGGCCGATCACGGCGCCGCAGGTGAAACAACGGACCGGAACCATCATCGTCATGGTGCGTGTTCCTCGGTGTTCCTCAGCGGTACGACTTCTGCCGGCGCTTGCGCGCGCCGCGGCCGCCCGGCCGCTTCGGCAGCTTGCGGCGCGGGTCGTTGACGATCAGCGAGCGGTCGTAGTGCTTGAACCGCTCGCGCAGTTCGGCGTCCTTGAGCCACTCGATGAGCCCCCGCGCGATCGCGGTCCGCGCCGCGGACGCCTGACCGACGATCCCACCGCCCCGGACCCGGACGGAGATGTCGAGGCTCTTCGCCCGGTCCCCGACCATGAGCAACGGCTCCTGGATCTTCTGGCGGACCAGCTCGGGCTCGACGAGCTCGAGCGGCCGGTCGTTGAAATGGACGAGGCCGACGCCCTTGCGCACGGTCGCCCGTGCGACCGCCGCCTTGCGCTTCCCGGTGGCCAGGACGATGGGGGGAGCCTTCACAGCCGGGCTCCCAGGAGGCGGGTGATCTCTTCGAGGGTGGTCGGAGGGCGGGTCGTCGGGCGCGACTTGGCGGACTCGAGCGTTTCGGTGGGCACGCCGTGGTACTCGGGGGGGGTCCCGATGAAGACCTCGAGGTTCCGGAAGGCGGCCTTGCCGCGCGACTTCAAGTGTGGCAGCATCCCGCGTACGGTGCGCCGGAAGATCCGGTCGGGGTACCGGGGGAAGTGGGGGCCGGTGCGCTTCGAGCCGCGCGCGCGGGCCGCGGTGTAGTAGGCAAGGACCTGCGTGCGGCTGCCCGAGACGACGCTCTTCTCCGCGTTCACGACCACGATCGTCTCCCCGGAGAGCAGACGCTTCGCGATCAGGCTGGCGGCGCGTCCGAGGACGAGGCCGCTCGCGTCGACGACCGTGGGCGTCGGCGCCGGAGAGGGATCAGCCAAGGAGCCGTACCCCCGCCCCGTCGGGATGGGACTTCAGAAGGTCTTTCAGCGAGACCGCGGAACCGCCGGCAGCCTGGATCTTCGAGCGGGCCTCTTCCGAGTAGGCGAACGCGCCGACCGTGAGCGGCTTCGACAGCGGTCCCTCGGCGAGGAGCTTCCCCGGCACCACGACCGTTTCCTGGGGGTGGGCCAGCCGCTCGAGGTGTCCCACGTTGACCGGGGTCGTCTGGTGGCGCGGCCGCTCCAGCCGGTCCGCGACGGAGCCCCAGATCGGGGCATGCTGCGTCCGGGCCGTGCGTCGGAGCTCGCCAATGAGGCGGGCGAGCTCAGTGTTCTGTTTGCGAACGGCACGAGGCATGGGCGGGACGCCTCCGACCCGGGTGCGTGATATAAGCGTTACCGCCCGCGCGACACCTCCCGTCGGCCCGTCGCTCCACCGGCGTGCCGGGACGCGCGTCGGAGGCTTCCGATACTCACCAACGGTTAAATACGGCCCTCCGCCATTCGCGCCCGAGGCTCTCCCCCATGCGCAAGTTCCTCACTGAACTCCGAGGCAAGACCGTGATGACGAACGACGGACAGATCCTCGGACTGATCGACAACTTCGTCGTCGACACGCTGACCGGCGGGATCGCGCACGTCCTCGTCACCCCGAGCGAGGACGTCGAGCAGCGCCTGTTCCAGAGCGACGCGTCGGGCCGGCTCGTGCTTCCCTTCAAGAGCATGCGCGCGGTGAAGGACGTCGTCGTGATGGACATTGGGAAGTGAGACGCCCCGCGGTCCTCTGATCTCGGTCGTCATCACCGTTCGCAACGAAGAACGGCATCTCGGCCAGCTGCTCGACAGCCTCCGGGCCCAAGAGGGCCCGTTCGAGGTCATCGTCGTGGACGCCGAGAGCCGGGACCGAACGCTGGCCATCGCGCAGCAGTTCGCGCGCCAGTACCCGGAAACGTTCCGGCTCGTGGAGCACCCGGGGTCCCGAGGGATCGGGCGCAACACCGGGGTCCGGGAAGCGCGGGGAGAATCGGTCGCGTTCATCGACGGCGACTGCTTCGCGGACTCGAACTGGTTGAAGCACCTGCGCGCGGCCCTCGCCACCGCGCCGGTGGTCGCCGGCCAGACCGTCACGGTCGGGAAGCCCCGCTACGGTCGTCTCGAGCGGGTCGAGCTCGTGCAGAGCGGGTACGACGTGACCTACCCCTCGTGCAACCTCGCCTATCGGCGGGAGCTGTTCGAGCGGCTCGGGGGGTTCGACCCCCGGTTCATCACCGCCGAGGACATCGACCTCAACCTGAGGGCGGTCCGCGCCGGAGCGTCGATCCGCTACGTCCCCGAGGCGGTCGTCTACCACCACATGCGGACGACGTTCGTCCGCTTCCTCTACCAGGCGTTCTGGAACGGGTACGGCCGCAAGCAGCTCACGGAGAAGCACGGCAGCCTCTGGGAGCGCTACCGGGTCACGCGCCTCATCTGGGGCCAACGGGGCGTCATCGCCTGGTCGCGGCTCTCGGCCGCGTTCGCCGGATATACGGCGCGCGTGCTGACCGGGGGTGCCCATCGGCTGAACGGAGCGCCGACCGCGTCGGCGCCGAAGGTCTAGTTCGCCTTCAGAAGGTCCGCGACCTTCACGACCTCGCCGAGGACCTTCGGGAGGTCCGCCGACTGGTCGACCACCGCGACGAGGAGGGCCTTCTTGCCGCTCCCGACGATGATCGTCTTCGAATCGTTCCCCTCGATCACGATCCGCTCGGGCGGGGCCCGGTTGAGCTCCGTGTTCGCGGTCGCGGCCGCTCCGAGGATCGTGGCGCACATGATCGCGAACGTCTCGGTGTAGACGCCGGCGGGCACGTCGGCGTAGAGGACGAGCCCGTCGCGGGAGACGAGCGCGGTGGCGATGCCACCGATGCGCGTCTTCAGGTCCTTGACTACGGCCCCCACGTTCCCGGTCGCCATCATCGTTCCACCCGCCTCCTTACATGTCCTCGATTCGGAATCGGCACTCGGGGTGGCCAGTGCTGGCGCACATCTCTTCCGTACACTTAACGCGCCCCCCCTTAAAACGTTCGTAGAACTCGCGAAGCATCCCGCGCAGGCGGTGGCAGGTGGGAATGTCGCTCGGGCAGACCTCAATCGACCCCCTGACGACGACCTCGTGGTCGGTGAACGAAATCTCCTCGACCCAGCCGCGCTCCTTCAGGATGTGCCCCACCCGCTCGAAGTACTTCGGGCGGTCCTTGAGGGCCTCCTCGGCCATTCCCGACCCGATGACCGATCCTTCCTTGAAGAACAGTCCGTGGCAGGCGTGCGACATCACGCCTTCGTAGAGCTCCTTGATCTGCCGAAGCTCTGCCTGGTCGACCTTTACCGAGCGCATGGAACGGGCGGGGCACCGCCTGAGGTTGTATTAATCTATTCAGTCCGGTCCGCCTTCGTCGGGGGTCACGGGTCGCCCGTCTCTTCGGCCGCGCCGGAGGCGTCTCCGGCCGCCAAGGTCGTCTCGAACGCGTCCAGCGTCGTCAGTCGGCCGCCCTGCACCTTCGGCCAGGTGTCGTACCGGTCGAGGAGCAGCACGGCGAGGTCGGCGCGGGCGGCGGCCCGCACGTCGCTCCAGAACAGGTCGCCCACGAACGCCGTCCGCTCGACCGGCGCGCCGAGCTTCTCCGCCGCCGAGCGGAACGCCGCACGGTCGGGTACCGAGGGACCCGGTGGGTCCCCGCTGCTGAGGAGGAGCGTCTCGGGAAACCCGCCGCGGTGCAGGAGCCAGCGCGCCGACTCGGCCGGCAACGGGGTCACGACCCCGACCCGGATCGCGTTCGCCCGGAGCCGGGGCAGGAGCGCCGACACGTCGGCGTAATGCTCGACCTGGCCCGCCGGGCGGAGCATGCGGCGCACCACGGCCTCGCTCTCCTCGGTCGGCAGGGGGTGGCCGGCGACCGCGGCCAGAGTGTCGGCGAGGTGCTGGCGCAGCGCCGCGAGGTCGGCGGGAGGTTGCTTTCCGGTGAGCCCCTGCCAGCGCCGCCGGTCCCAGGCCTTCAGCGAGCGGCGGATCGCCGCATGGACCCGGCGCTCGCCCAGGAGCGGTCCTTGGGGATGCCAGGCCCACTGCCACATCGTGGTCGTGTGGAACGGAACGAGCACGTCGTCCAGGTCGAAGAGGACGGCCTCGACCTCGCGGGAGCCGCAGCGAAGCGTCACGGACTACCGCGCGAACCGCGCCCGGTCTTCTGGAGCTCGAGGAGGTCCTCGGTCGAGACCTTCTCGCCCTTCTTGAGCCGGGCGAGGAAGTCCTCCTCCCGGGGCGCTTCGGCCTCGCCCCAGGTCTGGGGTGCGCGGCCGCCGCGCGTCGCGTAGAGGAGCTTCTCGATGTCGCGGACCTCTTCGATCGCCGCGATGTGCGCCCGGTGCGCCTCGTCGGCCTGCGCCTTGACCTCGATGAGCTTCGCCTGCACCTCGTCGGCCTGCCGGCGCAGCTCGTCGACGGACTCGTACAGCGCGACCATCGCCTCGTGCTCGCGCTGCGCCTCCTCGGCGTACTGACCGACCGCGGCGTGGTGCTTCTCGGCTTCGTCCCGAGCCTCGGCGAACGCCTTCATCGTCTGCTCGACCTCGGGGTCCTGGCGCAGCTGGTCGTCCTGCTCGCGGATCCCGGCCTCGAGGCGCTTCATCTCCTCGATGAGGCGCTTCTCCTGTTCCCCGGTGAGCGCCGTCGTCATGTGGCGGAACTCGAGCTCTTTGAGCTCCTTGCGGAGCCGCCAGACCGGGACCGCCCCGGGCCGAGGGGTGCGGGCCCGCCGCAGTTCCTGGACCTTGTCCCCGAGCTCCTGGAGCTTGGTGTTCCACTCCTCGCGCAGGCGCTTCTCCTCGCGGACGTTCGCGTTGAGCGTGTCGCGAAGCCGGCGGTGGTCCTGGGCCTCCGCGCTCTTGTCGTGGAGCTCGTCCAGGATCCGGGACCGCTCTTCCGCGATCGTACGGGCCTCGGTGTTCAGCGTGTCGCGACGCGCCCGCGCATCGTCCGCGCGAGCGTTCGACTCCGCGCGCTTCTTCTCCAGATCTTCGGTCGCGTCGCTCAAACGGGCACCGTCGCACGGTCGGGATTCCCCCGACCGGGGGTTCGTTTACCCGATAGAATTGATATAAAGGCTTCCGACGGAGCGGCTATCGCGGGGGTCCTCGGCCGACACACCCCCGGGGTTTCTTCTGGGCCCCGGAAACGGGCTACCCGCCTCGGACCCGGCGTGCCGCCGCGTGCGACCCCGAACGACGAGATCCCGGCGGACGGGACGGAAACGGGAAGAGAGAACGAGGTTCCCGGAGCCCGTCCGCCATGTCCGGGAGCCGGCTCGAAGCGTGGAACGGCAGCGCCGAGCAATACGACTCCTTCGAGAAGCAGTGGCATTTCTACGGCGCCGTCGGGGAAGCGATCGTCCGCGAGCTTCCCCTTCGCGAGGACTCGCGCGTGCTCGAGCTCGCCTGCGGCACCGGTGCGTGCACGCTCTCCCTCGCGAAGGTCGTTCGAACGGGGACGGTCGTGGCCCTCGACTACTCCGAAGGAATGCTCGCCGTCGCCCGCCGGAACGCCGCGGCGGAGGGCGCCTCCTCCGTCGTGTTCGTCCACGGGGACGCCGCCGACCTCGGGCGGCTGCTGGCGGGGCAGCGATTCGACCTGGCGGTCTGCAACTCCGCGTTCTGGCACTTCCCCGAGCCGGAGAAGGTGCTCCGGGAACTTCGCGAGCTACTGACCGAGGAAGGACAGTTCGCCCTCAGCCTGCCTTCCTGGGTTGGGGGGAGCCCCGAGCGCCGGGAGGCGTTCCGGGCCAAGGTCCGCGAACTGCTCGAGCAGCACGGGGTGACCCACGAGCAGATCGAGGCGGCCACGGCCCCGGGGCCGCGCCTGAGGGTCGACCTCTCGGAGCTCCTCGGTCGCTGCGGATTCTCGGTGAGAGAGGTCGCCTTCGAGATGCCCGTCTCCCGGGCGTCGCGGGCGGCCTGGAGGCGGATCTCGGTCTTCTCGGACCGGGGGCGCTGGCTCCGGAACGTCCCGGGCCTCGACCCCGCCGTCGCGGCGCAGGTGCGCAAGGAACTGGACGCGTGGCGTCGGAGCCGATTCCCCCGCGACTCCCGCACTTCACGATGGAGGATCCTCGTGGCGCGGCGAGCGCAGGGCCCCGCGCCGGACCCCCGACGAACCTCCGACGAGGGCCCGGGAACGGTTTCGCCTGCCACGTCATACTAATATGGCGAACCCTCGATGATTCGCCCCGTGGAAGAGGTCGGCCGGATCTATGGGGACGTCGGTCTCGGCCAGTTCCATCTCACGCTCACGCGGCCGGTCGAGCGCGGGGACTACCTCACGGTCGAGGACGAGATCCACGGCAAGGTCCTCTGCCAGATCGACGACCTGAAGCGCAAGAGCGACTTCGACCTCGAGCGGGCCGGGGCGACCGGCCCGTCGGACGAGGGGGCGATCCACGAGAACCTCCTGGGGCTCGCCCGCATCATCGGCTACCGCGACGCGCAGGGCCTCGTGAAGCAGCCGACGCTCCCCTTCCGGCCGGGCGCCCACGTCTTCCGGGCGGAGGAGCCCCTCATCGCCGAGGTCCTCGGCCTAAAGCACCGGCCCAACAGCGGCGCCTACGTCGGGCTCCTGCGGAACCACAACCTGCGGGTGGAGCTCGACATCAACCAGCTGGTCCAGCGTCACGTGAGCGTCCTCGCGAAGACCGGGGGCGGGAAGAGCTACCTGCTGGGCGTCCTCATCGAGGAGCTCCTTCGTCACAAGGTCACCTGCGTCATCATCGACCCCCACGGCGAGTACGGCTCCCTGCGCTTCGCGGCCGAGAAGAACGGCGTCCACGCGCGCTTCGGGGTCGAGTCGCAGGGGTTCGCCCGCCAGGTCCAGGAGTACTCCCCCGACGCCAACCTGAACCCGAGCGCGAAGCCGCTCACCTTCTCGCTCCGCCACCTCGACCCGCGCGACCTCCTGGTCTTCATGGGCCTCACGAACGTCAAGACGTTCCTCGCCCCGCTGAAGCAGCTGATCGAGCGGGTCAGCTCCTCGAACCCGGACTTCTCGGTCCACGACCTCGTCCGGCTCGCGGAGGGCGGCGAGGGGGCGATCGCCGAGACGCTGCACGAGCGGCTCGAGTACGTGGAGCAGACGAAGCTCCTCGGTCCGGTGGGCACGAGCCTGAACGACCTCGTGAAGGCGGGCGAGGCGACGCTGATCAACCTGCGGGGGGTCGCGCCGGACGTCCAGGAGCTCGTCGTCGCCCGGATCGCCGGCACCCTCTTCGACAACCGCAAGCGGGGCAAGATCCCCCCGCTCTTCCTCGTGGTCGAGGAGGCTCACAACTTCGCCCCCCAGCAGGGCACCGTCACCTCCTCCCGGGTCCTGAAGAACATCGCGAGCGAGGGACGGAAGTTCGGCCTCGGGCTCTGCTGCGTCACGCAGCGGGCGGCCCGGATCGACAAGAGCGTCCTTTCCCAGTGCAACACCCAGCTGATCCTGCAGGTGACGAACCCGCTCGACCTGAAGGCGATCGCCCAGTCGATCGAGGGGCTGACCTCGGGGATGACCGAGATGATCCAGTCGCTGCCGGTCGGCACCGCGCTCATCACCGGCGGCGGCTACCACACCCCGCTCTTCTGCGAGGTGCGCCCGCGCGCCACCCGCCACGGGGGCGAGAGCGTCCAGATCGTCGCGGCGTGAGCGTCCGCGAGCGCCCGGGAATTCCGGCGGCGCCGGGCCGGGTCTAGGTCCGCGAGGAGTCCAGAAGGTAGCGCGTCACGACCCGCACGCCGAAGCCGACGGCACCGAGGTTCTGGTACGATGGCTGGTACTTCTTGGTGGTCAGCGTCGTGTACGCCGGGCCGGCGATGTCGAGGTGGGCCCAGGGCGTCGTGCCGACGAACGTCTCGAGGAACGCCGCCGCGGTCAGCATGCCGGCGGGCGGGATCTCGGTGGAGTTGCGGACGTCCCCGACGTCGCTCTTCACGAGCTCGCGGTGGTAGTCGGTGAGCGGCATGCGCCACAGGGGCTCGCCGGTCGCGGCGGAGGCCGCGAGGAGGCCCTGGGCGAGCCGGTCGTCGTTGGAGACCAGGCCGCCCGTGTCGTCCCCGAGGGCCACCACCTGGGACCCGGTGAGGGTCGCGAGGTCGATCACCTCGTCCGGATGGCACTGGGCGACCGCGTAGCCGAGGCCGTCGGACAGGACGACCCGTCCCTCGGCGTCGGTGTTGAGGACCTCGATCGTCTTGCCGTTGTACGTGCGGACGACGTCCCCGGGACGGTACGCAGTACCGCTCGGAAGGTTCTCCGCGCAGCAGAGGATGCCGACGACCCGGGGCGGGACCTTGAGCGTGGCCGCGGCCCGGAGGATGCCGAGGACGGCGACCGCCCCGGACTTGTCGAACTTCATGTACGCCATGGCGGGCGCCGGCTTGATCGAGATCCCGCCCGAGTCGAACGTGATCCCTTTGCCGACGACGGCGACCGTGCGGCCCCGCTTCGAACCGCCCGCGTACTCGATGACGATGAGGCGGGGAGGGTGGGCCGACCCGCCGCCGACCGCGAGCAGGCCGCCGCAGTGCATCTCGGCGAGCTTCTTCTCGTCGAAGACCGTGACCTTGAGGCCGAGCTCCTCCCCGAGCACGCGCGCCTCCTCGGCGAGCCGCTCGGGCGTGGCCGTGTCGGCCGGCAGGTTCGCGATATCCCGCGTCCAGAGGACCGCCTCCGTGAGGTCGTGCTCCTCGGCGACCGCTTTCTTGACCGCGGCTTCCGCCCGACCGAGCTCCTCACCCAGGGCGAGCGTCACTTCCTCGACCCCGCCCTCGGTCTTGGTCTTGTACTTCACGAATTCGTAACTCCCGAGCACGGCGCCGTCGACCAGGGCGCGGGCGGCGGTCTCGAACGGAACGCCCTCCCCGACGAACGACGGGACACGGAACGCGAGGGTCCGGGCGCCCTTCCCCTTCAGCCCCTTCACGACGGTCCCCGCCGCGCGGCGGGCGCCCTCCGCGTCCCAGCGGGCCCGAGGGCCGAGGCCCACGAGCACGAGTCGGCCGCGTCCGTCCGGTCGGTGGATGACGGTCAGCTCCCCGCGCTTCCCGCGGATCTCCTTCCGGTCCCAGGCCCCGCGGACGAGTCCCTTGGCCGTCTCGTCCTCTTTCGCGAGCGCCCGGGGGAACGCGTCGTCCTTGTCCGAACGTTCGTAGACCCCGCTCGCCACCGCGTCAGTGACGGCGGTGAGACCGTCACGACGGTCGACGATGACCTTCATCGGCCCGGCCCGGCCTAGAACGACGGACGGATCTTCTGGCGGTCGATCCGGATCCCCGCGGGGGTGATGGCGAGCAGGTTCTTCGCGATCCCCGCGACGTCCCCACCGGTGTCCTTCGCGACGTTCTTGAGATCGATGCTCATCCGCTTCACGGCCATCTGGTCGTTCGCGATGGACGTGTAGTCGAGCAGGACGATGTCGCCCTGATAGGCGAGCTTCGAGATCTGGTGCAGGTCCTCGAACCGGAGGATCTCCGCGAGACGAACGGTGCCGTGCGCGCCCGCGAGGGCCCCGGCCTCGTCCTCGAACTGCATCGTGCCAAGGTCAAGGAAAGACCCCTCTTCCAACGTGTCGGACCCGTGATGGCGCCGAAGGATTCCGCTCTTCTTCATCATGGAGACGTGCCCCGCTTCCGGGAGCATCGACTGGGAGTTCGATTCTTAAGTCTATTGCTCCATTTCCTCGACCGGCCTTCGGGAAGCCGGGGCGCTCTTCGGTCCGATCCCCCGCGGAAAGCGCAGGCAGAAGGTGACCCGGTAGACCTCCTGGCCGTACTTGCGCCCGGCCAGGCTCGACGACTCCTTCACCGCGATCCCGTAGCGCTGCTTCGCCAGCT
>Ga0326728_10022546_pt1 | contig 11672 bp, 8 predicted proteins | sample MB3enrmetagenome_FD_207602 | JGI IMG/M metagenome (GOLD analysis project Ga0326728, IMG submission 207602) | Lab enriched peat soil microbial communities from McLean, Ithaca, NY, United States - MB31MN | ecosystem: Environmental > Terrestrial > Soil > Wetlands > Peat | place: USA: New York... | reverse complement strand
CCCCGACTATATCCTCGACCTCGGTAAGACCGAGGCCCGGCTCCCCAAGAAAGAACAGTCCCGCCTGGAAAGCTACAGCGTGAGCGACCGCGTGCGTTGCGTGATCAAGCTGGTGGACAAGTCCAGTAAAGGTCCCGGCGTGCTGGTGTCGCGCGCCGCGCCCGAGCTGGTGATGCGCCTCTTCGAGCAGGAGGTGCCCGAGATCTACGATGGCACGGTGGCCATCAAGGGCTGTGCGCGCGAGGCCGGCGAGCGCACCAAGATCGCCGTGCAGAGCCGCGACCGCGATGTCGATAGCGTCGGCGCCTGCGTGGGCATGAAAGGCATGCGCGTCCAGTCCATCATCCGCGAACTGCGCGGCGAGAAGATCGATATCATCGAGTATTCCGACGATCCCGTGGTCTTCGCCACCCACGCCCTGAGCCCCGCCAAGGTGAGCCGCATTACCATTCTCGATCCGCTCGAAAAGCACATGGAAGTGATCGTCGACGATTCGCAGCTCTCGCTGGCCATCGGCAAGAAGGGGCAGAACGTGCGCCTCGCCGCCAAGCTGCTGGGCTGGAAAATCGATATCAAGAGCGAAGAGGAAAAAAGGCAGGAAGTGGAATCGGCCATGGCGGCGCTGGTGTCGCCCGGCGCGCCGGTCTCGGTCCTCGTCGAATACGGCCTGACCGAAGCGCTGGTAGAGAGACTGCTCGAAACCGGCATCGGCACCGTCGAGAAGCTGGGCGGCATGACGCCCGAGCAACTCGAAGAGATTCAGGACATCGGGCCCAACATGGTGGTGCAGATTCAGGAAGCGGTGAACGCCTACTACGCCCAGTTTGAGGAGTCCGCGGCGGACGCCAATCCGGAAGAGCCCGAATCGGAACCCGCCGGGGAAGGCGTCTCCACGGAAACCGCCGCCGCGGAGGCCCCGGAAGAAAGCGCCGCCGCGGAGGCCCCGGAAGAAAGCGCCGCCGCGGAAGCCCCCCAGGAAAGCGCCGTCGCGGAGACTGCCGGCGTGGAGGAAGGCGAAGATACCGCGGAACAGTTTGCTACCATAGAAGACGCGGCTTCGGGTCCCGCGCACAACGCGGGGGTTGTCGCCACTCCAAATCGGCAGCAAGAATCGGGACCAGAAGACATGGAGCACGAGGAAGAAAGCCCGGAGCATGGCCAATAGGTGGGCAGCTCCAGTGTTCATGCAGTTTGCTTTTTCTATGAAGAAGATTCGGATCAACGAGCTGGCAAGGGAATTGGAAGTCAAGGCTCACGAGATTCTGGAGCGGCTCCCCGAGCTGGGCGTCCAGGAAAAGAAGACGCACTCCAGCTCAATCGATGAGGACGTAGCCATCAGGCTGCGCCGCTTGTATGGGTTCGATGTCCCGGATCTCGAACCCGAAGCGGAAGGCGGCCCGGAGACGGCCGTTGCCGAAGCGCCGGAAGAGAGCGCCAGGGCGGCTCCTGAAGATGGCCTCGGCGCCCACGCGGTGCCCCATCCGCAGCTTCGTCCCGAGCAGCCGCGTGAAGCGGCGGCGCAGCCGCTGGCGGCCAGCGGGGCGGCTCCGGCTGCCGAGCTCCCGGAGGCAGCTCCCCTGGCGCTGCCTCCCCAGCCCGCCCCTCCCATTCGCCCGCCGCTGGCTGGCCGCCCCATTCATCCGCCCATACTCGGGCAGCCCGCGCCGCGTCCGGAGGTGGTCAATCGCGCCCCCGAGGCTCCGGCGCCAACTCCCGCGCCCATTCCCGCGCCCATTCCCGCGCCAACTCCGGCCCCACAGGTCCAGCCAGTGACTCAAGCGCCCGCCCCACCGCCTCCACTGCCCCACCAGGCTCCGCCCGCAATCGTGATTGCCCCGGGACGCCCCGTTCCCGGTGGCCCCAAGCCCCTGCCTGGCGCGGCGTCGTCCGGCCCACGGCCGGGCCAGGTGCTCTCCGGTCCACGAGCTCCGTTTCCGTCCGCACCCGCCGAGGCCGTGCGCCCGGGCCCGGCAAGCCATCCGCCTGCGGCGCAGCGTCCCAACCTGGTTGCGCGAAAAGGCCCCGAAGTGCCCAGGGAAGCGCCCCCGCGTCCCAGCGCGGCTCCCGGCGTTCCCAGCGCTCCCGCAACTCCGGCTCCGCCGCCGGCGCGGCCCCTCGCGGGCCAGCCCGCGGCGCGTCCCGTGGTGCCGCCCCGCCCCGACCTGGTGGCCAAGCTCTCCGCTCCGCGGCCGGCCATGCCGGCCCAGCCCGCTGCTCCGCGGCCGGGAATACCGAAGCCCGCAGCCGCGGCGCCCGTTCCGGGCCAGCCGATCTGGCGCGGCCCCGTTCGCCCCGGCCAACCCGCGGTCGCCAAGACGGGTGTTCGCCCCGGAACTCCAGCCGTAGTCCGTCCGGTCGGGCCGCGGCCCCAGCATCCTACTTCCCGCGGGCGCCTCGAGCCGGGTCTCGCGCCTCCGCCCGTGGAACCGGCACGCGGACGCCCCGGCGATAAACGCGGCGGCCGCCCGCAGCCCCGCGAGCGCGTCGAACCGGAAAAGATCCTGCGGCCCACGCGCCGTCACGTCGAGACCGGTCCGCCGCCCATCAACCGCGAGATCACCATCTCGGAAGGCATCACCGTCAAGGAGCTTTCCGAAAAGCTCGACGTCAAGGCCGCGCTGTTGATGAAGAAACTGATGGACCGCGGCATCTACGTGGCCATCAATCAGACGCTGGATTCCAAGCTGGCCACCGACCTGGCGCGCGACTTCGGCGCGTCCACCGCCACCGTCACCTACGAAGTAGAGGCCATGCAGGCGGTCGAAGAAGCCGAAGAGACCAAGGATCTGGAAAAACGCGCGCCCGTGGTCACCATCATGGGCCACGTGGACCACGGCAAGACTTCGCTGCTCGACGCCATCCGCGAAGCCAATGTGGCGGCCCGCGAAGCCGGCGGCATCACCCAGCACATCGGCGCGTACCACGTGGAGATGAATGGGCGCAAGATCGTTTTCATCGATACCCCCGGCCACGAAGCCTTCACCCGCATGCGCGCCCGCGGCGCCAAGGTAACGGATATCGTGGTGCTCGTGGTGGCGGCGGATGACGGCGTGATGCCCCAGACGCTCGAAGCCATCGATCACGCGCGCGCCGCCAAGGTGCCCATCGTGGTGGCCATCAACAAGATCGACAAACCCGAGGCCCAGCCGGAGCGCATCAAGCAGCAACTCTCCGACCGCGGCCTGCTCCCCGAAGATTGGGGCGGCGACACGGTCATGGTGCCGGTTTCGGCCAGAACCCACCAGAATCTCGACCTGCTGCTCGAAATGATCCTCCTGGTGGCCGACATGCAGGACCTCAAGGCCAACCCGGGCCGGCCGGCCATGGGCACCGTGATCGAAGCCCAACTGGATCGCGGGCGCGGTCCCGTGGCTACCGTGCTGGTCCGCAACGGTACGCTGGCTGTCGGCGATTTCTTCATCTGCGGCGCCGTGTTCGGCAAGGTGCGCGCCATGCAGAACGACCGCGGCGCGCAGGTGCGCAAGGCCGGGCCGTCCATGCCCGTCGAAGTCCTCGGGCTGGAGTCGCTCCCCGAAGCCGGCGACGATTTCCAGGTCGTGACCGATACCGCCAAGGCCAAACAGATCGTCAATTTCCGCGACCAGAAGCAGCGCGAAGCGGCCCTGGCAAAATCCAGCCGTCTCACCCTCGAGCAACTGCACCAGCAGATGCAGGCGGGCGACGTCAAGGAACTGCCCATCATCATCAAGACCGATGTCGGCGGCTCGGCCGAAGTGCTCACCGAGACCCTGCAGAAGCTTTCCAACGACAAAGTCAAGATCCGCGTCATTCACTCCGGCGTGGGCGCCATCAACGAGTCGGACGTCCTGCTGGCATCGGCGTCCAACGCCATCATCATCGGCTTCAACGTGCGTCCGGAGCGCAACGCCTCGGCCCTTGCCGAGCAGGAGAAGGTCGATATCCGGCTGCACACCATCATTTACAACCTGACCGACGAGATCAAGAGCGCCATGAGCGGTCTGCTGGCTCCCGTGTTCAAGGAAGTCTACAAGGGCAAGGCCGAAGTGCGCGAGACTTTCCGCATCACCAAGGTGGGCAGCGTGGCCGGCTGCCAGGTGCTCGACGGCGTGATCCCCAGCCGCTCCGAAGTGCGGCTGCTGCGCGACAACGTGGTGGTCTACACCGGAAAGATCGGCTCGCTGCGGCGGTTTAAGGACGACGTGACCGAAGTCAAGAGCGGCATGGAGTGCGGCATCACGCTGGAGAATTTCGGCGACGTCAAGCAGGGCGACATGATCGAAGCGTTCGCCACCGAGCGCGTCGCGAGCGAAGTATTCGCCTGATCGAATGGCGGCAATTGGCGTTCTGACATTGGAGTTGCGTCTCGAAAACTCGCACTCGCTGAAAGACAAGCGTCACGTGGTGCAGAGTCTCAAGGACCGCTTGCGCTCGAAGTTCAACGTGGCGGTGGCGGAGATCGATTACCAGGACACCTGGCAGCGCGCCGCCGTGGCTGCCGTAACGGTGTCCTCCGACCACGTTCACGCGGAGAAGGTGCTGCGCTCCGTGGAAGACGAAGCCGCCCAAATCCTCGGCGGCGAACTGGCCGACGCAACCGTGGAGTGGCTGGCGTGAAGAGCGGGGGTTGGGGGTTAGGGGTTGGGGGTTGGGGATTAGTGCTCCGCGGAGTTCCCCGTTTCCTCCGCCCGAGGCGGTCTCGTCTGCGGATGCACACAACCCCAACCCCCAACCCCCGATCCCCAATCCCTGGTTTCCATGGATGAACGTCGCACATTACGGGTCTCCGAAGCGGTACGCGAGGAGCTTTCCGAGATCATCGGCTTCGAGACCGCCGATCCACGCCTGCTCGCCGTCGAGGTGACCGAAGCGCACGTCAGTCCCGACGGGCGTCACGCCAACATCCGCGTGGTGATTCGGGGGGACGAGCGGGAGCAGAAAAAGTCGCTGGCGGCCCTCGAACACGCCAAGCACTATCTGCGCCACGAGCTGGCTGCGCGCCTGAGCCTCCGCCATGTGCCCGAATTGCACTTCCAGACCGATCGCAACACGGACGTGGAAAGCCGTATCGAGTTCCTTCTCAAGCGCGCCAGCAAATCCCGCGCCCGCTCCGACACCTGACCTTCACCGCTTGACGAACAGCGAAATCGCCATGCCGAATCCGATGGCGATGACGATGCGCCTCACCGCCGTGCGCCCCAGCTTGCGGGCCATGCCCGCCCCGCCGTAGCCGCCGAGGATCGCCGCCACCGCCATGATCAGGACATCCGGCCAGTACACCATGCGCGCATACACGAAGTAGAGGGCGGCGATGCCGTTGATGCTGCCGCCGAAGACCACCTTCATGCTGTTCATCTCGTGAATGTCGGTAAGCCCGAGAATGCTCAACGCCGCCAGCATCAGGATCCCGATGCCCGCTCCGAAGTAGCCGCCGTAGATCCCCACCGCCAGTTGGAACAGAACGGCGCCCACGAACCACTTGGTCGACCGCCGCGATTGCGGGTCGGCGGTCTTCAGCATCCGCTGCACGGTCTCCTGCGCCATGAACAGGAAGGTGGCGAACAGAATCAGGTAGGGCACCATGCGGTCGAATGTCGAAGTAGGCGTCCAGCGCAGCAGCACCGCGCCGGCCAGCCCTCCCGCCAGGCTGGGAACAATCAGCCAGCGGAACCGCGGCTCGGCCGATTGCAGTTCCCGGCGGTAGCCCCAGGCGCTGCCCACCGCGCCCGGCCAGATGGCCACCGTGCTGGTGGCGTTGGCCGTGACCGAATCCAGGCCGAGCCAGATCAGGGCCGGGAAAGAGACCAGCGTTCCGCCGCCGGCCACCGAGTTGATGGCGCCCGCGAGGAACGCCGCGGCAAATGCCACCGCCGCCCGCCAGACGTCCAGAGTAGGGTGCAACTTCGAGGATACAACCTTTCTGGAACTTTCCGCCCGCCGGAGGCAATCACCAGTAGCGGACAGAAACGCGAGGAGGAATAGACTCGATGAACACAAAGCTTGTGATCGGCGGATTACTGACGGCCCTCACGCTGGCGGCGCAGCCGCCCGGCGGCCCCAGAGGGCGCGGACCCATGGGATTCGGACCCGGCGGCCCCGGTCCTGGAGGACCGCCCCGGCAAGTCGTGACTGGCACGCCCTACTCCGGCGTCGAAGTGAGGTCGTCGGTGCAGACGCTGGCCAACGGCAACGTGATTCAGCGCCAGGAGCAGACCACCGTGTATCGCGACAGCCAGGGTCGCGTCCGCCGGGAATCCACGCGCACCACTCCGGACGGGCAGACCCACACCATGATTTCGATTTCCGACCCGGTCGCCAACACGGTCACCGAACTGGACCCCGTGCACAAAGTTGCCCAACAGCGGCCTGCCCGATTCCCCAATCAGCCGCAGACCAACGCCGCCGGCCGCGCGCGCGGGCCGATGAATCCGCCTAGGAATGGCGGAGCCCAGGCCAACATGCGAACGGAGACCCTGTCCACGCAGAGCATAAACGGAATCTCGGCTTCCGGCTCCCGGGTGACCCGCACCATCCCTGCCGGTCAGATCGGCAACTCCCAGCCCATCGAGACCGTGCATGAGACGTGGATGTCGGACGATCTCAAAGTTCCGGTCCTGGTGAAGACCACCGACCCGCGAACCGGAACCACCACCACTCAGTTGACTAACATCAACCGCAGCGAGCCGGATCCCGCGCTCTTCCAGGTGCCTTCGGACTATACCGTGCGGAAAGGCCCCGGCGGCCCTCCCGGACCAGCCCGCCAATAGACTCCGGCCGCGAGCGCGCGGAGTACACTGAGGCATGCGTGCACTCACTCGGTTCTCAGTGATCTCTGTGCTGGATCTAGCGCTGTGTATCTCCGCGCACTCGCAGCAAAAACAGTCTTCGGTCGAACGCGGTAAGTATATCGTCGAGACTGTGGCCAGGTGTGAGTTCTGCCACACTCCCCGTGACGAGAATGGAAAGCCCGACCGCGGACGCTGGCTGATGGGCGGCCCGCTGCAACTGAGGGCCACCTATCCGGCGCAATGGGCAACCGTGGCGCCGCGCATCGCGGGCCAGCCGCCCGGGACCGATGCCGAAGTCGTCAAGCTGCTGACCACGGGCATCTGGAAGACCGGACTCCAGCCTAAACCGCCGATGCCGCCCTTCCAAATGACCCAGCCGGATGCTCAAGCCGTGCTGGCTTACCTCAAGTCTCTCCCCGGGCGGGAGTAAGCCGCCGCAGCGTTTCGCGCGGTAGGCTAGTCACTCACTCCGCAGAGCTTTCACGGGATCCGCGGTGGCCGCCTTCCATGCCGGGCCGGCGCTCGCCAGCGCTCCCACGCCCGCCAGCACGGCGGCCGAACTCGCGTAGGTCAGCGGATCGGCGCCGCTGACCCCGTACAGCAGGCTCGAGAGCAGGCGGTGCAGCAGGAGTGCGGCGACCGTGCTGGCGGCCAGTCCCGCGGCCACCGGGAGCATGGTGTCGCGCAGGATGACAGCGACCACCTCGCGAGGCCGGGCGCCCAGCGCTACCCGGATCCCCACCTCGTGCGCGCGCAGGTTCGCCGTGTAAGCAATCACGCCATAGACGCCGGCCGACATCAGCAGCAGCGCCAGGCCACCGATCGCCGCGAGCACCCAACTGGAGAAGCGCGGCCGCCAGATGGAATCGGCGATCACGTCCGACATGGTCTCCACCTTGACGATGGGCTGGTCGCGATTCACCGCCCAGACTTCTTTCTGGAGAATTCCCGCGAGCGCCAGCGGATCGTCCACCGTGCGCACCACCACGGCCGCCAGGAACGACCCGAAGATGAGTTGCTGGTACGAGAAATAAACCTCGTCCTGCGCCGGCGCTTCGTAGCTCATCTGCGGCGCGTCCTTGACGACGCCGATGACGGTGCTGCTCTTGCCGCCGCCCGAGACGCTGCGGCCCACCGCATTCCCGTCGGGAAACAAGTGCCGCGCCAGGTGCTCGTTCAGGATGACAACGGCGGGCACGGTGGAATTATCCGCCGCGGAGAAGTCGCGCCCGGCCAGCAGCGGAATTCCCATCACCGCAAAATAGCGCGGGCTCACGCAGCGCGCCCGAAGATTCCCCGTGGTCTCGGCCGAGGCCGATCGAAGTGGCTCGCTGAGGGTGGTATTGGCCGGTGAAAGCGGCAGGTTGTTGACCACCGCCACGGCGCTCACCCCGGGAATGGTCTGTAATCGCTCGACCAGTTGCTGGAAGTAGGCCATCTGCTGCGGCCTGGTGTCGAATTGCTTGGGACGGTGCAGGGCCGTTCCGATCGGCACCTTCAAGGTCAGCACGTGGTCGGGATGGATGCCCATGTCCGCCTCCTCAAGCCGGATCAGGCTGCGCACCATCAGGCCCGCGCCCGCGAGCAGGAGGAAGGCCAGAGCCGCCTCGCCGGCAATCAGGAATGAGAACAGCCGGGTGGACCCCTTGGCCGCGCCGGCAGCACGTCCGCTTCGCAAGGCGGTCTCGAAGTCGAGTTTGGAAGCCACCAGCACCGGCACCAGGCTGAAGAGGCAAGCCACCAGCAGGCACACCGCCGCGTTGAATGCCAGCACGCGCCCGGTCACCGTCACCTGCTGCAAGTGAGGCATGACGATGGGCAGCGCTGCGATGCGCCTGGCCAGCACGCGCAACAATCCGGCGGCCACGGCGATGCCGGCGGCGCTTCCCACGGCGGCCAGCACCACGCTTTCCGCCAGCAGTTGCCGCATCACCCGCCAGAAACCCGCGCCCAGGCAAGCGCGGATGGCAATCTCCTTCTGCCGTTCGACCGCGCGGCTCAACATCAGGCTGGCGACATTGGCGCAGGCGATCGCGAGCAGCAGACCGACCGCGGCCAGAATCAGAAGCAGGGTCTGATTGGCCTTGCTTCCCGCATCTTCGGTCCACACGGAAGCCAGCACGCGCAGGCCCGCCCGCTCGATGGGATCCAGTTGTTCGAACTGGCGGGCCATCGCGACCATGGCGGCGTTCACCTGGGGAATCGTTACGCCGTCCTTCAGCCGTGCAACCACCTGGACGGCGTCAGTCGAAGCGCTGGTGAGGCGAAGAGGCAGCCAGATCTCTTTGTCCGGGGCGGGGAATTCGAACTCCGGCGGCATCACGCCCACGATGGTGAATATGTCCTCGCCGGCGCGCACCGATCGGCCGATCACCGAGGGGTCGGCATGAAACAGACGGCGCCACAGCTTGTCGCTGAGGACCGCCGTCTGCGGCGAGCCGGGCACGTCGTCCGACGCCACCAGGGTGCGCCCCAGGCGGGCCTGTACTCCCAACAGCGAAAACAGCGAGGAGGTCGCGCGGATTCCCAGCACCTGGTCGGGCGTGTCGATGTCGGTGAGCGTGAGCGCGTCGGAGCGGTAAGCCGCCAGGCCGGCGAACAGATCGCCGCGCTCCCGCCACCGCCAGTAGTGCGCGGCCGGGATCCAGGTGGACGGCAGCTTGGCCGTGCTCTCTTCGATCTTCACGAGCCGGCCGGGAGTACGGTAGGGCAGCGGCCGGAGAAGCACCGCATCCACCACGCTGAACACGGCAGTGTTGGCGCCGATGCCCAGTGCCAGGGTGACAGTGACGACCGCGGTAAACAGAGGATTCTGGCGGAGCCATCGCAGCCCGCAGAGCAGGTCTCGCATCATACTAACGAATTAGTATACACGCTTCCGTTCGCAATGAGGGCCGCGACCGCGGCCACTTCGTGCTCCATCGGACGGTCCTTGTCCTGGAACGCCGCCACTTGGCGCACGGTCTCGTAGACGCGGGCGGATCCGCGTCCCAGTTTCGACGGGCCGCCGCGGAGATCCACGGCCTGGGCGGAGGCCAGCAGCAGCATGGCGGTCTCGTTGCGCAGGCACTCCAGCGCATCCATGGCGGTGACGGCGGCGTGCATGCCGAGGCTGACCACGTCCTGGTTGTACTGCTCGGTGGGAAGCGAGTGGATGGAACTTGGTCCGGCCAGTTGCCGCACGGCGCAAGCCAGGCTGGTGACGCTCAATTGCATCCCCTTGAAGCCGCAATTGACGCCGGGCTGGGGAGTGAGATTGGCGGGCAGGCCTCCGCTGAAACGGTCGTCTACCAGGATGGCCATGATGGCATTGCCCCAGTTGGCCATGGCGGCGAAATCGATTTTCCAGGCGTCGAGCAGGCGGGCGATGTGGCCGCCGTAGAAGTTGCCCGCTTTGTAGAGGGTGCCGGTCTCGGGGTCGATCAGGGGATTGTCGTTGGCGGAATTGATTTCGCGCTCGATCGCCGCGCGCGAATCGGTGAGCGCCTCCCACACCTGGCCGAGCCCCTGCGGCGGACAGCGCAGCGAGTAGCAGGACTGGCCGCCCGAGGGCTGTGTATAGGCGGACCCTTCCAGCAGTTCCATCAGGTATGCGGCCACGGCAATCTGCCCGGGATGGCCTTTCAATTCGTGCACCCAGGGATGAAACGGCAGGTCGGGCGCTTGCATGGCTTCGATGGATAGCGCCACCGCGCCCAGCAAGGCGCGCAGCACGTGAAACGCATCGACCCACAGGAGAGCCGCGACCGCGGTCATGACCGTAGTGCCGTTCATCAGGGCGAGCGACTCTTTGGGAGCGAAGCGGATGGGGGCGAGCCCGGCGGCGGCCAGCGCCTCAGTGGCGGGCAAGCGCCGGCCCTGAAATTCGGCCTCGCCCATCCCCACCAGCACGCGCCCGATGTAGGCCGCGGGCATCAGGTCGCCGCTCGCGCCCACGGACCCGTAGCGCGGCACGACGGGAGTGACTCCGGCGTTCAGCAGACCGGCCAGTGCATCCACCAGTTCGTTGCGCACGGCCGACGTGCCGGGCAGGAACGTGGCCACGCGCAGCAGAGTGGCGGCGCGGACCACGTCGTTGGGCAGAGGCGCGCCGGTGGCGCACGAGAGATGGCGCACCAGATTGTGCTGGAGCAGTTCCATCTGCTCGGGAGCGAGCGAGATTCCGACATTGCCGCCCACGCCGGTGTTGACGCCGTAGATGCGCTCTCCGCGCGACAGCAACTCTTCCAATCGGGCACGGCCCCGGGCGATGCGCGCCCGCGCTTCGGCGGCGATGACGATGGAGGCATTCTCGCGGGCCACGCGCACGACGTCTTCGATGGAGAGGGGGTGAGCGCCTAAGACGACTGTCATGAACCTTAGATTAGCAGCGGTCACTCGACGGTGAAGGTGTACTTGCTTTCGCAGGTCTGGTTGCCGGTGGCATCCTTCACCTGAACGGCAATCGTATACTCGCCCGGGCGGATGGTGGGAGTCAGGTTGATGCCCATGGATGCGGGGACGTAACGCTTGGGATAAAACGACTCGGACCGCTCCGCCGCCGGCTCCGGCTGAGTCCAGAGCACTTTGCCGCTGGGCGCGATCACCGAGGTCACGTAACTGACATCGACCTTGTTCTTGTCCCCGTATTTGTATCCGGTGATGTCGAACTTCGCCCACACCCCGTCGCCGGGCTTGTAGGCGGGCTTCGAGAGCGGCGCGTTGTCCTCCTCGCTGCGGAAGAAGCGGAAGTTGCGGACGGCCAGCGTATCGCTGGGCTCGACTTCGTGGCCGCGGACCTGAACCGGCACGGCGAGCTCGGCGGACGTCTTGGCGATCAGGTCGTCAACCTTGACCACGATCTTGTAAGTGCCCGAACCGACCAGCGGCGGAATCCCGATTTCGGTCGAGATCTTAGGCAGCCAG
>Ga0326728_10022545_pt1 | contig 11672 bp, 13 predicted proteins | sample MB3enrmetagenome_FD_207602 | JGI IMG/M metagenome (GOLD analysis project Ga0326728, IMG submission 207602) | Lab enriched peat soil microbial communities from McLean, Ithaca, NY, United States - MB31MN | ecosystem: Environmental > Terrestrial > Soil > Wetlands > Peat | place: USA: New York... | reverse complement strand
GATGTGGCGGCAAGGGGTCAGATGAGGGTCTCCCAAAGGGCGCTCGACCCCGCGCTGTCGACTGACTTTCAACCAGTAGAAAAGTTCGAGGGCGAGCAGAAGCTCAAGCCCGGCGAAATTGTGCCGGTGGAGATCGCGATCCCTCCCTCCAGCACCCTGTTCCGCAAGGGCGATAGCCTTCGCCTCTACGTTCAAGGCCATTGCCCGAACGAGCATTGGGTGACGCAATATGAATGGCTGATCAACAAGGGTAAGCACGTCATCTATTCGGGCGGCCCATACGACTCCTATCTGCAAATTCCCGTGATCCCCCGGTGATCGCCGGCTGGCGGCGCGTGAAGAGCCGTTTCTGGAAGGTCAAGCGCGCCGTCGCCTCGACATCATCCGCGACTTAGGACAAATTGAATCCTCATTCGAAAAACGTATCGAGAAAGAGGCTGTCGGTCTTAGACGAGGAGCTTGTCTATTCGATTCTCTTCCAAAGATGAAGCTCTGGGAAAAGCATGGCCCCCGCGGTCCGCATCCACACCCCGGATTACTTCACGGCCCCCAGGGGCATGGAAAGGCTGGACCTTTAACCGGGCACCGGCTGGATACAGACATGTCGTTATGCGGTCATGGCGCCGAGCACCCTTGCAGGTGTCATAGGCAGAGCAGTCAGTCGTGCGCCTGTGTCGTCGAATACCGCATTGGCGATGACCGCGCCCGTGCATATGATAGGCGGCTCGCCTCCCCCCTGAGGAGGAAGGTCCCTGTTTTCGACAATCACCGTTTCTATCTCTGGCACCCAGGAGAAGCGCGGTATCTCGTAGGAGTCGAAGTTCGTGTCCAGGATCTCGCCCCCCTTGAAGTGGAGCTCCTCGGACAGGGTATAGCCGAGGCCCATCGTCAAGCCCCCCTCCATCTGCATGCGCGCCCCCTCCGGGTTGACGCAGATGCCCAGGTCGAGGGCGCTTACCACCCGCTTCACGGTGACCTTGCCTGTCGCGCGATCGACACCGACCTCCGCCATCATCGCCGCATAGGTCCCTGCGTCGGTGCCGCAGGCAACGCCGACACCGCGGGCGCTCGGCAAAGGTGCCGGCCTCCAGCCGAAGCGCTCTGCTGCCGCCTTGAGGACGCGGATCATCCTCGGGTCTTTCAGGTTCTTGAGCCTGAATTCGAGGGGATCCATGTGGATTGCGGCGGCCATCCGGTCCATATGCGATTCCTTCGCGAAGACGTTCGTGTTCCTCGCGGGCGCCCTCCAGGGGCCGGTGGCGAAGGGATGGGCCTTCTCTGCAATAAGCGGGTTCCCGTGGCTCACCTCCCTGTGGTTCGCTATCGCGTAGAGCTGTTCCGCGCCCCCCTCGCCGGCAAAATAGACCTCGTAGTCCCAGAAGGTGATCTCGCCCCGATCCGTCACGCCCGATCTGATCTTGACCACGGCTGCGGGGCGGAACGTGTCGAAGAAGAACTCCTCCTGCCTGGTCCGCGCGACCCGGACCGGCCTGCCCGAGAGCTTCGCCAGCCTCGCCGCCTCTATGATCTGGCCGTTGGCGCTCTTTCCTCCGAAGCCCCCGCCGAGAAAGGGCGTGATGACGCGCACTCTGTCGGGCGGCAAGCCTATGGCCTCTGCTACCTCTTTCTTCGCCATGAAGGGCGTCTGCGTCGATGCCCAGACCGTGGCCTTTCCTTTCTCGATACTCACGAGGGCCGCATGGGTCTCCATGGCTGCGTGGGCAACGTAGGCGTTGTAATAGGTCGCCTCGAGCGCATGTGCCGCTTCCGCCTCTCCCCTCGCGAGGTCGCCTCCCTCACCCACGGTCACGGTCTTTGTCAACGATGTGGACTTCACGAGATGGTCGAAGATCGTCGATTCGTCGAGGCCGTTGCCCTTTTCAGGTTCGAAGCGCGCCTTCACGCGGCCCAGTGCGGCGAAGGCGACATCGGGCTGCGGGGCAAGCACTGCGACGAGGTCCCCGTCTCTCACCACCCGGGCCTCGCCCGAGACGGCCGTTGTATCGAGTTCAACGAGGCGAGCGCCGTGGACCGGGGGACGGAGGATGGCTGCGTAAAGCATGCCGGGGAGACGGATGTCCGCGGCATACCGCGCCTCGCCTGTGACCTTGGCCACGGCGTCGGCACGGGCGTGCGGCTTGCCCATGATGGTGAAGTCCGCGTACTCCTTCAGTGCAGGCTTCAATTGTACGCGCCTCTCTACCCTCCTGCCTCGGGCGATCTCGCCGTACGTGAGCCTTTTCTTGGGGTCCTTCCTGTCGAATACCGCGCCGTTCTTGGCATCCAGGCTTTCGACGGGGAGGCCGAGCCGCTCTGAGGCGACCTCCACAAGCGCAGCCCGGGCGGTGGCTGCCGCCTGCCTTAGGGGCGGGCCGAAGAACCGTGTGCTCATGGAACCGAACGTGCCCATGTCGAAGGGACAGAGGTCCGTATCGCCCATCACCATCTTCACGGACTCGAAGGGGACGCGCAGCTCTTCGGCGCACATCTCGGCAAGGGAGGTAATGATGCCCTGTCCCATTTCGATCTTCCCCGTGAAGCAACTCACGGTGCCTTTCTCGTCTATCCTGAGGAACGCATTGAAATCTTCAGGCAGTTCCTGCCCCGGGTGCCGGCTTTCCTGGGCGGGAAGGGGCCCCCACGTGAAAAGCACGATGATGCCGGCCCCCGCGGCCTGCAAGAAGCTCCGTCTCGTCATGCCGAACGCTCTTTCGTTCATCTCCGTGTGCTTCATGGGGTCCGCCTCATCTGAACGGCTGCCTTCCTTATGGCCCGGACGATGCGCACATGGGCACCGCAGCGGCAGAGGTTGTCATCCATGGCCCTCACTATCTCGGCATCCGTCGGCAAAGGGTGCTCCTTCAGAAAACCGAAGGCGGTGAGGATCATCCCAGGCGTGCAGAAGCCGCATTGGAGGGCTCCTTCCTCCGCAAACGCCTTCTGAAGGGGGTGCAGCCGCCCGCCCCGGGCGAGGCCTTCGATGGTCAGGATATGGCGTCCCTTTATATCCGCAACGGTCGTCTGACAGGATCGGACGGGCTTCTCGTCCACGAGCACCGTGCAGGTGCCGCAGACACCCTGGCCGCAGCCGTACTTCGTTCCCGTAAGCCCGAAGTCCGCCCTGAGCACCCAGAGAAGCGGCCTCTGCCCGTCCCCCGTGAACCTCCTGGACGTTCCGTTGAGGGAGAATTCTATGATGGCCAAAGTACCTCCTTTTCTTGTCGGCTTCTCAGAGCGGAGCAACCCAATGACCTAGACCGGCAGAGGGGCTCCATGTCTTTTGAGTCTTTCTCTCCGTCGCATCCTTTTTCCGCCCCCTCGTTCTCAGCCCTCCCGGTGTCTATGCAGCCAAGTATAGTTCTACTGCAATCTATTTTCATTTTTTCGTTGTCAATCGCTCTGCCGACCTCACAAGGGTAGCCGGAGTGGCACAGTTGCAGGCTCATATCGTCAACAGCGCGTGGAGGGGACGAGAATGATGAACAGTCTTTACTCACAGGGAACCCTATTCCCAGCAGACACGGGTCACCGAAAAGGGGGCTATGGTGAGGCTCCCCACAGGGTCCTGGCGCTCAATCCTCGCAGGCAGCTTGTCCGTCTTGTCGAGGTCGGGCATGGAGATGAATTCTATGGTCGAGAGCCGCCTCTCTGGCATCAGGGTGGCCGGATCGAGGGAGAAGACATCGGCCGAGCCGTTTTCCAGGATCAGCGTGGCCCGGCCTTTCGACCGGAAGAGGCCCCCTTCCACGGCGAGGTAGGATTGAGGCTTCACCCCCTCGCCGGCGACCGGTCTCGCGCCCATCCTTACCATCCGCTGGAACGACCCGCCGCCATTGGCTGCCTCATTCAGCCACCGCACCGCTGCGGCTGTGGGCACCGGCCCGTATCCTCCCTCGCCGTCAGGGACGAACATGGAGAAGGGGTTACGCGGCCTGAAATCGCACATAAAGAAGAGCGAAGCCGTGACCGAAGGATGGCGCAGGTGAACGAGGGCCATGCGCATGGCCAGAAGCATCTCCATCGCCGGTGAGGAAGGTTCGTTCTCTGCGCCGCGCTGGGTGACTGCGTTGGCCCCTCGCGAGTTCCACTCAGTTGCAAAGAAACAGCGAGTCTGCGGACACATCTCATTGTTATTTTGGTCCTCGTGATGGCACGCACCTCGTCAACATAGGAGCACAAAGATGCAGTCCTCAAATGTATAGCCATCGAGCTTTTTGTATTCTTAAAGTTATTCCGACTTCATAACTATCTGTCCGGGACCGCGAGCAATGATCTCCGGCTTACCCCTGTATGATTCGACGAGTCCGGTGACGCATATCCTCTTGCCTCGGTAAGCCACTTCAGGGGAGGTACTGAAGCCACTCCTGTCTTTTCCCCATATGACAGCCGTGAAGATTTGGCGAGGATAGGGTTGGTCAAGGTTTAAGAAGGTCGGCTGCCCCTTCGTTCTACTCGAAAAGGTCGCACTGGCTACCGTCCCGCATACCGTGGCTTTCTGACCCACGTATTTGCCAGCATCGGCAGCGCTAATGGGTTCCTGCGCGGCGACAATGGCCGGGGCTATCAGAATAGCAATCGTAAAGACCAGCCCAAAAAGGCCGGTTATCCTCCTTTTCGTCTTTCCCTCTTTCTGTTTGCGACGTCGCGGGTCGGTAGGGTTCTGGCCTTGTTGGGAGCTACCTTATCCGCCGTATAATTCTACCTAATGAGCATCATGGCCCCGACCATCCGACGACATAGATTAGCGCCCCGAGGATGCCGATCATGAGGAGGACCCGGAGGATGCCCTTGAGGGTGATGGGCTTCTCGTCCCGGTAGTCCGTTTCGTAATCACGTTTTCTTTCTCCTCTCTCCCGATGGTCGACAATATGCTCGCGGAGAAGTTCTACCTCGCGCTGAGAATCCATGGGGCCTCCTTCGTGCGGATAGAAACTTTTTGAAGATGACTGCGATGAGGTTTAATACCATTGTACCACTGCCCCCGGTGGAGTCAATCATATTGACGATGAAAAACAGAGAAGGGGATTTCTGAGCGAGGTGCCGCTCGACCGTCAAGGTCTCTTGCTTGTAACACCTACAAATCGCGCATTAGCAGGACGTGCTGAATTTTCGCGATTACGGAGAGAAAGCGCGCGTTGACATAATTGCTGGATTGAGGTCGGAGTTTTTGACCCGCCCTCCGGAGCTCCATGATGCTGAAAAGAAGGGCAAACCCAAGCGCTATGAGAATATACATGGACGCCAGGAAAAGCATGTTGATGATCGCGTCTGCTGTCAACGTTAACGTCATCTTTCGGTCCTCGCCCGTTCCAAAAGGCGATCTAAGGCAGGGGCCTCACAAGAGCCCCTGCCTGTGTGCATCAGAAGGAATTAGGGCACGTTCACATCGGTAATCCAGCCGCCGAACTTTTGCGCGCCTTTGTCATCGAGGTATTGTGAAGGAAGCGGATGAATGACGGCGTTCCTTAGTCCGTACGTTCTTTCGCCGCCCATATGGCCGGGTCCCCAAAGGGTTTCGAGGTTGTTCATCTTGGGGAGGGCCTTCATTATGTCATTCGCGTCGAGGCTCTGGGCTGCCTGGAGGATCTGCGGGAGCACATAGGTGGCGGAGGAATTCTGAATAATGAGTGCTGCAACCTGCTTCGACTTCGCGAAGTCTCTCTTGATGAACTCCTCAAGCTGCGGGGGATTGCCGGGCGCCCCGGGCGTTGGCGCGAGGCTCACCACTTTCGTTGCACCGGCTCCCGCAAGGGTCTTGATATTGGAACACGGCGACACGCCCGCATAGAAGTACCATCTCTCATCTCCCAGTTCTCTCAGCCCTTTCAGGATGGGACCGACATGACGGTCTATGCCGTTCGGGTGGAATATGGCGTCTGCCTTCACGGCTGCCAATTTCGAGGCAATCGGGCTAAAGTCGACCAGCTCGTTTGCAAAAAGAACCCAGTCGCCGGCCACAGAGATCCCGTTCTCCTGGAGGGCCTTCGCAATGAGCGGTTTTACGTAGGGGACGGATCCGTCGTCCGCGTTCACAATGACGACGCTCTTGACGTTCGGGTGGTTCTTCTTTATGAACTTGATCAACGCATACGTGTGGCCCATGGTGCCGTTCTCGGCGAGAATGCGGTGCGGGGTGTTCTTGTCAAGCTCACCAGGCGTGTTCGCGCAATAGCCTATCAGGTTGATCATCTTGTTTGCCTCGCAAAGCGGCGCCGATGCAGGGCCCCAGAAGGCCGAGGGTCCGACGATGAACTGTACCTTGTCGTCATAGATGAGCTTGTTTACCGCAGCCGTCGTGCCCTCGTTGCTGCTCTTCATATCCTCGGGGACCAGCTCTATCAGATACTTCTCGCCTTTGATCGTGATTCCGCCCCTGTCATTCACCATCTCCGCCGCCGCTTTGCACTCGTTCAGCTCAATATTGCCGGCCACCGAGAACCATCCGGTGAGCCCGACGAGCAGGCCGACACGAATCTTTTTCGGTTCCGCCGCCTGAGACGCAACAGATCCGAACATAAAAAAAGCGACCGTCAAAACTGCCACAACGAGCCAGAAGGAATGAACCCGTTTGTTGCTGTGCATCACACACCTCCCCAAACGTAATGGTAAGCTGCGCCTGCCCGGCAGGACGCATTGGGCTTCAGAAAAACGGAGCCCCATGTTATTCCAAACATCCCTTGTTGAATTTGATCAACTATACAAATGCCTCACGGCTGTTGTCAACAGAAAACCTCTCGGCGAAAATCACCACGGCCTCTGGTCCAACTTGACTCACGGGCGGGTTACCATGCTATGTGCTGTTAGTATCTGCAGTGTGTGCTTTTTGTCGGAGGCAAAGATCACTAGTACGGGGTTTGCAACTCAGTTACGCTTAGTAATAGTGATGCTTTTTAATGATGAGTGAGGTCACTGATACAGGAAGGTTCAGGCAAGCATAATTGTCAGGCAAGCATGATTGCCGCAGCCACCAATTGCGGACGGCAAGAGCGAATAATGTCGAGGGGCCGCCAAGATCTCCCAGTGATTCACTCAAAGGCTCCTGATCTCGGCAGCCCCGTTGTTGGGCCATACAGGGGCCTGTCCCTCTCGGCACTGCGCGTTTACCGTCGCGAGCGAAGTTCTCAACCTGACACCCGCCTGCGGCCCTATCCTTCAATTCATGATCTCACTTCTTCGGCCGGACCGGTGCGGGTACGACGGGCGACGGGCCCCACACTTCCGTAGTCACGTTGATGGCGAGCGTATGCAGTTCGGCAATCACTTTTTGCACTTCGTCGCTGCTCTGCCATGCCGCCCAGGCTGCCATGTCGGCAAACTCGGACGTGGTCACTACCTGAGACGCTCCGGCGGCCCCCCGGTATGCGCGGAATTCAACGATGCCTGGGACCGACAAGAGTCGCTTGACTGCGCCCTTTGGCCACTTGAGATAGGCTTCCAGCTTGTCCGGGTGGGTGTCGTACTTCATGACTGACAATACCATTGCACCTCACCTCCTTTCGTCGAGATGTGAGAGGACGTCACTGGTGGAAAGTGATCAGACCTCACCTCCTTTCCCGTTCGGGTGAGAATAAACCGGGGGGCGTTGGTCTACAGTCCGAGAAACTTTGCCTGAGAATGACAGATTCTGTACGCACGTAGGGAGATACCACTGCGCACCAACCCTCTCCCCTTTCGGGAGAAGAAATGGTTATTGGTGTTCGTGCTGTTGTAGTGCGGATCTGTTAACGATCATAAAAACATACTATTGTTCTTGTCAACAAACAAATAGTGCTTGTGAAAACTATCTTTTCTGCGGTGCAACCGACCTGGGTGGTTGCGCGCTTTGCGTTTGAAACCTGCACCTTTCGTGACAATGGCGGATTCACTCTTTTCAGGAAGGCTTAGCCCAGGAACGAGACGCCCTGTAGCGATCTATCCCCTGGTTGATGGTCTCGACTGAGCCAAATTCACTAAGCAGCAGCGTCACCATACGTAGTTTGCCCTCCGGCTGCAAGGGCAATACGGCGCCCGTCTTCTGTGTTACTACCGTTATCGATTTACCGCTCTTTGCCAGTTTTGCATGGTAATGGACCAACAGCTCCGGGTACTGTTTCGTCTTCTTCTCTTTTTCACGCATGAAGTCCCCGATCCACAAGAGACGGCGAGCGGGATACCTTCACTGCTGGGTTTGCTATGTATGACACTGCTTTTCTGCTCTATTGGGTGAAAAGTGTGGACTATTGGAGAGTCTGATCATATAACTATGAGAATTGTCTTGCCTTTTTCTCTGACTGGTGTACGATAAAAGAAACAGAAAGCCCATCATTCAGGAAGGAACGTTCCTTTGGAAGTCTACGTTGTGGTGAATAAGGTGACGCTCGGCAGCGAAGCGTTGGGCGTATTCTCTTCACCGGAAAAGGGACTAAAGTTCATGGACGGTGTTGCGAGAACAACAGGATACTTCTGCCACATTAAGAAATCACTTATCAGGGGCTACTATCAGCCTCCCCATCACGTGTTTGCGGCACATACCTATAACCGCCGTGAAGACGTTCATATCCTGGAGGGGATATACTCGAAACTGTCGCCGGCGCGGAGAGCGGCCGGAAGGGAAGGGAAGACAATTGAATTCTCCATTGATGCCACTGAGGAAATTCACATATTCATGAACGAGTGAAAAGATGTGTCTCCATCTCCTCATGACGGCGATCTTGTCGCACACTCCATGTCGAATTGTCGCCGAAACAGGGCGATGAGGGCCATGAGATGACGGCATGGGAAGATAGGGCTTGGATGTTGTTCGTGATACTTGCAGCGATCCTTCTCGTGTTGCTGTTCATTCTGTTGTCTGGACGTGAGGCGCAGGGGACGTCACGAGCGCGAACGTGGCAGATGCAGCTAGGCAACATCACTCAAGGGCTCACGCTCGAACTAGGCCCCGGGATAGGCCAAGAACACCTAAGAGTCGCGTCGATAATTCTCGGTAGATGCCGACGATATGTAAGAGACACCCTGTTTTTTTCCCGTGATTCTTTCGAACACGGGTACAATGGAGGGAGAAGGAGACGATGAGAGGGCGTCCCTAGTGGTGCTTAATGGGGGCGGTTTGAAGATGAGGGGGTCAGGGCGTGTGTCGCTGGAGGCCAGAAGGAGGATGATATGATCGGCATGAGCTTCGTCAGTTTTCTCATTTTGTTGATCATCAGCGTGGTCGTCTCTGCTGTTCTCCACTTTGTCCTCAAGATGTACATCGTCTCAGGGTGGAGGTCGTACATTTCAAAGGTCTGCATCGGATGGGTCGGGGCGTGGATAGGTTCACCGGTATTGGGCTATTGGTGGTTCGGCTACGAACAGGTCTATATCATTCCTGCAATTCTCAGTTGCTTTGCCATCCTCATTGTTGCGGTGGACGTGGTAAAGACGTGTTCTACACTCTGTAAGAAGGAAGGGTAGCTGGCCATAGCCTTAAGCGCCATCCTTCCTCACGTGCCCCTGACCCCATCTGCATGGTAGTTTTTCGAAAAGGCGCTGCCTCCCCTCTCTCGCGAGGCAGCGAGGTGTCACTTTCCGACACCAATCACCCGGTGCTCTTAGAGCCCGTTGACCTCATGCGTGCATGCCCTACACGGTGCATACTCAGCTTCTATTCTCATGATCTATCCCTCAAACCAGCCGAGGCACCGGTCTCATGCCCCGAGCCGCCCACTTAACAGTCTTTGATAGTCGTATGAACGCCCTCACGAATCCTTCACCAATGAAGGGTTCGTTCGAGGTTAATGGTCCTGGAGGGGCTAAAGCCGTTCGCGCCGAAGAAATGCATCAGCCTGGAATCATTCGAGTCGACCAAGGTGTTTACTTTTCGAACGCCGAGTGCCGTCAAATGATCCACAAACTCCTTAATCAATTGCTCACCGATACCCTTATGTTGATAGTCGGGATCCACGCCGATCGTATCAAGGGTTGCTTCCTGGGAAATGCCATACTCCCCTATGAAGAGCTCCCCCATCACAAACCCGACCGCTGTTCCATCTTCTTTCTCTGCCACAAGCGACGTGGGCAGACGATCCGTGGATTGAACGAGCTCTTCGAACTTCAGCTTAAAGTAGTCAGACCGGGAGGCCTTGAGTACTTTCTCGTCAATCCGAACCACCGCGGCAAAATCGTCGGTTTTCATGAGTCTGATCTTGATCGTACTCTTGTCCATCGGGCTCCTCGCCGGGTTAAGGAAGTTGTTTTAGGGCTCGAGGTCCGCTATACGACTATGATGCAATTCTCGCAGCCCACGTCATTGGGCCGGCGCATCTCGGCCATCGGATCGTCGCACCACACCCCGTCGACGACGAAACGGTACTCGTGTTCACCGGGCTCGAGCATGAGTGCACACGTCCACGCGCCGTCGTTGCCCGGCCTCAAGAGGTCACTCGGGGATTGGGCTCTATCCCACGGGAGAGGGTGAGCTTCTACCCTTTCGACGGGTGATACTTGAAGGAGATGGTAAGGCGGACACGATAGCCGGTCACCTTCCCCTTCTCGATGGTAACGTCCTGCTTTACCACCTCGGCGATGCGCAAATCTTCGAGGGTCTTGGACGCGGTCTCGACGGCGACCTTGGCCGCGTCTTCCCATGAAGTCGAGCTTACGCCGACGATTTCGATGATCTTGTACACGCTGCCTTCCATGGAGGCCTCCTTTTGAGAGAGTGAACGGCCGCAAGGACGTTATTCTTCCATTGTAGTATGACTGCAACATATGTCAACGAGAAAGGGAGAGATTGACGTGCAAGTGAAAAGTATCTTTTGAGGGGTGTGACTCCCCTGCACGCCAGGCGCACCCTGTAAGGCGGAGAAACGCCATTTCGGAAAGAAACAGACGGCGAAGCTCTTCCATGACAGCCATGTGTATTCGAGGCCTGTCGCCTAGGCAACAAGAGGCGCGAAGTCCCGAAGACCGTTTCCGCGTGCTATTTGCCCCTGGGAGCGAACCCGAACGCAATTCCAACAGAGGACCGGGAATTCCCGCGGCGCAGCGGTACTGATCTTTCGTGGGGAGCCTCCTCAAGAGACGGCAAAGTCTCAAGGTGCATGTCAGTTCCGTTCTCATCTTTACCTTGACTGTCTTTGGTGCTTCTATTTAAGAAAATACAGTTCGGATCAGGAGAAAAAATTGACCCATAGCGGACGAGCGCCTTCGAGCGGCAACCACCAAGGCATAAACTGAAGAACTCGCACGAGGAACATGGCTTTTCAATTCGGCTCTCAAGGTATCGGGCTGCGGAGAAAGGAGATTCTTGAATGATCTGTGAAAGCCGTGTGTCTGCTAAACTTGCGACTGCCGGCATTTCAGGACAAAGCGCAACGCCCCGATCAGCTTTTACGGCGGCTCCGGCCAGGAATATTCCACATGAATGCGCCGGAATTGCGCTGTGGGCCGTAAACCATTTGATTCCAAATTCCTCTGCATCTATTTTTCTCAACGTCTCTATCAGACGACAACTTTCACCATTGGTGAGAGTAAGGGCCCCGCTAGCTCGACCAATCCTTGTAGCTATCTCGACGTTTGGAAAGATGTTATTCATCCGTGCGAAGCGCCAGACGTCAAGTACATCGACACTGTTGATTTTGGTGGCACATGCGGAAAGCCCAAGTCTCGTATATTGCCCTTCTCGCACAGCAAATCCCGCCTTGAGAAGCGAG
>Ga0326728_10022540_pt1 | contig 11675 bp, 10 predicted proteins | sample MB3enrmetagenome_FD_207602 | JGI IMG/M metagenome (GOLD analysis project Ga0326728, IMG submission 207602) | Lab enriched peat soil microbial communities from McLean, Ithaca, NY, United States - MB31MN | ecosystem: Environmental > Terrestrial > Soil > Wetlands > Peat | place: USA: New York... | reverse complement strand
GGCCCTGCTTTCCGTTGACCGCCACCGCCACGGTGTAGCCTTCTTCTTCCAGGCCTTTGCTGATGAACTCGACGACCTTCGCTTCGTCCTCTATGATGAGCACGTCCATGATAGCCTATAGTATAGTATAGAATACACATATTTCCAACGAGTTTGGCTTCCCGTGCCCCGGGCTAAGCCGGCATGTACGTGCCCATTTGTTTTTCGGGCGTCGTTGCGGCGCTGTCTGCTGAAGGAGACCGCCGCGAAAGGCTGGAAGGAGTGGTGTGGCAGGATACTGTTTGACAAAGGCCGCCAAATCCACTAAAAATAGGTAATTCGCCTTATCGTAAATCCCTGAGATCCCACGAGGAGAACGAATCATGAATCTTTTGGGGGCCTACGCCATCACTTTCATTGCCAGCTTCTGCTCTCTCGTCATAGAAATGGTTGCCGGCCGTATCCTCGCCCCTTTCGTGGGCGTCTCTCTCTACACGTGGACGAGCATCATAGGCGTGATTCTCGCGGGCATCAGCATAGGGGCGTACATCGGCGGGAAGCTCGTGGACAAGTTCCCCCACCGGAGAACCCTGGCGCTGTTGCTTTTTCTCTCAGGTGTAGCGGCCCTTTCCATCATCCCGCTGGCGAGGTCCGTCGCCGACTATCGCTTCCCCTTCTCCCTCATGTGGCGTATCTTCACCATAACCGCCATTATCTTTTTCATCCCCGGCTGTATTCTCGGCACCATCTCCCCCGTTGTCGTGAGGCTCACCCTGCAGAGCCTTAACAAGGCGGGCAACGTCATCGGAAAGATTTACGCCTTCTCTACCCTGGGAGCCATCATCGGCACCTTTGCCACGGGCTTTCTCCTCATCTCGTGGCTGAGCACGAGAAACATCATTTTTGTCATGGGCATCGTCCTTATCGTCACCTCCCTCCTTTCGGGCGGGCTCTTCAGGAGAAAAGCCGCGTCGGCTGCCGTGGTGATCATCTGCGCCATTGCCCTTACCCCCCTCTACCTGTGGGGCTTCAAGGTCCCCCTCAAGAGCGACGGATCCTATTTCTACAGGGAGAGCGACTACTATACCATCAGGCTCATGAAGAGCGTGGCCTCCGACGGGAAAACTCCCTTGCAGCGGCTCGTACTCGATCACCTCATTCATTCGTACGTAGCCCTCAATGACCCCTTTCATATCGAGTATCCGTACGAAAGAATTTATGGCGAGGTCATGAAGTGGCGCTATAGGCCCCAAGACGCCTTCAGGACCCTCTCCATCGGGGGAGGCGGATACACCTTTCCCCGCTACATGGAGGTTTCCTACCCCCACGCCCACATCGAGGTCGTCGAGATAGATCCGGAAGTGACGAGGGTGGCCACGAACTATCTGGGTCTGCCGACAAATACGAGGATAAAGACGACCAACACGGATGGCCGCTGGTTCGTCATGAACTGTAAAGAGAGGTACGACGTGATCTTCACCGACGCGTTCAACGATCTCTCCATTCCGTACCACCTGACCACGCGGGAGTTCATGGGAGAGCTCAAGTCGATCCTCGACGATAAGGGCATTCTCATGTCGAACGTGATCGACAATTTTCAAAAAGGGGCATTCCTTCCATCGTACATATTGACCCTGCGCGCCGTGTTCGGCGAGGGAAACGTCTATCTCCTCTCGGTGAGTCCGGATTTCGCGAATCTCCATATCAGTACCTTCATCGTGATAGCGTGCAAAGGGGGCCTCGACATGAGGGGCTTCGACGGATGGCTCAGGAAGGAGGCGGGCAACACGACGAAATCGGCTGTGGTCCCCGATTCCCTCGTGAACGAGCTTCTGACGAAGCACAAGCCGGTCCTGATAACCGACGATTACGCGCCTGTGGACAATCTCATAGCCCCCATCTTCGAGGAACGGTTCGGGTACAACAGGAAGAGCTAGAGGACATCTCCCGAAGAGTCATCAATGGTCTGACCATTGATCATATCAAAAAACATCAAAAGTGAATCTTTCTTGTTGACAAGTCTCCTGCAATATATTAATGTATACAATCACTATGTCAGTTACTTGACGACGTGGAAAGGTGGTAAGCCAGGGTAGTTCATCATAGTGAACATATTGTCTTTGAAACCCCGGCGACCGGCACGGTCCAGTGACATAGCCAACATTGCAATTTCTCGTATTTACTCCCCTTTCCCCCTGGGTACCCCCCCAGGGGGTTTTTTCTTTACAAGGGCCCGTCGTTTGATGTACGCTGTATTGTTCGTGAATGTCATGGGTTGGCGACGACAGTCTTACGGAAGGCCTTAGCTGTTCATCGAGCTGAACACGTTAGGTAGGCCCTGTTGACGCGGGCCATCGGGCATTGAACAACTAAACCTGCAACTTATCTACTTACTCCCCTTTCCCCCTGGGCACCCCCCCAGGGGGTTTTTTTCTTTACTTCTCCGGACCCTTTAGGGTATGCTAAAAACCTTATGGATATCATAGACTTTAACGCGTTATCGGGAGGCGCCCTCAGCCTCATCTTTTCGGCGGGGCCGGTTGCTAAGGTAGTAGTTGTGGTGCTCCTCTTCTTCTCGGTCTGGTCGTGGACCATCTTCCTCTACAAGTGGCACCAGCTGGGTTCGGTGCAGAGCGACGGAGACAAATTCCTCAGGGTGGCGAGGGATAGCGACTCTTTCAAGAAGCTCACCAGCATATATGCGGACAAGCCGGACAGCCCTTTCTACAAGCTCCTCATCTCGTCCTACAAGGAGGTGACGGCCAGGCAGAAGGAGGGGCAGAGCTCTCTGCAGGAAACGATACCGGCGGTGGAGAACGTACTCAAAGTCACGGTGTCGCAGGAGACGGAGAGGCTCGAAAGACGCCTCTCATTTCTCGCGACCACGGCGAATACGGCCCCCTTCATAGGGCTTTTCGGGACTGTCTGGGGCATCATGGATTCCTTCAGAGAGATCGGCTTGAGGGGCACCACGAGTCTCGCGGTGGTCGCGCCCGGCATCAGCGAGGCCCTCATCACAACCGCCCTCGGGCTCTTCGCGGCCATCCCGGCGGTTCTCGCATACAATGCTCTCAACAACAGACTGAAGGGCGTCTCCCTTAAGTTGGAGTACGCCTCCACCTACATAGTCAATCTCATCACCAGATGAACGCGCCGAAGCGGTCTAAGGGTCCCCTTTCAGAGATCAATATCATCCCCCTCGTAGACGTCATGCTCGTGCTCCTCATCATCTTCATGATAGCCGCGCCCATGATGCAGCAAGGACTCCCCATCAATCTTCCCAAGGTCACCGCCAGGGCCCTTCCCTCCAAGGATGATATTCAGATCGTGACGGTGACGAAGAACCAGGAGATCATCCTCAACTCGAAGAAGCTCGCCCTGAATGATCTCAAAGCAGCCATACAGCTTCTCTTTGCGAACAAGTCGGACAAAGAGATATTCCTCAAGGCCGATAGCGCCGTTCCCTACGGCTTCGTAGTGACGTGCATGGGCATCATAAAAGAGGCAGGCATAGAGAAGGTCAACATAGTCACCAAGCCGCCCGAAGCGAGATGAGAGAAGAGAACTGGTATAAGTGGTTCTTCGTGGCAATGCTCATCCATGCCCTCATACTGGTCGCCTTCAGCGTCTCCATAAAGAGGTCCCCACGGAGGATCGAGATTCCCTACTATTCGGTGAACCTGGTTGGGGAGATAGGTGAGGCCGGGCCTGAGCCCAAGGCAGCTGTCTCTGCGCCTCCCGCCCCGCCGGCAGCTAAGGCAGCCGAGCCCAGCAAACCCAAGCCCCTCCCGCAGCCGAAGGAAAAGGAGCGGGTCGTCTCTACCTCGAAAGAGAGGTCCCTTGCGCCCGTCAAGAAAAAGGACATGCCTGAATCGACCACCAAGGACGACGTGAGGCGCCTCAGCGAGCGCATCAGGCAGATGAGCCAGGAGGAGTCCACGGAGGAGAAGATCCGGGAGATGAAGGAGCGGGTCCAGTATGTCGACGTGGTGGCCGGCAGCAAAGGCGGCGCGTCCGGGTCGAAGGGCGGCTCCGGGTCGGCCTCCGACGCGTACTCGAGCGAGGTGGGTAGGAGACTCTACGAGGCATGGCGCCCCCCGCCTTCGGCAAAGAGCGATCTCCTGACGTTCGTGACGATCAAGATCCGGAAGGATGGGCGCATTACGGACTGGCAGATAGATCAGAGGTCCGGGAACAGGATATACGACGAGGCCGTGACACGCACCTTGAGGTCGGTGAACGACCTTCCCCCCATACCCCCGTCTCTCAACACGGATTCCATCGAACTGAGCTTCACCTTTCATCCGCCGGCCGACGCCCGCTAGGAAAGACCCTCCGCCACTCATTGTCTGAGGGTACCGGCTCTATTTCCCGTATCTCCTGTCCCGGTGCTGAAAGCTCCGTATGGCACGGAGGAAATCGATCTTCCTGAAGACCGGCCAGAGGGCGTCGCAGAAGTAGAACTCGCTGTACGCGCTTTGCCACAAAAGAAAGCCGCTCAGTCGTATCTCGCCGCTTGTCCTGATGATGAGGTCCGGGTCCGGGATCCCGCACGTGTAAAGGTGATTCGTTATGTCCTCCACGGTCAGTCCGTCAGTCAGCTCCTCCACGGATGCCGCCCCTTTTTCCGCGAGGGCCTTTTTCACCGCCTCCACGATCTCTTCCCTCCCCCCGTAGCCGACGGCGATGTTGAGCATCCGCCCCTCGTGGGTGCTCGTCGCTTTTTCGCACCTCTCGATGGCCATGCGAACATCCTCGGGCAGTCCCTCGATATTGCCGAAGGCCTTGACCCTAAACCTGTTCTTTGTCACCACGTGGTTGTGGCCAAGATCGTCCATCTTATCCCTGATGACCGTGAACAGGGCCTCCACTTCCTCCGGATTTCTCCTGAAGTTCTCAGGGGAGAAAACCCAGACCGTGACTATGCCGATATCGAGGTCAGCGCACCACTGGAGGAGGTCGTCGAGGCGGCGAGCCCCTTCCCGGTGCCCATCGGCCACGTCGTCGAAGCCCATCTCCTTCGCGTACCTTCGGTTGCCGTCGAGAATGAATCCGAGATGGGCCGGCATCGACCCTTTCCTGATTTGGCGGGCGAGGCGCTTTTCATAGAGGTAATAGAGGATTGTCTGAACCAAACCGAGACAATTATAGTCCATCAGAGGGAAAAAGTAACTAATTATCAGCGAAAAGGAGCGAACGCTGACGGAGGGTCACGCGGCTGTCAGATGGACTTTCCTCGTGAGGGCCTTGATGGCGTCTTTCAGCCCGTCCAGGGTCAGCTCGAACATGGGGAAGACCCGGCCTATGGCGTCCACCGTTGCGTGGCGCCAGTACTCTTTAGGTGTGGGATTTAGCCAGACCGCAAAGGGATAATTGTCTTTTATCCTCTGGAGCCACTCGATCCCCGGAACGTCGTTCGAGTAGTAGTAGTCGATGCACCCGTCCCTGTCGAACAGCTCGGAGTAGCCCATCCTCGCGTCGCCCACGATGATAACCTTGTAGCCGCGGTGATAGTTGGAGAAGAGCTTCTCCGTAGGGGTGACCTTCACGTTCCACATGTCCTGATAAAGATCCTGATAGATGCAGTTGTGAAAGAAGAAGTGCTGAAAATCCTTGAAGTGCTCTACCTGGGTCGCCGCGGAAAAGAGCCTGTCGCAGAGGTCTGCGTAGGGCGCCATGGAGCCGCCGGTATCCATGAGCAGGAGAAGACGAATGCTGTTCTCCCGGGAGCGTGAGAAGACCAGCTCTATCTCGCCGCCCTCTTTCGCCGTCTTGTCGATGGTCAGGTCTATGTCGAGCTCTTCGGTCAAACCGTCCCGTTTCAGCTGCCTCAACTTCTTGAGGGCCATCTTCGTCTGGCGTATGTCGAGAATGATATCGTTCCTATAGCCCTTGAAGCGCCTCTCCTCCGCCACCTTGACGGCCGAGCTCATCCAGCCTTCGCCGCCCACTCTGATCCCGCCCGGGTAATAGCCGTACGCGCCGAAAGGAGACCTGCCGCCCGTGCCTATCCACTTGCTACCGCCGTCGTGGCGCTCTGTTTGCTCTTTCAGACGCTCCTTGAACATCCTCATCATCTCGTCCAGGTCGTACTTCTGTTTCATCTCCTCAAGCTGCTTTTTCAGCGCTTCCATCTCTTCGAAGGTAAGCTGGGGCAGCTTGTTCAAGGGGTTCTCCAGCCATTCGAGGAACTTGTCCAACTCGATCGCCTCCGTGGCGATGCCCCCGAAGTACTGCTGGAAGGCGAGATCGTACATATCGTAGTAAGCCTCGCTTTTCACGAGGAATGCCCTGCCCACATAGTAGAGGTGGTTGAGGCTCGACTCCATGAAGCCGCCGTAGAGGGCCTCGGTAAAAGATATCCATTCCGTAACCGAGACCGGAACGCCCTTCTTCCGCAAGAGATAGAAAAACTCGATGAACATCTGCCCTTATCTTCTCTTCATGCCGAAGGTGCCGTGGGACTGGGCCATGCGCGCCACCCTGTCCGTATCCTGCTCGCTCTTTATGAGGGTGCCGAGGAAAGGCACTTCCGCGGTGAACTTCTCCAGATCGAGGCCTCCCACGGAGAGAGCCTTGATCCAGTCGAGCAGCTCGCTCGTCGACGGCTTCTTCCGCAGTCCATCCACCTGGCGTATCCAGTAGAATTTCTTGATCGCTTCCCGCATGAGCCTGTCTTGTATGTCGGGGTAATGGACCTTGATGATGCTCTCCATCATCTCTTCGTCCGGGAATTCGATGTAGTAGAACGTGCAGCGGCGAAGGAACGCGTCAGGAAGCTCCTTTTCCGAATTGCTCGTGATGATCACGATGGGCCGGTGCTTCGTCTTGATCTCCTCGTCCAGCTCGTTGATGTAGAAGGTCATTTCGTCCAGCTCGTTGAGAAGGTCGTTGGGGAATTCTATGTCAGCCTTGTCGATCTCGTCGATAAGAAGGACCACCTGCTCTTCCGATGAGAAAGCCTGGCCCAGCCTCCCGAGCTTGATGTACTGCCTGATATCGGAGATGTCCCTGTCCTTGAAGCGCGCGTCGTTGAGCCTCTGCACCGTGTCGTAGACATAGAGGCCGTCCTTGGCCTTCGTCGTGGACTTGATGTTCCAGATCAGGAGCTTCTTTCCCAGGGCCCGGGAGATACTGTGAGCAAGAAGGGTCTTGCCCGTTCCCGGCTCGCCTTTAATGACAAGCGGTTTCCCCAGTATGATAGATACGTTGACAATCTCCATCAAAGGCCGTGACGCTATATAGTCGCTGCTGCCCTGATATCCTAGTTTACCCTTCTCCATGTTTCCGATGCCCCCTTATGAGAAAGAAAGATGCCGAATATCATTATATCTCGCGACCGGGCTCTTGTCAATCGAGGCAACAAGGCCAATGATTCCAGCGCTGTGGCCTTGCGCTTTTTGGATACAATTCCGGCATGGGTGGGCCTTCGGTTTTCGTTGAGGTGGGGAAGGCGCCCGGGTGGTGCTCTGCACGGATGAATCGGTGGCTGTCGCGGCAGCCCACGGATACGCCATGGCAACAGGCAAGCCGCAGGTTGTCATGGTGTTCCAGGACGTGGGCCTCCTCCAGGGGGGAGGAGCGATCGTGAATCTCAAGTACGGGAGAATCCCCGTCATCCTCTGCTCCGGGGCGAACTCGACGCCCGACCGAAGGGACTGGAGGGGCGCCGCTCAAGAACGGCGCGTTCCTGTGGAACAGGAGAACGGGCGTGCTCATCGAGGGAAATTCGGCCCGGATACTGCCTCCGCTCAGCCCATAGATCGGTGACCCTCGATCTCGCCTCGGGTCAAGGACGGTCTTGGCCGGAAAGAGTGACCTTTCGCCCTTTTAGACTTCAATCTTAACATCGAGGACCGCCAGAGCGCCGTCTCGAACGGCCCGGATGGCGCTATTCAAGGCTGTCGGGAAATCGGACGGCTCTTCCACCGTCTTCCCGAAGGCGTTGCACGCCCGTACGATTGCCGTGAAATCACGGGGGGTTCTTGCCATGGGACCCACTTGATGTACAATGGTAGGTACTCTTTAGAAATCGCGGTATCCCGTCCTGGAAAGCAATTCTTTCAGATGGCACGTATCGTTGCTGAAAACCAAAGTGAAGCTGCCATGTTGCCCTTCCAGAAGCGTGATGGAGGCCGGATCGTACTTTAGGTCCCAGAAATGCTCATCGCCGATATTGAGACAGGAGAGGACGATCATCTTGCAGATCACCCTGTGGGTAACCAGGGCCATGGCCCCCTCTCCGAAGGAGGCAAACCTTGCCAGGCTTCCGGACGCCCGCCCCCTGACAATTGCCAGGGTCTCTCCGCCACTGACCTGAAGCTTCTGCGGAGATCTTTTCCACTGATCGAATTCAGCGGGATATTGCTCTTCCACATCCCGGAGCGATAATCCCTCCCAGACACCGAAATTGATGTCCGTGAGATCCTCCTCCGTCTCAACGGGTATGCCGGTGGTCTCCGCGATCGCCAGGGCGGTCTGCACGGCCCTCTGCAAAGGGCTCGATACTATCCGGCCGAGAGGAATTCCGGCAAAATAGGCGCCCACCTTCTCGGCTTGAATCCTGCCGGTCTCGTTGAGGGGGATGTCCTTTCTCCCTCTGAAGACCTCCTCCTTGTTCCAGAGCGTTTCACCATGCCTGACGAGATAGATCTTCATGACAACCCCCTAGGGATTCGAACCGATACGTGCTCCCTTCACAGTTCCACCCTCGATTTCATGCCGTTTGTGCCTGGCCACACTGTCTCAAGCGATCCAGACGCCTTTATCCCTCATCGCCCAGGCTATCCCCTTCGGGCTGGCCCCCCGTCGGCTCGACCGGCGCAGGGAGAAGGTGCTTGGGGAGAAAGGCAAGCCCGGCTATCAGTGTCGGCACGACCGCGCTCGCGATCACGACGGCTACCAGGAAGGAGTATTGGGGCCGCGTCACGATGCCGTGAGAGAAACCGAAGAGGGCCGAAATGGTTCCAAAGGTCAGGCCGGTCGACATCATAAGAGTATAATACCACCTCTCGTTGCGGTCGCTTCTGAAAAGCCGGATGATCGGATAGAGGCCGAAGATTTTCGAGACAACCTTGCCCCCGAGGAGCACGAAGAAAACGACGGGGAGCGAAAGGAGGGCTGAGACGGAGACGAGCGTCCCTGCCCGGAGGAAATAAAAGGGGGTGAGAAAGCCGCCGGTCAGGGTCCGGAGCCGGCGAATCCAGAACCCATCCTGAGAGGCATGACCCGCTAGCACCATACCTATCACATAAGCGGGAAGGACCGATTCGCTACCGGACCAGTAAGCCAGAGCGCCCAGGCCGAAAAGGATGAACATCACCCATTTGGTTCTGATCGCGGCCGTGCGATATGCATAGAGGCGCGTCAGCCAGCCGGTGAGGTGGGGCAGGAGAACCAGGACAAGGACGGTAGCCGCGATGAAGACGATTGTTTTGTAAGTAAATGGAGAAAACAGCAGACCCAGGACGATCACGGTTCCCAGGTCGTTAACGAAGCATGCTCCCAGTATGCCCTTGCCGAATTCAGTCCTGTTGAAGCCCGTTTCGACCATCACCGCATAGACAACGGCCATGGAAGTCGTGGACAGCGCGACGCCGCACAGGAGACTGGCCTGAGGATTCCATCCGAGGGCGTAGCGCGCCAGGGCCGCGCAGCCCAGAAACGGCGCCAGGAAGCCGACGAGACCGACGATGGATACCTCTTTCAGCTTGGTTCGCATCACCTCGAGCTCGAGCTCGGCCCCTGCCAGGAAAGTCAGGAGGACGGCCCCCGATGAAGCGAGAAAGCGCAGCCATTCCATGTCCGGGCCTAAAATAGCCGTCTTTCCGGAGGAAGCCGCCACCGCGCCTGCGGCGACGCCCACGCAAATCTCGATGAGGGCTATGGAAATACGCAAGTGATAGGCTATGACCGCTGAAAAGACGGCCAATCCGAGCCAAAGAGAGGCGATGGTGAAGAGATGTTCCACGAGGGCGTTTCCTCCTACCTAAGAGTTGGCCGGGCCATGAAAGGCAAAAAAATACCCGCTTTCGCAGCGGGTAGTTCACGGCGCATGAGCCCCTACCGCTGCAAGAGCCTTCTACGGTAGGAGTCATCAGACAGGCCATGACGGTTGTAAGGGGGACTCCATCCCCGTTTCTAGATGACTCAAGATTACCAGAATGACCGGCAAAAAACAAGGGCAAAGCCCGCGGTTCCAAGGCAAGCGCATTTGAAAAGAGTCTCGATAGGAAGGTGATGAAGGGTAGGATTTCCAAACGCGCGTGCCGTGAGCGATTCAACCCGATTGATTGACTTTTCAGGCGTGATTGTTCATATTGTTTACCGTGAAACGGGAGACCCAGCGCATATCGCGCATCAGGAACATAGGCATAGCGGCCCACATCGACGCGGGCAAGACCACCGTCACCGAGCGCATCCTCTTCTACACGGGCAAGACCTACAAGATGGGCGAGGTCCACGAGGGCACGGCGACCATGGACTATCTGCGCCAGGAGCAGGAGAGGGGCATCACCATCACCTCCGCGGTCACCACCTGCTACTGGAGCGACCACGAGATCCAAATCATCGACACGCCCGGACACGTCGATTTTACCATAGAGGTCGAGCGGTCATTACGGGTTCTCGACGGCATGGTGGAGGTCTTTTCGGGGGTCGAGGGAGTGGAGCCCCAGTCGGAGACGGTGTGGCATCAGGCGGACAAATACCATGTGCCGAGGCTCGCCTTCATCAACAAGCTGGACAGGCCAGGGGCCGACTTTTTCCGCGTCGTCGACATGATGGCGGAAAAACTGGGAACCAACGCCATACCGCTCCAGATACCCCTCGGCATCGAGGACGGCTTCTACGGTATTATCGATCTCGTGACCATGAAAGCAGTTGTGTGGGACGAAGAATCGCTCGGCGCCCTCTTCCATGAGGTCGCCATCCCGTCTCTCGCGCTCGGGCAGGCGCAGGAATACCACGAGAAGCTCTTCGAGAAGCTTTCCCTCCTTGACGACCGCTTCATGGAGCGGTATCTGGAAGGGGAATCCATCGACGAGCCGCTCATACGCGAGGTGATCAGAAAAGGGACCATAGAGCTCAAGTGCGTCCCTGTCGTGTGCGGCTCCGCCCTGAAGAACAAAGGGATTCAGCCCCTTCTCGACGCCATCGTCCATTACCTGCCCTCCCCCCCCGATGTGCCGCCCGTCGAGGGCATCAACCCCGCTACCCAGGAGGTAGAGCAACGGGCGGCGCGGGTGGACGAAGACCTCTGCGCCCTTGCCTTCAAAGTACTCATGGAAGAAGGGAGAAAACTGGTCTATATCAGGGTCTACTCGGGAAAGCTGGCCGTGGGCGAGGAGCTCTACAACGTGAATCTCGGCAAGAAAGAGAAAGTGTCGAGAATATATAAGATCCACGCGAACCACAAGGAGAGGATAGAGGAAGCGCGCGTCGGCGCCATCGTCGGCATTGTGGGGCTCAAGGAGTCCTCCACCGGCCACACCCTCGTGAGGACGAGGCCCATCGTGCTCGAGCCCATCGGCATGTACCAGCCTGTCATCTCGATCGCTGTGGAGCCGCGTCGCAACGCCGACCAGGAGAAGCTCATCCAGGTACTCCAGCGGATCGGGGAAGAAGACCCCACGTTCCTCGTGAAGACTGAGGAGGACTCCTATCAGATCATAGTCTCGGGCATGGGTGAGCTCCAT
>Ga0326728_10022539_pt1 | contig 11675 bp, 10 predicted proteins | sample MB3enrmetagenome_FD_207602 | JGI IMG/M metagenome (GOLD analysis project Ga0326728, IMG submission 207602) | Lab enriched peat soil microbial communities from McLean, Ithaca, NY, United States - MB31MN | ecosystem: Environmental > Terrestrial > Soil > Wetlands > Peat | place: USA: New York... | reverse complement strand
TTTTCCTGACGCCTTCTTCCGCGATTTTTGCCCATAATTGAAGCTGCACCTTGTAATCTTTCAGGCGTTGAACTCCATTTGAGGCTTTTCCGAAATGGCTATAATACAAAACTGTCGGCTTAAGGCCGATTAATTTATCCAAAGAAGCTAATGCTGCGTCAAGATAGAAGGGAGGCGGCGTAGTGGGCATTACCACGTCGAACTCTGGGAAATACGTGCCAGCAGCATCCCCCGGGAAAACTCCGCCGTTTAACGATTCGTGGAAGCTAAGGCTGTGTGATGAGTGGCCGAGCGTTTCAATAACCGTAAGTTTTGCGCCATCATCTAAGTCAAAGGAGCCCTCAGTAACAGGAATTATTCGTTCTTTCGGAACGGGTTCAGGCTTACCGAAAATTTCGCTTACATCGCCAAGAACCTCTTGAGCTGATGACCAAAGCCGGTCAGGATTAATCAGATGCGGCATTCCCCGCGGGTGGACGAGGACTTTTGCGTTAGGTAGAAACTTTAGCAATGTGCCGGCGCCGCCACCGTGATCTAAATGAACATGTGTAACAGCAACGTACTCAACATCTTCAAATCTAATGTTGAGTTCTTTTAAGCCAGAAACAAGATTGGGTACTGAAGAGGTTGGACCAGACTCCACAAGGATAGGTTTAGTGCCTTTTATCATGTAGCTGCAAATGAGGTTTTTGAATCCTCCAGTTTCTAGCTCGACTAGAAAAGTTTTTTTTCCGATTTCTTTTGTGTGCAAAGCTTCACCTTTGGTTAGGTTTGATAAGTGCTGTTGTGCCATAAACGTTTCCGTAAAACCGAAGATGGGACGCGTAAAACTTAATTATCCATTACTATTCTATGGAAGAGGCTAAAGGTGGCAGTAATAAATTGAAAGCAATTATCTTCGGAGCACCAGGCGCTGGAAAAGGCACTTATTCTTCAAGGCTACAAACAAAACTTGGCGTTGAAGTCATAGCGACCGGCGATATTTTCCGTGAATTAATGAAGGAAGATTCCGAGTTAGGCAGAAAAGTGAGGGGTTACGTGGAAAAGGGGCTTCTTGTTCCAGACGAAGTTGTTGTAGAAGTGCTAAAGCAACGTTTAAGCAAAATTCCGGAGGGAAAAGGCTTTATTTTGGATGGCTACCCGAGGACGCTTGAACAGGCCAAAATCTTAGATTCTACTAAAATTGACGTCATATTGCTGCTGGATGTTCCTGACTGGATTATCATTGAACGCCTGTCTTCACGTCGAATATGCCGTAACTGCGGAGCCGTTTATAACATTCGTTTCTTAAAGCCAAAAGTTGAAGGCATCTGTGACAAATGCAGAGGACCTTTATACCAACGGTCAGATGACAACCCTGAAGTTATAAAGGAACGACTCAAGGTCTACCAAGACCAGACAAGACCGCTCTTAGAGTACTTTAAGGAGAAAAAAGTGCCCTTCGTCACTTCAAGCACCACAAGCCTGGATCAACCGCCAGAACCAATAGTTGACAAGATGGTGGCAGAACTAAAGAAGCTAAAGCTAGCCTAAATATCCAAAATGAACTCTAACACCACACGATCTCTTTCCCTTATTATTACCATTCTATGGTAAGTTACTGCCTTAACACCAACCCTCTGCGGATGCTTTTTAGGGTCAAATTTTTCGCCCCAAATTTTCGCTTTGAATTTGAAGTTTTCATCTGTTTCTTCCCAGTTTGTTATCTGGAATTTTGAGTACAGCATGTTCTCCGTTTCAAATTTTACGAGCAACGCTTCAAGCCAATTATAAAGCAGCGCGTATTGGTCTTCAGCTTCAACCTCTAATGTTTCCTCTTGCATCTGGGTGATTTTATCAGTGTCTGTCATAACTTCAAACATTGCAAGCGCGGCGTTTTCGTATGCCTCCTCCATTGTTCTGCCGTGCGCTCGAATGTAAACATCAGCTGTATGTTCTAAAAACTCGAATTTTCCAGCAAATTTCTCCGCCGTGCTCATAAATTAAGCCACAATAGGATAAGAAGAATGTTGGTTTAAAAATGCTTCCGCTCATACCGCAAGGAGAAAGTTTAGAAGTATTTTGAAATTCTTTGTATTGCAGCAACAGTAAGTTTAGCCGAGTTCTCTATGTCTTTTAGGCTTAGCATGGCTACTGGGCTGTGAATGTATCTTGTGGGTACGGATATGTTGCCGCTTGGAATGCCCTGTCTGGTTATGGAAATTCTTGCGGCGTCGGTTGAGCCCATTAATCCTGTTTCAAGTTGGAAGGGGATTTTTTCTTCTTCCGCGGTCTCTAAAAGCCAACGTAAAATCCTGGGGGGGGTAATCAAGCCAGAATCGGAAATTGTGAGCGCTGGACCTTCACCCATCTTGACGGTTGTGTCAAATTCTCTTACTCCAGGAACGTCACCGGCTATAGTTACGTCGAGTACTATTGCTAAATCGGGGTCAACACCGAAAGCCGCTGTTGCTGCACCTCGTAAGCCTACTTCTTCCTGAACAGTGCCCACGGCACAAACTGTGCAATCAGTTTTTTCCATTAATTTGAGGGCTTCAACCATTGCGACACAGCCAGCTCGGTTATCAAAAGCTTTGCCCATAACAACATCCCTGCCTAACGGAACATATTTTATGTCAAAACCCACTGGATCGCCGACTGCAACACCTAATGCCACAGCATCTTCTCTACTTTTGGCTCCGATGTCGATGAAAAGCTCATCAAAAGCCGTGACTTTTTTCCGCTCCTCTTCTTTCTGGATGTGAGGCGGCTTTGAACCGATTATGCCAGGGAAGGTACTTTTTCTTGAGAAAACTGTGACTTTTTGCGCGGGTAAGATGCGGTCGTCAATTCCGCCCATTTTACTGAATTGCAAAAAGCCGTCTTTAGTGATAGTTTTCACCATTAAGCCGACTTCATCCATATGAGCGGCAAGCATGATTTTTGGGGCAGCGAATTTGCCTTTTTTGATGGCTATGACGTTTTCAAGTTTATCAACAACTATTTCGTCTGCGTAAGGTTTCATGAGTTGAATCATTAATTCGCTGACTTCGCTTTCTCTGCCTGTCACTCCGCAGGCGTTTGAGAGTTTTTCTAGAGTTTCATTTAGCGCCATTACCTTGCCTTCTTTAAGTTGTTAACTGGAAGACTAAGTTATTAAACAATTGTGTAGTGCAATTTAAACTGTTTTAGGCTTGCATTGCATAATTTAGCTCGATGGATAAAAAATTAAAAAAGATTTGTTTATTAATCATTATTAAAATCATTTGATACGTTAATCTTAAAAATCAAACCCGCATAATCAGTTATAGAGTGAGCAAAATTGGAACAACAACAAATCAAAAAAATCGGAATTTTTAAGTGTGGCAACATCGGAACATCACCAAATCTTGAACTTCTGCTCGACGAATTGGCTGACCGAAAAGACATCAAAGTTCGAACAGTCACCACAGGATCAAAAATGAACCTCGAAGACGTGGAAGAAGCGTTCCCCAAAATTTTAGAATTCAACCCAGATGTTTTTGTCACAATATCACCCAATACAGCCTTGCCGGGGCCCGCAAAGGCTAGAGAGCAAATTTCAAAAAGCGGTAAGCCAGGCATTGTGATCTCCGATTCTCCAGCAAAACGGGCAAAAGCAGAAATGGAAAGTCAAGGATTGGGCTACATAATCATTACCGGTGACCCTTTAATCGGGGCCAGAAAAGAATTCTTGGATCCCATTGAGATGGCTATTTTCAACTCAAACATCAACAAAATGCTTGCGATCACTGGCGTTTACAGGATAGTTCAACAAGAAATTGACAAAGTGATTTATTCGGTTGAAACCGGCCAGACTCCAACATTGCCCAGATTGATAATAGACATGAATGCCATACGAGACAATGCACCTTTCAGCAATCCTTATGCAAAAGCGAAAGCAATGGCTGCCTACGGCATGGCAGAGAAAATTGCAGAGATAGACACACAAGCATGCTTCATGGAGAAAGAGAGCGAAAAGTACATCCCCCTAGTCGCCTGCGCGCATGAGATAGCCCAAGCATCTGCGAGATTAGCTGAAGAAGCCCGTGAAATTGAAAAATACAATGACACTGTACTTAGAAAACCTCACTCGAAAGACGGCAGACAGAAAGTCAAGACCAGACTGATGCTCTCGCCGACTTTTCCCGAAGAATTCTATGAAAAAAGCGGTTTACAATAGCCAAATTGTATATACCGTATATATTTGCATATAAGGTATTTCGACTAAGTATATATTTTCCACTGCTATTCATGTAAGACAACAATAAGGAGGTAAAAAAATATGAATGTACTTGAAGTAAAGCCGCTGGAAAACAAGACCTTAACTGTAATGATACAAGAAAAAGAATACAGTGAGCCTTTTCAGCTTTTCGAAAAATCTTCATCTGCAACGCCAAATAATCTCCAAGCTCTTCTAAAACCATCAATCGGCTTCTACAAATTTGTCGAGAATCTGGTTGCCAAAGTAAATATAGACTTCGGCACGGAAGAACTAGGCAATCGATCTCAAAAAGAATTCTTCGAAGATAACACCTTAGCCAATGTGTTCCAAAAAAGCAGCATTCCTTTCTTCCCCGTTGACATTGACAGAGACGCCAAAACCTATCTTGAATCCGCGTTTGACGAAAAAATAGCGTTAAGAGACAAAATAATCAGTAACATAGAAAACCTAAGCAAACAAAAAAACGGCGATTTCACAGAGAGAGACTACCTCGTTGGATACGGACAGAGTTTACAATCCGAAATAGAGGAACAAGAACGCGAAGTCAATTTCTCAATAAGAGAAAGCTGGATCGTCATGGGTATTATGGAGCGCGCAAGAGAAATCAAGAACAAAAAAGAGATAACATGCCTGCACATTTGCAGCCCGGAACACGTTACGGGAGTTAAGCAGCTATTAGAATCGGTCAACGTTAATGTTGAAATCGCGAAACTCTCTACAAAGATAATCTCAACTCAGGTTGAAACTCCCTCTTCACAGGAAGTGGAAAACTGGCTCCAATCAATGCAGATCCAGGTTAAGCCCGTTATCGGAAAAGCAACTGAAAATGCACCGTACCTGCTTTTCTACCTTGACACCGATGTTAAAGCGAGTCCATTTGACATCTGCATGGCCTATGATGCCGGATACAACGCTGTCGTTCCTTACGAGAACATCATTCCAGAAGACGCCAAAAGTTTAGTGTTAGATGCTTTACTCTCCAGAGGACCAAAGGCCGTTAAGCACACATGCTTTCTGATCGGAGGAAAAAACGCTGAAAGAGCCGAACAAGTCTTTGAAGTTATGAAGGATTCGATGTTTCCCCCATTCAAAGCAAGTATAATCATTGATCCCGCTGGTGCATATACAACTGCTGCTGCAATGGTAGCAAAAGCTGAGAATGCGCTCGAGACAAGCAAGCTTGGCGAATTGAAAACTAAAACCGTCGCTATCTTCGGCACAGGCGCTGTAGGACAAATAGCTGCAGTTCTCTTGGCTAAAATGGGATGCAATGTAACAATTGCCAGCATTAATCCGAAACGCGTTGACGGAAAAGAACACGCTGAAGGCATTGCTAAACTTCTAGCAAAGGATCATGGCGTTCAGGTCGAAGGCATCTTCGCTCCAACTCCAGCTTCGAAAATTGAGATCATAAAGAAAGCCGATGTAGTGATGTGCGCAGGAGTAATGGGAGTTCGCATCATAGACAAAGAAATGCTGAATGACGTCAAAACCATGAAGGTCTTAATTGACATAAACGCAGTACCACCATTCGGAGTAGAAGGAATAGAATTAAAAGACGATATGCGAGAAATGCTGCCTGGAATCTTCACAATCGGAGCACTCACAGTTGGAGATCTAAAACACAAGCTTGAAAAAGAGATTCTACGCGATGCACGATCCAACGGAAAAGAAGTATACAACTTCAACACTGATCTGCCACTTGCACGAAAACTGTTGCAGAAAGATCTATTCCCTGCCAAGTTGGCGCTGACTTTGAGCTATCCAGCTGCAAAAAAATCCTAAGCAGACACACTAAACGCGCGATTTATCGCAATCTCAGCTATGTTTGCGGCACAGTCCGCAATTCTTTTTATGTCATCTCTGATGGAGCAGATTGCACAAATCAACTGCTCACTTTTTTGTTTTTCTGCGAATGCTCTGGCGGCTATTTCTTGATCCAACTTCGCTATTTCTTGACGCTGCCTAAGTATCTCAACTGATTTCGAGACATCCTTCGAAAAGAAAGTATCCACCGCCTTTACGTATAAATTCACAGCTTCATTTCCTGCAATAGACATTAGCTCTAATAGGTTCTCCGGAATGTTCTGGTGAATGCCGTCTAGCATTATTACGTGCCGTGCTATGTCCGATGAATTGTCTGCTACGTCCCGCATCATGTAAACCAGAGTCTGATAATCCATACATTCCAACGGGTCGATACGAAACTCATTTGCCATAACGGAGTCTTGGGCAGCATTGCGGAGCACTCGGATAAGGAAATAGGCGAAATGGTACACGTCATCGTCAAGGGAGAAAACAGCTTTTGCCAATGCTATGTCTTTGCTTTTCAGCGATTTAACCGCATCCTCCCCGATTGACTGAGAAATCAGATGCATTCGCTGTACAGTTTGTTTTAGATCCGCCTTAGTTTCGTCCATCAAGGTTTGAACAAAAACACCCTTAGCGTTAGACTCCATAATTCTCATGTATAACATTCCCGCGGCCTTGCGGATCGCCTTTATCTGCGGGACGGCAAAAACTTTTTCTGAGATAAGGGTGATTCCGCTGTATCCGTTTAGATAGCAGCCCACAATCTTCATCGTAATCTGCAACTCATCCTCATTTGGGTCAATGCGAAGCGTTGTCTCTTTCGTCTCTAGCTTTTTCTTCACGCCAGGATAAATAACCAAAGAGCGGTCGCGTTGAATAGCGAATGTGACAACATCACCTTTATTCAATTCGTTTAGCTGCATCCAATTTTTGGGAAGAGAAATTACCAAAGAAGATCTGCCAAGAGACATAACCCTTCGTTCCATACCATCCCTCAACTACATATATACACACTTTAACTTATATAAAATAAGCAGATATGAATATATACAGTATTAACTCTGACCGACAGCATGGCGCTTTCCCTCATTCGATGAGATGAAGCTTAACCTTATATTCGCAGAAAGTCATTTTTGTTTTGTGCAAAGTTATGGGGTGTATTTTCTTTGATGAAAGAGAAAGCTAAGAAAGACAAGACACCACTGTCAGAACTTGTTTCTCTAAAAAACAAGACAGCACTGATAACGGGCTCTGGAACAGGCATTGGAGAAGCCATTGCGTATAGGTATGCCGAGGCTGGCGCCAATTTGGAACTTGTCGATGTGAACGAAGAACGACTAAACAAAGTAAAAGAAGATCTCAGACAGTTTAACACGGAAATAAGCATACACAAAATCAACCTTTCCAGACAGGAGGAAATAGATGACCTTTGGCGGAAACTGGAAGGAAAAGAGCCAGAAATACTGGTGAACAATGCGGGGATTTATCCTGACAGGTCCTTTTTGGATGTTGATGCTGAGTTCTTAAAAAATGTGATGGATGTCAATTTGAACTCGGTTTTTTGGATGTGCCAGCACATGATAAGAAGCAGACTCAAAAAAGGCGGAATAATCATCAATATGGGCTCCATTGAGGCTGTGATGCCTTTGAAAGAGGGGCTTTCTCATTATGACATTAGCAAGGCGGGGGTTATGGTGCTTTCAAGAGCCTTAGCCAGCGAATATGGCAAACATGGTTTCAGGATAAACGTTCTTGTTCCAGGTGGAATATGGACGTCAGGCACGAAGAACGTGGCAAAAGAGGTAATGAAGTTCAAATCGAACGTGATAATGTCAGGTATAGAGTACAGCATGAGAACGCCGCTGGGCAGAATGGGAAAACCTGATGAAATTGCGCGTATGGCTTTAGTTCTGGCAAGCGATTTGTCCAGTTATGTTAATGGAACCTTGATAGTTGTTGACGGAGGTTTCCTCTCAGCATAGAAAACTGCAATTATTTTCCTTTTTTATCAAGAGCAAATAAGTGTTCAATAGCTACTTGAATACGCTTTCAATCCTGTCACAAGCTTCTTCTATCTTTTCCTTCGGTTGAGTCAGGGCAAATCGAACATGATTTTCTCCGCATTCACCAAAACCAACTCCTGGAGTGACCACCACTCCGACATTCAGCAGTCTATTCGTGAACTCCATCGAATCGGAGTTGCAGTTTAGCCAAAAATAGAAGGTGGCTTTTGGTTTGCCGCATTTGAAGCCTAATGAGCACAATCGTTCAATTAGCACGTCTCGCCTCTCTCGGTAAACTTGGTTGTTTTTTTTCAAGAAACCCGGCGGTTCATTGTTCATGTAGCTTTGAAGGGCCTTGACCGCTACTTTTTGAATGTAAACTGGCGGTCCAGAATCGATTTGTGACTTGACCTTGGTTAATCCAGCGACGAGCTGCTTGTTTCCAACGGCGAAGGCAATGCGGTCGCCTGTCATGTTGAAAGTTTTTGACAGCGAATGAAACTCGATGGCAACGTCCATGGCACCATCAACCTCCAGCATGCTGGGCGCGCGATAGCCGTCGTAAGTGATTTCTGAGTAGGCGTTGTCGTAGCAAAGGATGATGTGATTGTCTTTGGCGAAGTCTACGGCTTCTTTGAGGAATCCTTTGTCCACTGTAGCCGCGGTTGGGTTGTTGGGGTAATTGAGAAACATCATTTTGATGCTTTTTGGATTTACCGCTTGAAAATCTGGCTTGAAGCCGTTTACCTCAAGCAACGGCAACGGCACCGTTGTGCCATCACAGAGGATTGTGCTGCCGTTAGCGTACACTGGGTAAGCGGGGTCAGGAACGAGAACTTTGTCGCCTGGGTTTATGAAGGCTCGAGCTATGTTTGCTATGCCTTCCTTGGAGCCTAAAAGCGCTACCACTTGGTCATGTTGCAGGTCAACGTTGAATCGTTTCTTGTACCAGCCTGCAACTGCGTCTCGGAAGTCGGGTTCGCCCTGGCTGAAAGAGTAATTGTGATTCTTCGGATTCGCGACTTCTCCCTTGAGCGCTTCAATGATAAATCTTGGGGGCGGAAGGTCTGGATCACCTATGCTCAGTGGAATTAAATCTATGCCTTGCGATTTTTTTTCCTTAATAATTTTTTCAATTTCAGCAAACAGATAAGGCGGTAACCGTTTTATTCTATCAGCATATTCAAACGTCATGTTTATACCTCTTTGAACAGCTTGCCCTCAAAAATTTTTTCAGCCGCCCCGCTCAAAAACAAGCTTTTAGCCACCTCAACCTGCAAATCACCGCCCAACACATGAACAGCAACTTTGCTGTCTACCTTTCCAAGCTTGTTTGCAGCAGCCACAGCAGCACAGGCTCCGGTACCGCAAGCTAAAGTTTCTCCGCAGCCCCTTTCCCAAACACGAAGTTTCAACTCATGGGGGTTTAGGACTTGAACGAAGCCGACATTGGTTCTTTTCGGAAAAGCCTTATGGTTCTCAATTTTTCGACCGATTTGTTCAACTGGGTAATCGTCTACTTTGTCCACGAATATTACGCAGTGCGGATTGCCCATTGAAAGACATGTTACCTTGTAGACCTCACCGTCAACGTCCAAGTTCTCGTTGATGCATGTGCCTTGTCCGACCATGGGAAGGGAGCTTCTGTTCCAGTTTGGCGAGCCCATGTCCACCTTGACAGCGGTAACTTCTCCATGTTTCAGGGTTAACAAGACATTCTTTATTCCAGACAGAGTCTCAACTGAAAACTCGTTCTTCTTAACAACGCCATTTTCATAGCAGTACTTGACAAAGCACCTTATCCCGTTGCCGCACATTTCTGCTTCGCTGCCGTCAGCGTTGTAAATCCTCATCTTAACATCACCCGCTTTAGAGTTAGAAACCAGCAAAAGACCATCTGCTCCAACTGAAAAGCGCCGTTCACAAAGCCTCTTAGCTAATTCTGCAGCTTGCTTATCGCCGATTTTCTCTTCTCTGTTGTCGATCACTATGTAGTCGTTGCCTAAACCATGCATCTTCCAGAAATACATTAAGGATCTGCCATCCGCTGACCTGACGTTAAATTGTCAAGTTGCTCTCGTTCCCTAATCACCACGGGTTTGCCTTGCCTAATCATGACTTCTGAGGCTCGCGGCCTCGCGTTGTATTGTGAACTCATGCTAAAGCCGTATGCTCCAGCGTTCAAAACCGCCAGTAAATCACCTTCATCAACCAGCGGCAACGCTCGGTCTTTGGCTAAGGCGTCGCCTGACTCGCAGATTGGACCCACCACATCATAAGTTTCCTTATTCACTGCTGAAAGCTTGTTTGCGACTAGTATTGGATGGTAGGAACCATACATCGTTGGCCGTACCAGTGTGTTGAAGCCTGCATCGACACCGACGAATTTTTTTGAAGGCGTAATCTTAACAGTGTTAACGGTTGTTAGGAGGATACTTGCGTCGCCCACTAAGTATCTGCCTGGTTCAACGCACAAAAAGGGTTTACCGAGACCATACTCAGCTACCTTACCCTTGAACGGCGCCACCACTTTCGAGACGAACGTTGCCAAATCGAATTCTTGGTCCTCTGGCTTGTAAGGAACCCCAAAGCCGCCGCCGATATCGATGAATTCAAATTCGACGCCTATTTCATCATGAGCTCGCTTGGCTATGCTTAACAGTTTATCCACCGCTAAAACGTAAGGTTCTACGTCAAGAATGCCCGAGCCAATGTGCATGTGAATGCCGAATCGTTCGACCCTTGCCTTCTTAGCGGTCGCATAAGCCTTTAGCGCATCTTCTTCTGTTAAACCGAACTTTGAGTCTGGACCGGCGGTTACGCAGTGGCTGTGATGGCCTGCGCCGATTTCTGGGTTAACACGAACCGACAATGTCATTGGCACTGCAATCTTTAGCAGCCTATCTAGCTCTGATTGAGAATCAACGTTTACCGTAATGTTGGCGTCTGCTAGAACTTTTAACTCGTCATTCCTGACGCTGGTTCCAGTAAACATCATACGGTCTTGTGTGTATCCGCTGATTAAGCCCATGAACACTTCGCCGGGGCTGACAGTGTCTAAGTATGCTCCTTGTGACTGGAGAATTTTTAGCACCGTAAGGTTGGAGTTGGCTTTTGCGGCATAATAGACCCGCACGTGCTTGTAACCGCGGATTAAGGCGTCATGAAGTCGGTCATAATTATCTCTGATGCGCTTCTCGCTCACTACGTACAAGGGTGTATCGTATCTTTCAGCCAACTCTTTGACTGAAAAGCCATCGAAGAACAAGTTGCCTTTTCGGTCTTCTAAGGGTTCCCGAAGTTTTCTTTTAACCATCTTGTTTACACCAGACTCAATGTGTTATTGTCTGAGCGGCAGTTAAGCTAAACCTTTAGCTACATAGAGCTCAGCGCTCAGAATACCTGCGCCTGCACCACCACGAACCGTATTGTGCCCAAGACACATGTACTTGAAAGTCATAATTGGGTCCTTACGGATTCTGCCAACTACAACACTCATGCCGCAGCCTGCATCTCGGTCGAAACGTGGCTGAGGCCTGTTTTTCTCATACCGAACCACGATTGGATTTTCCGGAGCAGAGGGCAATTTGAGCTTTTGCGGTTCGCCGCTGAAGTTGGCAAAGGCATTTTCTATTTCT
>Ga0326728_10022538_pt1 | contig 11676 bp, 9 predicted proteins | sample MB3enrmetagenome_FD_207602 | JGI IMG/M metagenome (GOLD analysis project Ga0326728, IMG submission 207602) | Lab enriched peat soil microbial communities from McLean, Ithaca, NY, United States - MB31MN | ecosystem: Environmental > Terrestrial > Soil > Wetlands > Peat | place: USA: New York... | reverse complement strand
GCGACCACCACCAACTCCCCCCGTTCGACGCCGACCGCCTCAGCAAGATTTTGCGGGACGACAGCCTCGTGCAGGAAGCGATCAGGATGGCAGAACTGGTTGCCGAGCCGCTTGTTGGTGACGACAAGCTCGCTGGCCTCAAGCGTCTTGACGCGACCGCGCGAGGTGAGACGGCCGCGCTTGCGTTGCGTCTCGTGGAACCGTTTCGGACGTTTGTTGAAGAGGACGATCGGCGACGCAGTCGCCGCGACACTGCTCGGCGGCTAAGTACCACACTTACCGAACAGCGGAGAATGGATCCGGCGATCGCGGAAATCGTCTCCCACTCGTTCTACGAGAACCGCCTGCGGACCGAGCCTGGGCGGGCGGCGCTCGCAGACAAGCAACCACCGCCGCTCGTTCATCTTCCGCCCATGTCCTCGTCCCCTATTGTCGTTGTGGATTTCCCCCACATCAGCTCCACGGGTCAGGCCGACCCCTTCGAGAGAGGAAGGCCGCCTTGGCACAACCCCGCGGAGGTGGAGAGCGTGGTCGATGTGCTCCGACTGATTCGTGCGAAGGAGCGTAGTGGTGGCGACCGTCCGACGTTGGCAGTCCTTTCCCCCTACACCGCACAGGTGAAGCGGCTGCGATCTCGCCTCGAAGGCGAATTCTCGAACAGCCTCGCCCACCTCTCTGGGTTCGCGCCTGCCCGCGCCGGTCTCGAGTTTGTCTGTACCGTCGACGCATTCCAAGGGAGCGAGGCCGATCTCGTCATCGTCTCGCTTGTCCGAAACAATCCGCGTACGGGAGCGCGCGGCCTTGGTTTCTTGCGCGATCCACGACGCATGAATGTCCTCTTGAGCCGCGCAAAATGGCAGCTCGTTCTCGTCGGAAGCACCGCTTTTCTGAAGGAGGCGGTTCGTGGCCGATACTCGGCAGGGCCAGGCGATCTCGCGTTTCTCAACAGATTGCTCGAAACGATTGAGCAACTTCGGACGCGCGAACGCAAGGATGGAACGCCTCTAGCCGAGTCGATCCCGCCCGAGCGGCTTCGGGGGGCTCGATGACAGTGCTCGTTGCTATCCCCGTCTACCGAATCAGCTGCAAGGTCGGGATCGATAAGGCCCGCCCCTGGAGCGTTGTCGACGAGTCGCTCCTTTGGGCGGTGCATCAGGGCCCGACTACAATTGGGGCACTTGCTTCCCGCGCCGCGCTGCCTCGCCAAATCGTAGTGGCGTCGCTCGCGCGCATGATGCGTTTTCGCCTCCTGGAAGCCGTCATTGGGGAAGACGGGCAGGCGGGATTCCGACCGAGCGAGTACGGGGCGCGCATTATCGCAAGCGGTGGATCCTTGCCGTATTTCCCGAAGCAAACGTCACGCCGCGTCGGATTCACCCTAGAACGCGCAACCGGATACATGTACCCAACCCGCGACGCCCGTCCTATCTCCATGGCGAAGATCGAGCGCGAGCGGAGCGCCGGAGTGGACGTGCGGATAGTCACTGTTGAGGGCGCGCCTCCGATGTCGCACGAAGCCAACGTGACACGCCTATGTACGATGGTGGAGCGCGCGCACGACGAACAGCTCGCGTTCATCGATCCCCACACGAGCTCGCTGCGGGAGGACGAATTTCTAGCGGTGCGCGTCGTCGATGGTGTGTTCCATGGCTTACCCGCGGGTGCGACGTCGCAGCTTCGAACGGTGATTTCAAACGCGGCGGCGGCGCCGACCGGTGCCGCCCCGGCGCTCGCCGTGTATTCGGGTCCCGCGGAGGACACCACCCCATGCAGCGTCAGATGCGAATTTGACCCGAGCGATCTCGTTGTCGGTGGTGACGCACATCGCGAGTGTCTCTTGCGGCTCCTCGAACGCGCCGAACGCCGCGCGATCATTCACTCCACGTTCCTGAGCGACCAGCGATTTGGAGCACTGTTCGATCGGTTCCGCGAGGCGTGCCTTAGAGGCGTCTCGATAGATATTCTTTGGGGAGCCTCATCGAGCGAGAACGCGATTGCGCAGCACGAGAGCGAGGCAGCGCTGCTCATGAAGCGCGTGCTCGCCGATCCGGAGACGCGCGGGGGAATTCGCGTCCATATGCAGTCAACCGCCTCTCACGCCAAGGCAGTCCTCGTTGATACGCCGGAGGGCGAGTGGATCGCTGCCGTGGGCTCCTGCAACTGGATCTGGAGCCCGTTCCACTCAGTCGAGGTCAGCGTGGTCTTGCGCGACCCGGCAGCGGTTGCAGAGGTTGCGCGCGCACTCCAGCGGTTGATCGGGCGGCGCCCAGGGCTGAGCCATCCGATCGCCAACGAATTGGCACTGATTGCCCGCGATCAAAGGAAGAAGGGCAAAGGCGTGGGGCCCGCACTCGTGACCGTTCTCGTTGGCGACGATCACGACCGCCTGCTTCGGGCGGCGAGCGGCGAGGCCAAAACGCGCATGGTCATCGGTAGCCATCGGCTCGGAGCCACGGCACGCACGGGAGCCGTTCTACAGGCCGAGGCGGCAGCCAGGGCGGGCGCCTCGGTCTGCGTCCTCTACACGATGCCGTCAGGACCCTTGAAGAAGCCGGACGCACGGGAACTTACGCGGGAGTCGGCGGGGCATGGCGTCGTGCTCACGAAGGTGGCCGTGCCGCTCCACGCGAAGTTCGTTGCGTGGGACGACGACGATGTGCTCGTCACGAGCTTCAATTGGGCGGCGGCGGATACCGACCCAAACGACCCGTTCGGCGAGCTCGGCGTTCACGCACACGCCACCGGGATCGCTTCGGATCTTCTTAGTCGAATCAGCGCGCTCGTCCCTGACCTATCGCTACCATAGGCGCGTGCGTCACATGGGCGGGCGGGACGCCTGTCGTAGTGAATAATGACCTTTTGCGGCTGGGATCGCGGACATGCGGAGCCAATAAGCCTAGCCGAACGGCCCAACCGATTCGACAGTGACTCTGCGACCGAACTGAGCGAGCGTGACGGCGTGCTGGCGATACCGGTGGCGACTGCCGGAGCCGCGTGTGCCGCGTTCCGTTCCCGGGCCAATCTGGTCCTGGAGAACCTCGTACTTCGCCAGCAGCTCGCGGTCCTCCGTCGAGCCACGCCTCGTCCCCACCTACGTCCAATCGACTGAGCCTTCTGGGTTATCGTCTCGCGATTGTGGGGACGTTGGGCGGATGCCCTGGCGATTGTCAAACCGTCGACCGTCATCACGTGGCATCGTCGCAGCTTTGCGCGTTATTGGGCGTGGCGGTCGCGACCGGTCGGACGCCCGCCCATCGGCGCCGAAGGGAGCTGAAACGATCAACAGCCTTCATGCCCTCAGCACCTACGGAGTCGATGCGTGATTAGATCGTCACCGAAGCGAAATATCGTATGTCGACTAGCTATTGGCTCGCTTGAGTGCTGTCTTACAAATCGCTTTGATTGTGACTACTCGCTCGTCGGGAGCGGATGCTCCCGGCATTGCAACGTAGTATTCCCCAGCTTTCACAAAGAAGTCAGTGGGGATGAAAAGATTCCGCGTGTTCTTTGGAAGGTCTTCGGTAGGTAGCCCGACGGCTTCAAACAAATCGCGAGCTTTGCTCGAAAAAAAGTCGAGCAATTTTGTGACGGTGTCATCGCTGATATTTCCGTCACCGGCTGTGTGCACCTGCTCAGCTCGCCCCACTGTCTTCTGTCCAACGCCGGCTTCGTTGGCAAGTTCAGGTTGCGACAATTTGAGCAACTTCCGTGCAGCGCGTACGCACGTGTCTTTGTCGCGCTTGGCCTTGACCATAGGAGCTGCCTACCACGTGACTGATGCGGTTGCCAGCGAAAACTGGTCACGACTGGTCACGGCCAGGATCGGCTGGTTCAGCCGGCTCAAAGGGTGCCAAAGCGACGGGGTACCCGACCCCAGCGGCGCTGACATGTTCCCGCGTCTCTCTCATTGGCGTTGCCGAGCCACGAAGCCCTTAGTCAGTAGTGCCGTTGGCCAGCGGGTTGTTGGGTTCCGCTTAGGGGCGACGGAAGCAACGAATTGCCATCGGAGCCGATGTTACGTGCCGGCTCCACGAAGCCGCCCATAATCCGCCAGGCCATGTGCTTCCTGGCATAAAGCGAGGCCTACGAGGCGACAGCGGTAGGCCGGGGTTGGGTCGTGTCTGCCGCAGCGTCGGATGGAGCCCAGTAGACGTTGACGGCCACTACTGGTGAATACCAGTAAATGCCAATCATATCGTATACTTATAACTTGCGACTGGTTGATCGAGTGCTTAGTATGGGCACCATGATCCTGGTGGCCGCACCAGGTGCCCCGTGTCGCCTGCCTACGTTCGGAGAAACCCCATGCGGAGAATTCTCATGAACCTATTTCAGCCGCAGTGTCTCGCGCCGCTATTCGTCCTGGTGGCGTGTCTCTTTCACGCTCTCGCCGCACTCGTGGAGCTTCGGCGTGAAGCAGCGCCGCACATCGATATCGGCCAGACTGCTGCTCCGGATCCAGAAACTCCTAAGGGGCAGTCACACGACGTCAAGTCCCAGTGACCGCCCCGCAGTATCGGGTCACCAGTGGTGGACTGCTCCTCGCTCAAGACTGCGCCCGTTCGACCTCGAAGCGCTCGAGTTTCTTGCAGCGTTTGTAGGTTGCCTTTCTTGGCTTGGCGCCATCAGTGGAACCGATCATCGAGAAGCGCGGGATCTCGATCATGGGTGACGCGGGGCGATCGTGAGCGAATCGCCCCGGGTTTGGCCGTGGCGAGGGAGGAGGCGTAGAGACAGGGTGACGTCGGCTACAAGATCGACGGCCCGGAGCTAGACCCTCCAAGCCATCCGGGTGCGGGCGGTGGCAGCAGGCTTTCGGAAGCGCCGCGTTCCGATCTCGTCAGAGTGAGCCCAATTTTCTGTAATGTCGAAGTCTTGTCGGATCTGGCGACGGGCTCGGATCGCAGCGCATTTTCGAGCTCGCTTCCACGCGCGAACGCTTCCAGGTCTGGGCATGGGTCGTCCTTTCGGTGGGTATCTGGGACAGAAACGCGGTCTTCCCCGACGAAGCAGGACACGAAATCGACCGGCCAGATTCGCTTGCGAAATGGCGGTGCTCGCCGGAATGTGTTCTCTCCCTCATGACCGCGAAGACCTCTTCGAAGAAGCGCGCCGCGCGCGCGAAGTTGGCCGCCACCGAGGCGAGGGCGCTGGCCGTACCCAGTGCAGAGCGGGCCATCGTCGAGGGCGGGGAAAGGCGGTTTGCCGAGGTCATCGCGCTCATCGAGGCGGCACGACGACGGGCGTACGAGGCAGTGAACACGGAACTCGTCGCCCACTACTGGGAGCTGGGCGAGTACATCAGCCGGAAGATCGCCAGCGCCGAGTGGGGCGACGGCATCGTCGAGGAGCTCGCCGCCGATCTCGCGAGGCGCTTCCCCGGCGCCCGGGGCTACACCCGCCCGAATCTCTTTCGGATGCGCCAGTTTTACGAAGCCTACCGCTCGAACCGAAAAGTCTCACCGCTGGTGAGACAATTGCCGTGGACTCACCACCTCATCATCCTCAGCCAGGCGAAGCCCGTGGAAACGCGCGAGTTCTATATCCTCGCCGCAATCAAGGAGCGCTGGCCGAAGCGGGAGCTCGAGCGGCAGATCCGCTCGGGCGCCGTCCTTCGTGAGGCGCTGGCCACGAAGAAAGTCTCGCCAGCGGTGAGACAAACTCACCCGACGGCGATCGACGAGTTCAAGAATGCCTACAACGTCGAGTTCCTCGGCCTGGCCGCCGAACACTCGGAGGCTGACCTCCATGGCGCGCTCCTTCGGAACCTCGGCCGGTTCCTCACGGAGCTGGGCCGCGATTTCTGTTTCGTCGGCTCGCAGTACCCAGTTCAGGTCGGCAATCAGGACTTCGCGATCGACCTCGTTTTCTTCCACCGTGGGCTGCAATGTCTCGTCGCGTTCGAGTTGAAGGTCGAGAAGTTCAAGCCTGCCGATCTCGGGCAGCTCTCGTTCTACGTCGAGGCGCTCGACCGCGACGTGAAGAAACCGCACGAGCGGCCTTCGATCGGCGTGCTGCTCTGCGCGACCAAGGACGACGATGTCGTCGAGTACGCGCTGGCTCGGACGACATCACCCACGCTCGTCGCCGAGTACCAGACCTTCCTGCCACCGAAGGAGGTACTGCGCGCGAAGATCCATGAACTCTATGTGCAACTTTCGCCGAACGAGGACGCCCAGGTAGCCGCACGAGGAAAAAACCATGGCTGAACGCAGGTGGGGAGCGATTGCGAGCGGCGCAACCTTCGAGTCACTGGCCACCACCCTCGTGTTCTTCGAGGACCCGAAGGCTTCCTTGTTCGGTCGCCGCGGCAAGGACGGCGGCCAAGACGCGCGTTCGGGCGATGGCACGCGGGTCTTTCAGGCGAAACATCACGAGAGCGGCTCGGCAGCGACCGCGACCACCGATGCCAAGAAGGAAGCTGCGAAGATCGAGAAGTACCGTCAGCCTGGTCACGCTCGGCACAACCAATGGAATGGCGTCACCCATTGGCGGCTCGTGACGAACGCCGTTTTCAACCCGACGGACAAACGGACGTGGGACACAGACGTCGTTCCGCTCTTCGCGGAGCAGGGACTCACGGCGGACTACTGGGAGCGCGAGAATCTCAACGCGCTCCTGGACAGGCATCCCGAGATCCATCGCTCGTTTTTCGAGAACGAGACGCGGGTATTTCTCTCTCTCCCCGAGGTCAGGGAGCGGTTGCCCATCAAGGAGCCGTTCCTGCGTCGCGATGAACTTGGCCCCTTCTGCGGACGGCAGGAGGAGAAAGCGAAGCTTCGTGAGTTTCTCGCCTCCGACAGGTTCTTCCTCGTCGCTCACGGAGCCGGTGGAACGGGCAAAACGCGCTTGCTGGTAGAGGCCGGGGACGAGATTGCGAGCGAAGGTGCGTGGCAGGTCCTGTGGGCGAACGTCGAGAGCATGGCCGCGACCGGTTCGTGGTTCGAAGCCGTTGTCCCCGAGCGCGCCACTCTGCTCCTCGTTGACGAACCGTCAGACGACGCCCTCCTGCAGCAGCTTGCCGAGCAGCTTGGTGGCCGGGTCGGTCGCACGGCGCACTGGAAGGTTGTCGTCGCTGTTCGTTCTCCCAAGGATCCGGTTCTTCGCTTCCTGCGCGGCGCACGGATGAAGTCGCGCATGGAGGAGTTGTCAATATCTCCTCTGCCGTCTGCAGATGCCGAGGATATGGCCTTCGAGTTGCTCAGGACTGGCAAGCGAGCTGACTGGTCGGAAGAGTCAAGGCGCGATGCCGCTCGGCAGCTCAGCCAGAGCTTCTCTCGCTATCCGGTGTGGCTGACCCTCGCGATCCAACATCTCGAAGACCACGGCGACCTCAAACAGATCCCCGCCGATGCAGAAAGTCTCGCTGACGAATACCTCCTAGAGATCGAGCGGAACCAGTCCGACGCGACGCCGGCGGAGGTGCGCACGATGCTCCGGTGGGTCGCCCTTCTCGGAACCGTCAATCGACAGGACGACACTGCCGTCAGGCTCATCGGAGAGCCGTGCGGTATCTCCTCCCTCGTCGATGTGCGAGAGCGGCTTGCCTCCCTCGTGCGGAGGAGGGCCCTTGCTGAAAGGGGGGCTCGCAACCGATTCGTCGAACTCAAGCCCGACGTCCTTCGAGATCACGTGTTGCTTCGGTGGTTGGCCAAGGACGTCGGCGGCGAGCATCCCGAAGTTTCCGATGACGGCAACCAGCTTCTGGCAACCGTTCTTGATGCGACGTCGAAGGGAGGCTTGAGCGCTCTAGGTCGGGCGATCCTCAAGTCTCTCGCGCGCACCGAATTCATCCTTCGGCTCAGCGGACACGAAGTGGGTCTCCTCGAGACCTTCTTTGGTTCGCTCGAGATGTCGATTCAGACCATGACTGCGAGCCAGCGTCTGACGCTCCCTGGCGTGGTCGAGGCAATCGCGTACTTTCATCCGCGCGTGGCAACTTCTGTCGCACGAACGCTGCGAATGAATGTAGCGACCGACGAGACCATCGACGGCATTTTCGGACCGAAGGTCATCAGGCAGACGGACGTCGTCCTTGCGCTCGCCTGGCCTTTGTTCGGGGCTGCGATGGGCGCTCAGTCAGCCGAGGAAAAGGAAGCCGTTCTGCGTGAGCTATGCGCTCTCGCGGAGGCGGAAGCGGAGCTGGCTTCGGGGCTTCCTGGGGGGCTCCCGAATGACGGCAAGCGTGCCGCAGCGCTTGTCGCTCGCGTACTCGAGGGAGGCCCGCAGTTTTGGAGCGAGTACGACGACACAGCGGCCAAGCTCGGCACGGAGTTGATCGACACGCTCACGAGACAGGCCCCCTCGACGGGTCAACTCGCACTCCTCAAAGGGCTCATCCAGCCGCTACTCGCGACTCAGCGACACCAGACTTGGGCAGAGGACATGTCCTTCCGGGTGAGAATGTTCACCATAGCTCCCGGTGGGACAGCCTGGCAGGCGCGGGAGGCGGTGCTCGCCCAACTACGAGAGGCCCTGAAAAACGGGGCCATCCCCTCGGAGAGTCTCGTGCAGCTCTGGCATGTTTTCGCTGAGGCTCGAGATGGCGAAGCGTTGGAGACGCTCGAGTGGACGCATCGGGTTTTGACGAGTCGGTCGCCAAGCCTCGACGAACTCACTGCCGCGCGGGAGGTGTGGGACTGGCATCGACGCTATCAGAAGAGGCCCGAGGTCAAAGCGGCGGCTGAGAAGCTTGAGGCCGTCTACGCAAGTAACGACCTCGCGAGGGAGTTCCAGCCACTAGTCCCCAGTATCGAGGACTGGAAAGAGATGGATGGCCGCGCTGCCGCGAAGGCTGCGGAGCTCTCCGCGGCATCGGACTCTCAAGCGCTTGAAACGTTCCTCGACCGAGCCACGGCCTTCGGCGGAGAAGACTTGCTCGTTCGCCTGGGAAGCATCGCGTGGTCTCTTGGTGCGCTCGCCGATTCACACGACACGGTGCGCGAGTTCGTTGAGGCATCCTTCCCGCGCCCATCGGTCACCCCTCGCGAGGAGTTCATCGTCGCGACCGCCGTGAGCTGGGTCGCGGCGGTCCGGAAGAGGGAACCTGCGCAGGCCGACGTGCTGGTGCAGAGCCTGCTTTCGAAGTGCGCCAATGACGAGCGGCGGGCACACCTGCTGGAGCGAATCTACGGGCGTCTGCCGAAGCTGAGCGTAGTCGGTGACTTCACACCGGAGGAGCACGTCCTGCTTCGCAGCTCCTGTGGCCTGTTCACGAGCACTGGTCGCGACGTGCAGCTTGTCGCGGCGCTCGCTTCTACCGTGGGACACGAGTGGTCCTCGCTGCGACCGCGGCTCGAGAGCGTCCTTCGAGACGTCCCGCCCGGCCGGCGACATCGCGCCGCGTACACGCTCGTGGACGCCATCTACTGGGCGGTGCGAGAAGACGCTCCAACGTCGCCCCCTGCCGGTCTCGCTGAATGGCTCATGACCCAGCTCCTCGCGCTCCCCGACTTCGATGACCTTGGCGGCAACGGAGAATGGCACCTTGCCGAGATCGTCAAGCGCTTGGGGCCGGTTGATTTGCAATGGCTTCCCGGCGCACTCGCGCAGCGACAGCAGCGGGAGGCCAGCGCACGAGACCCTCGGCACGTACGGGGAGTCAGTCACAACGCGCGGATCAGCAAGTACGTCCGAAAGATCGACTCAGACACGGCCGATTCACAAAGCGTTACCGACGCAGTCGGCAAGGTGTTGGATCTCATCGAGGACAACGGTTCCGTCGGATACTATCTGCCCGAGGTACTGCGCGACATCGACCCCGAGGGCTTCGTAGTTCCGGCCAAAGTCGCCGCGCGCGCAGCCACGGCGTCGGATGCTGAGGGCGTCCGTCGGTTGGCACGGATTGGCGATGCCTACGCCGTCAACAGTTCGTCGTGGAGAACGATCGCCCTCGCCGCAGTTCGAGCAGCAAGCCTGCTCGGCAGCGACGCGCTCCGAGCCGTCTACGGCAGCCTTGGCGAACGAGGCATCCGTTCGTGGTCGGGTGCCGTGGGAGAGGTCCCTCCCATCTTCATCGCGGCAGTCACCGAAGCGCGTGCAAACCTCGACGCTGAAGTGGAAGAGGATCTACGCCCCTACTGGCGGCAGCGCCTCGAAGTCGCAGAGGCCGACCTGCGTGAGCAGGAAGAGCGCGCGAAAGAGGACCGCGGCGAATGAGCAAGACGCTGGAAGAACGACTTCGATCCGCCAAGGATGCGCTCGGCACGATCGATGCCGCGACGCTGCGCAACCCAGGGAGGTTGGCAACAGAGGTAGAAAAGCAGTTCAAGGACATTTCCGCGTTCGCCTCCGATGTCGAGCACTGGCTCCAATTGCTCGAAGCACGGAAGGAAGCGCGCGCGCTGCTGACGGGGCTCGAGGGGCTGGTCGACGACAAGGACTGCGTGCCCTTCGGTTCTGGGCGTGTGAAGTACCTGCACGTGCGACTGCTCGGGGTTCAGGCGTATCTCGCGACCAAGTGGGCGCTCGCTGATCGCTTGGTCGCCATGGCTGGCCATGTGCTGTGTATTCAGAGTTCGCTACAGAACTCAAGAAAGTTGCCGCAACTCATCACCCATTTTATCTCGAACAACGGTCCTGAATCAAAGACCGCCGCACTGGCGGTTCTCTCCCTCCGGCATGCATTCGGGTGGCCGATCGCGATCTCCTACGCGCTTCGCAACCACTTCGTACACGATGGCGGTTCACTTGACGGCATCGACCTTTTCGACGGCCCGTCGGCAGCGGCGGGGTTCAAGATCTCGAAGGACGGCTGGTCACGGGTAGAGGAGAGGGCGAGAACCTACGGTGTCGAGCCGAAGCACCACTGCGTGGCGGCGGCGTGGACACCGTCGCCTGGAGATGACTTGCGGGTGATCTTGGACGTCTGCGAACAAGCAACCGACGACGCACTTGGCGTCTTGGTCGGCTCGGCCTGCAGGTCGATCGCCACGCATGTGGGCTTCGTGTTTGGAGAGGATTGAGGACTTCGTAAGCACCCACACGCCACGTCGCGCGACCGCAACGAATGGCTCCCCCACTTGTCGCGGGACAGTGCCAATCCGAGAGACTGTCCCGGCTTGCGACGCGCAATTCGCTGGATTCGCAACGGTTCGCAGATTCGTGACGGTGTGAATAAAGTTGGCGCGTCCCGCAGAGAGCGCTGCGAATGGGTTGGTGAACGGCTAGGAACGCGGAGCCGCGAATGTTGACGCCTACTTCAGAGGCTCGCGCAACTCTCGACGTCGGCTACCCAATGCCCACGAGTTCCTGTCGGTTGGCTTCCCTTCGGAGCCCAATGGCGCGCCGAAGTGGTCCGGTAGGGGCCTTGACGACCACAGCTGGGGCCGTGACGACCACAGCTGGGGCCTTGACGACCACAGCTGCAGCTACGACGCCGAGTTTCCGGGGACCGGACAACTCGGCGGGAGTCTGACGCATGCGGTTGTGTTCCGGACAGTCCAATCCAGCGGGCCCGGCCATGCTGTCCATATGCTGTCCATATGCTGTCCCTTTTGCTGTGCATCTCAGGACCCGCCGACGTAACGCCCTGGACGCGCGCGTAACGCCTCGGGGCGGTTCTTCTCGATGTTCTCAGCAAAAGGCGATCTGCCCGTAACGGCCTGTAACGCCTGGAAACGACGTGATTCTTACCTTGACACGGTAGGGGTCGTAGGTTCGAAACCTATCGCGCCT
>Ga0326728_10022536_pt1 | contig 11677 bp, 8 predicted proteins | sample MB3enrmetagenome_FD_207602 | JGI IMG/M metagenome (GOLD analysis project Ga0326728, IMG submission 207602) | Lab enriched peat soil microbial communities from McLean, Ithaca, NY, United States - MB31MN | ecosystem: Environmental > Terrestrial > Soil > Wetlands > Peat | place: USA: New York... | reverse complement strand
ACCGGCCGGCCAGCAGCCCCGCCGCGCAGGCGGCAAGAAAGTCACGGCGTGTCGAATTGAATCGCTTCATGGTTCCAACTCCTCCTCGGAAATCGCTTCGCCACGGTTCAGTTCTTCGATGCCGCGGCGGATTTTTGCATCCACTGCTTGGCGATTATCCATCAGCCACTCGTCGCGCTCGTGCAAAACTTCCAGAGCCCTGGCTATCACATCCTCCGCGTCCTGATAGGCGCCGGACTTCAACGCCTCGGCGATACGGCGCTGCTGTTCGACTTTTAGTTCGATGGTCATGGCCAATCTTTTTCGTCGCCTCCCGCTGTCACCCCACGGTTGACAGTTTAGAAGCCGCGCCCGGATCTGTCAAACCAACCCCAGCGCCCGGTAGTGTCTCAGTTTGAAAACTGTGGCGGCGGTTTCTAACCAAGCTTGTCCAAATTACGCTCGTTGGGATCGGCGACGACCTGCGGCTCCGCCGCCTGACTTGCGGAAAGGCTCTGCCTTTCCGCAGGGTGCCCCAAAGAAACAACCTCCTTGGCGCTGGCTGGGAGGCTGAGCCTCCCAGCCAGCGCCAAGGAAAAACGAAGGGTGGGGATAGGCCGGAAAGCCACAGGCTTTCCGCAAGTCAGGCGGCAGAGCCGCTCGCAACGCCGACGTGAACGGCTAATTTGACAGCCCTGATCTCTGACCGTCGTGCCCGAGTTCTCAAAGGGTTGCGGCACTCAGAGAGCGCCGCTACAGCAGACTGGGACACTCCTCAGAGCCCGGCCTGCTTGCCTTCCGAGGCAGGTCAAGTGTATCTTACTGAACCGGAGAGTAGGAAGGGATCGGACGCCTAAGCGGTGAGTCAACGAGTGTTGCGTGAGGAAGATAGGTTTACTTTTCGGATTTGTTCAAAGTCATTGTAGCGCCCACCTTTAGAGCCTGCCCTGAGCGGAGCGAAGGGTCGGCAAGTGCTGACCTGAAGGTCAGCGCTAGAGCGAAACGCAATTTCCGCAGGCAACGACCCCGGTTTCGTGGACGTAACCAACTTGGGAGGTGAAGTTGTGGGTAAGAAGATTCGTGTGCTGCAGTACGGTGTGGGGCCGATCGGCGCCGGCATCGTGCGCCTGATGCTGGAGAAGCCGGAACTCGAAATCGTGGGGGCCATTGATGTGGACCCCGCGAAAGTGGGAAAGGATTTGGGGCAGGTGGCTGGGGCGGGACGGGACGTGGGTGTGGCGGTGGTGCGTGATCTGAAGGGATTCCTGCCGGCGCCGGCCGATGTGGTGGTGCACACCACCTCATCCTACTTGACCGAGGTGGCCGGGCAATTGATCGAGTGCCTGGAAGCCGGCTTGGCCATCGTCTCCACCTGCGAAGAGCTTTCCTATCCCTTTCGCAAACATCCGGCATGGAGCGAAAAACTCGACGCCTGCGCACGCGCCCACAACATCGCTCTGCTGGGCACGGGTGTCAATCCGGGCTTCGCGATGGACAAGCTGGTGCTCACTCTGGCCACCGCTTGCCACAAAGTGAACAAGGTCGAAGTGCACCGCGTGGTGGACGCCTCGCGCCGCCGTCTGCCGCTACAGAAAAAAGTGGGAGCCGGCATGACCGAGGCGGAATTCCGCGCTCAGGTGGCTGCCGGGAAGATCAAGCACCACGGATTGCCGGAGTCGGTGGCCATGATCAGCGACTGCCTCGGCTTGCCGGTGGAGCGCATTGAAGAGACCATTGACCCGGTGATCGCCGCCCAGACGGTTCGCAGCGAGTTCTTCGAGGTGCCGCCCGGGCGCGTGCTGGGCGTGCACCAGATCGCCAATGGATTTGCCGGAACGGCGTCGAATATCCGGCTCGAACTGGAGATGTATCTGGGAGCTCGGGAGCCCGTGGATGCCGTCACCATCAGCGGGTCTCCCAACTTGCATCTGCGCGTGGTGGGAGGAATCCACGGCGACCTGGCCACCACCGCGATTGCGGTGAACTGCATTCCCGCCATCTTGGAAGCCAAACCGGGGCTCCGCACCTCGCGCGACATCCCCATGTGCTTCCTGCCGGGAGCCTGAGGAGGCCTTAACAAGGGGGGCATAAGCGCTAACTTGATGTCATGAGCCGCCCGAAAGCCCGCAAAGCGGGCGTGGTCATTTAGCCCACGGCGAGCCAGCCGTGGGAACGTATGCACGGCAACAATCATTTTGAGCCCCGTAGGGGCGACGTCAGGTCAAACGGCCGCCGGACTTCGCCCCTACGGGGCTGGAGAGGCATTTTTCGGAGGAGACTGTCAACCCACGGCTGGTTCGCCGTGGGCTAAATGACGTTGCCGCTACGCGGCTTCGGAATGGGGTCGACGCGTCAAGTTAGCGCCTATGAACAAGGGGGAAGGGCCAGCGACGGGTGAACCAACGGCCACCACCCCCTCCCCCCTCCTCAGCGAGGAGGGGAGTCAGCCACGGCCGGTCCCGCATTCGCATTGGAAGTTGAGGGAAGGATGAGTGAAAACGCAGAAGTGAAGTCCGGACTGCTCGAGGAATACTTGCGCAAGACTCCTACCTCGCGGCAGTTGTACGAAAAGGCTCGAGGCCTGTTTCCGAGTGGTGTGACCCATGACTCCCGGTACCTCCAGCCTTATCCTATATTTATTTCGCGCGCCGAGGGCGCTCGCAAGTGGGACGTTGACGGCAACGAATACGTGGACTACTTTGGCGGGCACGGGGCCCTGCTGCTCGGCCACAATCATCCCGCGGTCACCGAAGCCGTGCGCGAACAACTCTCGCTCGGGCTTCAGTACGGTGCGCCGCACGAGTTGGAAGTCGAATGGGCGACGCTGGTCCAGAAGCTCATTCCCTGCGCCGAACGCGTGCGGTTCACGGTTACCGGCACGGAAGCTACGCACCTCGCTTTGCGGGTGGCCCGCGCTTACACCGGGAAGAACGTGGTGGTTCGGTTTGCGGGTCACTTCCACGGCTGGCACGACCATGTAGCGTTCAGCGACGCCGGCGGCGCGCCCGGCATCTTGAAAGGCATCGTGGACAATGTCGTGATCTGTCCGCCCGGCGATTTTGACTTCGTCAAACAGGCCTGCGAGAGTCGCGACGACGTGGCGGCGATTATCCTGGAGCCGACAGGGGCGAGCTTTGGCAAGATTCCTCTCCATCCCCAATTTTTGGTTGACCTGCGGAAGTTGACCGCGCGCCTGGGCATCGTGCTGATCTTTGATGAGGTGATTACCGGCTTCCGCTGCTCGCCGGGCGGCGCGCAGGCGTTTTATCACGTGACGCCGGACCTCACCACGCTGGCCAAGGTCATTGCCGGCGGCTACCCGGGCGGCGCGCTGGTGGGCCGAGCCGACATCATGAAGGTGATGGCTTACCGGCGGGAGAACGGCATCGTGGCCCCTCCCGTCCCGCACCAGGGGACCTACAACGCCGAAACGGTTACGGCCCGCGCCGGTATCGCCACGCTCAACATCATCTCCACCACCGACGCCATCGCCACCGCCAATCGCACCGCGGCGAGTCTGCGGCAAGAGTTGAATGCCGTTCTGCGGCGCCTAGGCTCGAGTTGGTGCGTCTATGGCAACTTCTCTAATTTCCATATCTTCGCCAATCCGGATCGCGAGCCCGTGGGGCCGGACGATATCATGGCCGGTAAAGTGCCTTGGAAAAAGCTCAAGAGTCCGTCCGGGGGCGGCGACATTCCGCACCTAATACGCACCGGACTGATCTGCGGCGGTGTGGATATCTCCATCTGGCCAGGGGGTCTTCTCTCCTGTCGCCATAACCTCGAGGATGTTGACCGGACCGTCGTGGCATTCGAAAAAATGGCCAAATGGCTGGCGGAAGAGGGCCGGATGTCATAGAGCAAAGGAGACACACCATGAACGAACTGCGCATGTACATCAATGGCGAGTGGGTAGCGAGTGAGAGCGGTGAGTACTTTGAGGCGCAGAACCCGGCCACTCTCGAGGTGATCGCGCGCCTTCCGCAAGGCACGCGTGCGGACGCGGACCGAGCCGTCTTGGCCGCGCATGCCGCGAAACCGGAAATGGCGCGTCTGTCGGTGTGGGACCGAGCTCGCATGTCGCTCCGCATTGCGGACGCCATGGAGGCCCGCGTCGAGGAACTCGCCCGCACCCTCTCCCTCGATCAGGGCAAACCGTACCACTCCGAGGCCATTGGTGAGGTCAGGGCGGCCATTACCGGTTTCCGCGAGGCGGCGGAGCATGTCAAGTTCCTGGAGACCGCTTGCTTCCCCCTGCAAGATCCCCACAAGCGCGGCTGGTCCATCCGGCAGCCGCGCGGCGTCTATGCTGTGATTACACCCTGGAACTTCCCTATCAACATACCAGTGGAATATCTCGCGCCCGGCCTGGTGATGGGGAACACCATCGTCTGGGTTCCGGCTCCCACCACTTCGGTGTGCGCCATCAAGCTGCTCGAGTGTATCGAGCAAGCGGGCGTTCCCAAGGGCGCCCTCAACCTGGTCACCGGCCCCGGGCCGGTGGTGGGAAACGAAATCGTCAAGCATCCGCTCACCGCGGCCGTGGGTTTCACCGGCAGTCCCCAGACCGGACGGCACATCGCGCGCGAAGCGGCCGGCAAGCCCTTGCTTCTGGAACTGGGTGGAAACGGTCCCACCATCGTGCTCGACGATGCGGATCTCGAGCGCGCCCGCAAGTGCATCGCGGCCGGCTGTTTCTTCAACGCCGGTCAAGTCTGCTCCGCCACGGAACGCATTATAACGACCCCCAAGATACACGACGCCTTAGTGGAAGCCTTGGTGGAAGAAGCCAAAAACTGGCGGCTGGGCGATCCCTTGCAGCCCGAAACCACGCTGGGCCCGCTCAACAACGATGCGGTGGCGGAGAAAACCGACCGTCATATCTGGGATGCTCTCGCCCACGGCGGCGTGGTGGTCTGCGGCGGCAGCCGTGCACCCGAATTCGGCAGCCGGCTCTTCTACCAACCCACCGTGATCGATCGCGTCACACCCGATATGCACTTCCACAAGGAAGAGACGTTCGGTCCCGTGGCCCCCATCATGCTCGCCGGCTCCGACGACGAAATCCTGGAGTGGGCGAACAGCAGCGGCTACGGCCTGGTCTCCTCCGTCTGGACCCGGGACACTAAACGCGCTTTCAAGTTCGCGGAGGCCCTGCGCACCGGAATCGTCAACGTCAACGACGCCAGCATTTACTGGGAGCTTCACGTCCCCTTTGGCGGCATGAGTGGCACACAGTCGGGCATTGGCCGGCTGGGCGGGCGGCACACGCTCGAGGCCATGAGCGATCTGAAGACTATTCTTCTGGATTTGTCCTGAGTAGTTGGCAAGTAACCCCTCACCCGTCCCGGCGCGGCTGGTGAAAGCGCCGTGCCGGTCCACCCTCTCCCCAAGGGAGAGGGCAGAATGGCGCGAGGGGAGATTCTTCGGCCCAAAGAACGGGCCTCAGAATGACAGAATGGGTTACATGCGCAATCTCTTGAAAACGCCCTCCGGGATGGCCCGCACAATCAGCATAATGTAGCGCCAGAACCACGGCGTGTAAATGACGTCCTTCCCCTTCACGACCGCTTTGAAAATGCTTCTGGCCACGTTCTCGGGGGAAGCCAGCAGAAACAGCCCCGGGCGTCCGTAGGTCATGTGGGTATCCACGAAACCCGGTTTAACGGTAATGACCTTGACGCCCGCCGGGAATAAGCGATTGCGCAGTCCGGCAAGGTAGGCGCTCAGGCCCGCCTTGGCGGCCCCGTAAAGGTAGTTGCTTTGGCGGCCGCGGTCTCCCGCCACGGAGGACAGGGCGCCGATAAACCCCGCTCGCCGCGCCTCGAAATGGTTGGCGAGAATATTGAGGGCGGAGACGCAACCGGTGAAGTTGGTCTCCAGGATGCGCCGCCCTTCTTCCCAATCGTTCTGGCCGGCAGCCTGATCGCCCAAGTATCCCACGCAAAGTACGGCGCCCGCCAGAGCATCGCCGGTCTGGGCAAGGTAGGATTGCAAAACTGGAGCGTGGGTGCGAGGGTCAAGGGCGTCGAAGGGAAGGACGCCGGTGCGAACCCCGTAACGGAGGTTCAAGTCGGAGGCCATGGCCGCCAATTCCTCCTCCTCGCGCCCGCCCAGCGTGAGGTCGAACTGATGCCTTGCAAACTCTTTAGCCAGGGCGCCGGCAATGGCCGAAGTCGCACCCAGAATCAGCACCGTGGGCACCCTCATACCTCCTAACCGTTTTCCTCCGTGATCTCTGTGCCCTCTGTGGTAAGAGCTTTTCACCACAGAGGACACAGAGACCACAGAGACTATCTACACGAACCGCGCCCCGTCACTCGACGACAATGCCCACCCGGCGCGCCTGGGCCGGCAATGGCCGAAGTCGGACCCAGAATCAGCACCGTGGGCACCCTCATACCTCCTAACCGTTTTCCTCCGTGATCTCTGTGCCCTCTGTAGTAAGAGCTTTTCACCACAGAGGACACAGAGACCACAGAGACTATCTACACGAACCGCGCCCCGTCACTCGACGACAATGCCCACCCGGCGCGCCTGGGTGGAACAGAGCCGGCCGTGGGGATCCAGCTTGTTCTTGATGGCGCGGAATTGATCGAGCTTGGGGTACATCGCGGCAAAGCTCCGCGCGGTCGTCACGGCATCCTTCGCCAGGTAGAGCCGGCCGCCGTAATTCAGCACCACCTCGTCCAGTTCGTGCAAGAGCGGAACCAACCCGCTCGCCACGGGAAGGTCCAACGCCAGCGTGTAACCTTGCATGGGAAATGAGAGCAGGCCGGGGTCCGCTTTTCCGAAACGCTTCAGTACGGCAAGGAACGAGGCGCGCCGCGACTGGGCCAGCCGCCTTAGAACTTCTTTGAGCCCCTCGAGTCCCCCTTCCAGAGGCAAAGCCACCTGGTATTGCACAAAACCGCGGCTCCCGTACAAACGGTTCCAATGGAGGATGGCGTCCAGGGGGTAAAAGAACTTGTCCGCATGCACGAGTTGACGAACGGCATTACGATGAATGCCGTAATAGAGCGAGTTAAAAGCGCTCACCGTCAGGCTGTTCAAGGCCAGGGATGGGAAATCGAAGGGCAGCGTCCAACGGGGGTGGGGCGGTGGGGCGAGAGGATCCGGAATGCGGCGCGGCAGTGCGCCGGCCGGCGCGTGATTGCCGCGCATCAACAGGGCTCGTCCCATATGCTGGCCCGTCGCCAGGCAGTCAATCCAAGCCACCGAGTATTGGTATTGAATGTCGGACTCGGTCATGCGGCCCAGGGCGTCCTCCAGGTTGACCGCTTTCTGGTAATCCACCAGCACCCAGGCGGACTCGACGCGCCGCAGCCTCAGTTGGGCGCTGAGAATCACCCCCGTCAGTCCCATCCCTCCCAGCGTGGCCCAAAAAACCTCAGGGTTTTCACTGGCTGAACAGGAAAGGGTGTCGCCGTTTGCAGTGAGGAGCTTGAGCTCGAGCACAAAATTCCCAAACGCTCCATCCTGATGGTGGTTTTTGCCGTGCACATCGGCGGCGATGGCTCCGCCCACGGTCACGAACTTGGTTCCGGGCGTCACCGGCAGAAAGAAGCCGCGCGGCAGAAAATATTGCAGGATTTCGGCCAGGCTGACGCCCGCCTCACATTCCAGCACGCCGCTCTCGGCGTCGAACGCCAGGAAGCGGTTCAGCCGGGTGTGGCAGATTACCCCGCCTCGGCTGTTCAGGGGTGCATCGCCGTAACTGCGGCCGAGCCCGTAGGAAATAAAGGAGGGTTGCGCTCTAGACTCGAGGATAGCCGCCAGTTGCCGCCGGCTCTCGGGTCGGTAAACACGCGAGCGCTCGACCGGAAACCGGCCCCAACCGGAGAGCGCCTGAGTCACAAAGCCTTCGTCCATAGTTTACAGGTAAATGATGAAAATCACGCTGGCCGCCCAGAACAGCACCACCGAAAGCAGGACGGAATCCGTGAAGAGCAGCCGCGTAGGGTCTCCGCCCTCTCTATCGTGGTGCACCAGATAGAGGTAGCGGAAGATCCCGAAAAGCACAAAAGGAATGGTCAGGTCGAGCCGCTTGCCGGGAAACTTCACCTGCACGTCGCTGGAAAGCGTGTAGAGCGCATAGGACATGAGGGTGGAAGCGGTGACGATTCCGATCAACTGATCGAGGAAGTAGGGCGAATAGCTGGACAGGATCTCGCGGTGTTCGCCCGCCGTTCTTCCCAGCACCACCAGTTCGTGCCGGCGCTTGCTGAGCGCCAGGAACAGAGCCAACAAGGTGGCGCAGACGACCAGCCAGGGAGATATTTCCACGTGGATGATCACGCCTCCGGCGACCACCCGCAATACGAAGCCGGCGCTGATGACAAAGACATCGACTAAGACCACCCGCTTCAGCGCCAGCGAATACAGGACGTTGAGCAGGCCATACGCCGCCAGGATGGCGAAAAACTTGGCGTCCAGAATCCAGGCGCCGCCCAGGGAGACAAAGGCCAGCAGGATCGCCGTCAGCCAGGCCGTTCCCACTCCCAACCTTCCCGAGGCCAGCGGCCGTAGCTTCTTCACGGGATGAAGCCTATCTTCTGGCGCGTCGAGGATGTCGTTCAAAAGGTAGACGGCGCTGGACATGAGACAGAATAGGATGGCGCCCTCGGTGACGCGCGTGATGCGAGCCCAATCCGTGATGCTGCGGGAAAAAATCAAAGCGGCAAAGACGAAGCCATTCTTGACCCACTGCTGAGGGCGCAGGCTCGCCACCAGTCCGCCGCAGGCGAAAGTGGGCGCCCGCGCGGAAGCCTGTGGCGGGCTGCCTACTGCTTCTGGTTCCATTCCCGGTCTCCCTCACAATGCGCTGCCGTTCCCAACTCGGCCGCCCTTAGGCTAACTGATCGGGGAGTGATTTTCAAATTCATTTCTAGACACACGGCTCTGAAAATTGTAGCGCGGGCGTCTCGCCCGCCGTGGCGGGAGCGTCCCGCTCCCGCGCGTGGGCAGGATGCCCGCGCCACTGCGGGCGGGACGCCCGCGCTACATCGGTGTCCAACGCCGCCCCTTTCATGTGCGGTGGCGAGCCGAAGGATCATGGAGTCTACGGCACCATTCCCTTCAGCCAGTAGGCTTGGGCGAAGACCAAAAGGCCTAACCCTAGCGGCAGCAAGATGCTGTGCCAAAAAGTGCGGCGCAGGATCTCGCCTTCCCGGCCTATTAAGCCCACGGTGGTGACACCCACGGCGATATTCTGAGGCGAAATCATTTTTCCGATGCCGCCTCCGCTACAATTGGCCGCCGCCAACAGGATGGGGCTGACGCCGATCTGCCGCCCGACCGCCACTTGCAGGTTGCCAAACAGCAGATTGGCGGCCGTATCGCTCCCGCTCAGAAAACAAGCCAACCAACCTAGATAGCCACTTACCAGGGGAAAAACTCGACCCAGCCCAGCCAGGGTGGCGCCTAACGTAAAAGCCATTCCCGAGTAATTGTAGAGGTAAGCCAGCGCCACAATCAGACCCACGGTCAGCGCCGGCTTGCGAATCTGATTCAGCGTTTTCAGCCCCGCGCCCCAGACGACGGAAGGGCGTGTGCGAAAAAGCAGGGCCGTCAGGACGGTAGCCGTCAGCGCGGCGGTGCCCGCCGCCAGCGGTTGAAACCGGTAGACCGCCGCGTAAAGCTTCTGGTAGAGGGTGATGAAGACGGCGTTGTGAAGCTGGGGCACGGGCAGGTCACGCTGCCCCACTTGCAGGAAGTTGAAGTATGACCAAGCGGCCATCACGCCGGACAGGATGAGCCAGGGCCCCCAGGCGGCCAGCGCGCGCCCCGGCGGCTGAGCCCCTCCTTCCTCCCGGCCCCCGGCTAAAGGAGTTTTGCACAGCCCGTCTGCCTGCCCCAGCGGGCCGCTCACCCTGGCCAAGCGGGGTTTCCAGATCTTCAGGCAAAGCAACAGACAGGCGCACGAGAACAGGGCAGCGGCAATATCGGTGACGTAGGGTCCCCAATAGTTGGAGCAGAGGAACTGCGCCAGAGCGAAACTTGCGCCGCCCACCAGAGCCGCCGGCCAACTTGCCTTTAACCCTTTGCGCCCCCCGATCACCCACACGAGATAAGCTGGGAGAACAAGAGACATGAAGGGAAGTTGCCGTCCCACCATGGCGGAGAGCTTCACTTGGTCGAGACCGGTCACCGTGGCGAGAGCGATGATGGGAATACCCAAGCCTCCAAAGGCCACGGGGGCGGTGTTGGCGATCAGCGACACCGTGACGGCGTCGCTGGCGCTGAACCCCAGGCTCAACAAAAGGCAGGCGGCGACGGCCACCGGCGCTCCAAACCCAGCCGTACCCTCGAGCAGCGCCCCAAAGCAAAAAGCAACCAGTATGGCCTGTACGTGGGGGTCGCCGGAAGCATGCGCCGCCATCCAGCGCCGCAGTTGTTCAAAGCTGCCGTTGGCCACCGCCAAGTTGTAGAGCCACAGGGCAGCGAAGACGATCCACATAATCGGCCACAGTGCGTAAAGGCCGCCGAAGGCCACGCTCAGGAGCGCTAATTTAAGTGGAAAGCGCCAAATCAGGACGGCGAGCAGGGTGGCGCCGGCGAGCCCCCAGCCGGCCGCCGCCGCGCCGCTCTTGCGCAGGCCTCCCATGAGCAGCAAGAGGAGCGCCAGCGGGGCGGCCGCCGCAAGCGCGGAAAGAGGCAGATGATGAAGAGGGTCGAGCGGCTGAATCCAAGTCGGCAATGACGATCCTCCTTCGTTTTTCGCAACCCTTCTGGTCTCTGTGTCAAAACCCCATCCAGGATGTCATTCCCAGCGCAGACTTCATGATCCTTCGGCTCACCACTGCGCATGAAAATGCGCGAAGCGCCTTGGAGTGCGGCAGCGAAGCTGCCGCCTTGAATGCCGAGCCAAAGGCGGTAGCTGGCGCTACCGCACTCCAAGGTGCCTTCGGCACATGCATTTTCATGACAGCGAAGGGTCTCCGCAGTTGTTTTCGTCGGTAAACGGCAGGGATGCTTCGCGGAGTTTACCCTGAGCGGTGAACTGCAGAGATCCTTCGCTTCGCTCAGGATGACAGCGAATGGGCTCAGCATGACAGCTCGCGGGTGGCATGTTTCACCTATTTGCGTAACGCAACACCAGGCCGAGGGGGTAGCGCCGCCTTGGCAACTCTGCGGCTTGTGACGTTGACTAATTCCGTTATGGTTAATACGTGTTCAGTGAAATTCCATAGCGCCAAGCCGCAGAGTCCCGACGACAGGGACTTTGCGCTCCGCTCTGCTCACGCGGGAATCTCAAATTGAAAATTTCAGATTTGAGAGGAAGAGCGCGCCTTTCATTTTCAATCTGAAATTTGCAATCTGAGATTCCGCGGGGGCGGGAGCGCAGGACCGGCCTGCCCAAATTTCAGATTGGAGCGAGCAGCGCGGACCGCCGCTTTTGCGGTCCGCGGCTTTTCCCTGGGCCGGTGGAAGAACCGCGGACCGCAAGATCGGCGGTCCGCGCCACCTGCTCCCCTGAGCGTTGAGCAGGGGCCGGAGGGTGGGGTTCGAGGCGGCGCCGGGCTGCCCCGGGGAATCTAAAATCTAAGATTTCAGATTTGACCGGCTGGAACAGTTTCGGAGGAACCCAAGAGCATTTACCCTTGTGCCGGTGGCGCGTCGAAGTATTCAGGCGAGCCGAAATAAGGAAACATCCCGAAGCCGGATTGCAAGTCTGCTTTCTCCCATACGATCCCGG
>Ga0326728_10022535_pt1 | contig 11677 bp, 15 predicted proteins | sample MB3enrmetagenome_FD_207602 | JGI IMG/M metagenome (GOLD analysis project Ga0326728, IMG submission 207602) | Lab enriched peat soil microbial communities from McLean, Ithaca, NY, United States - MB31MN | ecosystem: Environmental > Terrestrial > Soil > Wetlands > Peat | place: USA: New York... | reverse complement strand
TTCTATGCGGCCAATCCGCCTTGGGACATCGGGCGGCCCCAGCCGGTATTTGTGGCCCTGGCGGAATCGGGCGCCATTCGGGGGCGGGTGCTGGATGTAGGCTGCGGGACCGGCGAGCACGTGCTGATGGCCGCGCGCCTGGGACTGGATGCGACGGGCATCGACACGGCGGCGGCGGCTATCGCGCAGGCGGAAGAGAAGGCCAGAGAGCGCGGCGTGGCGGCGCGCTTCCTGGTGTGGAACGCGCTCGATCTGGCTTCGCTCGGCGAGACATTCGACACGGTGCTCGATTGCGGGTTTTTCCATGTGCTGGGCGACCAGGATCGCGTGGCTTTCGCCGCCAGCCTCAAGGCCGCCATGCCGCTGGGCGGGCGCTATTTCATGCTATGCTTCAGCGACCGGCAACCGGGCGAATTTGGCCCGCGCCGGGTAAGCCAGAACGAGATTCGGGCGAGCTTCACGGAGGGGTGGCGGGTGGAGAAGATCGAGCCCGCCAAAATGGACGCCCGCGTCAGGCCCGAGGGGATTCAGGCCTGGCTGGCGCAGATCACGCGGGTTTGAGGGCAAGGCTGGGAGAGTGAGCGGTTCGGCGGAATCGGTACGGGAGAAGTTCACCGCGGCGCTGGAGGGGCTGGTGGCTCAGGTGAAAGAGGACCGGTCTATCCTGGCGGCCATTCTGTGCGGCAGCCTCTCGCACGACACCGTGTGGGAGAAGTCGGACATCGACCTGGCGCTGGTGACCATCGACGATCGCAAGGTGGAGGCGAGCGGACTGGCGCTCAACGCGGATGGGGTGAACGTGCACGCGTTTCTGATGCCGCGTTCGGAGTTCCGCAAGACGGTGGAAGGCGCGGTGCGCAACTCGTTCCGGCATTCGCTGCTGGCCAAGGGACGGCTGCTCTACACGCACGATGAGACCATTGCGCGGCTGTGCGCGCGGCTGGGGGAGATCGGCGAGCGCGACACGGAGGTGCAGCTTCTGGCCGCGGCGACCGAGGCGCTGGGACCGATCGACAAAGCCCACAAATGGCTCGTCACGCGCGGCGACCTGGATTATACGGCGCTTTGGATTCTCTACGCGGCGACGCCGCTGGCGCGCATCGAGGTGCTGGGCGCCCGGCAACTGGCGGATCGGGAGGTGATTCCACAGGCGATGAAGCTGAATCCGGCGTTCTTCCGGAAGATTTATTCCGACATCCTCAATGCGAGAAAGACGCGGCACAGCGTGGAGGCGGCGCTGGAGGCGATCGATCGATATATGGCCGAGCGGGCGGCGAAGTTGTTTGGGCCGGTGCTGGAGCATCTGCGCGAGGTGGGCGAAGCGCGCTCGGCGACCGAGATCGAGGCATACTTCAAGCGGAACCTGGACGTGCCGGGGGTGACCGTGGCGTGCGAGTACCTGGCGGACCAGGGGCTGATCGGCAAGGTTTCGATTCCGGTACATCTCACCAGGCGTAGCAACCTGATGGTGGAGGAACTGGCGTTCGTCTACACGGGGGTAGGGCAAGATGAATCCTAAGCCGGCAGTACAAAGGGCCGCCAGGACCACCATCGCGGTGCACGGGGCGCGGGTGCACAACCTGAAGAACATAACGGTGGAGATTCCGCGCAACCGGCTGGTGGTGGTGACCGGGCTTTCGGGCTCGGGAAAGTCGAGCTTGGCGTTCGACACGATCTATGCCGAGGGGCAGCGGCGCTACATGGAATCCCTGTCGAGCTACGCCAAGCGGTTCGTTTCGCAGGTGGCCAAGCCGGACGTGGATTTTGTGTATGGGCTGTCGCCGGTGATCTCGATCGAGCAGAAGACCATCTCGAGCAATCCGCGATCGACCGTCGGCACCATGACCGATATCGCGAGCTACCTGAACCTGCTGTATGCGACCATCGGCGAGCCGCACTGCCCGCGCACGGGCGAGCCGACGCCCAGCCGGACGGCGAGCCAGATTCTGGAAGCCATCCTGGCGCTGCCCGACGGGACGGAGATCGAGATGCGGGCGCCGGTCGCCCGGCAATACGGCGAGGAGCTGGATTTCGTCCTGACGGAGGTACGGAAGAAGGGCTGCCGGGTGGTGATGATCGACGGCAAGGCGGTGGACATCTCGGCGGAAGTGGAGCTGGACGATTCAAAGATCCGCGATATGGACGCGGTGGTGGACCGGTTCGTGGTGGGGCGCAGGCACGAAAAAGCCATCAAGGCGGGGATTGCGGCGACGCTGCTGGTGGGCGACGGGTTGATGCAGGTTGAGGTGGTGAAGGGGGCGTCCAAGGCTGAGGCGGAGCGATTCCACCGCGGGCTGGGGAGCAAGACGCACCATTTCGTCTATGGCGATATCCAGCCCGAGTACTTCATGTTCAACAATCCGGAGAGCGCGTGCCGCACGTGCGGAGGGTTGGGCGTGCACAAGCTGACGCATCCGGAACTGCTGGTTCCCGACCCCAAGCGCAGTATTGCCGGCGGCTGCTTTGTGCGCGAGGCATTCAAGTACAACCCCGACACCTGGGACGGGCGAATGATGTACAGCATGTCGAAGGCTCTGGGATTCTCGCTCGAAACGCCATGGGAGCACCTGGCGGAGACGGCGCGGAACGCGATTCTCAACGGGCTCGACGGCAGGAAAATCGTGATGCGCGTGCCGCCCGAAGCGAAGGTGAAGCGCGAGGATTCGGAAGGCAAGGAGATCGGCTTTCACGGGATTGCGCGGCGGATCGAGCGGCATTACCGGCGCTACCGGCAGCGCGGCGAGGCGAACTCGGGAATGGAGGCGTGGCTCGACAAGGTCATGGTGGAGCACATCTGCCCGGATTGCCAGGGCGCGCGGGTGCGGGCGACGAGGCTGCTGTTCACCATCGGGCGCAAGAGCGTCTACGAGATGGGCCAGATGCACTTCGACGAACTGCACGAGTTTCTGGGCGCGCTGAGGCCGGCGGGACGCGGCGCGGATGCCGGGCGGCACGTGCTGGGCGAGGTGCGGGGCCGGCTGGAGTTGCTGCTGGGGATCGGGCTCGATTATCTGAGCCTGAACCGCCGGTCGGGGACGCTCTCGGGCGGCGAATCGCAGCGGATCCGGCTCTCGAGCCAGATCGGGTCGGGGCTGATGGGGATGCTGTACGTGCTGGACGAGCCCAGCATCGGGCTGCACCCCAAGGACAACGTGAAAATGATCGCCACGCTGGAGAGCCTGCGCGACATCGGCAACACGGTGATCGTTGTGGAGCACGATGAGGACACCATCCGGGCGGCGGACTACATCGTGGAGATGGGACCGGGGCCGGGCGTGCACGGCGGCGAAGTGGTGGTCGAGGGAACTATCGACGACGTGCTGGCGGCCAAGGCGTCGCCGACGGGGCAATTTCTCTCGGGGCGGCGTCGGATCGAGATGCCCATACGGCGGCGCCAGGGGAACGGGAAAACACTGACGGTGCGCGGTGCGCGGGAGAACAATCTGAAGGGCGTGGACATTGAGATTCCGCTGGGCAAGCTGGTGGCGGTCACGGGCGCATCGGGCTCGGGGAAGAGCACGCTGATCAACGAGATCCTGTACAAAGCGCTATGGAAGCGGCTGGTGGACACGCGTACGCTGCCGGGCGAGCACGACGGAGTGGAGGGGATCGAGCATGTACACAAGGTGGTGAATATCGACCAGACGCCGATCGGGCGGAACAGCCGTTCAAATCCGGCGACGTACATCGGGTTCTACGACAACATCCGCGACCTGTTCGCGGAGGCGCCATTGTCCGTCGAGCGGGGTTACAAGTCGGGGCGGTTCAGCTTCAACGTGAAGGGCGGACGGTGCGAGGAGTGCCAGGGCGAAGGCGCGATTACCACGCAGCTTTACTTCATGCCCGACGTGGAGGTGACCTGCGGCGCGTGCAAGGGAGCGCGCTTCAACAGCGAGACGCTGGACGTGACGGTGCGGGGGAAAACGATCAACGATGTGCTGAACATGCCGGTGGAGGAAGGCGCGAAGTTTTTCGCGGGCGAGCCGGCGGTGGGCAAGAAGATCGACGTGCTCAGCGATTTGGGACTGGGATACCTGACGCTGGGCCAATCGGCGACGACGCTTTCGGGGGGCGAGGCGCAGCGCATCAAGATCGCGACGGAGCTGAGCAAGCTGCAGCGCTCGAAGCATACGGTGTACATTTTGGACGAGCCGACCACGGGGCTGCACCTGGCGGATGTGGAGCGGCTGCTGGAGAGTTTGAACCGGCTGGTGGACGCGGGACACACGGTGCTCGCGATCGAGCATCACCTGGATGTGATCAAGACGGCGGACTACGTGATCGACCTGGGGCCGGAGGGCGGCCACGCCGGCGGGGAGGTGGTGGCGACGGGGACGCCGGAAGAGGTCGCGGCGTGTAAGCGATCGCACACCGGGCGGTTTTTGAAGGCGCGGATGCGGGGGTGAGGGGCCGGCTTGGCTATAATCGAGCTATGGTTGGCACCGTCGAGATCGGGAGTCTGATCGACCGCGATCCGGCGATACGGGCCGGCCGGCCCAAGATTGCCGGAACGGGAGTGACCGTGATGCGTGTGGCGGCCTGGTACAAGATGGGCCTGACTCCTGAAGAGATCGCGACGCAGTACGGGCATCTTCGCCTCGCCCAGGTTCACGCAGCCCTCGCGTACTATCACGCCAACACCGAGGAGATCGAAGCGGACTTAGCCGAGGAAGAAGCATTCGCCGAAATGGTAGATCGTGAGTCTGGCCGCCGGGCCCCACGGTGAGCCGAATTCGCCTGCACTTCGACGAAGATGCAACGCAACATGCACTCGTCGCCTCTCTGCGCGCGCGGCGGGTTGACGTTGATTGAAAGCGATGCCCACGAGTAAAAAGCAATTTGCGATGTGTGTGGCGAGTGAGGAGTACGACGATCTGGAGGTCTGGAAGGTGTACCAGGTCCTGCGCGATACAAAAGCCGCTGGATTGGGCTGTATCCGGGTCATCGACGAGTCTGGAGAGGACTACCTCTACCCGGCGGATCGGTTCGCAGCGGTGGCTTTCCCCAAGCTTGTCCAGTCGCGGCTGCCGAAATGGCAGCCAGGCAGCGGCAAAAAGGCGCTCGAAGGGGCCGCCAAGAGCAGGCGGCGGCTGAGCGCCTGATCGTTGGCGTCCTCTTCAGTTCCTCCGGCGAGTATTGCGCGTCGCGGGGGCGCCTGGGAACCCACACAGGCAGGAATGCCTGTGCCACGGGATTGCTGAAGGCGGGGATGCGGGGTGAGGCTTTTTGTTCAAGAAAGACCGAACTTTTGCGGCCGGCGTGCGTCTGACAGGTTTTGGAGGACCGATGAAGAAGATACTGGTGTGCTTGATGCTGGCAGGCGCGATGGCGATCATGGCTGCCGCGGCCGATGTCAGCGGGAAATGGAGCGGCAGCTTCACGCCCGATAGCGGGGAAGGCCACACGGCCTTCGTCGTGTTGAAGCAGAGCGGAACGAATATCACGGGCTCGGCGGGGCCGGCCGCGGACCAGCAGTGGACGGATTTGAAAGGCACAATCCGGGGAGACAAGGTCACGCTGGAGGTGAAGTCGCCGGAGGACGGGATGGTTTACAAGTGTGACCTGGTTCTGGCGGGAGATCACCTAAAAGGAGATGTCACCGCGACAGGGAGCGGCGGCGAGACCATGAAGGGCAAGATGGATGTCACTCGCGTGAAATAGCGCTGGGGAGAGGGACGTGCAATGAAAACGACGATGCTGCTGTGGTTCGCGCTCGCGGCCGGTCTCTACGCCGCCGATATGTCCGGTTCCTGGGTGTTTTATTTCGTCAGCTTTGGCGAAGAGACGTCGCCGGCGCGCATCGAGTTGAAGACAACTGGAGACAAGGTGACCGGGAACCTGAACGAGATCCAGCTCGAAGGCACCGTGCAGGACGGCAAATTTACGATCTCTGCGAAGCGGCCCAATGGGCAGGAATTCGGAAAGCTGGAAGGGCAGATGAAGGGCGATGAGTTGGCCGGTGTGGCGCATATCTTTGGCGAGGACCGGCAATGGATCGCCCGCCGCGTGGTGAAGAGCACCGCCGCGCCGCAGACCCGCACCTTCGAGCCGACGCAGTTTCACAGATACTTCTCGGGCACGATTCCGCCGGCGCTGCACATCAATCCCGGCGACACCGTGCGCACCACAACGGTCGACGCAGGCGGGCGCGATGCCAAAGGCGTCCGCCGCTCGAACGGGGGCAACCCTGAAACGGGCCCGTTCTATGTTGAGACGGCACTGCCGGGCGATACCTTGGTGGTGAAGTTCAATCGCATCCGTCTGAACCGGGACTCGGCCGGGAGCGGCGACCGGATCGTCCCCGACGCGCTGGGGCCGGGCTACCTGCACGACGCCAAGTACGACGACAATTTCAATAGCGAATGGAAGCTGGATCGGGAAGCGGGTTTCGCCACGCTGGCCAAGCCATCGGAGCATTTGAAGGACTTTCGCGTGAAGCTGCAGCCCATGCTGGGATGCGTGGCGGTGGCGCCGGGGGATAAGGAGAGCGTTCGCTCGGGCTGGCTGGGATCGTACGGCGGGAACATGGACTACAACGGGCTGCGCGAAGGCACCACGGTTTACCTGCCTGTGAATCAGGAGGGCGCGCTGCTGTTTGTGGGCGACGGCCACGCGGCGCAGGGCGATGGCGAGCTGACCGGCGATGCGCTGGAGACCTCGATGGATGTGGAGTTCACGGTGAACTTGATCTCCGGCCAGAGGATGGGAGGACCGCGGGCGGAGAACGACGAATTCCTGATGGCCATGGGAATCGCCAATTCACTGCCGGACGCGCTGCGGCAGGCGACTACGCAGCTCGCGCGCTGGCTGGAGCACGATTACCAGCTTACGGCGAATGAAACGGCCATCGTTCTGGGCACCTCGATCAGGTACGATATTGCAGAGGTGGTGGATCCGCAGGTCAACATAGTCGCCAAGGTGAGCAAGCAGGCGCTGGCGCAGTTGAAAAAATAGCGGCCGCCACCCGAGGAGGGATGATGGCGCTCGACCGATGGCCCCCGCTGCCGCTCGAGGAGTGGCAGGACACGTACCGGACGCTGCACATGTGGCTGCAGGTGGTGGGCAAGATCCGCATGACGCTCAGCCCGCCGCTGAACCACTGGTGGCACGTGACGCTGTACCCCAACGCGCGCGGGCTCACGACTTCGCCGATACCGTACCCATCGGGGGATTTCGAGATCAGGCTGGATTTCCTGGATCACCAGCTTGTGATCGACCGGTGCGATGGAGAGCGGCGGGTTCTGCCGCTCGGGCCGGAATCGGTGGCCGCGTTCTACGGCAGGCTGATGGAGGCGTTGCGCTCGCTGGGGATCGAGGTGACGATCAATACCAAGCCGCAAGAGGTGGCCGACCCCGTGCCGTTCGAACACGACCACCGGCCAGGCGCGTACGACCGCGATGCGGTTCAAAGGCTGGGGCGAATTCTGCTCTCGACGGCCGAGGTGATGCAGGAATTCCGCGGATGGTTTGTCGGCAAATCGAGCCCCCCGCATTTCTTCTGGGGGAGCTTCGACCTGGCGTGCACGCGCTTTTCGGGACGTCGGGCGCCTCCGCGCAAGGGCGTGATTACGGGGCCGGCCTACTCGCACGAGGTGATCAGCGCGGGATTCTGGCCGGGAGGCGGAGCGGTGGATGGCCCGGCGTTTTATTCGTACACGGCTCCGCAGCCGGCGGGAATCGAGGAGGAGCCGGTCCGGCCGGCGGCGGCGGGATGGAACCGGCAACTTTCGGAATTCATTCTGATGTATGACGAAGTCCGGGGCGCGAAGTCTCCGCGGGAGGCGCTGCTCGAGTTTTTCCAGAGCACTTACGAGGCGGGAGCGAAGCGCGCGAACTGGGACCGCAAGGCACTGGAGGCTTGACGATGGCGACGACCTGCACGCATCTTGATCAGATACACATAACCAGCACGCGCAAGCGGGGCTGCGAAGAGTGCCTCAAGATGGGCGACGTTTGGGTGCACTTGCGCCTGTGCCTGATTTGCGGGCACGTGGGATGCTGCGATTCGTCGAAGAACAAGCACGCGACGAAGCATTTCCATGCGACGAAGCACCCGTTGGTCCGGTCGATCGAGCCGGGAGAGAGCTGGATCTGGTGCTACGTGGACCAGACGATGGCGGGGGAGTTGTAGGGCCCGCGTTATAATGGCCTCATGACGGTCGAACTGACGGGGCGCGCGCAGGAACTGGTAGAAGTGGCGTTGGCTCGGGGGTTGGGCAAATCTCCCGAAGAGGTGGTCGAGGTGGCTTTGGAAGGCATGGCGGCTCCGGCGCCGGTGGGCGAGTTGACGGAAGAAGAGAAAGAGCGGGCGCGGAGAGCGGTGGAGGGACTGCTCGCTTTCAACGAAAAATATCACTTTAAACTCGGACCGGGTGAACGCATCGTTGACTTGATCCGCGAGGGCCGGAAATATTGAGCTACGGCCCGTTTGTTGTGGATGCTTCCTTGACTTTGAGCTGGGCCTTTGATGGCGAGGCTACGCCGTTTACCAAGAGTGTGGCCAGATCCCTGCAGACCGTCCACGCGGAGACACAGTCGTTGTGGCCGTTCGAGGTGGCGAATGGGCTGGCAATCGCGGAACGACGCGGCCGCATCACCCCGGGAGGCCTGGCGGAGTTTCTGGAATGGCTAAGGGTGGCGCCGATTCGAGTCGAACAACGGCCAGCATCCTGGCTATTGCAAAGCATCCTGCCGCTCGTCCGCGTTCATCGACTCAGCGCCTACGACGCCGCTTACCTGGATCTGGCGATGCGCGATGGACTACCGCTGGCCACGCTTGACGGCGATCTGCGGGCGGCTGCTCGCGCCGTAGGAGTGCCAGTTCTGACCGAGGAAGGCTGACCGCCCGGACTCTCAGGGGTTCCCCGCTTCGGGGGACAGGAAGCGCGCGAGGATGGCGGTGGTCTGCTCCCACTCGCGGGCGGCCTTCTCGAGGCGTTTTGTTCCGGCGCGCGTCAGCCTGTAGTACTTGGCCTTGCGGCGGTTGTCGGAGACGCCCCATTCGGAGGAGATATAGCCTTCCTGTTCGAGCTTCAGAAGCGCGGGGTAGAGAGTGCCGTAATTGACGGATAACAGTTGCCCGCTAGTCTGCTCGATGCGGCGGGCGATGCCGTAGCCGTGGAGGGGGCCAAGGGTTTCCAGGGTTTTGAGGACCATCAGGGCGAGGGTGCCCTGCCAGACGTCGGCTTTTTCGCGCATGTACCTTCTATGGGATACCCATATCACAGGTTGCCACAATTCCTATGGGAATTCAATAGAAGGGCGCCTGGAAAAAAATACGGCCCTCAAATGCCAGCATAGGCGAGGGCCGCGGGGACTGACCGCTTCCTAACGGTCGCGGTTCGGATGTTTTGGTGCGACTAAGTGGTTGACCGCTTGGCGGTGAACTCGCTGGTCATGGGATTGCCGTCGCGGCCCGGACGAGTGATCTTGAGCTTCAGATCGTCGCCGGAGAGGGTTCCGCTGTATTCGGTCGTCATGGAGTTCCCGCCAAACTGCGAGGTGGTCTTGAACGAGACGTTGTTTCCGTCCACCTTGCCCTCGGTGATGGGGGTTTCCATTACATTGCCGTCGCGGCCCGGACGGGAGACGTTGCCGGACAGGGAGCCGCCACTTGCCTTCAGCGTGATGGTTACCTTGATTGGGTCTCCACCGCCGCGGCCGGGTTGTTCATATACCCACTTGCCGCTGACGTCCGCCGCAAACGCGGCGAAGGCAACAACAAGCAAAATCGTAGTCACAAAAAGCAGCTTCTTGGTCATAGTGACTTGTAGGGCGTCGCTGAATGCACGGAAGTTACCAAAAATACAACAATTCGACAAAAAGGACCCGGAAATCAAAACGGTGCTATCAAGAAACTCGAGCGGCCCGCTCCCTCCCGGAGACGGGCCGCTCTGAAAGTGAGAATACTGGTTTGTGTCTGCCTTAGGTGGTGGATCGCTTGGCGGTCACTTCCGTGGTCGTAGGTCCGTTCTGAGTCTCGCGGGTCACCTTGAGCTTCAGATCGTCGCCGGAGAGCGTGCCTTCATACTTGGTCACGCGGGTGTTGCCGTTGTACTCCATCTTGGTTTCGAAGGAGACGTTGTTGCCATCCACCTTGCCATTGGAGATTTGCATGTCTCCACCACCGCCGCCGCCCCGGCCCATCATGCCGGATACGGTGCCGGTGAGGTTACTGCCGTCGGATTTCAGGTTCAGCGTGATGGTGCGAGGGTTGCCCCCCTGCCGCCCCGCCTGTTCATAGGTCCACTTGCCGTTGATATCGGCCGCGAAGGCGCCCAATGCCACAACAAGCAGAATGCTGGTCATAAAAAGCAGCTTTTTGGTCATAGTGACCCGATAGGCGTTAAAAGGCACCGGAACGTTACTACCCGGGTATGGCGAATGGGCAGCTTTGATACTTACCGGAGAAACTGCACTACGTAACTGATGGCCAGGGCGGAGACCAGCAGTCCCAGGCCGAAGCGGATCCATTTCTCGGGGAGGCGCTTCTGGAGGCGGGCGCCGCAGTAGGCTCCGACCATGCCGCCGGCTCCGAAGAGAAGGCCCAAGGTCCAGTCGGGCCGGACGGCGAGGCCGGCCGAGAGGGACATGCGGCCGAGCACCTCGAAGGACGCCAGGCCGACGATGGAGGTGACCAGGGTGCCGAGCAGGGCGGGACCGGCAATGACGCGGGCGGGAAGGCGCACAGAAGTCATGGCGAACGGCGCGATGATGGCGCCGCCTCCCACGCCGTAGATGCCGCCGATCAATCCGACCACGAGCGCCAGGACGGTGAGCTTCCAGCGATCGAAGTGGCCGCCCGGTTCAGGCGTGGGAACGGTTGCGAGCACACCGCGCAGAAGCCGGACGCCGAGATACAAGAGGACCAGGGCAACGAACAGTTTCACGCGGCGCGGATCGGGAAGGTAGCGGATGCGGATGACGGAGCCGGCGATTACGCCCGGAGCGGTCCCGGCGATAATCGACCAGGCGAGCGACCAATCCATGCGGCGCTCACGGATGTAGCGATAGACGCCGCCGGGAATGGCGACGATGTTGTAGACGAGGTTAGTGGGCGTGACGGCCGGGGTGACGAAGCCGAGCACGCTGATTTGAAACGGCAGGAGCAGGAAGGCTCCCGAGATTCCGGCCGGGGTCACCAGCAGGGCGACAAAGAATGCGACCAAAGGGGGCAGCCAGAGCGGACAGACTACCCCGGACACTGCGAAATGCATCGCAGCGCTCGGGTCAACCGTGAAACAGAACCTGGTTCAGCCAGACCAGCGCACCGAGGAGAAAGAGGCCCAGGAGCACGCTCCACAGGACGAGTTTCTTCTCGATGGGAAGCAGCGGCTCGTACGGCATCTTTTCGAGCTCTTCGGCGAGCTTCGGTTCTTCCACAGGATGGGGTGCGCTCATATCGTTTCCTTATGCAACGGGCGGCGTGACGCCGTGGAAAAAGATCCAGGAGATTGCCAGTCCGACCCAGATGATGAAGCCGAAGAGGCAGAGAACGTAGACCAGGGCAAGTTTGCCGATGCCTTCCTGCCAAAGCTTGCGGAAGTCGGAAACCACGCCGATGGTGAAGAAGGTCATGACGAAGAAGATGCCGCGGAACACGTTGGCCTGCGCCATGGCGGCCTTGGCCTTGGCGACGGAATGCGGGGCAAGCAGGCCGATGGCGAGGACGATGGCG
>Ga0326728_10022534_pt1 | contig 11678 bp, 10 predicted proteins | sample MB3enrmetagenome_FD_207602 | JGI IMG/M metagenome (GOLD analysis project Ga0326728, IMG submission 207602) | Lab enriched peat soil microbial communities from McLean, Ithaca, NY, United States - MB31MN | ecosystem: Environmental > Terrestrial > Soil > Wetlands > Peat | place: USA: New York... | reverse complement strand
GCAAGCCGCCGACAGTCCCACGCCCTCTTCAAAGAGCTTCAGCGAGTCTTCCAGCGCCAGATCGCCCTTTTCCAGTTGCTCGACAATCGTTTCCAGCTTCTTGAGCGACTCCTCAAAAGATGGCATGGCGTTTCACCTCTTCTCGCCGCTTCCCGCCGGCAGTGCGCTGGCTATTACTTCGGCCGCGGTTTCATAGTTTCCGAAGGGCGCGCTCACCTGCACTCCCTGCACCAGTGGCCGCACTGCCGCCAGCATCTCCTGCGCGATCTTGATTCCCTCCGCGCGCGCGGCTTCCGGCGTCTCCGCTTGCGCCATGCGCAGCATAATCTCCTCGGGCATCGCGACCCGCAGATCGTTCTTCATATACTCCGCATTGCGCAGGCTGGTCAAGGGCCAGATGCCCGCGATCGCCGGAATGCGGTGGTCCCCTAAAACATTCTTGATTCGTTCCATGAACTCCTCAAGCAAGCGCAGGTCGAAGACCGCCTGCGTGATGAAATACTCCGCCCCCGCTTCCACTTTGAAGGCGAGCCGCTTCAGCTCGTTCTCCAGGTCCGGCACGCCGGGGTTGGCCGCAACGCCGATGGTGAAGTTCGTGCTCGCCCCGATCGAATTCGATCCGATATCGAGGCCATGATTCAGCCGCCGCGCGATGTTTACCAATCCGATCGAGTCCACGTCAAAGACAGTAGACGCGTCAGGATAGTTTCCCTGCTTGGGCGGATCGCCGGTCACGCAAAGAATGTTGCGCAGTCCGATCGACGAAGCGCCCAAAAGATCCGACTGGATTGACAGCAGGTTGCGATCGCGGCAGGTGTAATGAAGAATCGTCTCCATCCCCGTGTGCTGTTGAATCTGGATGCAGAGGCTCTCTCCGCTCATCCGCGCCGAAGCCTGCGCCGCGTCGTACACATCGATGGCGTCCACGCCCAGGCGCGCCATCAGTGCCGCGCCTTCTATCTCTTTCGCGCAATCGATGCCACGCGGCGGCACAAACTCCACCATGGTGATGAACTTGCCTTCCGCGATCAGCGAGCCCAGGCGCGAGCGTTGCCCCAACGCAGCCGGCGGCGTCTCCTTGCCGACTGCCGGCGCAGCGTCTTTCCCCGCCACGTGGGCCTGCTCGTCGATCGCTCGAACGGCCTGCCGCATGGCGCGAATGTGGTTCGGTGTCGTGCCGCAGCAACCACCGACCATCTGCGCTCCAGCCGCAATGGCCTTGCGCGCAAAGCTGGCCATGTACTCGGGAGAACACAGATAAATGTTCCGCCCCTCGACCGCTCGCGGCATCCCGGCGTTGGGCATGGCGGCCAAAGGCAGATTCGTTGCCGCGCGCATCTCCTCAATCGCCGTCAGCACCGTCGCAGGACCGGTCGAGCAGTTCACTCCCACGGCGTCGGCTCCCCACTCGGTCAGCCATGCTGCCGCCTGCGCTGCCGAAGAACCATCGAGACATTCCCCCTCATCGTCCACCGTCACCATCACCAGCACTGGGAGCCCAGGGGCCACAGCCTTCGCGGCTTCCAGTGCCTCCCGCGCCTCATTCAGGGCGGGCATCGTTTCCACGATCAGAAGGTCGACGCCACTTTTCTTGAGCACGCCAATCTGCTCGGCAAAAGCCGCGCGGGCTTCATCGAGGCCAGTTTTGCCCAACGGTTCCAGCCGCACACCCAGCGGTCCCACGGCTCCGGCTACCCACGCTTCTCCAGCCTGCTTCTCCTTCAGGCGCGTCACTGCCTCACGCGCCAGGCGCACACCCGCCGCATTGATCTCTTCTACCTTTGCGCCCAACCCGTGCCGGGACAACCGAAAACGATTCGCACCGAAAGTGTTGGTTTCAAGAATCTCCGCCCCGGCAAGCAGGTATTCTTCATGGACGGCAACGATCAAAGTGGGATCCGACAGGTTCAGCTCATCGTAGCTGCGGTTCGTGAACACACCGCGAGTTTCAAGTACCGTGCCCATGGCGCCGTCAGCAAGCACGGCGCGGTCGGAAAAGATTTCGGCGAACCGGCTCATTCTGTTGTCATGCTAACGCATCGCCAGCAGGGATGTATCCACTGTTCGCGCCGTGCGTCTGCCGTCTCCTTGTCCCCCGCATTTGGGCACAGACGTTTCTCGGATCTGCGCTTTTGGCGTCGTCCGCTGCGCGCCGAGTGGCCGGGCCGCTTTGTTATACTTCGGAAGTTAGCGCCTGCATGGAAATCGGTTCGGGTTTGCGAATTCCGACGCCCCTCCGTGTGTCAATAACGCCATATTTTTGTCGACGTTGCGGGTATTTCCGCGCGATCAACCGAGGGTTCGAAATTTGAAGAACAGAAGTCTTCTCGTAAGCGCCGGCGTTGCTTTGGCGGTAGCCGCCGCGCTGGCTGGTTGTGGCAAGACCTATTACTTCGCCGGCCGCGTGTTACCGCCCAGCGGCTTGCAAAATCGCGTCCTGATCGCCATCCAGAATCCCGCCTCCCTCAGCAAGGGAGAACTCGAAATCGTCGATGCTTTTTATGACACCCGCAGCGGCTATAACGGCAAGCCCAGCTTTTTTTCCATTACCGGCTACGGCGGCGCGTTGCCCAGTTCCATCCAGAACATGCCGGAACAACAACTCGGAGCCGTTTACGGGTCTGGCGACGGCTCCCTTGCCTTGATTGACTACGCAGGCGAAAAAACCTCTACCCCGTCCGTCGGCGGACTCAATGGAATGTCGTCCAGCATCTTCATTACCCGCAACGAGGCCTACGTCTTCGCTGCCAGCCAGACCGCTACTGTTTTCACTGTGGTGAATCAAAGTGCCGGTTCATCCACGGCTCTCAGCCTTCCCGGCGTATACCGCGTCAGCGTGAATCCGGGAGGCTCTGTCGCGCTGGCGTTCGTCCAGAACTCAAATTACGCCTATTACCCCCGTCAGCTCTCGACAGCGCAATCGATCGCTTTCTCCGGAGGGCCGCCCACCTGGCCTAAAGCAGCCGCTGACTGCGAGCCGCAAAACGCTCCTTCGTGGTGCCTTTTCCAAATGGAAAGTCCCGACCACATCGACGCAACCGGCAACTACTACGGCACTCCTCTGACCTTCGACCGCCCCATCAAAGCCGTTTTCTCTGCGGATGGAAGCACCGCCTACATCCTGAGCTGCGGCCCGGAGTGCGGTGGATCCAAGGCGTCCATCTCCATCGTCCCGATTGCGCCGCTGATCTTTCTTCAGGGACAGCAGTCTGGCTTGCTACCTTGTAATCTTCCTTCTGTATCTTCGTGCCCCGATACCAACGATGCACCGATGGTGAACATCCCCATCCCCGGGGGAGCCAGCAATGCCCTGGTCGATTCGACCACCATGTACGTCGTGGGCCAGCAGCCACAGTTGATTCAGGGACAGACTCTCTTCGGCGGCAATCTCACTGTGGTCAACTTGGCCAACAACACCGCCGGCAGCCCCATCGCCATCAGCGACGGCCAACCGGGCGCGATCAGCCGAATGATTGAAGCCGATGACAACACGCTCTGGATCGGAATGAACGGCTGTACCGTAGGGGTCCGTTATGCCACCAACCCGGTGGATGGCTACGGCTGTCTGACCATGTTCAACACCGCCACGAAATCCGTCGACTTACTCGAGCCCTACCTCGGTGATGCCACTGGCATTGCCGCCGTGACGGGGCTGCACAAGATCTACACCGCCGAAGGCGGGCAGGTCTACATCTATTCCACCACTGACGGTTCGTCCATCGACAACCAGTACGTCACTGTGACAGGTACGGCCTACGACGTTGCGTACATGGATGCAGTCACCGACGCCAACAATACTGTCTACTGATTCCGATGCCCGCAGAGGCAATCGACTTTCGAGCCGACATTCTCGCCATCGCCGCCCATCGCGACGACGTCGAACAGACCTGCGGAGGAACCCTGCTTCGCATGGCTGCGCGCGGCTTGCGCACGGCGATTCTCGACTTGACTCGGGGCGAAGCCGGAACGCGCGGCACTGCGGACGAGCGTGCCCGCGAAGCCGAAGAAGCCGCCAGCATCCTGGGAGTCGGCTGGCGCGATGCGCTCGATCTGCCCGACGGCGCCATTGCCAACAATCTTGAAAACCGCGTCGCCATCGTGCGCATTCTGCGTCAGCTCCGCCCGAGGGTCGTCATCCTTCCGTACTGGCAGGCGCGCCATCCCGACCACGCCATCACAGCCACCCTCGGCGCCGAAGCCTGCTTTCTTTCCGGGCTGAAGAAGATCGAAACCGGAACGGAACCGCACCGTCCATTCAAGATCATCTACGCCAGCCTCTACGCCGATGTGCGCCCGAGCTTCATCGTCGACATTACGCCCTTCATCGAGCAGCGCCACCTGGCCCTCATGGCCTACCAATCGCAATACGCCAACCAATCCGCCGGCTCCGGCATCTTTGTGCCTGAAGATGAAATTCGCGAGCGCACATTTGCTGAGGCTCGCCATTACGGCCTCCTCGCCGGCGTTCGCTTCGGCGAGCCCTTCGTGCAAAAGGAAGTCGGCCTCGTCGACGATCTCACCCTCCTGCCCGTGCAATCAATCTGACTGCCGATTTGCGCGAACAGTGGCCAGGCCCTGCCGTCCGAACCCTTGCGATGTTTCTAAAGCCGTGCTTGCCAGCGCTGAGAAAGGCGCAGACAGGTTCGAATCGCCCAATTGGTACACACGAGCGTGAGACTGCCTAGAGTGAGGCCCAGAGGGATGATCCACATGCCGAGAACTTCGTGAGCACCCGAGGGCACACCGTGCATGAATCCTCCCGCGGCGACCAGGCGTCCATTCAGAACCCATGCACCCGTGTGCGCAGGCACAATGGTCTTGGCTAACGCAACAAATACAAGCCCCACTCCGAGCGCATACCCGATCAACCCGCAAAAGAAAACGAAGACCCCGAACGCCCCTTTGGTAGCCAACCGGAGCGTGGCGCGAATAAGAACTAACGGAGAAAAGCTCCGGCTGGCTTTGCGAATGAGCAGGTCGTCGCGATATTGAGCGGCCAATTCCTTGGCTGGTCCCAGACGGGCGAGCACCGTCTCAACGGGGGAGCCCGATTCCTCGGCGGAATCGCGGACGTGGGCGCCGATCTCTTTCACAATGTCCTCGCGCTCTGCAACGGTCAAACGACCCAGTTGGATTCGGAGGTCGGTCAGATAGCTGTCAAGCTGCATTTCTGCGGTCATTGGATGATCTCCTGCTGCAATACCGGTTCAAGAAGAGAGCTAAGCCCGCGCGAAAAACCTACCCACGCCTCCGCCATCAAGCGAAGGCGCTCGCGCCCGGCATCGGTCAGCGAGTAGTACTTGCGTGGGTGCCCAGCCTCGGCCTCCACCCACTCGGAGGTCAAGAGGTTTTCCATCTTGAGCCGGTTCAAAATGGGGTAAATCGTACCTTCGGCAAGCACCAACTGGGAACGGTCTTCCAGGAAGCGAAGGATTTCAAGTCCGTAAAGTCTTCCCCGCCATAAAGTTGCAAGGACGGCCATTTCCAGAGCGCCTTTGCGAAGCTGCGCTTCCCAGCGGTCTGCTTCCTCGTTTCCCTTCGATTGGATTCTCTGTTTCGCCATAGCACTATACCTTGTATAGCTATGTATAGTGCCATAGACTGCTTTTGTCAAGGACTTTTTGGGCCGAGTCTCGGCCAGTTGCGCCTGCAACTCGGATTCATGTAAACGCGGGGAATAGGAATCTGCCAATTGCGACACGTTCGCTCTTCCTGATGTTGAAGGGCCGCAAGCGGTCCAACCCTGAGACGTGACCGAGGCGCCCAAAAACGCTTTCCTACGTCGTCAGCCCGTCGTCTGCATCGGTCTTGTCCATGCCCTCGCCCTTTCGCCTGTTCAGTCGATCTAAAATGGATAGCGGCATTGTCCCAGAAGGGTCGTCTTCATGAATCCGATCAGCCGCCGCAAATTTCTCGCCACATCCGCCTTGTCTATCGCCGCCACACGCCTTCGCGCGCAAAGCCCTGCACAGATCCAGGCCAATCTCGCCATTCCTTCCGAGGCAACAGGGCCCCATGTGCCTACCGACTTTGTCGGCCTCTCCTACGAGGTTGAAGAACTCGCCAATCCGGAGTTCTTTTCAGCAAGGAACACCGGCTTGATTCATGCATTCAAGCAGATTTCCCAGCGAGGCGTCTTGCGGCTTGGCGGCAACACGAGCGAATTCGGCTGGTGGAAGGCCACGCCACACTCCACAGAACCTGAGCACCCTAAAACCCGCGACGTTGTCGGCGAGCCCAAGGCGAGTTACTACGCCGTGACTCCTGAAGCGGTCCGCAACCTGGCCGCTTTTCTTGAGGCAACCGGCTGGACCTGTCTTTACGGCATCAATATGGGAACTAACACCCCCGCTCGCGCCTCCGAGGAGGCTGAATTCGTCGCCAAGACTCTCGGTCCGCGTTTGCAATACTTTCAGATCGGTAATGAAGTCGATCTTTTTGGCCGCCACTTGCGCGATCCGCAAACATGGTCCGCGCAGACCTACCTCACCGAGTGGCTCACTCTCGCGCGTGCCATCTCTTCGCGCGTGCCCGCGGCCCGTTTCGGCATGCCCGATATCGCCTCGAATATGTCCTGGTTGCCGGAAATTGCCAAGGATTGGAGTTCAGTCGAGAACCCTCCGCATGTCACCCGGCTCACGCATCATTACTATTTCGGCGGGCCGCCATCCAATCCCGACGTCAACATTCCCAATTTGCTCAAGCCCTCATCCATGGCCAAGGTTCAGGGCATGGCGGATACAGCTTCAACGGCTGCAGCCAAAATGGGCATCCGCGTTCGCATGACCGAAGGAAATACCTGCTATCGCGGCGGCAAGCCCGGAGTCTCCGATGTCTTTGCAGCAGCTCTATGGTCAGCCGATTACTCGCTCCTCCTCGCCCTCAACAACTATTCCGGCATCAACTTGCACGGCGGTACGGGCCTCATCATCGCCAGCGGGCTTGGCGGAGTGATGTTTGGCGACGCGGTTCTCAAGGCGCAGGGCGCGACGCCGGAGCAGATCGCCACGCACCCCCATGCGTACTACTCGCCGATTGCGCAATTTGGCGCAACGTATGTTTTGGAGCCAGTTGCTTATGGGCTCATTTTCGCGGGCCTGATCGCTGGCGGCACTCTGATCCATGCCGATCTCACAGCAAATCTTCAGGCTGCGGGCGTCAACGCGACCGCTTACGCAGCCAAGCTTCCGGGCGGGCAAACTTCCGTCGTCGTTCTGAACAAGGACATGGAACACGATCTTGCCCTTCGCCTCGATTTCGGCGCGGTCCGAAACGGCACGGTAGAGATCGATACCTTGCACGCGCCGTCGGTCGACAGCCGCGAAGCTCACATCACACGGGCGGCGAAATCCGGCCGCATTAAAGACGGGAAGTTCGCCGCGCTCGTTCCCCGCGCTTCCGGCGTTCGTGTCACTGTCGTTTGAAGCCGGAACCGGCTTTCGTGAGAGAATTGCTTTCATCTCGAACCGTATCGCCGGATTCGCCGCCATCTTTCTTTCCAGATTTCATTGCGCGAACATAACATCCAAAGATTCTGAACATCGGGAGCCGTTCCATGCCGCAGACCTGGAATCCTGAGACCTACGGCCGCGATGGGGCCTTTGTTCACGAACTGGCTGGGGGCGTGCTCGAGTGGCTCGCCGCACAACCTGGTGAGCGTGTCCTCGACCTTGGCTGTGGCGATGGTCAACTGACGCAGCGCATCGCAGCTTTCGGCGCCAGGGTCATCGGCATTGACTCTTCCCCGGCAATGGTTAAAGCAGCGCGCGCCCTAGGAGTCAAAGTCGACCACGGCACTGCCGAAAAGCTGCCGTATCCCGATCACATCTTCGAAGCCGTCTTCTCGAATGCGGCGCTGCACTGGGTTCGAGGCCAGGATGAGATGCTTTCGCAGGTGCGTCGAGTGCTCTGTCCCGGCGGGCGCTTCGTTGCGGAGATGGGCGGCCACGGCAACATAGCCGCCATCCGCGTCGCTTTCGCCGCTGTTCTTTCTCGCCACGGATTTGCAAATCTTGGCGAGCGCGGTAATTACTATCCCACTTTAGAGGCCTATAGCGACCGTCTTGAGCGCCATGGATTCGTGGTCGAGAAGATTGCTCTCTTCCCTCGTCCCACTCCCCTCAATGACAGCGGCATGACGGGCTGGCTGAACACCTTCTACCGCGGCGCGCTCGATGCTCTACCGGAAGGTTTGCGAAACACTGCGGTCGAAGAGACCGTCGCACTGCTCGCGCCGGTTCTTCGCGGTCACGATGGCCACTGGACCGCGGACTATGTTCGCCTACGTTTCATCGCGAAGACATGATGTCCCTTCGTTCATACGAAGCTGGCCTCGGCAAATTGGGCGCCTGAACGCGACGTGTCTAGCCGTCAACACCGACAAACTCCGGGGAGCAGCCGCAACACGGCCACTCCCCGAATCCTTTTTCTGGCCATGGCTCAGTCAGCCGCCAGCAATTTCGTCCGGAAAAACAAGCCGGCCACAATTCCACCTAGGCTGGGAAAGACAAGAAACAGCCACAATTGCTTCAACGCCTGCCCGCCCACAAAGATTGCTGGCCCAAGGCTCCGCGCCGGATTCACGCTCACGCCAGTAATGTGAATGCCGAAGAGGTGAATTGCCATCAGCGTGATGCCGATTGCCAGCCCGGCAAATCCCGTGGGTGCGCTCTTCTGCGTTGCTCCAAGAATTACGATCACGAAAATCATCGTTGCAAAAAACTCAAACAGAATGGCCGACGGCTCGTTGTACCCGCCCTGATAGCCCGGTCCCCAGCCATCCTGGCCAAGCCCGTTCGCCGCAAGGCTATATCCCGCTGAGCCGACCGCAATCATCAGCAGGAGCCAAGCCGCGAGAATAGCGCCCACAAACTGCCCTATCCAGTAGCCGATCATCTCACCGAACTTCATCCTGCCGGCAACCCAGACTCCCAAGCTCACCGCCGGGTTCACGTGGCTGCCCGAGATGGGCCCAATCGCGTAGATCGTCGCCACTTGCGCCAGGCCGAAGGCAGCGGCGATGCCAACAATGCCGACTTTATCGCCGGCAATCACCGCCGTTCCAACGCCAAACAACACCAGAATGAATGTGCCTACCAGTTCTGCAAAATATTTCTTCACGTTTCCTCCATGTCGATTCTGAGAGAATTCGCTAGGTGCTTCGCTAGCCCCGCGTATTGAATCAAGTGCTTTCCGCGGCGCCCACGCAGTTTTGCAGACGGGCTCAGCCGGAGTCAAGAAAAAATCTGACCGCAAAAAGAGGGCGCCCGCGCCCGACGGAAGCCTCTTCTCAGTCTGTCAATCCGAAAAACTCGCTAATTCGTTCCCGGCAATTGATCGGGTCTCGCCGCACAGGCTGTGTTAACGTTCAAGCGTGAGCGATGGCGAGTTAGGCAATGGGAAAACAAAGAAAATCGCATCGAGCAGGCGCCGCTTGCCCGGTCTCGCGGAAAAAGACGGCCTGATCCACCATCCCTTCGATCTCGAATTTGGGGTACGCACAAGCGGCCTTGTCGCAGGACGTCATCTCGGCTCCGGACACCGCAGCGACCGCCACGTAACGGCCTATTACGCAGTCGCTCCTTCGGTTTTTCAAGGTATGATCGTGCGCTGGCGCCGCTGTCGACCACTCGCGCCCATCGACGAATACACGTTCATCGATCTCGGCGCCGGTATGGGCCGCGCAATGTTGCTCGCAGCCGCATATCCCTTTCGTGCTGTAGTCGGCGTGGAACTGCATCCCACATTGGTGCGCATCGCGCGAAAGAATCTTGGCATTTGGCGCGCCGGCGGGCGCACGCGAGTACCCATGCGAATGTTCTGCCGAGATGCTTTGGCATTTCCGCTTCCTGCCGGCCCCTGCGTCGTTTTTCTCTTTAATCCCTTTGGCGCGCCCGTGCTGCGTCGCCTTTTGCGGGCCTGGAGACGGACCCTTGCCGAACGTCCCGCACAACTGGATATCTTGTACGTAAACAGTGAGCAGGAGGGCGTCCTAAGGAGAGAGCCGGAATTCGAGCGGCTGTTTCACGGTCCCGTCAGGCGCTCGAATCCGGATGCCGTTGCCGATCGCGCCATTCTCAAGCGCCAACCAGGCGCGGAGTACGCGGCTCCAGGCTGGGAGGACTGCTCCATCTATCGCTGGGTAGGATCTCACCCGTGAACGAACCGCATCTGATTCTCGGCATTGGCGAACTTCTATGGGACCTTTTGCCTGACAGCTTGCGCCTTGGCGGCGCGCCAGCCAACTTCGCGGTCATGGCGGGGCGCTTGGGCAATCGCGCCGCCATTCTCAGCCGTATTGGCCGCGACGATTTCGGCCGACAGGCAGTCGAACGCCTCGGTTCCATGCCGATCGAAACCAGCTTCCTCCAGGTGGACGCGGCTCACGAAACTGGCCGCGTTTCCGTCAGCTTTGAGGGTCAAGAGCCGCACTACACCATCCACCAGCCCGCCGCGTGGGATTTTCTTGAATTCTCAGACGAATGGATTCGGCTGATCGAGAGAGCGGATGCGATTTGCTTCGGCACGCTGGCGCAACGCGATCCAAAATCCCGCCAAACCATCCAAGCTTTGGTGGCGCAGACTTCCGCCGCCTGCATCCGTGTATTCGATGTAAACCTGCGCGCTCCTTTCTACTCGGCCGAGCTGATCATGGAATCGCTCGACCTCGCCTCGGTGGTCAAGATGAACGACGCCGAGGTACCAATCGTGCTCGATCTGCTTGAACTGGATTTGAAAGACGCCCCCACGGGCGGTTCGCAAGCTGGGGCCGATCTCATGCGCCAGGCTGCGGAACGAATCCTCACTGTGTTTCCTGCGCTCCAGATGGTTGCGATCACCCGTGGCGCCCTCGGCAGCCTGCTCATCACGCGCCACGAATGGAATGAGCACTGCGGATTTCCCGTAAAGGTCGTCGACGGAATCGGGGCCGGCGATGCGTTTACAGCCGCCCTCACGCATTACACGCTGCGCGGCGCCGGTCTTGCCACGTTGAACGAGGCGGGCAATCGCTGGGGTGGTTGGATGGCTTCACAATCGGGCGCCATGCCTGCCCTGCCCGACTCCGTGCGCGACGCAATCGCCGCCGAAATTGAAAAGAACACGAACTAGTTGGACTTAGAACAGTCCCGCTGCGTACCATGCAGCGAAACGGCCAAGTAAGCGTTTTCCAGATTGTCAAACCGCGGTTGCCGCAGTAGGATGGCGAGGTCATGAACAACCGCATCGCAGTCGCCGCCATTCTTGTATCTGTTCTTATTCCCTTCAGAGCGTTCGCCCAGGCGCCCTCCCTCACCATTCAGGTGGACCATCCAACCGGGACTGTCAGCCCAACGTTCTATGGCCTGATGACCGAGGAGATCAATTACTCTTACGACGGCGGCCTCTACCCTGAGCTGATTCGTGACCGCGTGCTGAGCCGCTCATGGGACGCGCTCAGACTCTGGCCCATGGTGGCGCGCGGCGATTCTATCGTCAACGTCTCCGCCGACGAGAGCGACGGACCGAGCGCGGCCCTTCCGCGCAGCCTAAGGGTCACTGTCGCCAAGGCCAGCGCCGCCTCGCCAGCCGGAGTAGAAAACGGTGGGTATTGGGGCATTCCTGTGCGTCCGCACACCGAGTATTCCGGTTCGTTCTACGCCAAAACCGACAATCCCGGTCTTCCGGTCACCATTTCCCTA
>Ga0326728_10022533_pt1 | contig 11679 bp, 4 predicted proteins | sample MB3enrmetagenome_FD_207602 | JGI IMG/M metagenome (GOLD analysis project Ga0326728, IMG submission 207602) | Lab enriched peat soil microbial communities from McLean, Ithaca, NY, United States - MB31MN | ecosystem: Environmental > Terrestrial > Soil > Wetlands > Peat | place: USA: New York... | reverse complement strand
TACCTGACTCCTGCCGCCATTCCTGAACAATTCAAGTCCGCACAAAGCTTCAATACGCGCTGTATTACGGGCCTTGTCCCCTGTCGCTGTCTTTCCGATCTCACGCCGCTCGCCTTCCAATATCTCGGCCACCATCCTGACGTCGGCAGTAGCATCGAAACGGACGATTGCCCCTACCGACTCAATCCTCGCTAGTTTGTCGAGGAGTGAGAAACGAAGCGCGGGCGAGTCGTCGCCTATCCGGCAGTTACTCCGCGATAGACAAGATTGCCGCCGACGCCACAGCGCAGAAATAGCACAAAAAACTCGCGTGATCTTGAGGCATTCATCTTATTGGACTCGAAGCCCATTCAAGTGGGCACCAATCGTTGGCGCAACTTCAAGCGGTCAGGAGCCTAGTGCGCGCCGTTCGTGGCATTTGTCTTTTGCGTGGCAAGGCGGCTGACCAAGTCGCTTTGCTTGACCATTTCCATCACAGAGAATCCCTTTTCCGCAAGCGCTCCTGTCGGACAGGCCTGCACGCACTTGCCGCAACTGGTGCAGTTCTGCGCCTTGCCCCAGTCGTCCCGGAGGTCGCTCACAAGACGGGAATAGATGCCGCGGGAGGAGACCTCCCACACATGCGCTCCTTCCACCTCCGCGCACACCCTCACGCAACGCGTGCACAGGATGCAGCGATTCTGATCGAGCACAAAGCGGGGGTGACTCATATCCACATCGACTCGCGGGCTGTTGTAGGCGTAGCGCACATGGGTAATTCCCAGCGATTGCGCCAGCGTCTGAAGCTCGCAGTGTCCGTTCGAGACGCATGCCGAGCAGATATGGTTGCGCTCGACAAGCAACAACTCGACAGCCATTCGCCGGTAGAGTGTGAGCTTTTCCGAAGTAGTCTTGATCGACATCCCGTCCTGGATGAGAGTCGTGCAAGCCGGCAGCAGCTTGTCGGTGCCTGCCAGCTCCACCATGCAAACGCGACAGGCTCCCACTGCGCTCAGGCCCTTCAGATAGCAAAGGGTGGGAATCTTCTTCTCGATTGCGCGGGCCGCTTCCAGAATGGTCTGGCCCTCGCTGGCGGTGACCAACTCGCCATCAATTCGGACGGAAATCGTTTTGTTCGGCAAAGCGACGCTCCTTTCTCAATGAGCGATGACAGCGGTTCTGAGGTCGCAGCGCAGGCAGCGCCCGCACTCGTCCAGCGCTTCATCCGCATCGAGGGCGGCAACCACTTCCTGTTGCGAAAGAACCCTGAGTGCGGCGGGTACGACTTTCGCCGTATGTCGGCGACTGGGAACGGGCTCTCCCGGCGGAATCTGGCTGAATTCAAAGTCCGGAAAAATCTTCTCCCAGCGGCGTTCGCCCGTCAGGCGCTCGTCGATATTGCGCGCCGCCTGCTTGCCGCCGGCCATGGCGTTGGAGACATTGGAGGCGCCGGTAATCACGTCGCCACCTGCGTAGAAATTGGGGCGGCTGGTCTCGAAGGTGAAGCGGTCCACGATGATCGTGCCCTGCTCCTTGAGGGCCAGTCCGGAAGCGCGGCAGAAATCCTGGTCGAAGGTTTCGCCCACGGCAAGGATGACGCTCGTGCAATCGAAGCGCTCAATATTGTCGGTGAGAATGGGCTTTTTGCGCCCGGACTTGTCGTATTCTCCCAGCCGTGTTTTGACGATCTCGATGGCTTTCACCTTGCCGTCCGCGTCTCCCAGAATGCGATGCGGCGCGGCCAGGAAGACAAAGTGCACTCCCTCGTCTTCGGCGGCTTGAATCTCTTCGTCGATTGCGGGCATGTCTTCGCGCTCGCGGCGATAGAAGACAGTGGCGCTGGCGCCCATGCGCACCACGGTGCGGGCTGAATCGATGGCCGCATTGCCGCCGCCGATGATGGCGACATTCGGTCCCATGGAAACAGCTTCCTGCCGTGCCACCGACTCCAGGAAGGGCAGCGCAGGATGGACGTTCTGCAACTCGGTGCCGGGAAGATAAAGCCACGACTCCTTCCATGTTCCGATGGAGAGGAAAATCGCCTCGAAGCGGTTTGCCAGTTCATTTAACGGCAAGTCGAATCCGACCCTGGTATTGAACTCCATTTTGACGCCGACGCCCTCAATCAGATCCAGCTCCCGCCGCAGGACCGACTTGGGCAGACGGTATTCGGGAATGGCGTAGCGCAGCATTCCGCCAGCCTCCGCGCGTTCGTCAAAGAGGGTGACGTCGTGGCCCAGCATGGCCAGGTAGAAGCCGGCGGTGAGCCCCGTGGGACCGGCGCCGATCACAGCCACTTGGTGGCCGGTGGGCGACAGCTTGCGTGCGCGAATCCGCTCCAGCATCGGCTCGAAGCGCTCCGATGGATAGATCTGATCCGCCAGGAAGCGATGCACCTCGCGCATGTTCACGACCTCGTCAAAGCCCTGGCGCCGGCAGCGGTTGTCGCAGGGGTGCTGACAAACTCTCCCCGTCGAAGCAGGCAGCGGGTTATCCATGACGACGGACTCGAAGGCGTCCTCAAGCCGTCCCTCATGGTAAAGCTCGAGGAAGCGAGGAATGTTCATGTGCAACGGACAACTGTTTTCGCAGGGCGAGAAGGTCAGCTCCTGGCATACACCGGCCCGGCAGCGGTGGGCAACGATGTGGTCCTCGTACTCTTCGCGGAAGTGGCGCAGTGTGGTGAGCACGGGATTGGGCGCTGTCTGGCCGAGGCCGCAGAGCGAGCACTCGTGGATCATCCGGCCCAACTCGGAGAGCAGGTCCAGGTACCTGGGCGTACCGTTGCCTTTGGTGATTGCGGTGAGGATGCGCAGAGCCTTGTCCAACCCCACCCTGCACGGAACGCACTTGCCGCAGGACTCCGAATGCGTAAACTCGACGAAGTAGCGGGCCACATCGACCATGCAGTTGTCTTCGTCCATGACCACCATGCCGCCGGAACCCATGATGGCGCCGATATGAGCCAGGTTTTCATAATCGACCGGCGTGTCGAGCATCTCCATGGGGATGCAGCCACCGGATGGTCCGCCGGTCTGCACCGCCTTGATGCGGCGTCCGTTCACGGGGCCTTCGCCGATGTCATAGATGAAGCTCTTCAGCGGAGTGCCCAGCGGCATCTCCACCAGCCCCGTGTTCTTGATCTTGCCCACCAGGGAAAAAACCTTCGTCCCAGGCCCCTTTGCGCATCCGGTCTCCGCAAACCAGGCAGGGCCGCGGGTGATGATGGGGGCGACATTGCACCAGGTCTCGACGTTGTTGATGTTGGTCGGCTTGCCCCACAGGCCCTTCTCCGCAGGAAACGGTGGCCGGGGATGTGGCCGCCCGGCGTGGCCTTCGAGCGAGGCGATCATGGCCGTTTCCTCGCCGCAGACAAAGGCTCCCGCGCCTTCCACCAGTTCAATGTCGAAGTTGAAGCCGCGGCCCAGAATGTTGGCGCCCAGCAGGCCATATTCGTGCGCCTGCTCGATGGCGCGCTGAAGGCGGCTGACCGCCAGCGGGTATTCGGCGCGTATATAGATGATGCCCGCGGTGGCGCCCATCCCATAAGCGCCGATAATCATCCCTTCCAGCAGCGAGTGCGGGTCGCCTTCGATCTCGTTGCGGTTCATGAATGCGCCGGGGTCGCCCTCGTCGGCATTGCAGATGATGTACTTGTCGTCGGCCTTGGCCTTGGCCAGGAAATCCCATTTGTTGCCGGTCAGAAAGCCCGCGCCGCCGCGTCCGCGCAGCCGCGAAGCCTTGATCTGCTCGATCACGTTTTCCGGGCGTCCGTCGATCAGCACTTTATAAAGGGCCTGGTAGCCGCCTACCGCAATGTACTCCTCGACGTCGGAGGGGCTGATGATCCCGCAGTCGCGCAAAACAATCTTCTTCTGTCCCTTGAAGAAAGAAATCGTACCCCACGAGGGAATATCGGGATAGCCCTGCCCGTAGGTCAGGTGGGCCGTGACGTGATTCCACTCCTCGATCTTGCAGTAGACCAGGTCGGCCGGCATAACGCCGGTGGAGACGGCTTCCAGAATTCGTGGAGCGTCGCTGGCTTCAACTCCGCTCAGAATCACGAGCGGACGGCCCGGCAGCCGGAGGCCCACCAGTGGCTCCTTGAAACAAGAGCCAAAGCAGCCCACGCCTGTCAGCATTACATCGAGACCGCTGCTCTGGATCGCCTCATTGAGAGCGTGATAAACCTCCTCGGCGCCGTTGCCCTGGCCGCAGGTTCCCATACCCACCGTGAGGCGCGGAATGGCTGGCATCAGCTTGGCAAGCCCGGCTTCACGCACCGCGTTGAAAACCCCAATATCCAGAATTCGCGGCATTATTTCCTCCCCTGCGTCAACGCCTTCACCGCCCGCTGCAGCGTGCGCTCATTCACGTGGCCGAGAATGCGGTGGTTCACCTCCACGACCGGAGCCAGCGCACATTGGCCAAAACACGCCACAGTGCGAACCGTGAACTTGCAGTCGGGGGTCGTGAGCATGAACTTGTCGCTCTCCTTGGCCTCGCCCGGCTCGTGCTCGCTCATGCCCAGATCAAGGCATACCTTCTCCAGCAGGCCGCGAGAGCCGCGAGTGTGGCAGGCCGTTCCGCGGCAGACGCAGATCAGGTTGTCGCCCTGCGGATCGAGGTTGAAGAGCGCATAGAAGGTCGCCATGCTGTAGATCGTGGCAGGGGGGATTCCTGTCCGATCCGCGATGTAGCGCAACGCCTCCATGGAGAGATACTTGTGCGCGTTGGCAGCCTGCACTGTTTCCAGGATTCCCAGCAGCGCTCCGGGGTGGCCGGCCTGTCTCGCAACCGCCTGGTCAATCAGCAGTCTTTCCTGTGCACTTAAAGCTCCTTTGGCGACACTCTGCATGATTCCTCCGCCTCTCGTGATGCAACCCCTAAGGGACGCAACAGCGAATTTCACCCTTCCAATAACGGACCAAAACGCTCGTTCCCTTCGACAGGCTTCCGGCAGGCTCTCGACTCCCCTGCACTTCGCTCATGATTGATAGTGCCGGAGCACACAGCAAACACTGGACCGCCCGGAAAACGGGCATCCGCTTCTGCCACTCCTGCATGATTTTGAACATCCTACTCGCAAGGCTCGACTCTGCCAACACCGTTAGGAAAACGGCGCACACTTGCCGCGAACACACTGGAAGGTGACGAGATGGAGAGGGCGACATGGGCCGGACCCGCTCACTTCTGGACCATATCCCGGGGAAAAAAGAAGATGGAAAAGAGCGTTCGCCTATGAAACCCGCATCCCCTGCAGGTGGAGATAGCTCATCAGAATTCAGCGCTATCCGGCGAAACCCCATCCCGGAAACTGTCCGCAAGGGACAATGACACCATGAAGGGATAGCGGGATGTGCCTTGCATCACATCGGATTGTGATGGCCGTCTGCGGTCCAAAGCAAGGAAACAACCTTGGCGGCAGCCAACGCCATGCAGTTCCTTTCCCGCTCGGCAACGCCCCTCAACGCCTCAGGCGTTTGAGCAGAATGCGGCTAAGCCGGATTGCCTGAATCGCCAGGGGTGTGCGCCGGCGGTTCAATCTCCTGCTCAGCCCGTTTCTGTGGCTCGACTGGCGCGGGTCGCGCATCTTCTACGCCGTTAGCGGGCTTGGCCGAAAACTCGATCTTCGGCGCTGGCGGCTCCCAGGGCTCGGTAGACAAATGCTGCGCTTCTGTCACCGCCTTCAGTTCAGCGCTGTGGTTTGCGATCTTGGGTGCAGCCGGCTCCCACTGTCCGGCAGGCATGCGACGAGACTCGTCCGCAGCCTTGACTTCAGCATCGCCTTTGGCCGCGAACTCGATCTTCGGCGCTGGCGGCTCCCAAGGCTCGCTGGACAAGAAACGCCACCCGACGAACGCCTCTGATTCTGTCTTGGGCTGGGCAACGTACTCGACACGTGAGTTGATCACTGGATTCTTCGGCTCATGCGGCCCGGCAGGCAGGGGCTGCGCTTCGGCTAATGCTTCGGGGTCTGACAGCGGTCCAACGGGGTATTCCATGGCACAATCGACCTCAGGCTTGGCAAGGGGATGATCTTCCGGTTCGGCTCGCTCGCCCGACTCGGGACACAAAGGCAACACATCCGCTGACGCTTCGTGTTCAACCTCAGCTTCAGTCTCAGGTTCAGCAGCCAAGTCAATTTCCGGCTCGGCTGACTTACTCGGCTCGGGGGATGAGGGTAATACTTCGACTGACGCTTCCGGTTCAACCTCCGGTTCTGACGTGGATTCTTCGGCAGGTTCGATCCTGAACTCGGCCAACGGATCTATCTCCAGTTCCCTCGGCTCAATCGGCTCAATCGACAAAAGCAGGGCTTTGACTGACGCTTCCAGCTCAACCTCCGCTTCCGACGCGGATTCTTCGGCAGGCTCGATTCTGAACTCGGCCAAGGGGTCAATCTCCGTTTCTGTCGGCTCACTCGGCTCAATCGGCAAAACCTCGGCTTCGGCTGACGCTTCCGGATCGGTCTCGGGTTCTGCGGGAGATTCAATATCAGATTCGGCCTCAGGCTCGATTACAGGATCAGTTTTCAGCTCTGCTCGCTCACTCAGCTCGGCAGACGGAGACTGCGCTTCCGCTGACGCTTCAGCTTCCGCCACGGTTTCAGGCTGAAGTTCGGCGACAGAGTCAATCTCTGGCCCTGCTGGCTCACTCGACTCGATGGCCAAAAGCCGAACATCGGCTGGCGCTTCGGGTTCATCCTCGGGTTCTGACTTGAATTCTGCGGCTGGTTCGACCTCAGACTCGGCCACGGGGTCAGTTTTTGGTTCGGCTGGTTCGTCCCGCTCGATTGGCTCACTCGGCTCGGGGGACAGGGGCTGTGCCTCTGCGAACACTTCTGATTCAGCCTCGGACTCAGCAGCCGACCCGGCTGCGGACTCCGTGGCCTGTTGTGTACCTGAATCAGCCTCGGAGACAGGCTCTCCGGCTGCGGGCTCCGTGGCGGAGGGGGCCAGCAGCAGATCCACGCGGTAGCCGGCAGCCTCGGCGGTTCCCAGAGCATCTTCGATGGTTCTGCTCATCTCTTCGGCCGCAGCACGGCTGGGACAAGCTTCTCCCGCCAGGCGCAGCAAGGACGGCATGAGCAGCCACCAGAGCAACTCCTCGTAGGACTCGCGCACAAGGTAGGAGTGGCCCTCCGCCTCGTGCACGCCAGTCAGCCAGCGCACATCCGGATCGCGCCAAAGGGCTCGCGAAAGTGTAATCTGTTCGTCGGTGGACGATGCCGCTTCTGCGGGCGCGGGGGCAGAAGACGCTTTTTCCGGCTTGCCGACTCGAGCACGAGCGAGCAGTAGGACCTTGATGCGCGCGGCGACGCGCCAGCCCTCATCGCCATCGAATCCGAGCGCGTTGAAGGCCTGGGCGAATGGCTCGCGCAGACGGAGACGATCAAACAGATCCAGAGCAAACCCTTCGGGGTTCTCCGGATCAATGGATTCGGCTAGCAGCTCCAGCACGCACCAGCCGAGCACAGGCCCCCACATCGACGTGGCAGTCAACTGCGGGCTAGGACTGGGCAGGACACGGCGGGCAGTCACGCTCCATGGCTCAGGGAAGAGGGATTCGACGGCCGGGATACGCATGGCTGCACGCAAGCGCTCACGGAAGGCCGTGCGCAGCAGTCCCGGATTAGCGGGCTGAATGCCGCTTACTCCAGCGCGAGAAAGATACCCCTTCTGGGCCAAGCACAGGAAGCTCTCACAGCGCTCCCAGGCCTGATCGAAGAAATCGGTGCGCTCCGTCTCGATCTGGTTGTTGATCCCGACAGCAAGAGTGCGCGGATGTTCGGCCAGATCGGCGAAGAGACGCACGATGCCAGAGTCCAGTTGCGCGCGCAGAGCGTCATGCACCGGCTGCAACTCCAGGTTCACCAGCGCGTCTTCCAGATCGGGCACACCGCGGCCGTTGAGCTGGTCGCAGAGCCGGTCCCAGGGCTGCTCCACGGTGGCATACATCTCTCGCCACTCGAGATAGACGTTGCACTGGTAGGCGCGCAAATTGAAGGTAAGGCCGTGCTCCGCGAGATCGCTCGCGCGGCGCAGGTATTTCAGGCCCGTAAGCGAGTCGCGCCAGGCGAGGATGGCCGGAGAATTATCAGTAAGTCCCAGTCCTTCCCTCAGCCGCTGCTGGCGCAGTTGGCCGGAGCTCTTGTCGGCGTAAGCCGCCGAATAATCAATCGTTCCGCGCGTCTCGCCGTAGTGGTTGTTGTAGACGATCAGGGCGCGCTCGTTCCCATTGCGATTCGAGTAAGCAAAGACATTCTCGTCCACTTTGCCCGAATCGAGGAAGAAATCGTAGAGCAGGAAGTTGCTGCTCTCGGCAAAGAGCCGTCGGCGCTTCAACAGAGGCGCGATCTCGCGCTCGTGTCGCTGGACCATCCAGTGATCGGGGCTCTCGTCGTAGCGCGGCCGCTGATACTCCATGCCGTATTTCTCGGTAAAGCCCTCGATCTGGCCATGGCCGAACATGGGCAAGCCGGGCAACGTGGCCATCATCACTGACACTCCAAAACACTTGTCGCCCTTGCCAAATTGATCGATGGCCGTGCGCTCGTCGGGATTGCTCATGAAGTTGACGTAGCGCTTCATGATGTCAGGATCGAACTCCAGCGTGTTCTTGATGACCGAGCGGTACTTGGCGTTGTCCTCATCGCGCAGCATCACCATGAAGGCACTGTTATAGACGCGGTGCATCCCGAGGGTGCGGACGAAATATCCCTCCATCAGCCAGAATGCCTCGGCCAGCAGCAATGTACCGGGGACCTCGGCGGCCACGCGGTCAACCACCTCGCGCCAGAACTCATGCGGCATGGCGCGGTCGAACGCCTCCTGGCTCATGCCGTATTCGGCGCGTGAAGGAATGGCGCCGCTCGCTCCGGGACCGGGAAACCACAACCGGTGGAAATGGCGCTTGGCCAGGGTCATGGCGGCATCGAAGCGGATGACGGGAAAGAGGCGCGCCACGTGCAAAATGGTCTGAATCACCTGCTCGCGGACGGCGGCATTCAGATAATCAAGCTGCGCCGTATCGTTCCAGGGAAAGCTGGTACCGTCGTTGCCGTGGTAGATAAAGCGGGTTTCGCCACTGGCTCGATCGCGGCGGCGAAAGACCACGGCGGCGTCCGACTGCTCAAAGTAGTGGTCCTCGATCTTGATCTCGACGCGCCCGTCCTGCGACAGATCGGGACCGTTGAAGCTATACGCCGGATAAGGCGGCTCCGGACGGGAGATGAACCAGTCCGGGTGCTCCACAACCCAGGGCGAATCGATGCCCATGTGGTTGGGAACCATGTCGCTGGCCAGGCGAATGCCGTGGTGAAATGCGCGGTCGCGCAGATTCACATAGGCCGCTTCGCCGCCCAGCTCCGCGGCAATCTTGTAGTCATAAAGCGAATAGGCGCTAGCCACGGCGTCCGTGTTGCCGCATAGCTGCTTGATGGTCTTCGACGCGCGGCTGCGCTCCCAGATGCCGATCAGCCAGAGCGAATTGAGCCCGCGACGCGCCAGGGTTGCCAACTCCTCGTCGGGAATCTCGTCGAGACGGGCGATTCTGCGGCCATATTGCTTGCTCATCTGCGCCAGCCACACGTAGGTGCTCTTGGCGATCAGCACTGCCGTAGGCATCCAGGCCGTGTCGGGCGAGAACTTCTCGTATTCGTGCGCCGCATCGCCAAATTCCGGCACCTGGGCGCTACTGGCGGCCGCAGGCCACTGCTGCTTCCCGCTCTCGCGGCGACGTTGAGCCGTAACATCCGGAGGATTGAACTGCATCCAGATGGCCAGCTCCTCCTCATGGAGAATCTCTCCGGCAATCAGCAGAAAGTGCTCCAGGCTGTCGCCCAGAAGCGGTTTCCACATCTTGCGGATGAGGGCCAGTTGATCGGCCAGGGAGCCGGGCGCGCCCATCGCAGGCGCACGAAGCAAGTCAAGCAGATTCATCGACTTGGCATTGGGCAGCGGAATCAGGGGACGGGTGGCGAAGTACTCCGGGAACTGCCCGGCAATCTGCCGGTAGACGGTCTTCTCGGCCAGCGGCTTTTCTTCGAAAAGCTCCTCAAAGGGTCTAAAAGCCTCATTGCGATTGGCGGTCCAAAGCAGCAGCAGTTCTTCCAGCGCGGCGGCCCGGTGGGGCGTGCCATCGGTCGTGCCTGCCAGCCACTGCAGCGGCGTCTCCTCACCGCGAATCACCGTGATGCCGGGAAACTGCTCAACAAAAGTAAGCAGCAAGGTGTCCAGCGCTTCTGCGCCCACCTTGGCGGAAAAAAAGTCCAGGGCGCTGGTCATCACAGCGGGGTCGAACTGCTCGCGGTAGCGCGCCATCAGCACATGGCTGGCCTCGTCGATCAGTCCCATGGCGTAGAGTTTGCCGGCATGAACCGCCAGTTCAGGATGCTTTTCAACGTCGCGAACCTGGTTCATGCGGTGCGCGAACTCGCGGCACGCAGTCACATTGGCAAAAATGACATTCCCTGTGTAGGAAAACAGCGATTCCGCGAACTTGTACCGTTCACGCGCATTCCGGGATATATGGAATTCCATCATCAAAGGCGAACTCCCAAACGCTTCGTACCAACATCGCGCCGCACCCCGCCAAAAAGCGATTCTGTCCGCAAGTTCGGCTCATGGACCCAGCTTAAACAAGGCTAAAGGCTAACGGTACATCAAATATCGCAATTACGCTGGACTTGATTTTATCCCTTGCACGGGCTGGCTGGTTGCCTGTCCAGCCTGCGGAGATTTTCTGCCGCCGAATTGCACGATTTCAACGGGAAGGCCTCGCCGGCTCCTCAGTCCAAAGCCTTGCGGAAGCGGAAGACTGAGACCGTGAGCAGGGTAACACCCAGTACGGCCATCGCCGTCATCTGCGGCCAGAGCACATCCATCCCCACGCCCTTGAGATAGGTGCCGCGGATGACGATCAAAAAATACCGCAATGGATTGAGATAGCTGCAATCCTGCATCCATTGCGGCATGGTTCTGATAGGAAAGCCAAAGCCTGAAAAGGTGATCGCCGGCATGATGAAGAAAAACGCGGTCACCATCGCCTGTTGCTGCGTGGAAGAGACGGTCGAGATCAGTAGACCTACGCCCAACATACACAGCAAGAAGAGAACGGCGCCCGTCGCCAGTACGGAAACATGGCCGCGAAACGGCACTTGGAACCAGAGCGACCCGACAACCGCAATCAGCGTGACATCGAAGAGGCCAATCAGAAAGAACGGCAGCGTCTTGCCAAGAATGAATTCGACCGGACGGATAGGCGTGACCATGATCTGTTCGAGTGTCCCGATTTCGCGCTCACGCACCACGGCGAAGGCGGTCAGTGTGATCACGAGCACTACCGTCAAGCTGCCTATGATTCCCGGCACAAAGAACCAGCGACTGCGGAGGTCGGGGTTGTACCACGGCCGTGGCGCCAGTTCTACCGAGGGCATCACTTCCATCAACTGCGGGGCAATGCGACTGATGCGATCCGTTTGATATTCCTGTGCAAAACCCAGCGCAATCTGCGAAATATAGCCGGATGCGATCAGCGCTGTATTCGAGTTGGTCGCGTCGACGATGACCTGTAGGGGCGCTGTCTGACCCTTGCGTAACTTCTCAGCAAAACCGGCGTGAATTTCGAGGCCGACCGTCGCCCTTCCCTGGTCGATCAGATCGCCAAGCTGGCCCGAGTCCGTGAGCTGCCGCTGCA
>Ga0326728_10022532_pt1 | contig 11679 bp, 10 predicted proteins | sample MB3enrmetagenome_FD_207602 | JGI IMG/M metagenome (GOLD analysis project Ga0326728, IMG submission 207602) | Lab enriched peat soil microbial communities from McLean, Ithaca, NY, United States - MB31MN | ecosystem: Environmental > Terrestrial > Soil > Wetlands > Peat | place: USA: New York... | reverse complement strand
TCCGGCCCCTCCTGATTCAGGAGGGGAGTTCTTAAAAGCTCCCCTCCTCAGATGAGGAGGGGCCGGAGCGGAAGCGACGGGGGTGGTGCTGAACACAAGGTGGTGCTGAACACGGGGGTCGTGCTGAGCAGGAAATGTAGAAACTCGAGCTGACTATTCAGTCCGGCCCTCACCGGTGGCAATGCGGCCCTCTGCTTTCTGCCTACTGCCTTCTGCTTTCCGCCTTATCTACCTGCCTTCCATCAACGCCACAATCGCCTTGGTAACGGCCCCCGCGATGTCCGGCCCGGCGGAGTTAACTTCGCCGTACCAGCGGCTCGGCTTGTTCAGGAGCCAGGGCGGCTCGTCGTCATACTCGGCTTTGGGGATGATGTAACCGAGTTCGTCGTTGGCAAGGCCGAAGATGAACTGGTATTTGGTCTTGAAATGCTCGCGAATTGCCGGCTCAAACGGCGCGTCGGGGAAATCCGCGCCGGGATAGCGCGTCATGCCCCCGTTCACGAGTTCAGGATAAATCTCGCCGGGCACGGTCACGATTTCCGCCACCACGCTCCCGCTTGCGAGTAAACGGATGTAGCTGACTTCCGTCTTAACGTCGCGCCCCGTAGCGAATTTCAGCGTGCCCATCCCCGGAACTTCCCTTTCTATGACCGACGGATCAAGCTGGCCATTCGTGTAGAGCGGCTTGCGTCCGCCGAAGACTCCGGCCGCGCCCGCAGCGCGAAAGTGGTCGTTGTGCATGGGCGAGAAAATCGTGGTTCCGCGGAAGGCGATGGAATCCACGCTGACCTCTTCCCCGCCCTTCACTGCCCGCTCCGCAAGCTGGCCAACCGTGTTGCCGAAAAGCTCCGCCTTGTCCCAGGTGTTGTCAGCCGCTACCTTGCCGGTGTCAGGATCTTGCAGCGCCACGGAACTGCCATTGGTGGAGAGCAGCCCGCCGATCGAGCCATTCAGGAAAATGGCCGTTCCGCCCAGATGGGCTTCCACGTACGCGCAGAGCCAATGGGGATAGTCGGCGGTGACTTCCGTGTTCCTACTCCCCAACGTTTCCGGGTGGTCGCTCCAGTTAACCAGGTTGGCAATCGGCTGCCCGGCGGCGGAAGTCAGGTGCATGACGAAAAGGTAGGGGTCTTTTACGTAAGGCGGCCGGCTGTCTGATTGCAGAAGCGCCAGCAGGGGATGATCGTCGCGTCCCAGCGTGAGGCGTGCGGGTTGCATCCCCCGCACCGCCTCCACAGCCGCTTGGGTAATGCGCTCCCGCAGCCACGCCATATATTTCTCATCGATGCCCGATTGCAAAGGCCCCGGCCCCCATAGTCCCATCGAATCCGGCCCTTCGTGGTCGTGCGTGGAGGCCACGATCAGGTGCGTAACTTCCGGCGCTTGGGCCTTCACCGTTTCGCGAATTTTCAGGACGTCGTCGTAGAAAAGGCCAATCAGGTCCGCGGCACACACCACCAGGGTCTGATCACCTGCGCCCAGGGCAAGGCAACGCGCGTAAAGATCATCATGCACGCCGGTAGCGACGCGATTGTTGCCGTAGCCGGCGATATAGACAGGAGCGGCATGAACGTCGGGCGTGATCACGACCTTGGCCGCACCGGCGCGCAAGCCCCCCGCCGCAACCGGCGTTGACCCGGCCAGAATGAATAGTAGAAGTGCTAAAGGCGAATAAGATAATTTCCGCATGCAATGGGCGGCCTCCTCTGACCGCTGTCGGTGAGAGTATATGCCCAACGCGGGCAAACCGTCACGGAAGTCGTGACGCACCCAAGGCCAGCGGGCCAACAGAACACGACGTAGGGGCAGGCCTCGTGCCTGCCCTCCGCGTCGGCATGGCCGACGCCAGGGCGCCCACAAGGGGCACCCCTACGTTGTGGCAAGGGCAGCCTGCCCCGATCCATCGGGGTCCCGGCCGTGACCGGGACGGCCAGGACGGCCGTGCCGCGATAGGGTTGCGGCTCCGCCACGCTGCCCGGGTTTGTCCACCCATCCACCTCCTGAGCCAGGCGGGGAATGAGCGAACGCCGGAATTCCAAAATCACCAAAAAGTACCGGTAGGAAATGGGAACGAATTATCAGGCATAATGTCCCTGCCTCACGCGAATTTGTGGGCAAACTAGCCGACAATGGTCGTCAACGAGCGGGGTTATAGAGTGGAGGACGGTATTAGGGTGGAATCGCGCAGGGCGGAGAAGTGTCAGGGGCGGGGATTGCCGATTGACGATGGCTGATTGGCGATTGCGGTGCCGAGATTGGGAGCTTGTGCTGGGTACCGCTGCAGACCGGGTATTTGGAAATAGCGCGGGCCTCCCGACCATGCGGGAATAAGGGGGGGGACAACAACCATGGTGGCAGTCGTAAAGGATGCCCTAAGAGCCGCCCGTAAGAAGATTTCATCAGAATATGTTGCTGATAAAAAACACACTTAGCGATATTTGCCAAAGATAGCGAAAATGCTCAACACATTGAAAAAAAGCAAGTTAACGTGATTGGGTCACAAGGTGGTCAAAAAAAACGGGAATCAAATTTGGGATTCAGCGTCCATAAGTTATTGAAAACAAGTATAGAAAAAATGTCAGCTTTTTGCTTTGCTAAGATGTTTATGAAAACAAATGAGTTATAGCAGTTTTGCCAAGATGTTGATGAAAAGAAAGGGACTTATAAGAAGGCTCTGAATTCTGAATTATACATGCCTGTGCATTATGTTTTTCAATGATCCAATACTCAATAACTTAATTCCCTAATAGCCCGACGGCCCGATCACCAAGCCTCAGGATGACCGCGAAATGGGGAGGGCGGGGTCAGGGACGCCGCGGGCTTGGAAGTAGGTCGATTGGCACCGATGCCGCCACGCGAGGTTCTCAGCAACACGGAGCGAAGAAAATGGTAACATGCACAATTCCCTTCCTGAACCGGCCTGGGAGGCTGGCGGCATGAGAAGAGGATGATCGATTGAAATAACGAGGCAACTGCCATGAACCGCACCGACAACTGCATTGCGAAACTCGACCGGATGAAGAAAGCGCTCCATCACCAGGAAGGCGACCGCGTGCCCATCAGCGACTTCTTCTGGGGGAGCTTTCTCAAGCGCTGGCGTGATGAACTGGGTCTTGCCCCGGACACGGATATCTACCGTTATTATGACCTCGACTGGATGGTTTTCAATCCCAATGTGGATCCCCACATCAAGCCCTTCGAAATGCTGAAGGAAGATGATGAAGAGATCGTGGTGCGCACGGGGTTCGAAGCCGTCATCCAAAAGAAGCTGGCTTATCCCATGCCCGCCTTCCTGAGCTTTGAAACGGATACGATCGAGAAAATGGAGGCGTTCCAGTTTGATGATCCCTGGGACGAGCGCCGCTACTTTGACGCCGGGGACGATCAGATCAATGGCGTGGGCGATGGATTCGTGCGTAATCTTCCCGCGTTCGTCGATCGCCTGCGCGGGGCGTGGGCGGATTTCCCCGCCTTCGGGGGCGTCTGTGAGGGCCACGAGATGCTGTGGCGCATCATCGGCTCCGAACACACGCTGCTTTGGATGGGATTGTACCCGGACCACATCGCGCGCTTCGTGGAACGCATCAACGCCTTCTCACTGGAAATCGTAAAAGCCCAGATCAAGGCGGCGGGCGGCATGCTGGATGGCATGGTGGTTTGGGGAGACGTCGCCTATAAAAACGGAATGCTGTTCTCCCCGGCATTTTGGCGGAAGCACTTCAAGCCCGGCGTCAAGGCTCTCATCGACGAGTGCCACAAGCACGGATTGCCGGTCATCTATCATGGCTGCGGCAACGCCAGCACGATTTTTGAGGACTTCATTGAAGTGGGAGTGGACGCCTACAATCCGCTGGAAGCCAAAGCGGGGCTGGACGTCATCGACCTGCGCCGGCGGTTTGGCCACCGTCTGGGGTTCTGTGGCAATATGGATGTGATGGTTTGGGCGAACGGGAGCCGCGAGGAAATCAAGGCCGCCGTCCTCACCAAACTGAATGCCGCGAAAGGGGGCGGCTTCATCTTCCAGTCGGACCACTCCGTCCCCAACAGCATTTCGGGCGGGAATTACGATTACGTGGTGCGCCTGGTAAGAGAATACGGGAAATACCCGCTGCAATTGGGCGAGTACGACATCTCCTTCCCGGCCGCGGCGTAAACCCGCAAGCCTGCTGCGCCGGGAATTGCAAATAGGAAACCATTGACCTCCATGACCGCGACCGCCCAAACCGCGTCAGGCACCATCCGCACCCAGGAGATTTGCCGGCACTATACCATGGGCACGTCACTCATCCGCGCCGTGGATGGCATCTCCTTTTCAGTGCAGGGGGGCGAATTCATTGCGCTGCTGGGAAGTTCGGGCTCGGGGAAATCCTCGCTGCTGAACCTGATTGCGGGGCTGGACCGGCCCACCTCCGGCAACGTGCAGGTGGACGGCCGCAGCCTGGCCGAGTTATCGAGCGAAGAGCTGGCCCGCTACCGCCGGCACAGCGTGGGAATCGTCTTTCAAGCCTTCAACCTGGCGCCGAGCATGACCGTGGCGGAAAACGTGGAATTGCCGCTGCGTCTGGCGGAAACGGATCGCCGCGAGCGCGCCGACCGCGTTAGGCAAGCCCTCGATCGCGTCGGACTCGGCCAGCGGCTCGCCCATCGGCCGGGCGAGCTTTCCGGCGGCGAGCAGCAGCGCGTGGCCTTGGCGCGGGCCCTGGTGAATTCCCCCCGCATCCTCCTGGCCGACGAGCCCACGGGAAACCTCGACAGCCGCACGGGAACGGAAATCATGGAGATCATCGGCGATTGCAACCGGCGCCTGGGGATGACCGTCCTGCTGGTCACGCACGAACGCGCCCTGGCGGAGCGCCACGCCGGGCGATTACTGTTCCTCGCTGACGGCAAGCTGGTGGCGGACCAGCCCAACACGCCACCTCCCCTCGAAAGCGGCAAGAGCCAATGAACTCACCTGACCTGCCGGACCCTGCCGCGGCGCGCGCCCTACCCCTTCCGGTTGTTATCTAGTGAAGATACCACCCAATTCAGTATATTATGTATATGGTTAATGCTCTATGAAAACAGCAAGCGTGGCAGCCATACCCCCCTGCCACAACCTGCAGGCGCAATCAATGAGCGCGCAGATGCAGGTCAGCAAAAGCCAGGAACTGATCCCAATCGAACGCTGTCACCGCGTGCTTTCCCTCACGGAGGTGAAAGGCGATGCTGTGCATGATGGGCTGATTGATTCCTGGCATCTGGTCCGTGTCCAGGCCTTCCTCCCCGAGCAGCTTGTAGACGGGACCCGCCGCCACCGCCGCCAGGAACATGCCATGCGGGTCGGCCCATTGATCCTCCTGCGCGCTGGTGATGTAAACCGGGCGTGGAGCGATCAGCGCAATCAACTCGTCAGAATCGACGGGAAGTTTATCCGCCTGGCCAACATATTTGAAAAGGTTGGGGCAGAACCAAAAAGGAAATGCCCGCGACATGCTGCGCAGCGTCTCGCCGTAAGTGCGCCGCCACGGCCCAGCGCCGCCTCTTCCCGAACAACTCGAGAGCACCATGGCAAAACGCGTGTCTTGGGCGCCGGCCCACAGCACCGTCTTCCCCAGTCGCGAGTGTCCCATGACCGCCACGCGATGGGCGTCAACGTCCTTGTCCTTTTCGAGGTAATCCATGGCGCGGCTCAATCCATACGCCCACGCGCCAATGGCTCCCCACTCATCCGGTCCCGGCTCGGTCTGCCCCGCCGGAGCGAACTGTTGGCGAAGGCCGCCCTGTGTATAGCCTTCCTTGAAATCCGGTTCGATGTCCTGATAGCAAACCGTCGCAAAGCCGTATCCGCGCCCCAGGAGCTTCTGAAGGTCGAATTCCTTGTCGAGCCCTCGGAATTTTTCCGGCGCCGGCCCATGCACGGGTGGCTTCCCGTTCCAGATGATGGCGTTCTTAACACCAGGATCGCTGGTCACGGATTGATTGCCGAGGAAATTGATTTCAAGAATCACGGGAACAGGCTTGGGGGCACCAGCAGGAATGTAGATGAGCAGGTCCTCGGAAGCCTCCGCTTTCGGAGTGGGAAAATAAACCGTCACCTGCTTGCGGATTGCCTTACCCCCCAGCGCTCCTTTATCGAGGTCGAAAACTTTGAAGCGGATATGCTTCGGCGGCTGCGGAGTGCGGCCATAGACATTCGTTTGATAGAGCTGGAGAATCTCCGCGCGACGGCGCTTTTGCCACTCGCGCGCCGTCGTCACCGGCTTGCCGTCACTAAAGACCAGCGGGTCGGGAAGTGGGAAAGTTCCGGCCTTCGACTCATCGTAATTTGCGGGGGGTGCTTGGCCCATACCGAGCAAAGGCGTGGTCCATGTCCGCGTGGGGACAATCCCCAATAGCAGCAAGGAGAAGCTCAACACCGTGAAGGAAAAAAGAAAGAGAAAAGAGGACGTGCGGGGCCGCCCGGATTGAGGCAAAAGCTGCATGATTCTTACCTCCCTGAAACCTGGATTTTTCAACCCGACATTTTCAAGCGGCCGCAAGTATACACGCAGGCGGGCAATCGTACCAGCAGCCCTAGCCGGTCCTGCGCGCCGTGCCGATCACGGGCAACCGCGGTTCCGTTGGCGGTATCTTAAGTTGTTTTTTGGAATTGTCCGGCAGAGGTCCCGCGTCGAAAACCCCACGGGGCCCCCTGCCGGATGGGAAATGTGGAGATCAAGAGTATGTCAACGCCGGCTTTTTTTGGCGTTGACCGAAACCAGACTAATGGTTCCCGAGGAACATGACGTGAACGTAGGTGCCCAATCGGACGTTGAATGCCAAATACCAACCGACGTGGTCGGGGTCGTCGTAAATCACGATTTGGTCACCGTTCCACAGCCAGTCGTTGCAAAAGCCGACGTCATAGGGGGCAACGCTGAAAAAGAAGCCACCGAACCAGAAGCGGCTGGGCCCTCCGCCGCCCAAATGCCAAACGTGGTCGCGGCCAATGCCGCCTGCAAAGTGCCCGTGCGCCCAAGGGTGATCGAGGTGGTAATTACGGTCTCCCGGGCCGGTATCGTGCCCGATCCATTTGCCATCGGGGTGAACATGCGGAGCATTGGGGTGCCCGGCCGTGTCGTTATAATGAGGCGCTTTCGGAGCGGGCGCCTGATGGGCTTGGGCAGGCGCCTTCTCAGGGCCATGCGCGGGTATATGTCCACCCGCTGTGCCCCCGTGCTCCTCGCCCTTGCCCTCACCGTGTTGGGCCCAGGCAGAAACTGAAAACATGAGCAATACCGCGAGAATTCCACAGAGCCTTTTCATATCAACCTCCTCCAAAGGTTCAGCTGCAATGCTTCTCAGGTCTTTTGACGTCAGCTTGCTTAGGCGTGGGAAAGCAATTTTCCTAGCCTGCTGCCCGTCGTATCTGGATTGTAACTCCCGACCGGTTAAGCTTAGCAGAGGTCGGTAATCCTAGGAAAGCGCCTTAAAATATTTGGACCACTGTTTCGTCTACAGTATTGAATGCACGACGCGCTGAGCATTGAATTCATGACCGAAGAGCAAAACCGCCGCATCGCGGAGACCATCGAGCGGGAACAAGGCCGCCTGCGTAACTTTATCCGCAAGCGCGTTCTGGACGAAAGCGACGCGGAAGACATCTTGCAAGAGGTCTTCTATGAACTGGTGCAAGCGTACCGGCTGATGAAACCCGTGGAGCAAGCGGGCGCCTGGCTCTTCCGGGTGGCGCGGAATCGCATCATCGACAGATTTCGCAAGCGGAAGCCAGAGGCGGTATTAAGCGATGCCCCCACCGGGAGAGAAGACGAAGAGATGTTCCCGTGGGAGGACCTGCTTCCCTCGCCCGACGCCGGCCCGGAAACGGCTTACGCTCGCGAGGTGTTGCTCGATGAAATCGAAGCGGCTTTGGATGAACTCCCCGATGAACAGCGCGAAGTGTTTATTGCTCACGAGGTCGAGGGCTGGAGCTTCAATGACCTGGCAGCGGCGACCGGGCTGAGCGTGAATACCTTGCTCTCCCGAAAGCACTATGCAGTGCTCTACCTGCGGCACCGCTTGCGGGCCATTTACGACGAATTCAAGAGATTGTGAGGATACAAGCGATGATATTCCATGGCATTCGGCGGGTATTGAAAATTTCGTTCTTCGTGTTGTTGGCGGGAACAGTATTCGGCTTTGCTGTCATGTGGCTCTGGAACTGGCTGATGCCGGCTATCTTCGGCCTGCACGCCATCAGCTTCTGGCAAGCTTTGGGACTGCTGGTGCTGAGCAAAATCCTCTTCGGCGGTTTCTATGGCCGCCACGGCTTCAAGGGAGACTGGCGGGCGCGTCTGATTCGGCGCTGGGAAGACATGACACCGGAAGAACGCGAGAAATTCCGAAGCCGGGGAATTTCCCCCGCTTCGGGCGGCGCCGGGGGGTGCGGTGGCCCTGGACCCTCACCGGTCGCGCCGACGGCTTAGCTTAGGATAGAGGAATGCGAACGGAGGTAACGATGCCGCAACGTATTTGTCCGTGGTGGTTGGGCTACTTGCTGGCCAGCCCGCTGCGGCGGCTCATCCAGGATCCGGTGAAGGTGCTGGCCCCCTATGTTCGAGCCGGAATGACTGTGCTGGAACCGGGGCCGGGCATGGGGTTCTTCACGCTCGAACTCGCCCGCTTGGTTGGCTCCTCCGGTCGGGTGGTGGCTGTCGATATTCAACCGCAAATGCTTTCGAGGTTAAAGCGCCGCGCCGCCCGGCCAGGGCTATTGGACCGCGTGGATGCGCGCTTAGCTGCCCCGGACACCCTTCAGGTTGAGGATCTCGCTGGTGCCGTAGACTTTACGTTCGCCTTCGCTCTGGTGCATGAATTGCCGGCCGTCGAACCGTTTTTCGCGGAAGTCGCTAGGGCCTCCAAGCCTGGCGCAGGGCTGCTTTTTGCCGAGCCCGCTGGACACGTGAAGACAGCGGATTTCGAAGCCGAGCTGGGGGCGGCCATCCATGCCGGGTTCGAGTTGGTAGAGCGCCCGGCGATTCGCCGGAGCCACGCGGCTTTTCTGAGGAGAGCGTAACGGGATGAAAACACAACCCTCCCCACTGCCCTCCTGGGCGGAGCGAAGGATCTCGCTCTGTGCATTATCGTGGCAAAGCGAGAATCTCCGCCGCCTGTACCTCCCCATGCCGCCAGCCCGCCTTCCTCGGCAAACATCCTGGAAAGAATGCTGGAAAAAATGAGTTGACAATGTGTTTCACCAGCGTTATCTTTCCGTGGAATAATTATGACTGACTGTTCAGTCATTATTTGGAGAGAGCCATGAGGCCCATGAATTCCAGGCGATTAAAGGCCGCCAAGTCCTCCACCCGGCGGCAGGAACAGAAGGTGCATCGCCAGGAGGGAATCCTGGCAGCTGCCTTCGAAGTCTTCGCCGCGCATGGGTTCGAGGCTGCCCGCATCGACGATGTCGCCCGGCAAGCGGGAATCGCCAAGGGAACGATTTACCTCTATTTCCCGGACAAGGAGCGCCTGTTCCGCGCGATGGTGCGTAGCCTGGTCCAAAAGCGGTTTGATGTCGTTGCCGCGAGATTTGAGGGGACGGCGGAGCAGTTGCTGCGCGAGTTGCTCTCGCGCATGTACAGCCAGGTGGTAAAGAATGAAAAGGTCCGCTCCATCGTACGCCTGTTGATCGCCGAAAGCGGCAGGTTCCCGCAACTTACCGAGATTTACCACCGCGAGATTATTGCCCCGGGAATGAAGGCGGTACGCCATGTGCTCATGCGTGGGATCGCCTCCGGCGAATTCGAGAGAACCGCGGCCGTGGAATTTCCCCAGCTTCTGGCGGCGCCGGGGGTTCTGGCGATCGTGTGGAGAGTGCTTCACGGGGAGCGGCACCGGCTCGACCTTGACGCCTACAGCAAGGCGCATCTGGAGTTCGTGCTGAACAGCCTGCGGAAACAAACGAATTGAAAGCCGCGAGGTTATCGAGGCGGCCCGGCAAAGGAGAAGGTCCATGCGGTCGAGGGCACGGTGGGTCACGATGTTTGTGGCGTTTTCATTGGTGGGCGGAATACCCGTGGGTGCGCAACAGCCCCCTCCGCGTCGGCTGACGCTCAATGACGCAATTGGTCTGGCGCTGAAGCAGAACCTCAGCGTGCGCGTCGCCAGTACGCAAGTGGAGGAATTGGAAGGAACGCGCGAACGGCGGCGGGCTTCCCTGCTGCCGCACGTCAACGGAGACGCGCTAGCCAACCGCCAGAATATCGATTTGGGCGCCATGGGAATATCGTTTCCCACGGTTCCTGCCGTGGTTGGACCGTTCTCGCACTACGATTTCCGCCTTTCGGCGAGCCAATCCTTGATTGATCGTCACTCCTACCACAACTGGAAGGCCAGCGAAAAACAAGAGGAGGCCGTCAAGCTCGATTATCAGGACGCGCGCGATTTGGTGATCCGCCAGGCCGCCGGACTTTATCTCAACGCTCAGGCTTCCGCCGCAGAGGTGGAAGCCACGGAAAGCCGCGTGACAACTTCAGAAACCCTCGAGAAACTGGCGCGCGACCAACACGCTCTGGGACTGGCCACTGCTGTGGATGAGGTTCGCGCGCAGGTGCAACTGGCCCGGGACCGGCAGAACCTGCTGGTGGCGCGCAACACTTATCAGACTTCCCTGCTCGTCCTCGCCCACTTCCTTGGATTGAGCCCCGGCGCCCCCCTGGAGTTGGCCGAGCCCTTGAAATTTCATCACGTGGAACCCACCGACGCCGGCCAGGCGCTGCACACCGCCATCGAGGCGCGATCCGATTACGCCGCTCTGCTCAAGCAACGAGATGCCCTCACTGAGCAACTCAAGGCCTCTCACGCGCGCTATCTCCCCACCCTCTCGGTTAACGGCGATTATGGAGCGATCGGACGGGGATTCGGCTCCATGGCCGGAACCGGCGAGATTCAGGGAACGCTTACGGTCACCTTGTTTGACCGGGACCGCGCCGGCGAGAAGACAGAACTTCAAAGCCAGGTGAAACGCCTGAACGCTCAGATTGACGACCTCAACCGCGAGATCGAGCAGGAACTGCGTAAGTCCGTGCTGGACCTGGAGTCCACCGAAAATCAAGTAACGGTCACCGAGGCGGCCCTCCACTTGGCGGAACGCGAGTTGAGCCTGGCACAAGACCGTTTCCGCAACGGGGTGACGGACAACATCGAAGTGGTGACCGCGCAGGCCAGCCTGGCGAGCGCGCAGGATGACCGCATCATGGCTTTGGCGCAACATGCTGACGCCGTTATGGCCCTGGTGCGCTCGCTCGGGGGAACCGAAAAGATTTACCAAACATACCTCAGCGAGCCCTGAGCCGGCCGCGGGGTGAAGTCTAAAGGAAGAGGGAAAAAGCCATGAAACGCGTGATACCGCTTCTGCTGCTGCTGGCGATTGGCGGCGCAGTGGTCTACTTCCATCCCCAGTGGTTCCGCAAGCCCACGAATGAAAATGTGCTCAAGCTTTCGGGGAACATTGAAGCGCACGAAAGTCTGGTCAGCTTCAAGGTAACCGGCCGCATTATCGATTTGCCGGTGGATGAGGGCATGACCCTGAAATCCGGCGACTTGCTGGCGCGCCTCGATAACGATGACTACCGGCAACAGGTGGCGGAAGACGAATCTGCTATTCGTGTGCGCGACCGGCAACTCGCCCTCGGCCTGGCGGGCAGCCGAACGCAAGAC
>Ga0326728_10022530_pt1 | contig 11680 bp, 7 predicted proteins | sample MB3enrmetagenome_FD_207602 | JGI IMG/M metagenome (GOLD analysis project Ga0326728, IMG submission 207602) | Lab enriched peat soil microbial communities from McLean, Ithaca, NY, United States - MB31MN | ecosystem: Environmental > Terrestrial > Soil > Wetlands > Peat | place: USA: New York... | reverse complement strand
CGTGAGCTGGGAGAGTTTCTTGCCGACTGCCGATTCTGACTTGAGCGCCATCCCCGGGACCATGCACGCGGCTGTCTACCGCGGCCAGAGCGTCGTCAGCGTCGAAGAAATCCCGACCCCAACCATCGGTCCGGGCGAGTTGCTGATCCGCGTGGAAGCCTGCGGCATCTGCCACACGGACCTCAAGAAAATCGAACATAACCTCCTGGCGCCGCCGCGCATCTATGGTCATGAAACTGCTGGAATCGTGGTCGCGGCTGGAGCGGGCGTCGGCAGGTTCCGGCTCGGGGATCGCGTGGTGGCTTTCCACCATATCCCGTGCCTGGATTGTTTCTATTGCCGCCGCAAGATCTATGCGCAGTGCGCGGTGTACAAGAGGGTCGGAATTACGGCCGGGTTCGAGCCGGCCGGCGGAGGATTCGCGCAGTACGTGCGGGTGATGGATTGGATCGTGGAACGCGGTGTTGAGAAAATCCCCGATGGCGTCTCATTCGAGCGGGCCACCCTGGTCGAGCCGCTCAACACCTGCTTCAAGGCCGTCAGGCAGTGCGACCCGCAGCCTGAGGATTTCGTGGCGATCCTGGGACAGGGACCGATCGGGCTGATGTTCACCATGTTGGTCGGCCGCACCGGCGCGCGAATCGCGGCCAGCGACACGATCCCCGAACGGCTCGCCCTCGCGGCGCGCTGCGGAGCGGAGTTCGCCTGGGATCCGCGAACCGTGGACATCCCCGGCGAAGTGAAGAGAAAGACCGAAGGCCGCGGCGCGGACCTGGTGATCGTGGCGGCTTCCGTCCCCGGCATCGTCGATCAAGCCATGGCGTGTTCGCGGCCGGGGTCGCGGATCCTGCTTTTTGCCCAGACTTCCGCCACCGAACGAATCGAAGCATCCGGCGCGGACATCTGCATGGGTGAACGGACGCTGTTCGGGTGCTATAGTGCATCAGTGGACCTGCAAAAAGAGTCCGCTAATCTGGTTTTCAGCGGCGAGTTGCCGGTGGAGGAATTGATTTCCCACTGTTTGCCGTTGGTTAAAATCCGTTCAGGATTTGATTTGGCATTGCATCCGGGACCTAAATCGTTGAAAATAATCGTTCAGCCACAGAGGTGGTAATAGTGAATAACCACATGATGGCGGCCGTGCTTTATGGCAAGGAACACTTGCAGGTCGAGCCGGTAGCCGTTCCGAGAATCGATAGCGGAGACATCCTCGTACGAGTGAAAGTGGCGCTGACGTGCGGCACGGACGTTAAGGTGTTCCGGCGCGGATACCACGCTCGCATGATCGTTCCCCCGGCTGTGTTCGGGCACGAGTTGGCCGGCGACGTTGTCGCGGTCGGCGAGGAAGTCAGGAATTTTGCGATCGGACAGCGCGTGGTGGCATCCAATTCGGCCCCATGCGATGCATGTTTCTTTTGCAGGCGCGGACTGGAAAATCTCTGCGAAGACCTGTTGTTCAACAACGGCGCTTACGCGGAATACATCCGCATCCCGGCGCGCATCGTGGAGCGGAATACCTACCTGATTCCGGCGCACGTGGGCTATTACGACGCGGCCCTGGTGGAGCCCCTGGCCTGCGTGGTGCGCGGGTTCGAAGAGACCGCGCCGCACGCCGGCGACACCATCGCCATCATCGGACTGGGCTCCATCGGGCTGATGTTCGTGAAGCTGGCGAAACTCTACGGCTGCCGGGTGATCGCGGTGGGCCGGCGCAGGACGCAACTGGAGCGCGCGGCCGCGCTGGGCGCCGATGAGCTGATCGTGGCCGGGGAATCCGACGCCGTACGGACCATTCGCAGCCTGACGCATGGACGCGGCGCGGACATCGCCATCGAAGCCGTCGGCAAGCCGCAGACGTGGGAATGGGCGCCGCAGATGGTGCGCCGCGGCGGCACCGTGAACTTCTTCGGCGGCTGTCCCAACGACAGCAAGGTGAACCTGGATACGGCCCTTCTGCACTACTCCGAAATCACCTGCAAGGCCAGCTTCCACCACACGCCGGCCTATATCCGGAAGGCGCTCGCCCTGGTTTCCGCGGGGCACATCACGGCGTCCTTTTTCGTCAACCGCGAAGAGCCGTTGGCCAACCTGCTGGAAGTCATGCGCCACCTGATGAGCCACAACGGCCACCTCAAGACGGCCATCGTTCCCTAGGAGCGGGGCGTCCCGTGCCGCTTGCCCCAGTCGAGTTCGTCCGGTCGCCCGAGGCTCTCCGAACAACTTACTCCCTGGGCGAAGCCAGAGACTATACCCGCTGGCTGGCCACTCACCATTACGAGAACTTTCACGTGGTGAGCGTTTTGCTGCCCAAGCGGCTCCATCAGGATTTCTACAACGTCTACGCGTATTGCCGCTCGGCGGACGATTTGGGCGATGAGACCGGCGACCGGGCGGAAAGCCTGCGCCTGCTGGCATGGTGGCGCCAGCAGCTTGACGCCATGTATGAAGGCCGCGCCACCCATCCGGTTTTTGTGGCCCTTCGTCCAACCGTCGAGCAGTACGGCATTCCACGCGAGCCGTTCGCGGACCTGATCGAAGCGTTCGTGCAGGACCAGATCGTAACCCGCTACCGGAACTGGGACGAGTTGTTCGCATACTGCCGCAACTCCGCCAACCCCGTCGGCCGGCTGGTGCTGTACCTGTGCGGATATTCCGACGAGGAGCGGCAACGGCTCTCGGATGCCACCTGCACGGCCTTGCAACTGGCCAACTTCTGGCAGGATGTGACGGTGGACCTGCTCAAGGACCGGATCTACATTCCGGTCGAAATCATGGAAAGGCACGGTTACACGCCGGCGGACCTCTTCGCGCTCCGCTTCACGCCGGCTTTCCGCGAGGCGATGCGCGAGGTAGTGGAGAAAGCGCGCGAACTGTTCGTGGAAGGCCGGCCGCTGGCCGGCAGAGTGCGCCCGCGGCTGGCTCTCGATATCGATCTGTTCAGCCGGGGCGGCATGAAGGTCCTGGAGAAGATCGAGCGGCAAGGCTACGACGTGCTGGCCGCGCGGCCGGCCATTTCGAAATCCGAACGCGTGCGGCTGTTGCTGGGGTCGCTGGCGCGCGTGGCCGTGGCGGCGGCCGCGCGGTGAGCGCCCTGGACGAGTCGTATCGATACTGCCTGCGCGTGGCGCGCACGCGGGCCAAGAATTTCTACTACTCGTTCCTGCTGCTCTCGGCGCAGCAGCGCAAGGCCATGTGCGCCATCTACGCCTTCATGCGCTACTGCGACGATTTGAGCGACGAGCCGGGCGCCAACCGCGCGGCCATCGACCGCTGGCGCACGGAAATGGAGGAGGCCCTGGAGGGCCGCTTCAGCGCGCACCCGGTGTGGCCCGCCTTTCATCACACGGTGCGGCGGTTCGGCATTCCGCACCGCTACTTTCGCGAGATGATCGACGGCGTGGCGTCCGATCTCGAGCCACGCCGCTTCGCCGGCTTCGAGCAGCTTTACCGCTATTGTTACCAGGTGGCGTCGGTGGTCGGGTTGACCACCATCCATATTTTCGGCTTCGACACGGCCAGCGCCCTGCCGCTCGCGGAAAAGTGCGGCGTGGCCTTCCAACTGACCAATATCCTGCGCGATATTCGCGAGGACGCCGAGCACGGCCGCGTCTACCTGCCGATGGAAGACCTGGCGCGCTTCGGGGTGGGTGAGGAGGATCTGCGCTCGGGCAAGCGCAGCGAGGGCTTTCTGCGGCTGATGCGCTTCGAGTGCGGGCGGGCGCGCGCGTATTACCAGGAGTCGCGTCCGCTGCTCGATCTGATTCACCAGCGCAGCCGGCCGTCGCTTGCGGCGCTGATCGCGATCTACTCGCGCCTGCTGGAGCGCATCGAGGGCCGCAACTACGACGTGTTCACGCGGCGGGTGCGGCTTTCGCCCCTGGAGAAATCGTGGATCGTGGTGCGGGCGCTGGTGTGGTAGGGCGTCACACGGGATATCAGGGTTGGAAGGTTTTTGACTCCTCCGGCAATAGGCTCGGAACGTACAACACCGATCTGACGGGGCGCTTAGGAAAATAGGTATGTTTGACATTTACCTGACTGGCGAAGTTGTTCCGGAATCCGACGACCACGCCGTTTACGGCAGAATCCAGATCGAGGACCACACTGAGATGTTCGTTGCTAGTCTCGTCTGCTGGCGCCCCGCACAGTACGAACGGCATTGGCAAGAAGCCTGCCACCGAATAATCGCCGGCAGGCAGCAATCGGCGCTGATCTCCTCGTACGCTGAATCCTCGATGTCCGAGTTCCTTATGTGGTGGCCGCTCTATCGAGATGGCCAGATCGTTCACGTGCGCAACGAGCTCGTGTTTTATTCGCAGCTGAGCTGGCCGTTTTCCGTTGAAGATCCCTGGTCTTCCATTCGGGACCGTAGGATCGTGACCGAACAGGGATTGGAGATTTCCGAGTGGGATATGCGCATCCAAAGCGTCGAAGAGTTTCTGGAACGTAAACAGGGCGCAGACTGGGAAGTGCGGGATGGCGTCTGAAGAATCCTTGAGTACCGCCTCGGTTTGCTGGATCGTGGTGCGGGCGGTGGTGTCGCAGGTAGACTGGACTGCGATACCGCTCCTGCTCAATCCCCGATCAGGCTCAACTGGCGCGGATCGTGCTCCGGCAAGACCTGAACCGGCGGACGATCGAGATCGTCGTGGCCGGGATCGAACTTGCGGATGAGTTGGTTGAGCTTGAGGGAGGCTTCCCAGATATCGAAAAGCAGATTGCAGCGCGTGCAGCCGCCCTTGATGGCGCCGCGGCCATCGACTGCCGGATTGTATCGCTTGTGCCTGGCGCAGCGGCCGTCGAACTTGCGGGACCGGATCTTCAAGGAAGCTCCAAAGCATACACATTAGCAGGAACCGACACAGGCAGGAATGCCTGTGCCACGGGAGTACAGGTTTCCCGTGGTTCCGCCGATCATTGATCCAGGTCGGTTGGTAGATGAAAGACCTTACCCGGCAGGAGAGAATCTCCCAATGCGTCACGTCGCTGACGGGCAAGCCCGATTTTCCGAGCTTCTCGCAGCACGTTCAGGCGATTCTGGCTAAGGTGGACGAGGAAGACGTATCGGCTCGCGAGTTGACCCGCCTGATCATTCGCGACTACAGCCTGAGCCTGGTGCTCCTGCGCCGGGCCAACGCCTACAATTTCTCCGGGCGGCAGATTCTGAGCGTCACACACGCGGTGGCCATGCTGGGCACGGAGGCAGTGCGGCACCTGGCCGCCGGCCTGCTGATCTTCGAGCACTTCCACAACAAACCAGCCGCCGTGCGGGAATTGATTACGCTCTCGATGCTGACCGCCGGCCACGTCCAACAGATTGCCCGGCGGGTGCCGGATGTGCAGCCGGAGGAAGCCTACCTCTGCGGGATGATCCGGAACCTGGGAGAAGTCCTGGCGGCGTACTATCTGCCGCAGGAGTACGCCAGGATCCTGAAAGTCGCGGACGAGCGGAAGCGGCAGCTTTCGGCGGCGTCCGAGGAAGTGTTGCAATTCTCGTTCGAAGATCTCGGAGAGGCTGTCGCCCGGTATTGGGGCATGCCGGAGCGGGCGGTGGAGTGCCAGCACGCCGCGGCCCCGACCCGCGGCACGCGCCATGCCAGCGACCTCCTGCTGGCCGCGGTCTCCATGGGGCACCAGATGACCACCGCGGCGTACCGCATGGAACCGGAAGCCGGTGCCGCCTGCCTGCAGTTGTGCCTGGAGGACCACTGCGGCATTCTGCCGCTGGCCCGCGAGGAGATGGACGCCATCCTCGACAAATCCATCCGCGAGACGCAAAGCTCACTGGCAGCCATGGGCGTTCACGTCAATGAGCTTCGGCTGCAGGCGCAGACGCGCGCCGTTTTGGAATCCATGTCCGGGGGCGTTCCAGCCGCCGTTGTGGAACCGGCCGATGCGGCAGGCGTTCCAGCCGGCGTGCAGGATCGGGACGAAGGCACCCTGGCGCTGTTGACCGAGGAGATCTGCAGCCTGCTCAATTCCGGTTCGCACCTCGATCTCAACACCTTGATCCTGATGGTGCTGGAGGCAGTTTACCGGGGCGCCCGTTTCGAACGCGTGCTGTTTGCCTTCGTGAATCAGTCGGGAAGCCAGATCGAAGGCCGCCTGGGCCTCGGAGAGGGCGTGGATGGACTGATGGACAGGTTCAAGTACCGGATGTCGCCGGGGGGCGGTCCGGTTCCGGCGGCGTTGCTCGCCCGGCGCACGCTGGTGGGTGATGCCGCCCAGCCGGAAATCCGCGATATCGGGCGGCTTTTGGGATGCGCTTATCTGGGGCTGCTCCCCATTGTGGTTGACGGCCGGGTGGTGGGATGCATCTACATGGAGACACGCGAGCCGCGGCGCGACCTCCAGACCGGAGAACTTCGGCTGTTGCGGCAATTGCGGGATTCCCTGGCCGCCGCCATGCGGCGCGCCCGTTGCGGGCCGGAGGCGGCTTAGGCGTCCCGCAAGAATAACTTGGTCCGAAGCGGCGATCTCACCGCGGAGCAACGGAGACGCGGAGATCAGCGCGGAGGAACACCAGGAGAAAAAGCGCAAGACGGATGGCGGCGGATGGCGGGCGTTTCCCATGCCGCCATGGGAGAACGCGGAGCGAGCGGAGAAACTCCATTCCGGATCGGGATGCGTTCCCGTTAACAGCAAACCGATCAAGTTATTTGTGCGTGGGTCCTTAACGATCCCTGGCGGGAACGTCTCTGGCGGCAGAAACCCAACACAGCCAGGAATGCCTGTATTACCAAACCCGAGAATCTTCGCGGTGCGCGAAGATTCTCGGGTTTGCGAATCAGCGATCAGCCGTCAGCGCTCAGCCGTTGAACCTCCGGAACTTCCGGCCCGCTGAAGAACATCCACGATGCCCACGCGGCGAATTTGTCACAAATCGGAAGCTGATCGCTGAAAGCCGACCGCTGAAAGCTTGCGGCGAAGCCGCGCTGTGCCACGTCGCGGTACAATTCGAGGTGAATGCCGTCCGCCAGACGGGTGAATTGGGCGAAATTCCGCGTCGCGGCCGTGATGCTGGTCGCGGCGATCATCCTCTCGACGCTCGCGTACCTGCTGAGCGGCGGGACTCTGCTCCAGCAAAAGGCCACAATCTACCTCTACATTCCAGATGCCACGGGTTTGGCCGCGGGATCGGCGGTTCGCGTGGACGGGGTCGACGTGGGCAAAGTCGAAAGCGTGGAACTGTCCGGCTCCAACCAGCCCAGCCGCGTGGTCCGCGTGGCGATGAACGTCGAGCGGTCGCGGCTGGCCACCATACCGGCCGATTCCTTCGCGCAGTTCGCCTCCGATAACCTGGTGGGCGACAAGTTCGTCGATATTACCAGCGGAAGAAGCAGCGACCATTTGGCGCCCCGCGGAGAACTCAGCTACAAGGCGCAGACCGACTTCATGAAGAGCCTCGACCTGGCCCAGATCGCGCAGCAATTACGAATCGTGGATGGAGTCATTACCGATATCGAACAAGGCAAAAGCCGCGTGGGACAGTTCATTCAAGGCGACGAGTTTTACAATGAGCTGCGCAAACGCACGAAGTCGTTGCAGAGCGGCATGCGCGCCATAGCCAGCACCACCAGCGACCTGGGCCAGGCCCTTTATTCGGACAAGTTGTACCGGCAGATCAGCGAACCCGTGGCGGAGCTGAGTCAGGACCTGGCGCGCCTTCAATCGGGCCAGGGCACCGGCGGCCAGTTGCTCCGCGACACCGCGCAGTACGACCAGTGGCAGGCCAGCGCACGGGACCTGCGGAAGAGCCTCGGCGACGTTCGAGGGTCGGCATTCGTGGCGTCGGACCAGATGTACGACGACTGGTGCCGCGGCCTGGCTTCGCTGATTCAGAACGTGGAGCAGATGAACGCCAACCCCATGATCGTCACCGCGGAGACCTACGATAGCCTCAACGGTTACGCCAAGGAAATCCGGGACATGGTTCGCGACTTCCGCAAAGACCCGCGGAAATACCTGCGCGTGAAGTTTTGAGTTCCGTCCTCCGGCCTATGCCTCGCGCAAAGCGACCATGAAGATGGTGGAATTCGCGCCGATTCCGATGGCCGGAGAAGCTACCATCAGGGCGGTCAACCCGATGTTCTTGCGAAGCATTCGCAACGCAAGGCGAAGGTCCGGCAACCAGGTGTGCAGCATGCCTCCCGCGGCCGGTGGAACCATAATGTGACGTGCCGGCCGGCATTTCGGCGGCAAAAATGTCTGCCGCGCGGGGTGCCGCGCGAACTTCCGGCTCCTGGCCGGGCGCCGTGCGGGCCTGGAGCCGCAGCCATCTCCGGTCGATAAGTACGCTGGATGTCCCTGCCAACGCGGATCGTCTGGATTGCCAGCCTGTGGTGCCTGTGCCCCATGACGGGATTGGCGCAACACTGGTCATTCCAGATGTATGGAGCCGACCAAGGCTTAAGCAATCCGACCATTCTCGCGTTGCACCAGGATCGCCAGGGTTTTCTTTGGGTTAGCACGGAGGGCGGCCTGTTCCGCTACGATGGCGACCGCTTTCAACGTTGCGCCGCGGAGGGGGCCGCGAAACACGGCAACAGCAATTCCATGCACAGCTCGGCGGATGGCCAGTTGTGGACGGGATCGAACGGCGGCTTATTCCGGTGGACGGGAGATGCCTTTGCCGCGGTTCCGGGGTTTGAAGACGCCGAACTGAACAACGGCCAGGCGATCGCGAGCGACGCCGCCAACCTCTATGTAGCCACGCAATCGGGGCTGCGCTCGATGCCCCTACAGGGCCAGGGGCAACCGCGCCTGGTTTCGTCGAAGCAATCCTACAGCGTATTCGTAGCTTCCGATCAGACGGTGTGGTTCGGTTGCGGGCTGGCGCTGTGCTCGCTCCAAGGCGGTCGTGAACAGGAGTGGGCCGGCGGCCGCGGCGTGACCGGCGGGCCCTGGAGGAGCATCGTAGAGGACACTGCCGAACGCCTGTGGATTCGCTCGGCCGAGAAAGTGCTGGTCCGCAATACGCCCGGGTCGCCGTTTCAGGAGGTGCCCAACCTCTCCGACCTGGACTCCACCCACAGCCCGCTTCTGGTGGCCAGTCGTCGCGGGCAAGTCCTGATTCCGCACAGCGCCGGGTTGATGATTTGCGACGGCCGCTATTGCCGGAATTACGGCGCGGAAAGCGGCCTGCGGCACGCCGAAGTGATCAGTGCGCTCGAAGACCGCGAGGGTTCGCTTTGGATTGGTTACAGCGGCCACGGAGTGGCTCGCTGGCTGGGACGCGAACAATGGCAGAGTTTCACCGAGGAAGAGGGACTTGCCAATCCGTCCATATGGCGCATCGTACGCGACACCACCGGCGACCTGTGGATCGGCACCAGCCACGGCTTATTTCGCGGTACCCAGGCCGGCGGCCGCTGGCGGTTTCGGTCAACGGACGCCGTGGGCGCGTGGCCCGTGTATGGATTGGCGGCGGAAGCCGACGGCTCCCTCTGGGTGGGCACGTTTAAGAGCGGGGCGAATGGGCTCGTGCGATATTACCCGGGGACCCATCGGCGGGTTGTCTATCCTCCGCTCGAACCGATCCGGCGATTCTCGGTTAATGCGATCGACCGCGACGACACCGGTACGGTTTGGGTGGCGACCCCGCAGGGAGTGATGCGCCTCCTGCCGGGCGCCCGGCGGCTGGAACTCGTCCCCTTGCCCATCGGCGGCGCCAGCGTCTCGGAAGTCAGGTCCACGCCTCAAGGCCTCTTCGCGGCCAGCAACAAGGGGCTCTACATTCAGCAGGGGCAGGTGCGCCGTTTGCTGACCATAGCGGATGGGCTGAAGGATAATTGGATTCAGTCCGTGGTCATCGGCCCCGATGGGGCACTCTGGATAGCCTACTTCGCGTCGGTAGGCATCACGCGCATCGAAATCAATCGCGGGAATTTGCGGATCCGGCATTTCACCACCGCCGACGGACTCCCCAGCGACGTGGTCTACTCGCAGTTCTTCGATGCACGCGGCCGGCACTGGCTGGGCACCGACAGCGGCGTAGCCGTGCTCGAGGGCGAGCGATGGATCCCATACGACACGTCCGACGGCTTGGTCTGGAACGACTGCAACGCGCACGCGTACCTCCCCGAGGCCGATGGCGCCTTCTGGGTGGGAACCAGCGCTGGCCTCGCCCGGTATTTTCCGGCGGCCCTGCCGAAAACCATCCTGCCGGAGACGCTGATCACCTCCGTGCTGCGCAACGACCTGACTGTCCGCGGTACGGAATTCGATTCCGCGACGCATTCCCTGGTGCTTCGTTTCACGATGCTCTCCTATAAGCGCCGGGCGGCGAAATTCCGCTATCGGATCGGAACCGGAGCGAGCCCGTGGATGCAAACGCAAACACGCGAGGTCCGTTTCGCCGAGCTTCCGCCCGGCTCCCATCGGTTCGAGGTTCAGGGCGAAGCCGAACCGGGAGTGTGGACTCGCTCCGCCGTCTTCGAGTTTCGAATTCGTCCGCCCTGGTTTCGTGCCTGGCAGTGTCAGGCGGGTCTCGTCCTTGCGCTGGCCGGGCTCTTCTGGTGGTGGTGGCGGCAGCGGGAGATTCGCCAACGTTCGGTTCGAGCGGCGCTCGAAGCGGCGGTGTTGGAGCGGACACGGGACCTGGCCGCGGCGAACGTCGCGCTGCAGGCTTCCAAGGAAGCCGCGGAAGCGGCCAACCTGGCCAAAAGCGAGTTTCTGGCCAATGTGAGTCACGAAATCCGCACTCCGATGAACGGAGTGATTGGGATGACGGGCCTGCTGTTGGACACGGATCTCACGACCCGGCAGCGGGAATACGCCGAGACCGTGAGCCAGTCCGGTGAAAGCCTGCTGAGGCTGATCAACGAAATACTCGATTATTCCAAGATCGAGGCCGGCAAGTTGGATATCGAGTCTTATCCGTTCGACCTTTGCGAGGTCATCGAGGAAGTCCACGATCTGTTGGCCAGCGGGGCCAGCCGGAAGAACATCGAGTTGCTGCTGGAATATCCCGCTCGAACGCCGCGGAAGTTTATCGGAGACGGCGCGAGGATCCGCCAGGTGGCCACCAACCTGGTAGGCAACGCCATCAAGTTCACATCCAGCGGCCATGTGCTGGTCTCCGTGCGTGGCGCGGGACCGGACAGCGGAACATCGCCGATACGGATCTCCGTCGAGGACACCGGCGTGGGAATTCCCCCGGAGAAAATCGGACGGCTCTTCGAGAAATTCAGCCAGGTGGACGGCTCGACTACACGGAGATATGGCGGCACGGGACTGGGCCTGGCCATTTCCAAACAACTCGTAAACCTCATGGGCGGGTCTATCGGAGTCGAGAGCCGGCCGGGCGAAGGATCCACTTTCTGGTTCGAGTTGCCCCTGCCACTCGATACGCAACCGCATGTTGCACCGCCTCCCGTGGCTGACATTACCGGCCTGCGGGTGGCGATTGTGGGTGACCACGAGGTCAACCGGCGGGTGCTCGACGGACAAATCACCGGTTGCGGAATGCGCAGCGGAAGCTTTGCCGCCGGCGAGCAGGCACTGCCAGCGATGCGCGCGGCGCAGGAGGCGGGCGACCCCTATGCCATCGTCGTTCTCGATTGTCCGATGCGCGAAGGCGGCGAGACCGCCTTCGCCAGGGCGATTCGCTCGGATCCTTCTCTCCGTGGCTGTGTCATTGTGATGTCGAGCGCCATCGGACAATGCCCGGAACTCGTCC
>Ga0326728_10022528_pt1 | contig 11680 bp, 9 predicted proteins | sample MB3enrmetagenome_FD_207602 | JGI IMG/M metagenome (GOLD analysis project Ga0326728, IMG submission 207602) | Lab enriched peat soil microbial communities from McLean, Ithaca, NY, United States - MB31MN | ecosystem: Environmental > Terrestrial > Soil > Wetlands > Peat | place: USA: New York... | reverse complement strand
GCGCTTGACGACCGGTGTGGAGGCAGGCGATGCTGGGGTTGTCGGCGACGCCGGGGGCGTCGGAGCCTCGGAGGGATTCGTTGCGCTCATCGGTCCCCTCCCGTACCTCGGCCCACGAGCCCGTTCCTCAGGGCCCACGGAAGTTCGGCCCCCGTCGGTCCCCCAATCTCCTCGACCGCTCGTTCACCGCAGCGGCCGTTCGTCAGAAGCGACATGGGCCGCCCGAGATTACCTGTGTCATATAACTCGAAGGGCGCGTGTAGAATAGACCATCGACAACAAAAACGGCGTGTGAACGCCGGTCGGCCCTCGGTTTCAGGGGCAACCGATTTCTACTCCAAGGAGGGTCCGGCCCCCGATGGCCCAACGTACGCCCTCCGGTTACGACGGGTTCGTCGCTTGGATCGAGGGTCTTCCGAGTTCGGGAAAGACCACGCTTTCGAAGTCGGTCGCCGACCGGCTCCGGTCGGCCGGACGGAGCGTGGAGATCCTGGACGGGGACGAGGTTCGCCAGATGTTCTCACCGGAGCTCGGTTTCTCCCGAAAGGACCGAGAGTTCCACGCTCGCCGCGTGAGCTACGTCGCGCGGATGCTGGCGCGCAACGGGGTCGCAGTGCTGGTGGCGATGATCACTCCCTACGAGACCTCCCGGCAAGCGGCCCGCGCGACGGTCGGCGGCCGGTTCACCGAGATCTGGCTCAAGTGTCCGGTGGAGGTGTGCCGGAAGCGCGACCCGAAGGGCCTCTATCGCGGCTCGCCCGCGCTCCACGGTACCAAGCTCACGGGGGTCGACGACCCGTTCGAGGAGCCGCTGAACCCGGACCTGACCGTGGACTCGGCGACTCAGTCGGTCGAGCAAGCCACGAACCAGATCCTAGACCACCTAGCCAAGATAGGGTTCGTACGGCCCGCCGGTAAGTCCTGAGAGGTGCTCAGGGTCCCCCGTTTCTCCACCGCCCTCGGCTGGAGATCGGTTCGGCGATTCGCCAGAGAGTCATTCGCGTCCAAAGTTGAAAGGCGATTCGGCTACGCCCAGAAGATGCTGGGAACTCGTATGGGCGCGATCCTCTGGGTCCGGACGGTCGTTCCGACGATGTCACGGGTCCTCCGTACCATATCCCGCCAGCTCCGGGAAGGGGTTCCGGACCTGCGCAGAGCAGGCCCGGGTGATGCGCGATTCCTCACGGATCGTATTCGAGGTGTCCTTCGAATTCCCTATTTCGGTGGCGCGAGGGGCGCCGCACAGTTCGGGCAGAACTTCGACCCCGCGGGCGCCCGCGCCTGACAGGCAGGACACACCATCTTGCCCCGCGGCTGCTTCGGGAGGCGTCGGGAGAGCGTGACCGCGATCATGAGCACGCCGACCGTCAGCGCGATCAGCAGAACGAAGGAAATGATCCCTCCGACCAACGCATACACCAGGATGTTCCCGAGTCCGGACAGGTTGAGGGAGTTGTTGTTATTGCTACTGTTACCGTTACCGTTCCCGTTGCCATTGCCGTTGCCGTTCCCGTTGGAGTTCGTCACCGTGAGGGTCCGGTTGGCATAGGCGTGGGTCCCCGTGGAATCGACCACGGTAAGGTTGACCCAGAAGTTGCCGGACTGGCTCGCGATGCACTGCCAGTTCGATTCGTTGCCGGCAGAACAGAAGGGGGGTATGGGATTCCAGTTGAAGGTGTAGTACGGGACCCCGCCGGTGACGAACGCGGAGACCGAGAACTGACTGTCCTGGGCCACCGGGTTCGGGGAGATCGAGAAGCTTGCGCTGAGGCCAGATTCGGGACTCGACCCTTTCACTGGGTCGAAGGCGGTACGAACGCCGCTCGAGGCGCCAGCGTGGTATGGGCCGCCTACCACCGCAAAAGCGCTCGTCACGATCACGAGAACGATCCCCAACGCCAACGCTCGCCAAACGCGATGCTCGATCATCGGTATCCTACCTTGGTTGTCCAACCTCTCCGCGTCGCGGACTCGGGTGGACCAGGAGAACCTGAGGAACGGGGACGAAGCGCGGACCGGCGAGTAGCCATCGTCCGGTCCAGCCACGTGTAGGCACCGGACCCCACTTCATCCGAACACTCTTCCCTAACGGCCCGAAATGCCCTCTGCCGGAACGCGGCGGTCGCGAGGGGAGACGATGCTTCGAGGTCGGGTCTTCTGTGTTCGTGGAACCCAGTTCTGGACCTCGTGGCCGTTGGTAGGCCGCACCGCGGCCGCTCACCGGTGGCCCTCGAGACCCACTGATTCACCGGTACGAGGGGGGGTTACTCCTTTCGTCAACTCCACCCCACGAGTCTTCGACCCCTCCGCGGGCCCGGAGGCATGCGGGCCGCCCCGCGGGAGGGCCCTCGTGTATCGCGGGCAGCCTCGTTCCTCCCGGCACGACCGGGACCGGAAGGAGCGAACAGGCTCTCGATGGGCGGGGCTTACGAGGGCGGAGCGCTCGCGCTAGACGCGGCCGGGCCGGAGGAGACGCCCGTGCTGGCTCCCCCGGAGGCGCTGCCCTGCATCGTCGCGCGGACCATCGGAAGCCGCACGGGTCGGGGACTCTCGGGAAGCCCGAGCTTGGCCCGGATCCAGTGGCGGGCGTCGAAGAAGTACATGTTGCCGTACGGACAGGCCTCGACGCAGTCACCGACGCCGCAGCACTTGGAGCTGCGGAATTCCCCCTTCTGCCGGAAGTGACCCGGCATATCGACGAGGCCGACCGGGCAGGACTTCGCGCAGTCGACCGTGGTGCAGCGCTTGCAGACGTCCTTGTCGTAGACCTTCAACCGGAATAGTCCGATGCGACTGAAGAACGCGCTGATCGTCCCGGTGTAGCACCAGCCCATCGTGACGCAGTTGTAGTTCCCGGCATACGGGATCGTGACGAAGAGGAGGTACCAGAGGACGCTGAAGTAGAACGCGAAGAAGAAGACGGTCGGGTCGCTCCCGAGGATCGTAAGATTCCACGTTCCGACCTGGTCGAGGTACGATGCGGCCGAGGCGAGCACGAGGGAGACCATCACGACCGACGTCGTGACCGTAAAGGCGGCCGAGAACCGGCTCGAGAGGAACTTTCGAGCGAGCGGGGAGGAGTGATTGAAGCTCTTCATCGTGTCGATCGTCGTTCCCTGGTACATCAGCGGCGCCGTGCAGAACACCGAGCACACGACCCGGCGGCCGAAGAGGAAGGTCAGCGCTCCGAGGATCGCGTAGGTCGCGAGAAGGACGGCGAAGACGCCTACGGCGAGGGGCGCCGACCCGATGCCCATGCTCCAGCCGAGTACCGGGACGTTGGTCCCGGAGGGAAGGTTCGGGAAGACGAGCGAGTAGTAAATGCTGGGGAAGAACACCGCGAACGCGCCGTAGCTGCCCATCATCAGGCCCAATCGTACCCGGGTCTCGCGGCTCCGCGTCTCGCGGAACTTGAAGGCGACGAGCGCGCCCATTTCGAAGCCCATCATCAGAAGAAACCAGGTCGAACCCGTGGTGAGCGCGATGAACCAGAAGCCGTTGTAGAATCCGTTGTACGCGACTGCTCCCGCCGTCCCCGACATCGGAAGCGAGGGCAGCATGCCGGTGAAGTTGGACCCGAAGACCTGCGCGTCCAGCAGCGCTCCCATGAACAGCTCGGCCACGAAGATCGCCGCGAGGAACGCGAACGTCCAGTTCGGCCGTGCCTGCCAGGGGACTCGGGTCCCGGCGACGAGCCTCTCGGGCCGGACGACCAGGTCAAAGTAGAGCACCATCTCGAGAACGACCGAGAGGGCGAAGAGGACCGGGGTCGCGTAGGCGACCCAAAGGAAGAGCCCGGCCATCATCAGGGCGTACACCCCGAGAAGCCGCACGAAGTAGGCCAAGAGCGCGGGCGCGAGCTCCCGCGACCGGTAGAGGTACTCCATCAGGAAGACGATGAGGCCGATCATCAGCGCGCTGCCGAGGTAGATCGAACCCGCGGTCCAGCCAAGATAGGGCAGCGCCGGTGGAGAGAGCGCCATGATCCCCGCTTGGGCTAGGAGTATCGTGAGAACCCCTCGAGAAAGGTGGTCCCGGAGAAGGATTGCCGTGAGGAACATCTCCGCGGACATCGTGAAGAGGAACCACGGCGAATCGACGACCTGGGCAAGCCCTCCGACGACCGCGGCGAAGCTGCCGCCCCAACCGCCGATCGTAAACCCGGCCGCGGCCTGGAACGTCCACCCCATCAGGAGCTCGTTCACCAGGACCAGCCCGATGACCGTGGCGAAGAACGCTCGGGGATGACCGAGCCGAGGAGCGACGGGAGCCTCGGAACCCGGCGCCCGAGGGCGGATCTCCGCGAGGAATCCTAGGAACACGACGATCGCGCTGACCGACATCAGACCGCTGGCGACCCAGAACCCTTCGATGAGGGCGGGCGTGCTGGGGCTCGCATAGTAGACGGCCGCCCCGGCGACCATCGCGACCATCATCAGGAGTAGGAAGACCACGGTGGACGCGCGGAGCGGGGTACGCGCCTCGGCGGCCCAGGCGATCAGATACGCGGTGGCAACGGCCATTCCGGCCGCCAGCGGTGCGAGCACGAGGTCGGCGCCTACCATTGCCTGCGGGTGACCCCCTCGCCGACGACCGTCAAGGTCCCTCGGCCACGTTCGCCCGTGGGGAGTTCGTTTCTACCGTGGCATCGGGCTCGCGGCCGAGCCGGGGTTCCGGGAGTGGGGTGGAGTGGGCCCGGTTCGCGACGGGAGAATCCTCCACGACCGTTTCGGTGCGGCCGAGGGTCCACCCGAGAGGGGCGAACGCCCGCTCCGGGAACAACGCGACCGCGATCGCGAACCCGCCGAGGAGGAGATACTGGAGCCCCCAGCGGAACGCGAGGTCGACACCGGGCGGGAAGACTGGGGTAACCGCACCCACCGAGGCCGGATAGCCGAGCACCCCCAGCACCTCGTTCCCGAGCCCCTCGATCCCCCAACCCGAGAGAGGGGGTGGGGCTCCGACGACGAGCGAAACCCCGGCGACCAGCAGACCGAACCTCAGAAGTCCTCTTCCTCCCGACCGCAGCCTTCCCGTCAGCGCATGGGCCGTCCCGGCGGGGAAGAGAGCAGCGAAGATCGCGAGGAACGCGGGGAGCTGGTGCTGGACGATCCAGCGGAACCAGAGGGCGGCCGAAGCGGAGAACGGCCCCGTGGAGGTCCACTCGACCAGCATGGTCAGGGACCACGTGATCCCTCCGACCAGGAGCGCGATCCGCAGGAGGCTCCCTGCCAGGAACTGAGCGCTGAGCCGGGGTGCGATGTAGACCGTTCGGGGAACGGGCTGGGATCGGCCCAGGATCCCACCGTAGACGCGAAGCACCAGTTCCTGAGCGACCAGGGCAATCCAGACGATCGCGATCTGGAACACTCCCAGAAACCAGTTGTTGAGCAGCAGATTGTCGGCGCTGGATCCGCTGACCGACGCCACGAGCCCGACCCCCGCGGTCGCGGCGGCGGTCGTCGAACAGCAGGCGCCCAGGGTGACGAGCGCGAGCATGGTGGGGGTCAGGCCCGCGGCCGAACCGACGGACGCGGCTCGGCCCGACGCCCCACGGTTCCGTACCAGGGAGATCACGAGAAGGACCGCGACCGACATCCCGATGCCGACCCCGATCGAGACGATGACCATCGACAGTGTGCCGAAGAACGGGAGCAGGAGCACACCCCAGGGGGCGCTCACCAGCAGCCCGGGGTAGAGCCACGGGCTCTGGCCCAAAGGATTGCCCCAGAGGACCTCGACGGTGTACCCTCCCCTCTGGCTGAAGAGGACCAGCATCCCCCCCATGACCATCGCCCCGAGGGCGTAGAGGACGACGAAGGTCACCGTCATCATCACGGCATGGGAATTCCGGATGTACCGTCGGACCTCACGAAGGGTCAGGAGAGAAAGCGACGAGCCGGGGCCCGGTTCGTCCGACACGCTGTCGTAGCTACTCGCCGGATATATAGCTCGTGAGTCCGTATTCAATCCACCACTCGAATCTCCTCCCGTGATACGCCCCTCGTGGAGCGGTGGGCCCGGATTCCGCCCGTCGGGTCGCCTAAGCTGCCGGGGGGTCTTCGCAAAGTACTTGCGAGGAACGGGAATGGAGTGCTCGCCGTGAGTGGTCAGTTTAGAGACTTGCGGGGGGGGATCGCCTTCAGGTGCCGAGGACCATGACATCACGGGCGTCCTTCCACGTCCGGGGTCCCTCTCGCCCCCGGTTCGATGAGATCCTGACCCGGGGTGCGCTCGAGTTTCTCACCGAGCTCGACACGCGCTTCGATACGACCCGACGACGACTCCTCTCGCGCCGAGGCGGTTTCCGGGCAGCCCTCCGTGCGGGGAGGAGACCAGGCTTCTTGCCCGAGACCCGGAGGATCCGCACCTCCGACTGGAAGGTCCCCTCTCCCCCCGCCGACCTTTCCGACCGCCGGGTGGAGATCACCGGACCGGTCGACCGGAAGATGATCATCAACGCGCTCAACTCGGGAGCGAAGGTCTTCATGGCCGACTTCGAGGATGCGCATTCACCGACCTGGGTCGGCACCGTCGCCGGTCAGGTGAACCTCTGGGACGCAGTCCGCCGTCGGATCGAGTACCAGGGCCCGGACGGACGGGAGTATCGGCTGAAGGACCGAACGGCGACGCTCATGGTCCGCCCGCGCGGCTGGCACCTCGAGGAGAGGCACCTTGAGCGGCAGGGGCGGCCTATCTCCGCGAGCCTCTTCGACTTCGGCCTCTTCCTCTTCCACAACGCAGCCGAGCTTCGCCGGCGCGGCACCGCGCCCTACTTCTATCTCCCGAAGCTGGAGCACTATCTCGAAGCACGGCTCTGGAACGACGTGTTTCGTGCCTCGGAGGAGCGGCTCGACCTACCCGAGGGAACGATCCGCGCGACCGTTCTGATCGAGACCCTGCCCGCCGCATTCCAGATGCACGAGATCCTGTGGGAGCTCCGAGAGCACTCGGTCGGACTCAACTGCGGTCGCTGGGACTACCTGTTCAGTTTCATCAAGCAGTTCCGGGACGACCCGAACGCGCTCTTCCCGGACCGCTCCCGTCTCACGATGAGCACGCCCTTCCTCACCGCGTACTCCCACCTCCTCATCGCTACATGTCACCGCCGCGGGGCGCATGCGATGGGCGGAATGGCGGCCCAGATCCCGATCCGGGACGACCCGGCGGCGAACGCCGAGGCGATCGCGCGGGTCGTGGCCGACAAGGAACGGGAGGTAAGCGCCGGCCACGACGGAACCTGGGTCGCCCATCCGGGTCTCGTGCCCGTGGCCCAGAGCATCTTCGACGCGGAGATGCCGGGCCCCAACCAGATCGACCGACCGTTCCGGGGGCGCCCGGTCCGTGCCCAGGAGCTTCTCGCCGTCCCGACCGGGCCCATCACCCGCGAAGGGGTCCGGCGGAACACCCGCGTGGCGCTCCGGTACCTCGAGGCGTGGTTGCGCGGGATCGGCTGCGTCCCCATCGACCACCTGATGGAGGACGCGGCCACCGTCGAGATCGCGCGCTCTCAGCTCTGGCAATGGATCCGCCACCACGCCCCTCTCGAGGGAGGGGGCGTAGTCGACCGGGCCCTGTTCCGCGCCGGTCTCACTTCGGAATCCGAAGCGCTCCGCTCGGAAGGCAACGGGGCGGCCTCGGTCGAACGGGCCCGAGTCCTGCTGGACGGGGTCATCACATCGCGGTCGTTCGCGGAGTTTATCCCACAGCTCGTCTACCCCGAGCTGGGGGACGCGCCCGAGGGGGTCGAAGTATGAAGGAACCGGTGGGGTCGGACTGGAAGAAGGGCGACCGGTGGAAGGGAATCGTTCGGCCGTACCGTGCCGAGGACGTGGAACGGCTCCGGGGCTCGGTACCGGTCGAGTATACCCTCGCGACCCTGGGCGCCCAGCGCCTCTGGAGGCTCCTCCATTCGGAGTCCTACGTCCCCACGCTCGGTGCGATGACCGGGACCCAAGCGGTCCAGATGGTCGCGGCCGGGCTCCCGGCGATCTATGCGAGCGGCTGGCAGGTCGCCGCCGACGCGAACGATGCGTTCGAGACCTACCCGGACCAGAGCCTGTATCCCGCCGATTCGATGCCGCACCTGGTCCGACGGATCAACCACGCGCTCCGGAGGGAGGACGAGAAGCAGCACGCGCTCGGCAAGGACGACATCTACTGGTACGCCCCAATCGTGGCCGACGCCGAAGCCGGGTTCGGGGGAACGCTCAACGTCTTCGAGCTCACGAAGGGCCTCATCGACGCCGGCACCGCGGGGCTCCACCTCGAGGACCAGCTCGCGTCCGTGAAGAAATGCGGTCACATGGGCGGCAAGGTGCTGGTGCCGGCCCGCGAGTTCAACCAGAAGCTGTGGGCGGCGCGGCTCGCGGCGGACGTGCTCGGGGTCCCGACGATCCTCATCGCACGTACGGACGCCCTCTCCGCGAAGCTGCTGACGAGCGACGTCGACCCGCGCGACGAGCCTTTCCTCACGGATAAGCGGACGCCGGAAGGATTCTTCGAGATCACCGGCGGTCTCGACATGGCCATCGCCCGGGGCCTCGCCTACGCTCCCTACGCCGACCTCCTCTGGTTCGAGACGTCGGGTCCGGACCTGGACGAGGCCGAACGGTTCGCGCGGGAGATCCACACGCAGTTCCCCGACAAGCTGCTCGCCTACAACTGCTCCCCTTCGTTCAACTGGCGCAAGAAGCTGAAGCCCGACGTGATCGCCGATTTCCAGTCGACGATCGGGGAGATGGGCTACAAGTTCCAGTTCGTCACCCTCGCCGGGTTCCACGCCCTGAACCTCTCGATGTTCAAACTCGCGAAGGGGTACGCCCACGGCGGCATGGCCGCCTACACCGACCTGCAGGAAGAGGAGTTCCGGGCGGAGGAAGAGGGGTACGCGGCGGTGAAACACCAGTCGTTCGTCGGCACCGGGTACTTCGACGAGGTGGCCCAGGTCCTCTCGGGGGGATTGACCACGACCCTTGCGATGGAGGGCTCGACGGAGAAGGAGCAGTTCCAGCCGGCGAAGCCCGATCCCCGCAAAGGCCAGGAAGGCACGCGCCGGTCCCGGTCCGCGTCGTCCCGGGCGGGCTGACGCGTCGCCCGAGACGATCCCCCGGGCTCACCCCGGCGGGCTCAGGAGGGCCGTTCCGGCCGTTTCCAGAGCTGGCGAGCCGCCACGAGATGCATGATCTCGGACGGCCCGTGGGCAATCCGACCGCTCCGGACGTCCCGCCAGCGCTGTTCGTGAGGAAGGTCCTGAGAGTATCCCCGCCCTCCGTGGAACTGGATCGCGTGGTCGATCGCGCGCAGCGCCACGTCCGTGGCCATCCACTTGGCCATGGCCGCCTCCCCGTCCCGCTTCTCGTCGCGGTCGAGCCCCTCGAGGACCCGGGACGTGTAGAGCCACGCCGCCTCCAGCTCTGCCCCGTCCTCGACCAGGGGGAACGCGACCGCTTCCTGGGCGGAGAGGGCCTGGCCGAACGCCTTCCGCTGGCCGACGTACTCGACCGTTTCGTCCCAGGAGGCACGGCCCGCCCCCAGGTAGATCGCGGCGAGCAGCGCCCGCTCCTGGGTCAGTTCGCGGCGTAGGTATCCGAACCCCATGCCCTCCTCGCCGATGCGGTGGGAGCGCGGAACGCGGACGTTCTGGTAGCGCACGGTCCCGCGCCGCTGCCAGCGTTCCCCGAGGTCGCCCGACGAGGTCCAACGCTCGATCCCGGGCAGGGTCTGCGGAACGAGGAAGGCGGTGATCTCCCGACGAGGGTCCGGCCCGGAGACCCGCGCGTACACGATCGCCGCGTCGGCCTCGGCGGCGAACACGGCTTCGCTCTTCTCGCCGGTCAGAACGTACTCGTCTCCGTCCGGTATCGCGGAGGCCGCGATCGCCGTAGCATCCGACCCGGCGCCGGGTTCGGTGATGTGGTTCCCCACGACGACCTCTCCCCGGACCATCGGGCGGAACCACTGATCGACGAGCGCCGCGGACCCGTGGTCGGCGAGGACCGAGGAGAACTCCGGCTGCAGGGAGAGCTTCGCGAAGACGGTGCCACCGAGATACGCCAGGTGGAAGAGCATCGTGCCGGTCCGGGACAGCGGCAACCCGCGTCCCCCGAGCGTAGGGGCGGTGTGAAGGCCGAGCAGTCGGGCCTCGCCGAGCGCTCGGAAATCCTCACGGGGAAACTCCGGATGCCGGTCGAGCTCGCGATACCTTCCGGCCAGGTCGAGTCGTTGGGCAACGGACCGCAGCTCTTCCAGCAGCGGGTCCTGAGGCAGCGGAGGGAGCTGGACCACCTACAGTCCCTCCCTTCGGAAGAACGGAACGTTCTGGTTCGGAGGCGACCCCGGAGGGTGTTCGCCCAACACTCCGGAGGCGCGGAGCTCGTCGACCCGTTCTGCGGAATACCCCAGGAACCGCCGGAGCACCCGCTCGTTGTCCTGGCCTAGCCAGGGGGCCCCCCTCCATACCCGGCCCGGCGTCGCGGAGAACTTCGGGGCGATCCCCGGGCCCTTCACGGGGCCCGCGACCGGGTCCTCCCACTCAAGGAACATCTCCCGTTCCCGGTAGTGAGGGTCCCGGGCGAGGTCGGCGATGTCGTAGACCCGGGAAATCGCGACGTCGTGCTCCCGCCCGAGCCGTTCGAGTTCCTCCCGGCTCCGTGACCGGCAGAACTCGGCGATCGCCGCGTCGACGGGTGTCCGGTGGCTGAGGCGATAGTCCCGGTCGTCGTACGCCGGATCGTCAAAGCCGATCAGGGTCCGGAGCTTCACCCAGGAGTCGGGGGTGGGGGCGGCGACCACGACCCAGCCGTCCGCAGCCCGGTGCACGTCGTAGGGGTGCAACCGAGCGTGTCCCGAACCGTGGCGTCCCCGCACGACCCCGCGCATGAAGTAGTCAAGGGCGAGGTTCTCGAGAAGGATGAAGAAGATCTCGTACTGGGCGACGTCGACCGACTGACCCTTTCCCGTCCGCTCGGCAGAGATAAACCCCATCAGTCCCGCGGTCGCGGAGGCGAGGCCCGTCACGGTGTCGTTGATCGCCGTGCCGGCCCGCATCGGCGGGTCGGGGTCCGGATTCCCTTGGAGCGAGAGATAGCCGCTGTAGGCCTGGGCCGAAAGGTCGTACGACGGCGCGGCGACCCGGGTAGGGTCCCCGGTCCGACCGTGTCCCGACACGTGGACGATCGTAAGCCGGGGGTTCGCCTCCCATACCTCCGCATCGGAGAGTCCCAGCTTGTCGTACGTTCCGGGGCGGGACGATTCGATCCAGATGTCCGTCTGCCGAAGAAGGTCGAGGAAGACCGCGCGCCCCTCGGGTTTCTTCAGGTCGAGGCCGACGGAGAGCTTGTTCCGGGAGTACTGGACCCACGACTCGGAGACCTCCTCGCCCGGTGCGCCCCCCTCGAGCAGAGGTCGGAGCGTGCGGGTCGGGTCGGCGTAGGGCGGGTCGAACGGCGGCCCTTCGACGTGGATCACCTGGGCCCCGAACTCACCGAGATACGCCGAGGCCCAGGGGCCGGCAACGAACCGCGCGGATTCGACGACCCGCACCCCGCTCAGGGGGCCATATACGGGGACCAGAGGCTCGGAAGTGTCGGAGCGCACAGGCTCGAAGCCCGCGGACGCTCGATAACCGCCGAGGTTCATCCCGAAACCTCGGCGTCCAAATAGCGCGCGTCGCTCCGCC
>Ga0326728_10022527_pt1 | contig 11681 bp, 6 predicted proteins | sample MB3enrmetagenome_FD_207602 | JGI IMG/M metagenome (GOLD analysis project Ga0326728, IMG submission 207602) | Lab enriched peat soil microbial communities from McLean, Ithaca, NY, United States - MB31MN | ecosystem: Environmental > Terrestrial > Soil > Wetlands > Peat | place: USA: New York... | reverse complement strand
AGAGCGCGGACGGAGATAGACTCGGCAGTATAGGTGAAGTAACGGCCATTCTGCGGAGCTTGCTGGGGCAGCGCAAGCGTTGGGTAGGCGGCGGCGACGTGCGGCGAACGATAGATCCAGTTGCCGTTTTCGTCGATCACTTGCAGCCATTTGTTGCCGTGGCTGACGTTGTAGGCTGCGGTGATGGCCGAACGCAATTCGGCGGCCGATTCGCCCGGCGGCCGGCTCTCGACAAAGCGGCGAACGCTGCGGACGCGCTGCTGCAGCTCTTCGTTTTCCAGATCGTCGATAGCGCTATGCACCATCCAAAGCGAAACGAAGCCAATGGAGAATAGGACGGCGGCAACGGCCAGCGAGTACCAGAGCGTGAGGCGCACGCGGATCGGCAAGGCTCTCATCGCTCCTCCTGTCCGGCATAGCGGAAGCGCTTGAAGAGATAACCGGCGCCGCGTACAGTGACGATTTGCTTTTTGCTGTGAGTCGCGTCGATCTTGGTGCGCAGGGCATTCATCAATACGTCGAGAGCGGTTGACCCAACTTCATGCCCCTTACCCCAGAGAGACTCCATCAGCGTCTGGCGAGGAACGCACTGGTCCATGCTCTGCACCAAACGCGAGAGCAGTTGAAATTCGAGGCGCGTCAGCTCGATCACATCGCCATGGCGCGAGACGGTGCGCCGAACTGGATCGATCACCAGGTCGCCGGCATAAACAATATCTTCCACTCGTTTGCGCTGCCGCGTGATGGATTGCAGGCGCGCCACCAGTTCAGGAAAGGAGAATGGCTTGGTCAGATAATCGTCCGCGCCGACACCGAGGCCGTGAATAATCTCATCCTCGGTATCGCGGGCGGTCAGCATGAGTACCGGCGTGCGGCAACCACCCGCCCGCAAGGCCTGCATCAGCACGTATCCGTCCATCTTCGGCAACCCGATGTCCAGTACGATCGCATCCAGGTCGTGCGCCGCGGCCATCTCCAAGCCTGTCTCTCCGTCGGTCGCCGTCATCACGGTAAAACCGCTCTCGTAGAGCCCCTTAGAGAGCAGCTCCAGCATTCGCGGTTCGTCTTCAATGATGAGGATGCGCATAGTCCGTATTTTTCAGCCTATACGTGTGGTTGAGCGAATGAAGCAACTGTGGAAACAAATTCACAGCACATTCATCTGTGCGGAAAATCGTCTCTCAAACTTAGGATTTTTTCACCGCGCTGTTAACAAGCGTTTAACAAAGCACCTTAAAGTTCAGCCTATAGCCAACCAGAGACGATCCTTGTTTGTGCGGATGAGTACCTCTGGTTGCGCGAGGAGACCCTATGAAACGCTTGACGTTCTTATCGTTCCTGTTGCTGCTGATCGCCGCGCAGTCTGGATTTACACAGTCAACAAAGGGCGCAGTTTCTGGACGTATCACGGACACGACCGGCGCTATCATTCAGAATGCTGTTGTCCAACTCGCGCCCTTGGGCTTGTCTACGACAACGGATTCGATGGGAGATTTCACTTTTTCGGCGGTTCCACCGGGAGCATATATCTTGCAGGTAATCTGCGCGGGTTTCACGACATCGACGAAAGACGTTACGATTATCGCGGGACAGAACTTCCATATGGATTTTTCCCTGGTTGTGGCTGCGGGTAACGAGCAGGTGATGGTCTCGGCTTTAACCGGAAAGGATATGATACAGGCCGTTAATGAAGAGATCACTTCGCCGAACATTCTACAGGTCATGCCGGAGAGCGAGATCATCGCCCTGCCCAACGCCAATGTCGCCGATGCAGTGGGTCGCCTGCCGGGTGTGACCGTACAGCGCGACGAGGGTGAGGCCGTCTATGTCCAGGTTCGCGGCCTCGATCCGCGCCTCACGAACACAACCATCGACGGCGTAACCATTCCGTCGCCGGAGTCGAACGTGCGCCAGGTTCTGCTGGCCGCGATTCCCGCCGACATGGTGCAATCGATCGAGTTGAACAAGACGCTTTCCGCCAATCAGGACGCGGACGGAATCGGTGGATCGGTGAATATGGTTACGAAGATGGCTGGCGAGGCACCGACCTTCAATGTCATCACCACGCTGGGCATGTCACCCATCGAAAATGACCGCTACATGGGCTTGGCGGGCTTTACGCTTGGCAAGCGCTTCGGCCCCAACAAGCGCTGGGGCGTCATACTGGGCGCGAGCTACGATTACAACGGACGCGGATACAACGACATAGAGCCGAGTCCGGACCTTAACGCCAGTAATATCGCCAGTAAAGTGCCCTATTACGACAGCATCGACCTGCGCGAGTATCGCCATCAGCGCTTACGCTGGGGCGGAACCATGGGCGCGGATTACAAGGTAAGTGAACACTCCACACTGGCCGCTCACTTACTCCTCTCAGACTTCAAGGACTGGGGCGACAAATGGACCTATACGGTCCAAACCGACGCCAAGCCGAAGTTCAAGTATTCCATCCGGCGTCCCGACTTCATGATCGGCAGCCTCTCGCTGGGCGGAAACCACACCTACGGAAACAAGTGGTTCACCTGGGGTTCCGCTGTATCGCGTTCGCGCGAGCTTAACGCCGGTGGCAATCCTGGAGGCGCCTTCGATCCCAGCTCAGAGCTGAAACACGGGCCATCGGGCAACTGTGATTATGTCGGTGGACTCAACGGCAATCCATACCTGCCGCAGTGGTCGCCAAACTGCATGACGCCGAATACTACGAGTCCGGCGGACAACATCTACAGTCTCTCCAATTACACGCTGGACAATATCAACACGAGCACCGGCCAGGCGGTTCAACTGAACTTGCAGGAGTGGGGCGCGATGGGCTTCAACTATCACGTTCGCAAGCACCCCGCCACGCTGGAGTTCGGCGGCCAATTTCGCAATGCGCACAAGGGCCAGAATGCCGAAACGCCCACTTACGATTACTGCCCGCAGGCGGATCCCGGCTACCCAAACGCCCCGATCTGCTCCGCCGCCGCCGATAATGCCACACCTGTCGACTCAGAGACCTTCGCCAGCGGCTTCAAAGATCCGAACTATTACAGCGGCAACTACACCATGGGAGAGATGACGGACCATTACAAGGTAGATAACTTCCTTGCCGCCAATCCGGGACTCCTTCCCTTGGATGTGGCAGTCACGCGGAGTTCATCCGACCCAGCCAACTACAATCTGATCGAGCGCATCACTGCCGGTTACATCATGAACACCGTCAACTTCAATCGCTTACGTTTGCAAACCGGACTGCGTATTGAAGCGACGCATGAGCATGGATTGGGTAATCTGGTGAACCCCGCTGCTGGCCCGGATCAAAATGGCATGGACAGTAACGGAAACTGGATTGGGACCACGCCGGTTACGACAACTGAGGATTACATCGATCCTCTACCCAGCGTTCAAGCCCGTTGGGAATTTACGTCCGCGACAGCGATTCGTGGAGTCTACGCGCGCGGCATCTCCCGGCCCAACCAGTACGACATGGTGCCGTACGCTTCCTCCGCGTCCGGTCCAGGGAACATCGTAGCTAGTATCGGCAACCCGAAGGAACTGCCGACCCACGCGAACAACTACGATCTGCTGCTGGAGCAGCAGTTGAAGCCTTTCGGCCTGATTCAAGCCGGGTTTTTCTATAAGCAATTGACCAATCCGATTGTCGCGGCCAACGAACCCTGCACCATCTCTTGCGCAGCGTTTGCCTCCATTGCTGGAGTCGCAACGAATGTTGCTCTGGAAACGCAGAATATCAATGGCTCCAACGCCAACGTTTGGGGGCTGGAGTTCGGCTTGCAGCAACAGTTCACCAATCTGCCCGGCGCTTTCCGCGGCTTAGGACTGATGACCAATTATACCTACAACGAATCGCACATCAACGGCCTTCCCGATCGCGACGATTCGCCGTCGCTGATGGGAACGGCGCGGAACGCCTTCAACATCGAACCCGCGTATGAGTTCGGCCGTTTCGGGGCGCACATGGGCGTCTCCTACAACGGCTCCAACATTGACGCTTATCAGTACTTCTCCACTGACTCCAATCAGCCGGGAGTGTGCGGTAATACGAATCCGAACCCCACCCCCGATGCACCGCTCAACGGGCCAATCAACGGACCCTGTGGCGACAACTACTTCTATCCGCATTTCCAGGTGGACGCGCAGATGAGCGTCCGCGTCTATCGCGGGTTGAAGTTTGAAGTAGAGGGCCTCAATCTCAACAACGAAGTATTCGGCTTCTATAACGGCAGCGAGCAGTACATGACACAGCGCGAATATTACAAGCCGACTTACAGCGCCAGCCTGCGCTGGGTCTCCGGCGTAAAGAGATAAGTCAAACAACCAGCGGGCGTCCCTGTGCTCTCAGGACGCCCGCGCACACTCCACTTTGATCTCGGATGGAAAACATGAGAATTCTGTTTGCACTATGCCTTCTTGTCGGCGTTGCTGTCTCACATGCACAATCCACGCTTCCGCTTGTTCTCAGCCGAAAGATCACACTGCCAGGCGTTTCAAGCAAATTCGATCACCTGGCCATCGATGAAGCGGGCAATCGCCTGTTCATTGCCGCAACCGGCATTCATGCGGTTGAAGTCATCGATCTGAAGACGGACAAGGTTGCACAGAGCATCACCGGCCTCGGCAAGCCGCATGGGCTGGCGTGGGTTGCGGCCTCCGGCAGTCTCTACGTCTCCGATGGTGCGCTCGGAGAACTGAGAGTCTATCGCGGCAATCCGTTCATTCTTGCCGGAACCATCAAGCTCTCGGATGATGCCGACGATATGGTCTACAACGATGCGCATCATTTGCTCTTTGTGGGCCACGGAACGGGCGAAGCCGCCACTCCGGCCATGGTTGCCGTGATCGATACGCGGCGCTTTCGCCTGCTTGCGAACCTCGCGGTCGCGACGCACCCTGAGGCGCTGGAGATCGATCCGGCAAGCCAACGCGTCTTCGTCAATGTCGCCGAGTCGAATGAGGTCGCGGTGATCGGCGCGAACACTAAAGCCATCATTGCGCATTGGAAGCTGACTAAAGCCGGCGACAATGTGCCTTTGGCTTTCGACGGCAAGGATCATCTGCTCTTTGTCGCCTGCCGCAAGCCGGGAATGTTGATTGCCCTGGATGCAGCGACCGGCAAGGAAGTCGCGGCTCTTCCGGCGGCGGAGGGCGCCGACGATCTCTTCTTCGATCCCGCGCTCGGCCGCGTCTATCTGATCAGCGGCGCCGGCGAGGTGGATGCCTTTCAAGTGGATGATGCGAAGAGTCTGCATGCTCTCGGAGCGCTGCCTACCGCAGCCGGAGCCAAAACAGCGCTCTTTGTTCCTGCGCAGAATCTGCTCTATCTCGCTGTACCCGGCGCGAATCTGAGTCCGTCGGAGATCAGAGTCTATGCGTCCGTCAAGAACGGAATCTCCCAATGAAGAATCGTTTTCTTAACGGTACCTTGACTCTTGCACTGTGCCTTATTTCAGGCGCCGGCTGCACTCTGCAAGCACAAAGAACCTCGAAAACTCCGGATGAAGAGCTGAAATTTGTAGTAATCGTCAGCCGTCATGGCGTGCGTTCGCCCACAGGTAAGCTCGACCAGCTCAATCAGTACTCCCGCGAACCCTGGCCTACGTGGAGCGTTCCTCCCGGCTACCTGACCGCGCACGGCGCTCAGTTGATGAAACTCTTCGGTACATACGACCGCGAATTGCTGGCGTCGCAGGGTTTGCTAGCGCCAAGCGGCTGCGAGGATGCGTCGAAGATCATAATTGTCGCCGACTCCGACCAGCGCACCCGCGAGACAGGCAAAGCGCTGGCCACAGGCCTCGCACCCGGATGCGCGCTCGAAGTCAAGGCTCTTGCGGAGGGAACTCCCGACCCTCTCTTTCATTCATTGAGTGCCGGAGTCGTTCAGGCCGACAAGCTGCTGGCTACGGCCGCAATCTCCGGACGCATCGGCGGCAATCCGCAAGGGCTTATCGAAGCCTACCGGCCGCAATTGCAAGCGTTGGAAGAGGTCTTGCAGGGGTGCAATCCGCAAGCAAACTGCACAGACAAGCCCGCGCCGCTCCCGCTCTTCGATCTGCCTTCCTCGCTCGCGCCTGGAACGGGAGATCACCTGGTCAATCTGCGCACACCGCTCAGCATCGCATCATCGATGACAGAGAATTTTCTGCTCGAATACGCCGAAGGCATGGATGCGGCCAAGGTCGGCTGGGGGCGCGTGGACCTGGCCAAGCTGCGCGAACTGCTGCAATTGCACGAGGCCAGCGAAGACATCGAAAGACGCACTCCCTACATCGCGAGCATCCAATCTTCCAACCTGCTTGCTTATATTCTCGACTCGATGCGGCAGGCTGTGGAAGCAAAGCCCGCTGCCGGCGCATTGACCAAGCCCGGCGACCGAGTGCTGATCCTGGTCGGTCACGACACGAACTTATCGAATATCGCCGGAGCAATGAGACTTGACTGGCTCATCGACGGCCGCCGCGACGATACACCGCCTGGTGGGGCAATAGTTTTCGAATTATGGAAAGCAACCCATACGGGAGCCTATTCGGTGCGCACCTTCTACACAGCGCAATCTCTCGACCAGATGCGCAATGCCACGCCGCTGTGCGTCACGAACCCTCCGGAACGCGTCCCAGTATTTGTGCCTGGCTGCAGTCGGGCTGACTCGTCCTGCCCTTGGAAGGCATTTCAGCAAGTTGTACAAGCTGGAATAGCGCCAATTTTCGTGAAATAGTCCGGGATACGCGTTTCGGCTTGTAGTTCTTGAGTTGGATTTCTTGATTAGGGTTCTGAATGATCTGCCCGCACGCCACAAGGACGTAAAAGTATAAAATTTTGTAAACAATTGATTATAATAGAGTTAAAGAGTTCCAGGAGGGGGAGGTTGGATTCCGGCAGTGCATTGATTCTAAACAAGTTATTGAAAAAGCTAGACGCTCAAAACTATCTAAACGCAGGAAACGCGGTTTCCACACACGTATTACACACACAGGTTTTGCGGCAATTGGGTTCAGCATTCAGCCGCTTCTATCCATCGTTGGATATAACGGTTCGCAATTCTGAGAGTGACACTTAGGGCCTCGGTCCCATTCGACGACAAAGGGCACAGGCTCGCGAGACCGGGCCAGGATGTGCGTTGCAGCCACTGGGCCATTCTGACCGACATCGCATGTAACGAATTCCACATTCCATGACTTTGTTCTTGTGAATGCACAACCCAAGGACGTCCCAAGTCATGAATTCCCACCGTAATCGAGTTGTATGCCTTGCTCTCATGCTTTGTATGGGCGGAGTGGCATCCGTTGCACAAGGGCCACTCACGCTCCGGCAAGCCATTGACCAGGCACTAGGACAAAATCCAGAGGCAGCGATTGCCCGAGCCGAAGATAAGACGGCCAGCGCAGCGGCAAGCATGGCCCGCACCCAACTGCTGCCGCAACTAAACCTCACGGAAGACATCTCCCGCGGCAACGACCCGGTGTATGCCTTTGGCACCCGGCTTCGTCAGCGGCAGTTTACGCAAGCCGACTTTGCGCTGAACGCTTTGAACTATCCGCAGCCGATGGGAAATCTCTCGACGCGCTTCTCGGGACAGTGGGTGGCGTTCGATTCCTTCAAGACGCAGCGGGAGATTCACCGCGCGGATCTGTTCAGGGAAAGCACCACTTCCTCCATCAAGGCGGTGGATCAGCAGATCGTGTTCCGTGTTGCCGCGGCGTACCAGCAAGTGTTGTATGCGCAGCGGGAGATTGCCGTCGCTCAGCATGAGCAGGAGACAGCAGCGGCGCTGCTGAGTTCGGTAGACCAGCACGTGAAGGCCGGTCTTGCCGTTGAGTCGGACCGGATGTCGGCTGAGGTGAACGTAGCGGCACGCAAAGAGGAGTTGATTGCCGCGCAGGGAGACCTGGAGCTGGCTTGGGCTGCATTGCGTGAAGCGATGGGCGCGCCGGAACTGAAAGCAACCGAACTGAAGCCGATTGAGCCTCATGGATTTCCGCAGGGCACGCTGGAAGAGGAGATGGGAACGGCCGCAAAGACACGTCCTGATCTGATCGCGCTGGGACAGGCGCAAGCGGCGCAGGCCTCAGCCGTGGGTGCGGCAAAGTCCGGCTTCGGTCCACGCGTGAGCGCATACGGGAATTGGGAAGAGGATCGTACGTCGTTTGCCGGTTCTGGCGGCAACAATTGGGTGGCCGGCGTCCAGATCAGCGTGGACATTTTGCCTTTTGGCAAGAGCGCGCAACTGGCGCGGGAGAGCGCGGCGAAGCAGAAGATCGATGCGCAAGTGGCTGCCGCGCAGCAGCATCTGCGGCTTGAAGTGAGCCAGGCGCACATTCATCGCCAGACAGCGGCCCTCCAGTTAGAAACGGCACGGGCGGCAATGGATCAATCGGCGGAGAGCCTTCGCATTTTGAAGAATCGTTACAACGCCGGCCTTGCCACAATTACTGATCTGCTGCGGGCCGAGGACGCGGAGCGGCAGAGCCAATCGAATTACTGGCATACAGTTTACGGAAATGCTATGGCCTATAGCGAATTGTTATACGCGACCGGGACTCTGACTCCCGAAGCTGCGGAGGAATTGCAATGAAGAAACTCTTATGGGCTGGTTTACTCGTCGCTTCCGCGGCGATGATCGCTGGTTGTCATGGCGGTGATTCCGTATCACCGTCGGCGGCGCAAACCATGCAGGCGCGGGTAGTCGAGAGCCAACTGCAACAGGTTCCTGAGATCCTGCGCTCCACAGGCATAGTTCATGCCAGGGAAACCGCCGTTGTGTCAGCGCAGGTGATGGCCCGCATCCAGCAGGTATTGGTGCGCGAGGGAGACAGTGTGCGGACCGGGCAAACCTTGGTCTTGCTCGACGATGCGGCGATGCGCGCGCAAGTGGAGCAAGCGGAGGCAGGAGTGAAGGCGGCGCAGGATGCGCAGACAGCCGCGCAATCAAACGCTGCTCTTGCGACCAGCACACTTGCTCGCTACAAGCAGCTTGAGAGCGAGAAGAGTGTTAGCCCGCAGGAGATGGATGAGGTATCGCGGCGGGCCGAGGCAGCAGCAGCGAACCTGGAGTCCGCGCGTGCGCAAACTGAAGCGGCGCGAGCGCTAGATAGCGGGGCGCGCACCATGAGAAATTATTCGCGACTGGTTGCACCCTTCGCGGGCGTGGTGACAGCGCGGATGGCCGATCCAGGGACGATGGCTGCGCCGGGTGTGCCGTTGCTCCAGGTGGATCAAGATGGAGCTTTACAGCTTGACGCCACGGTGGATGAGTCGGCCATCGCCTCGATTCACGAAGGCATGAAGGTTCCGGTGGAGATCGGCGGATCAATTATGAACCTGGCGGGAACAGTGGCAGAAATCCTACCGGCTGCCGATCCATCCAGTCACAGTTTTATGGTCAAGATCGACCTGCTTTCCTCAAGTCAGGCGCGCGCGGGCATGTATGGAACAGCGGAGTTTGCCAATGGCGTGCGCAATGCGATTCTGGTTCCGCGCTCCGCGGTTGTCGCGCGCGGTTCGCTGAGTTGCGTGTACGTTCTCGACAGCCGGGGGATTGCGCAACTCCGTTACCTCACACTTGGCGCTATGCAAGGCAATCTCGTCGAAGTACTGTCGGGCGTTTCCGCCGGTGAAAAGCTCATTGACGCGCCCGCTGACCGCGACCTTGCCGGTAAACGAATTGAGGTCCAGCCATGAAGCAAGAGCTTGGAATCGCCGGACGCCTCGCACATTCATTTCTCAACTCCAAGCTGACGCCGCTCTTTATCGCCGCGTCGCTGGCTGTCGGAATCTTTGCGGTTGCTATCATACCCCGCGAAGAAGAGCCGCAGATTCTTGTTCCGATGCTGGACATTGCCACCGCCATGCCGGGCGCATCCCCGGCTGAGGTAGAGCAGCGCGTCACGCTGCCCATCGAAAACCTGGTGCGCGAGATTCCGGGAGTCGAGTATGTGTACTCCACATCGATGCCGGGCCAGAGCCTGGTGATCGTGCGCTTTTTGGTGGGCACGCAGCAGGAAGATGCGCTGATCAAGATTTACAGCAAGCTCTACTCAAATTTTGATCGCATACCGCCGGGAGTTTCTCAGCCGCTTATCAAGGCCCGCTCCATCGACGATGTTCCCATTCTTGCGCTGACTTTATGGGGCGAGCATTACGACGGCTATCAGCTTCGCGCTATCGCCGCCGAGATGCAACACAACATCGGGCAAGTATCCGACGTATCGGAGACAACCATCATCGGCGGGCTTCCGCGCACAATGCGCGTGGAGCTCAGCACGGAGAAGCTCAGTGCTTACGGCCTGTCGCCATTGGCCATTGTCGGTCATCTACAAGCCGCCAATGCAAGCGTGCAGGCAGGCAGCTTTGCCGGGAACAACAGCGAAATTAAGGTGGATGCAGGCAACCTTTTCACCGGCCGCGAGGATTTGGAAGCGGTTGTAGTGGGCGTCGCTCACGGGCAACCTGTCTATCTGCGCGACGTGGCCGAAATGATCATCGATGGCGCCGCGGAGCCGGCAAACTACGTGGTCTACGGAACAACAAATGCAGGCGCATCGTTAGCGCGCCAGTATCCGGCGGTAACCATCACCGTGGCCAAGCGCAAGGGAACCAACGCCACCGATATTTCCAATGCGGTTCTCAAGCGCGTGCACCAGATGCAAGGCGTAACAATTCCCAACGACGTGACGGTGACCACCACGCGGAATTACGGTGAGACAGCCAAGGATAAATCAGACGAGCTGCTCGAGCACTTACTGTTGGCTACTTTATCTGTAACTTTGTTAGTAGCACTCTTTCTGGGTTGGCGCGAGTCGGGCGTGGTGCTGCTGGCCATTCCGGTTACGCTCGCGCTTACCATGTCGGTCTTTTATTTCCTTGGCTATACTATCAATCGCGTAACGCTGTTCGCGTTGATTTTCAGCATTGGCATACTTGTAGACGACGCGATCGTTGTGGTCGAAAACATGGTGCGCCACTTCCGGCTTCCGGAAAATCACGGCCGGTCGATGAGTGAAGTCGCGGTGGAAGCAGTTGCCGAGGTGGGTAATCCCACTATTCTGGCCACCTTTGCCGTGATCGCCGCGGTGCTGCCTATGGCCTTTGTCCGAGGTCTAATGGGGCCATATATGCGGCCCATTCCCGTGGGAGCCTCGGCGGCCATGCTCTTCTCGCTGCTGGTGGCATTCGTGGTTTCGCCCTGGGCAGCCTTGCGTTTAGTTGGCCGGCATCTTGAAGGAGCCAAGATTCTGGAGCCGGAGACTGAAAACTGGCGGACCCGGCTCTATCGCCGCATTATGGCGCCGCTGATTCACTCCGCGCGCAATCGCGCCGTGTTCTTCATAGGAGTAGCCGTGCTGCTTTTGATCTCGGTTGCATTGGTGCCTCTGGGATTGGTGCGCGTGAAGATGCTGCCGTTCGATAACAAGAGCGAGTTGCAGGTAGTTATTAACATGCCTGACGGAACGCCGCTCGAACAAACTGCACGCGTTGCTCAGGCGCTGGGCGAAGAACTGGCGCGGCAGCCGGATGTGCTCAACTACCAGACTTATACCGGAACCTCCGGTCCCTATAACTTCAACGGCCTGGTGCGCCACTACTACATGCGCAGCCAGCCAAACCAGGCCGACATACAGGTGAACCTGCTGCCTGCAAAGCAGCGCAGTGTTCAGAGCCATGCGATTGCAAGACGGCTTCGTCCG
>Ga0326728_10022526_pt1 | contig 11681 bp, 7 predicted proteins | sample MB3enrmetagenome_FD_207602 | JGI IMG/M metagenome (GOLD analysis project Ga0326728, IMG submission 207602) | Lab enriched peat soil microbial communities from McLean, Ithaca, NY, United States - MB31MN | ecosystem: Environmental > Terrestrial > Soil > Wetlands > Peat | place: USA: New York... | reverse complement strand
TCATTCGCATTCGGCCCGGTCATTTTCCTGCCGCACAGGCATGATTATTATTTCCAAATCTCGGATTCTGTCGCGGTATGGGTGTGATGATAGGGGGGGCTACTTGTAGAGAAGTACGGCATAAACGTATCCGTGGCAGTTGCATCTGCCAAGATCTTCATAGTGCGCTGAAGCGAGGAATCTTTCTATTTTGCCGCATGTGGACATTCTTTCTGTCAGGTTGTCCTCTCTAAATTGCGGGCTCAATTCAAGAAACGCAAGCATTGGTTTGGGCGCGCCGGACAGTTGTCCTGCTATTTCCCCGCCGTATTTACAGGAGTTTTGCAGCCCCGGCTCATCGCTGATGAACGGTGTGGCGGGCGGTTTTGACGGATCTATCAGATAAAGGCTCGCGTTACTCGCTATGAAATGTTTGTAACTGGCCCTTCCGACAAAAACGGATTTGTAGTCGCCTGCCTTTTTCGCCAATGAAGCGCATTGACGCTGGTATATGGCCATGGCTTTGGGGCCTTCATCTATCCCGTCCGGGAGGCCCGTCGTATATGTCAGCACCGGGATGAATAACAGAAAACTTGTCGCTGCGGTGATCACAAGAGTATTGTTTTTGTCTGCGGTGTGTTTGAAAATATGCAGCAACATCAGGACTGCCAGACAGAATATCGGCATTTGGTGCGTTAAATCAGCTCTGCCCAGCGCGTATGGCAGCATGGACAGCGGGAGGAGCATGGACAGCACTCCGGCATGGAATGCAGAGCGCAATCTCCTCCCGCGCCAGCGTTGAAGAAATGTTGCAATGGACAATACATATGCGGCTATTGTCCCCCACAGAAAACCGGACTGCGGTTCCAGCAGCTTCAACGGCAATTTTCTGTAGGGTCCTATTACACGTAGCGGGATGTTAAACATCATATCGAGTCCGGCGCTCAATGTCCCCGACAAATAAAGCCACGTGGCGATGGACGCGGAAGCGAAAAATATTCCCGCCGTCTGGGCGGCGATTAGGCGGCGGGTTTTGGATAAAAGCAGCGGGGAGGCGAGGTTTTTTCTCGCGAGTATTTCTATGAGTGCGAGAAATAATATCTGCATGCCGAAAAGAGCGACGGCACGGTCCCAGCGCAGAATGAAAATGGCCGCATATGCCGCCGAATTTAAAAGCAGGAATATTTTGGACAGCTTGCGCGGTGCGCAAAGACCCCTTAAAGTCCAAGCCATCGCCGCGTACGTAAGCGCGCCGACCAGCATGTCCGTATAAAACTTGTAGTAGCCGCAGCCCAGCAGCACAAGTAAAAACGCGGCTGCCAGGATTTTTGTAATACGGCCCCTGATATTTCCGGCGACTGCGCGGATAGTAAGCAGATGCAGTCCCAGTACCAGACAGGACAGGACAAAGTTGGACACTTCCAACGGATAATTGCGCAGCGGATAATACAGGAAATAGATTCCGGGGGGATAAACGATGTTGAAATCTCTGTATATGGCTAGTCCCTGCGCCGCGTAAAAATGCGGCAATATCCGCAGCGCCGAGTCGAATATTTCTATCGGGACATTGGACAGTGCGGCGCACAGGAATGCCCCGGCGTAGAAAAAAATCCCGAACGACAGCAGCAGCCAGGCGGCGATCAGACAAGGCGGGAATCGGGATTTGGACATCAGCGGGAGGCTTCCAGTTGCTTAAGTTCACGTCTCAGGGCCAGAAGGCCGAGGAGGTGCGCCCATGCTATGCCTGGAACTTTTAACGGCTTATACACTTGAGTTTCTCCTGCGGCGCGGATGCGATGGCGGACCGGTATCTCGGTCATTTTTGCCCCTGTCACGCGCATTCTCGCAACAAACTCCCACCAGAACCCCTGCTTGAGCGTACCGACTTTCCCGATGAGCGCTTTTTGCAGGTACTCGCGTTTTACTAGCAGGTAAGGACATGACGGATCCCTGAATGTGACAGGAAACAGCATGCGGTATGCGCATTTGAATGCGCCGGACATCACCAGGCGTATCCAGTGGTCGCAACGGGGATTGCGATAGCCCAGCACGAAATCGAAGCCCTCCGGCATTTTTTTTACGAAAGCCTTGAAGTCCGCCGGGTCGCATTGCCCGTCTGAATCTATAAATCCTATCAGCGGGGCGGTTGTCGCGCGGAAACCGTCGATAACAGCCCGGGAATAGCCTTTGCGTTCCTTCCCGGTTATCAATAATATCGGCAATTCATTCCGCAGTGCGGTAAGTACGGGCACGGTGTCGTCCGTGGAGCCGTCCTCGCATACCACAAATCTGACTTTTACCCCGTCTTTTGCGGCTGTTTGATAAAATTCTCTCAGGGTGGCGGCGATACTTGCGCCTTCATTATGCACGGGCAGCACTATATCTATTATATTTTCGGTTTCCATTTTTTATTACTCCTGCCGTTCTTCCGCATATTCTCGTGTGGATGCAGTTTTAATTCCTTTCCATCAGGCTGTGCTGCAGCCCGGCGAGTTTTTCCGGCGTCAGTTGCGCCACGTACCATCGCGCCGTGCGCGATACCCCATCGGCCAAAGAAAATGACGGTTCCCATCCCAAAAGCTTGCGGCATTTTTCGTTGTCCGATGCCCGGCTTTTTACGCCGACCGGTTTGTCGAGCTGGTATTCCATCCGCGACGGTTTCCAGCCCAGAGTCTTGAATATTTCAGCCGTAAGGTCCAGTATTGTATGGTGCTGCTGTGACCCTATATTGATGGCTTCAAATCCGCTGAGTTTTGCGCCGGCCAGCGCGATGCCAGCCGCCGTATCCGCCACATATGTGAAATTGCGCGTCTGCAATCCGTTGCCCCATACGGGATACGGGTCCATTTTCGCCGCCGCCTTCGCTATCAGCGCGACTACGGCATGGCTTTCGTTTTCCCGTTCCCCGTACGCCGTAAATATCCTGCAGGCCACGCCGGAAAGCCCATATTGCTTGTGAAACGCCCTCAACTGCATTTCCCCCATGAGTTTGGCCCAGCCGTATTCGCCGTCCGAAAAAGCCTTTCCGCATTCCGAAAAATTCGCATCCGTTTCACGCAGCAGGTTGCGGTCATTTTCACTGGCCTGCAAAGTCGTGGGATAAGTGCAGGCGCTGGAGGCGTGCACTATTTTTTCCGCTCCGGCTTTTGCCGCCGCATCGAACACCTGGTGGTCAAGCAGCATATTATTCATGCATTCCACCGGATGCGTTTCGATATAGCCCCTGCCGCCGTGCGATGCCGCCAGATGGAAAACAATCTGGCGTCCCTGACAGGCCATGTCGGCCACGGAACGGTCACGAAGGTCTCCCCTGAAAAACTCTATATCCCCGGATATCGACGCTATGTTTTCCAATTTCCCGCTTGATAAATCATCCACAATCCTTATCCCGGCTCCGGATGACAGCAGCAGTTCTGACAAATGGCTGCCTATGAACGACGCGCCTCCGGTTATCAGGACTTTTTTGCCGGTATAGAAACTTTTAAGTGTTTTATGCATGATTTGCCTTTTTACAGATATAATTCGGATTTGCAGATTTGGTTTTGGCTTTTCCTCTGCTGCTTTTAAATCGGTATTATACGCCTAAGTCTACAAATTTCAATTTTACCATTAAATCGGAATGGTCCTGACGGTCTTTTTAAACGAACAACATGGCGCGTAACTCCGGATTTCCGGATAAGTATGTGGATTATTGCCAGTGCGGTTTATCGGGCAGTTTGACGGTGCGGTTTGCTGTGAAAAAATCGGTATTTTCCGATATTTAAGATATCAGTTGGTCATGCTCTTGCGTTCTTCTTGCGTCACTTTTACCAGATAAAGGGTTCCTCTGCGGAAGGGAGAGATCGGGGTGTAGTAATTCAGCTTTTCCAGCAAGTCTCCATTTTTTTGTGACGGTATGGAAAATGTCACCGCGGCTTTAGTGGTAGAAAATGCACGCCAGGACCATTCATTTGCAGTTTTATCATGTATCACTTTATCCGCATTGCGCTCGTAATTATGCCAGCCGTCATAATCAAAACCGGCGGTTACTTCCTCCGGCTTTATACCGTATTTTTGCGCGGAATATGCCAGTTGCCATTTTGCCCGGTTCCATGAAAGATAGTCTGAGGTACCGGCCCATGTGAAAATGCCCATAAGCGCGATAGCCCATGGCAGAACTTTAGCCACGGTTTTGCAGTTATGCAGTCTGACCGCTGCTGCCGCGAGAAGAAGCGGCAGCAGATAAATCAGATACCTGTCGAAAAAATTGCTCATGCACATAGGCGCAGCAAACTGCATGCCAAAAACGGCCAATAACGGTTGAATTCGCACATTACGGTATTTGGACAGCGATACCGCGAGTATCAAAGCTGAAATAGTCGAAATTGCTGCTATCGCCGGCCAGAAAAAAGCAAGCCCGAATATGCCGGCTGTTTTTTGCCCATCGAGAATTGCTATGTTGCCTAGCCCGGTGCTGTTGATTATGTTGCCGATAGCGGTCGGGCCTCCTGTTGAGAAGGAAAGACCTAAATAGCCTAGCAGGCATACGGCTGCAAGCACGTAGTTCTCTGCGAGTTCTCTCCTGAAGTCTGCGTCAAACAGCAGCGCAGCAGACAACGGTGCGGCAAAAAAACCCAGGTATAAAGCTGTTTGGGCAAGTCGCATTATGATGGCGCTAAAAGCGACTGACGGGTCGGAGTAGAAATTGCACAACTCCAATCCTATGGCATTCATAACCGCCGGAACATGTGTCCCTCCGTGCAGCCACAGGCTCCAGCAGCCGAAAACAGCCAGCGCGGGCAGCCATAGGTATAATAACTGCTTTACACCGGGTCTTTCGCCCGGTCCGGGCATCAGGGAGAAAGCGGCAGGCAGCAGCAACCCCGTCTGGTGAATAAGCACGGCTCCCGCGCAGCCAAGGGAACAGATTTGCAGCGGCATTTTTCCGTTGCGCCATTTAAGGAAAGCCAGCGTACTTGCTATTACCAGCACCAGATAAGGCACATCAGTCATGAAGCTTTCGGAAAGCAGGAAAAAGAGCGGGTTGAATGCAAGGCAAAGCGCTGCCGCAGCCGAACACCAGTCATCCGCCCCTGTCTCGCGCAACAACAGGTGGAAGAGCCATATCCCGGCAGTCGCTATGAAAATGACTGACAGCTTTAGCGTTCCAAGCGAGAATCCGAACGGCAGCGTCCACAGCCAGCCCCACAGTATCTGCAGTACTTGAGTATGCGGCGACCAATCTGTGAGAATAAGTCCGCCCCGCTCGTGCAGCGTTTGTACCGGAAGCGAGTAAGCCCAGTCGTCGTTGAGAACGAAATTCATCGCCCAGGGTTTTAGCGACAGCGCCGCCAGCGCGAAAACCGCCGCCGCCAGCGGTCCGTAATATCTTTTCATAACAAGATTATAGCCGTTTCTTCCATAATATTCTCCGGTGTTCCCGGCAAATACTGTTGACGGCGGGTTGACCGGGGTCAAACGTGCGGTTGATGCACGTCAACGGCCCGCTTGATTTGTGTCAATGCGGGTGTTGCGGCATTGTTGGACAATAATTTAACTTAGCGGCGCCGCTGCACTTCCGCACCGCATCCGCAGTAAAACGGAGTGTAACAAAAACATGGGCAAGAATATCGTAGAGAAGGTTTTTCAGGCTCACCTTAAGGAAGGGGAATATATCCCCGGCAAGGAAATCGGCATCAGAATAGACCAGACCCTCACTCAGGACGCCACCGGCACGATGGCTTACCTGCAGTTCGAGGCGCTCGGCCTTAACGACGTTAAAACCGATTTATCGGTTTCCTATGTGGACCACAACACGGTCCAGGTCGGCTTTGAAAACAACGACGATCATATTTATCTCCAGAGCGTTGCCGCCAAATTCGGCATCGTCTATTCCCGCGCGGGTAACGGCATCTGCCATCAGGTGCATCTCGAACGCTTCGGCAAGCCCGGCACCACGCTGCTCGGAAGCGACAGCCATACTCCCACCGGCGGCGGCATCGGACAAATCGCCATCGGCGCCGGCGGCCTTGACGTTGCGGTCGCCATGGGCGGAGGCCTTTTCTACACCGCTTGTCCCAAGGTTTACCTTGTAAATCTCACCGGCCGGCTTAAGGACTGGGTGACGGCAAAAGACGTCGTCCTCAAAATGCTTTCCATACTCAGCACGAAGGGCAATGTCGGCGTGGTGCTTGAATACGGCGGCGAGGGCGTAAAAACCCTCAGCGTGCCGGAACGCGCGACCATCGCCAACATGGGCGCGGAAATGGGCGTCACTACCTCCATATTCCCGTCCGACGGCATAACCAAAAAATTCCTCAAGGCGCAGGGCCGCCCGCAGGACTGGGTGAAGCTCACCGCCGACCGCGGCGCGAAATACGACCGCGTGATAGACCTCGATCTTTCCACCGTCGAGCCGATGGCCGCCGCGCCGCACAGCCCGGGCAACGTAAAAACCATAGCCGAGCTGGAAGGCATGAAAGTAAATCAGGTCTGCATCGGCTCCTGCACGAACTCTTCCTTTAAGGACATGATGACCACCGCAGCCATCCTTAAAGGACACACTGTGCATCAGGACGTCAGCCTCGGCATAGCCGCCGGTTCCCGGCAGGTGCTGGAGATGCTATCTAAAAAAGGCGCGATGTACGATCTCATCAGCTCCGGCGCGCGCATGATGGAAAGCGCCTGCGGTTTCTGCATCGGCAACCACTTCTCCCCGAAGAGCGGCGGCGTTTCCATCCGCACCTCCAACCGCAATTTCGAAGCGCGCAGCGGCACCAAGGACGCGCAGGTTTATCTTGCCAGCCCCGAAGTGGCGGCGGTAGCGGCCATCACCGGCAAGTTCACCGACCCGCGCAAATACGGCATGGAATATCCGCGCATCGCCGAGCCTTCCAAGTATATGCTCGACGATACGATGTTCATATTCCCCAAGCCGGAAACCAAGGGCGGCGACGTGTTCCGCGGCCCCAATATCGGCGAGCCGCCAAAGAACGACAAGCTGCCGCAGACGCTTAAGGGCGAGGCGATGGTCCACCTTGGCGACAAGATTACAACCGACCACATCATGCCCGCAGGCGCGCGTCTCAAATACCGCTCCAACGTTCCGAAGTATGCTGAATTCGTGTTCGAGAACGTGGACGCGACTTTCTCCAAGCGCTGCCTTGAAAACAAGGGCAAGGGCGTGCACAACATCATCGTAGCGGGCGAATCCTACGGACAGGGTTCCAGCCGCGAACATGCCGCGATGTGCCCGATGTATCTGGGCGTGAAAGCTGTTATCGCAAAATCTTTCGAGCGCATCCACTCGGCCAACCTGGTCAACTTCGGCATAGTGCCGCTGGTGTTTAAAAACGCCGCGGACTACGAAAAGATAGCCCAGGGCGACAAGCTGGTTGCCGAAAACTGGCGCGATGCCGTTCAGGCGGGCAATCCCGTCATGATAAAGAACGAGCGCACCGGCGAAACCATTGAATGCACCTACACGCTCTCCGAGCGTCAGCGGGCCATAATAGCTGCGGGCGGCCTGCTCAACTACACCACTTCAAAATAAGAACAGAACACAGGAGACAAAACCAATGGCGAAGATAAAGGTTAAGACCCCTATAGTAGAGATGGACGGCGATGAAATGACCCGTATCATATGGGCCATGATAAAGGAAAAACTCATTCTGCCCTATCTCGACGTTGATTTGAAATATTACGACCTTGGCGTTACCAAGCGCGACCAGACGGACGACAAGATAACCACCGACGCGGGCAACGCGATAAAGGAATACGGCGTCGGCGTGAAATGCGCAACCATCACCCCGGACAAGGATCGCATAACCGAGTACAAGCTCAAAAAAGCGTGGCCGTCGCCGAACGGGCAGATACGTTCCATCCTCGACGGAACGGTGTTCCGCAAACCGATACTCGTTAAAAACATCGCTCCCGCGGTGCGCAACTGGAAAAAACCGATCAGCATCGGCCGTCACGCCTACGGCGACCTTTATAAGGGCGTCGAAATGGTCATCCCCGGCGCGGGCAAGGTGGAGATGCTCTACACCCCCGTCAACGGCAAGGAAGAGCGCGTCATCCTGCACGAGTTCAAAGGCTCCGGCATCGTGATGGGCATGCATAATACCGACAAGTCGATACGCTCCTTCGCGAAAGCCTGCATCAACTATGCGGTTTCCGAGAAGATAGACCTGTGGTTCTCCGCAAAAGACACCATCAGCAAAAAATACGACGCGCACTTCAAGGACGTTTTCGCCGCCGAAATTGAGGCCAACAAAGCCCAGCTTGAAAAAGCCGGCATCAAGTATCGCTATCTGCTTATAGACGACGCTGTCGCGCAGATAATGAAGAACGAAGGCGGCATGCTCTGGGCCGTCAAGAACTACGACGGCGACGTGATGAGCGACATGGTGGCGGCCGGTTTCGGCAGCCTTGGCATGATGACCTCGGTGCTCGTCTCCCCGGACGGCAAGTTCGAGTTCGAGGCCGCGCACGGCACCGTGAAGCGCCACTATTACGAGCACCTTAAGGGCAACCCGACCAGCACCAATTCCGTCGCCTCCATCTTTGCGTGGACCGGCGGCATCAAAAAGCGCGGCGAGCTCGACAATACCCCGGAAGTCACCTATTTCGGCGAGAAGATCGAAAAAGCGGTCATCGACTGCATAGAGGCGGGCATAGTGACAAAGGACCTCGTGCCGCTGATGGATCCAAAGCCGACCGTTCACCAGACCACGGAGCAGTTCATAGACGCCGTGGCAGCCAAACTCAAAGGGATGATGTAAGGCAGCGGAGACTGCCCAACTAACATGGCCCAGAAAGGTATCAGGGAGTACGACGGCAAGCGCGTGATGTTTGAGTGGCTTGCAAAGGAATTCCCGCAGATGAAGGCGCGCGCTTCCAAGCTCGCGCTTGTCACCCCGGAAAGCAAAGAAAAAGAAGTGCTTTCGGCAAACCCGTGGCTTAAAACGGAAAAACTGGTCGTAAAACCCGACCAGCTTTTCGGCAAACGCGGCAAACACGGGCTTGTGCTGCTTAACGCGGACTGGAAAGGCGCGTGGAAGTGGATACAGGAACGCATGCACAAGACCGTCACCGTCGGCAAGACCACCGGCGAGCTGACCCACTTCATGATAGAGCCCTTCACGCCGCACGCCGAGGACGAGGAATATTATGTGGCCATCCGCTCCGAGCGCGAAGGCGACGTGGTTTATTTCTCCCCCAAGGGCGGCATCTATGTGGAGGAAAACTGGGACAAGGTCATAGAGACCCGCATCCCTGCCCTTTCCACCGCCGCCGATGTGGAATTCAAACTGCCGGAAATAAAGCGTCGCGACGAGGTCATAAAATTCCTGCGCGAGCTGCACCGGCTTTACAGCGAGGGCGGGTTTGCCTATCTGGAAATCAATCCGTTCAGCTTTAGCTCCACGGGCGAAGTGGTGCCGCTGGATCTGGTCGCCAAGCTCGATGACACCGCGATGTTTGAGTGCCGCAAGCTGTGGGGGGAAGTGGAATTCCCCGCGGCGTTTGGCGCGACGATGACAAAGGAAGAGGAGTTCGTTCATCATCTCGACGAGCAGAGCGGCGCTTCCCTTAAACTTACCGTCCTTAACCCCAAGGGCCGCGTGTGGACCATGGTCGCGGGCGGCGGCGCTTCCGTAATTTACGCCGACACCATCTGCGATCTTGGTTACTCCAAGGAACTCGCAAACTACGGCGAATATTCCGGCGACCCGTCGGAAGAGCTGACCTACCAGTACGCAAAAACCGTGCTGGACCTGATGACGCGCGAAAGCAGCTCCAAGGGCAAGGTGCTAATCATCGGCGGCGGCATAGCCAACTTCACCGACGTCGCCAAAACCTTCTCCGGCATTATAAAGGCGCTGACCGAGTTCAAGGACAAGCTCGTAAAGGGCAAGGTCAAAATATACGTGCGCCGCGGCGGCCCGAATTATAAAGAGGGCCTCGCCAAAATGCGCAAACTGGGCGAGACGCTGGGCGTGCCGATAGAAGTCTTCGGGCCCGAAACCCACATGACAAAGATCGTTTCCATGGCGCTGGAAGGAGGCAAATAATGAACGCCGAACTTTTCACTAAAGACACAACGGCCATCATCTACGGCTATCAGCAGAACGCCATACAGCGCATGCTGGATTTCGACTTCGTCTGCCAGCGTAAATTCCCGTCGGTCGCGGTAATCATCGACCCGGGCAAGGAAGGCTGGCACAAGGCTTTCTTCGGCAGAAAGGAAATCCTCATCCCGATAGTGGCGGATATCAAGAGCGCCACGGCGCGTTTCCCCAAGGCCGACGTGATGATAAACTTCGCCTCTTTCCGCAGCTCCTACGCCACCAGCGTGGAAGCGCTGGAATCTGATACGATAAACTGCGTCACCGTCATCGCCGAAGGCGTGCCGGAACGCCGCGCGCGCCAGCTTGCCGCGCTGGCAAAAAAGCTCGACAAGATGATAATCGGCCCCGCCACCGTAGGCGGCGTGAAAGCGGGATGCTTTAAGATTGCAAATACCGCCGGCACGATAGACAATATCATCGAATCCAAACTGCACCGGCCCGGCAGCGTCGGTTTCGTGTCCAAATCCGGCGGACTTTCCAACGAGTGCTATAACATAATCGCCCGCAATTCCGACGGACTTTACGAAGGGATAGCCATCGGCGGCGACTCCTATCCGGGCGCCACGCTGCTTGATCATATCCTGCGCTACGAGAAGATCAAAGACGTTAAAATGATTGCCGTTCTCGGCGAAATCGGCGGTACGGAAGAGCTGCGCATCGTGGAAGCGCTCAAAAAGGGGCAGATAAAAAAGCCGCTTGTCATCTGGGTCACCGGTACCTGCGCCAAGATGTTCTCCGGCGGCGTGCAGTTCGGCCATGCGGGCGCAAAAGCAAACAGCGACCTTGAGACTGCGGACGCCAAGAACAAGGCGCTGCGCGACGCGGGCGCGATAGTCCCCGAGTCTTTCAACGACTACGGCGACAAGATAAAGGCGACCTACGAATCCCTTGTAAAGAAAGGCGTCATCAAACCGGCGGCGGAAGTGGTTCCCCCGACGGTGCCGATGGATTACGCTCAGGCGGTGAAGGAAGGCAAAATACGCAAGCCGACCTCGTTTATAAACACCATCTCCAACGACAAGAAAGAGGAGCTGGAATACTGCAACATGCCCATCTCCAAGGTCCTTGGCGACGAGATAGGCATCGGCGGCGTGATAGGACTTCTGTGGTTCAGAAAGGAACTGCCTCCGTATGCGCGCAAGTTCCTTGAGACCGCAATCATCTTGACAGCCGACCACGGTCCGGCCGTATCCGGCGCGCATAACGCCATAGTGGCGGCGCGCGCTGGCAAAGACATTATCTCCTGCCTCGCCTCCGGCATTCTGACCGTCGGACCGCGTTTCGGCGGAGCAATCGACGGCGCTGCGCAGAACTTCAAGCGCGCGCAGGAAGCGGGCCTGACCCCGGAACAGTTCATGAAGGAAATGAAGCTCAAGAATGTTCCGATACCGGGCATCGGCCACAAGGTGAAAAGCCTTACCAACCCGGACATGCGCGTGGAACTGCTAAAGAAGTTCGTCAAAAAGAACTTCAAAAAGACCCCTACGCTCGATTACGCGCTCTCCGTCGAACAGCTTACCACGCAGAAGAAGGGCAACCTTATTCTCAACGTGGACGGCTGCATCGGCGTGTGCTTTGTGGACCTGCTTAAAT
>Ga0326728_10022523_pt1 | contig 11683 bp, 10 predicted proteins | sample MB3enrmetagenome_FD_207602 | JGI IMG/M metagenome (GOLD analysis project Ga0326728, IMG submission 207602) | Lab enriched peat soil microbial communities from McLean, Ithaca, NY, United States - MB31MN | ecosystem: Environmental > Terrestrial > Soil > Wetlands > Peat | place: USA: New York... | reverse complement strand
CAAGTGGACAGCGCGCCAGTGCAAGAAGCTCTTCCAGGCAAAGCCCATGCCGGAGTTGCCTTCGCCGGAGTGGGGGATCGGGCTGCCCGATATGGGGCGGGCTGCGTTTGCGAGCAGCGATGGCGGCGAAATGCCAGGATCCTTCGTGGTGATCGCGGAAAACTGACTTCCGCCGCTTTGAGAGCGAATCCTACCACCCCAGCACGTAGGCAAAGATCAGCGGCGCTACGATGGACGCGTCGCTCTCGATGATGAACTTCGGCGTACTCTCGCCGAGCTTGCCCCAGGTGATCTTCTCGTTGGGTACGGCGCCGGAGTAGGAGCCGTAGCTGGTGGTCGAGTCGCTGATCTGGCAGAAGTAGGCCCACAGGGGCACATGCTCGCGTTGCAGGTCCTGATGCAGCATGGGGACGACGCAGATGGGGAAGTCGCCGGCGATGCCGCCCGCAATCTGGAAGAAGCCCAGCGGGGTCTCAGCGGTGGTGGCCGTGTACCACTCGGCCAGCTCCATCATGTACTCGATGCCGGTGCGGACGGTGTGAACCTTCTTTACATCGCCGCTGATGCAGTGGCCGGCATACATATTGCCCAGGGTCGAGTCTTCCCATCCGGGGACGAAGATGGGCAAATTCTTTTCAGCGGCGGCCAGCAGCCAACTGTCCTTGGGATCGATCTGATAGGACTGCCTGAGGTCGCCGGAGAGCAGGATCCTGTACATGAACTGGTGCGGGAAGAGGCGCTCGCCGGTCTGGTCGGCGCGCACCCACTCCTTCAGCACCTCGTTCTCGATGCGCCGCATCGCCTCCATCTCCGGGATGCAGGTATCGGTAACGCGGTTCATGTGGCGGCTGAGCAGCTTGGCTTCGTCGGCGGGAGTCAGATCGCGATAGTGGGGCACGCGCTCATAAAAATCATGCGCCACGAGATTGAAGACGTCCTCCTCAAGATTCGCGCCGGTGCAGCAGATGCCGTGAATCTTCTCCTGGCGGATCATCTCGGCCAGCGAAAGTCCCAACTCCGCGGTGCTCATGGCCCCGCCGATGGTGACGAACATCTTTCCGCCCGAGGCCAGCAGGGTGTTGTAGGCCTCCGCGGCATCCACCAGGGCGGCGGCATTGAAATGACGATAATGGTGCTTGATAAAAGACGTGATTGAAGGCATCTTTCCCGATCTTCTCCCAACTTCAAGCTACCACACCCGCAGACCAGGCAAAGCCGCACTGCGCCGCCGCGGCTGATTTAAGCTGTAGGCTATGCTGGACCCACCGTTCGCACGGATTGCCGCCGAGATCGAAGAGTTTGCGGGGAATGCGCCGAGTTTGACCGTGCTTGAGTACTTTGCGGTCGAGCGCATCGCCGCCAGCCTGCCCGCCTACAACTGGGTCGGGTTCTATTGGCTGGACCTCGGCGATTCGCAGATGCTGGAACTTGGCGCATTTGTGGGCGCGCCGACCGAGCATACACGGATTCCGGTCTCGCGCGGCATCTGCGGAGCGGCCGTCGCGCTGGGCGAGACGATTGTGGTGGACGACGTTCGGGCCGATCCGCGCTACCTGGCGTGCTCCCTTGGGACGAAGTCGGAGCTCGTCGTTCCTATACGCGCGCATGGACGCGTGGTGGGCGAGATCGACATCGACAGCCGCAGGGAGGCAGCCTTCGGTCCGGCGGATCGCGCGTTTCTGGAGGGATGCGCCGCCTTGATTGGAGCATTCATTGAGCAGCCGTGAAACCAGCTTGGGAGTCGCACTGCGAATAGGAATGAGGGACTCAACCGCGAGTGGGACGGTTCAGCTTACCACTGGTCAGAGGAGCGATTTCGACATCCTCTTCCCGTCCATTCTCCGCTATCCAGATGTAGGCGTCATAGACCCCGTCACCGCCGGCGTCTCCAGTTGCCGGAAAGTCGAGCAGCATGTAAGTTTCCCCTGGGGTATGCGGGTAATCCTGCAATGAAATCTTGATGCGATCCAATGCATGCTGCATTGAGAAATCCACGTTTGGATCCGGATCGGCCTTCCGGGACTCTGAAATAGATGAGAACAGGAGCAACTTGAAGGGCGCCTTGATACTCAATAGTAGTTTGAGATACTTTTGGACGCGACCCCAGCGAGTCTGATTTCCCCAGCGATCCGGAGCCCATTCGCTTTCACACGCCAAGAGGTAGCGTCCGACAGGCCCTTTCTCCTTCCAAGCGAAGTCCAGGAGGTAATCTCTCCAATCCTTTCCTTCGTTGTGGATAACCTCGCAGTCCTCCGGGCACATCTCGATTAGCCGATCCCTGATTCGATCGGTCCAGACCCTGGCTGGATCCTTCAGGTATTCGGGCGGTGCAACATCCCTGACAAATTCCTCAATAAACTCCTTTGCGAACGATCTTCTTTCATCCGCGTTGCCCGATTTGAAATCCCTGCAGCCCTCAGGAATCTTCTTCATGTCTCTCCTTCATCCAGCGGTAAGTGTAGATAAGACCTCAGCGCCCCGTCACAATCACGTCAACCTCGCAGTGAGCAGCGCGTTCACCCTGGCCATTACCTGGAATGCGTCGGCGACATAAACCACATCGGCCTTGCCGCGGCTCCAGCCGCAGTTGGGGTCGAGCGAGACAGCGCGGCGCTCGGCTATGAAACGCCAGCCCACTACGTGCGGCTCTTCGCCGTGGCAGCAGGTAGCCAGCCCCTTGGCGTGGCGCGGCGTTGCGCCCGTCTGGCCAATCTGGTTGAGATGCGTGAGGAAGGGAAGTACGGAGTTCCCTTCGCCGCCCTGGTCAACGAGCGATTTGCTGCTGCCCAGCGATGCGCCGGATGCGCGCAGGAAGCCGAGAATCAGCTCGCCCGCCTCGGCAGCATGAGTCTGGCCGTCGGGCTGCTTCTTTGTCCAACCGGCCCCGGCCACAAACAGCAGCCTGGCGTCGGGGCGAATCGTCTGCGTACCCTGCGAAGGCGCGCGGAAGCCGCTGACCGTGGTGCGCAGCTGCGGCAACTCGACCGCAATCTCCTCGACCTGCGCGGAGCCGGCTTCGCCCGCAAAGGCGGCGTGGGTGCCCGCATCCAGAAGCAGGAACCAGGGGCGGACATCGCGGATGAGAACGGCTTCCACGCGCTGGCGATAGAACCAGCGGGAGGCCTCGACAGTGTCAACGCCGCCAAGTGCCGTAATGTGCGTATCGATGAAGCCGCCCAGCCGGTGGGCGACCCCTGCGGCGACGCGGGTGAAGCGGGAACTGCCGGGAGCCAGCACGACGGTGGCCTGGGCGGCGCGGCAGAGGGCTTCGCAGGCGGTGGCGTCGGTGGCATAACGCGGCTGAGCAAATGCCTCGCCCGAGGCGGCCAGCAGGCGCGCACCGGCGGAGGCAACTGAACTGGCCGCGACTGTAGCGTCAGCGGCTACGATGCCGATCGTCAAGGGCGCAGAGAGCCGAGCAGCTAGCTCCTTGCCGGCGGTTACGGCCTCGAGCGAGGCCCGCGTGAGAGCCGAGCCCGATTCATCTACATGAGTCAAAACAAGTACAGATTCCATCATTCGGCTCCAATCCACTCGACCAGCTCGGCGGCAATCTGGTCGGGAGTCATGTTCTTCTCCACCCTCGTTATCCGCTGCTGCTTGGGCAAGCTGACGGAGACGTAGCGCAGGCCGTTGGCGGCCAGCGTAGCTGGCTTGGCCCTTTGCAGCGCGGGCAGGATGGTGCGCATGTTGGCCATGCCGATCTGCGGATTGTTGCGCGGCTCGGCCAGGTTGCCGGTGGCCCAGCCCAGCACGGCGGGGGGCCCTGAGCAGACCGAGACCTGGTGCTTGCCGCCCTCGACGCGCTCCAGCACCTCAAAGGAGCCGTCGTCGCGAAGGCCGATCTCGTCCACGCCCTGAAACTGGTCCGCGATGCCGAGCCGCTCGCCGACGAGTTGAAGCGTGACGCCCGCGCCGCGCGTGGCTGATTCCCAGCCGCCGAAGAGCAGCAGCTTCGCGCGGTCCAGACCGGGGATGGCGGCGATGGTATCGGCCAGTACGGCCGCGGTCGAGTGCGCATCGGGAAAGCCGCCGATGGGGCCGTCGATGGGAACCAGCTCGAAGCCGGCTTTTTGGGCCACGGTCATCATCACCTGCTGCAGCTTGGCCTTGGGGCCGAGGGAGACGAGCCAGACTTTGCTGCCGGGGTTCTTCGCGGTCAGATTTGCCGCTTCATACAGGGCGCTCGCGGCCCAGGGATCGAGCACCGCCGGCAGGACCATCTCGTTCTTCAGCCCCGGACCGGCGGGCCCGGTTACCGGCTCCAATGTTTGCAGCGGGTCGGGAACGATCCCCGCGCAAACGACGATGTGCATTGCATTTGCCATGAGAGGTTTCCTTCTCGACTAGTCTAATTGTCTCGGGATGCTCAGTTTTCCGCCGAGTGTAGGCCGCCCGCGCCGGCGCTGAACTCGATGTTGGAGTGGACTCCGTCCGGCGATTGGCCGCAGTTCCACAGGCAGGCGCCGCAGTAAGCGCACTTCTCGCGCTCAAAGGCAGGCGCGCCGTCCGCGCCCAGCGTGATGGCCTGGCCGGAGCACATGGCGATGCAGGTCTTCTCCACGCACTCGATGCACAGCCCCGAGTCGCGGAAGACCACGTGATCGGCGAAGCCTGGCACGGCCTGCACCTTGCCGCCCATCAGCAGCGCGTCCTGGTGCGTGACCAGCAGAATGTCGTCGAAGGGAATCTCAGGCCAGCCGCGCGCCGAGAGCAGCGCATCGTGCAGCGAACGCCCATCCGCCAGGGCCAGCGCGGCGGCATCTTTCAACTTGAGGCCCTCGGGCGAGCGCGGCGAGAAGGGGCGAATCTGCTTGTATGCCGGGGGAATATGCCCGCTCAACGCGAGCCGCCCGCCGGTAAGCCCGACCAGCGCCATGCCGATCATTCCTTTCACCAGACCGCCGTGGAAGCCGTTGCGGGCGTTACGGGCCTCCTGCGCGCCGCGCTCCACCCAGCTTGCGCGGCGGCGGGCTTCGTACGTCGCGGCAAGGTTTTCCCGCGTAAAGGGCTTGCCGGCGCGCAACAGCTCAATTACCGCCTCGCCCAGTTGCGTGCCTGTCGCCCAGGCCTCGTCAACACCGGAGCCGGTAAGCATGTTGGTCGAGCCCGAGCCTTCGCCAATGCGGGCAAAGCCGTCGCCAGTCAGGAACGGCTCTCCGTGCTTGCCGCTCTCTTCCAGCGACTTCGCGCCCCACGACCGCAGGATTCCCGCCTTCAGGTAGCGCCACAGCGCGGGATGCTGAACATAGTGCTGCAAATAGCGGTAGGCGGTGCGCGAGGGGTCGCTCATCCACGACGGAATGAAGATGCCCACCGAGACGAGCCGCTCCGGATGCACATAAAGGAAGCCGAAGATTTCCGGCTCCGGGAATCCAAAGGTGTGCCAGACGGTTCCCGGCTCCAGCACCGAGTCTTCAGGCAGCTCGATGACGAACTTCATGCCCAGCGCCCACTCGCGCCGCGCGTTCCCTTCGGGCAGGCCAAGGCGCTCGTCGAGAGCCTGGCCCACCGCGCCCACCGGACCGTCGCCCACCACCGTCAGTTGCGCGCGCACGTCCATTCCCGCCATATAGCCGTCGGCGGGCGCGCCGGACTTATCAACGCCCTGATTGGCGAGGCGCAACCCTTCAACTGTTTTGCCGGAACACAGCGGTCCGGCTACCGGGCTTCCCGGCCAGAGCTGCACCAGGCCTGTGGCCATAAGCTGCGCGCCAACCCACTGGTTGAACTGGCCGATGGAGAGCACCAGGCCGCCGTGCTTGTGCAAGAATCCCGGCGTCCAGGGCAGCTCGAAGGCGGAATCGCGAACTCCAGCCAGCCAGCCCAGGCCGCGCAGCGCCGCATCGGCCGCGCGCAGAGTGAGCGAGCGCCGGCTGGCTCCAACGGGATCCAGTAGATAGAAGACGCGCTCCTGCTTGACTTCGGCGGCCATGGGGATCTCAGCCGGATTGAGCTGAGGGAAACTTTCACGTATGCTCCGGGCGCGCGTGACCACTCCGCTGACGCCCGCCGCAAGATCGTCGGCGCGCTCGTAGCAGAGCACCTGCAAGGGCATTCCAGGGACGGCTTTGCTTGCAAAGGCCGGATCGTCGGAATGCGCGCTCCACTCGCGGGTGAGCGTGGTTAGAAAGCCGCCCATCGCCGGGCCGAAGCCGGCGCAGGCGATATCGACCTCCATTGACTGGCGATCGATTTCGGGGGCGGGTTGTTCTTCCACAATCGCGCTCGTGCTCATGCGGACCTCCTCGTTTGCGTGGACGGCCCAGGGTCGTGGTCTCCCACCCTTGCGACAGAAAGAACTCGCAAGGGTGAGGCACCCAGCGAGGTCTCCCAGGTCCGAGAATCCGGACCTGGGGCACCCAACCGTTGTGGAGAATCCGGTTTGACCCGAAAGCCATTCAATCCGCTCATGCGGGATAATCCAACGCTTCGGGAATCATGACCTTGCCGACCGTCTCCGCGGCGCGGTCCTTGGCCAGGCGGCAGCCGCTCAGGCAGGTGGTCAGTTTGCTTTGCAGGCGCAGGAACTCGCTGGAGCCGGCGCAACCCGCGCAGGGGCCAGCCTTCTGCGGATGGCTTCCGTCGGCGGCCAAGACGTCGATGGCATAGGCCGAGATGCCGGGCATGGTCTCCTCGTACTCCTCCAGCTCGGCGGCCAGGAAACAGTTGCGGTGCTCTTCTTCCTCCCAGGCCGGGTGCCGATTGTAGCCGAAGACCAGTTCGCCGCAGATGCGCGAGACCTCACCGGCTGCCGACGCGGCCTGCGTGTGGCAAAGGTCGCTGAGGAATTGGACGGTGCCTTCCAGGCCCTCGGCGGCGACTGGATCGCTGGGGCCGCGCGCTTCAAGCTCCAGCATATCCAGAATCTGCGCGCGCGAAGCGACCAGCCAGCAGAGCGCGTCGGCCAACGCAAAGGTCACGCCCTGGCGCTGCCCGTGATAGAGCTTGTTTCCGCCGGGGTCGGTGGACCGCTGCAAATAGTTCATCGTCCATAGCCACAGGGTCATGGCCGAGGCCAGGGTGCATGCGCCGGTTCCGGGCCGCTCACTGGCGATCCCGCGCATCTCCTTGATCCAGGCGCGGAACTGCGCCAGAAAGACCTCACTGGTCATGGTCACAGTCAACTGACGGCGCTGCACGGCTTCCGGTCCCTCGTAGGTAGCTTCGAGCTGCGCGTCCATCCATTTATTAGCGAGGAAACCGGGGCAGTCCTCGGTGATGCCGTAGCCGCCCATAAGGCTCACGGCCTCGCGCAGCATATTTGCGCCGTGGCCGGTATTCCAGAGCTTGGTCGCCGGGCAAATCACGTTGGCCTCGGCGTCGAGCAAGACAAACTCGACCAGCGGATCGGACTCCAGTTCGGCGCGGCGCGGGTCGCCTGGCCGCATCGAGAGCATCTCGATGGCCCGCTGTTCGCTCTCCTTCAGAGCCCTCAACTCCGCGCGCCCGCCCTGGACGCCGCGGTCCTTCAGCAGCGCAGTTTTCAGCTTTTCCAGCGGGTCGAGCGTATCGAAGAGCCGAGCGGCGGCAAAGCCGAGCGAAGTTGCGGCCTCGCCGGTAGCCCACACATCTACCAGGCGATGGAGCGCGTCTTCGCGCTGCTGGATGCCTTGCTCATAGCGGATCGAACCGGGCTTGGCACCCTCGGCCCCGCGGAAGCGCTGGCGCTGGTAGCGGATCACTGGCTCGATGGCCGAAAGCAGCTTGGCCGCGGTCATCAGTCCCACTGGTACCCGCGTGCGGCGGAAGACGGCTTCAATAACTTCGCCGTGGTTGAAGTTGGGGACGATTACGCCGTCCTTCACGGTGTAGCCGCCCACAATGCGGCTGGCCGGAACCTTGAGGTTGAAAATGGGATCGCCGGTGGAGGAGAGCTGATGAACGAGCTTCTTGGTCGGGGTTCCGCGATCGAACATGCCCTCGTCGCCCTCTTCCATAATCACCATGCAACTGCCCTTGATGCGCGGATCGCAGGAGTTGACCGCGGCGGTGACGAAGTTGGCGAAGGCGATGTTGGTGATGAACCGGCCGCGCTTGTCCACCTGTAGCCAGGGCTCCTCGCCGTCCTTCCACTCGGCAACGCTGACTTTGCCGCTCAACATGCCGGTATCCACGCCCACGTAGGGAACCGGTTCGGTCAGCGCAAATGCGCCGCGCCAGGGCTTGCGGTCTTCCCCGTTCTGCGGGGGTGCGGCCAGCGTCTTGTAGTGAGTGACTTGTTCCTGGGTGCCGCGCTCGTGGATGGGCGAAAGGGCAAGAAAGCTGGCCAGGCTGGCCGTTGCCGCGCCGCCGTCAACCCAGGCCAGCTCAAAGGCGGCCAGGCCCAGCGCCAGATTCTTCGGGCCGGAGATGAATCCGCCCTCCTCCGGCTCCATGAAGGCCGCCGTGATGCCGGCGCGATCAAAGGCCTCCAGCATCTCGTTCTTTCCGGCTGTCCACTCATGCGTGTTGCGCTCTCCCGCGGCCACCAGGCGAGCCACGGTTCCCCGCGCCACGCCGCGCGCCGACTGAACGAGCATCTGCAAATCGAAGCGGTCGGCGAACCGCCATTGAATCTGACGCACCGCATCCCCAGGGAGGGTGAGCATGGTCTTCGTTTCGGATACCGCGACTGTGGCCATCGATTCTGTCCTTTAGCAGCGGTCATATTGTGCTTGAACAGGCGCACTCCGGCATGTGACCCGTATCACTTGGAAGCGAACCGCCTCAGCCCAGCCAAATCGGGCGAAGGAGCGGATTGCTTTGAGAGACGCAGCGATTGTTCGTTTGCGGCACTGGGGTGGCTCTTCCATCCTGTGATCGCCATCACTTTCTATGGCGAAGCGGAGCCTATATGACAGGTACTTAACCGGGAAAATCCCCCACGACCGGCAAAGGAGCAATACGATGACCCTTCGATTCAGAACCGCAACCATGATCCTGCTGGCCGCTTCCCTGGTGACGCCGGCCTTTGCGCAGGCGCCCGGCGCTGACACCTACAAGGCCAAGTGCGCCATGTGCCACGGCACCGACGGCCTGGCCGCCACGCCGATGGGCAAGGCCCAGAAGATCGCCTCCTTCAAGGATCCGGCGATGGTCAAGGCGCCCGACGCCCAGTTCATCGCCTCCACCAAGAACGGCAAGGGCAAGATGCCAGCCTACGCCGGCAAACTGACCGATCCCCAGATCAAGGACGTGATCGCTTACATTCGAACCCTGCAGAAGTAGGCAGCTCGCCAGCAATGCCCTGACCGTCTGGTTTGAGGCGCGAGGGAATGACCGTGATTCTTTCTCGCGCGCTCAAGAATGGCAGACGAGACCGGAGCTGAGATGAAGACCGTTTCCTCCACCGCGCTGACTTTGGCTGCATCCGCTATTCTTATGCTTGCGGCGCCGCTCGGCGCTGTGGCGCAAACGGATTGCCTTGGCTGCCACGGAGACGCGAGCCTTCAGGATGCGTCGGGGCACAGCGTCGGCGTGGATGCGCCGAAGTTTCATTCCAGCATTCACGGCAGCCTGCAATGCGGCGATTGCCACGCCGCGATCAAGGAGTATCCCCATCCCGACAAAGTGACGCCGGTCCAGTGCGAGACCTGTCATGCCGACGAGGCAGCCGGGCTGGTTGGCAGTGTCCATGCCTCCCGCGCCGAGCATCCCTGCACCAGTTGCCATGGCGACGCCCATTCCATCTTTCCCAAATCGGACCCCAAGTCCGCGGTTTATCCACTCAACGTTCCGCGCACCTGCGGGAACTGCCACGGCAACGGCGAGATGGCCAAGAAGCATGGCCTGAACAACGTCTATCCGCTCTATCTGGACTCGATCCACGGCTTTGCCCTCAGCAAGGAGGGTTTGCTGGTGGCGGCGAATTGCCAGAGCTGCCACGGATCGCATCACATCCTGAGCCACAAGGATCCGGCGAGTCCCACCTACAAGGCCAGCGTTCCCAAGACCTGCGGAAACTGCCACGCCGGGATTACAGCGGACTATATGGGCGGAGTTCATGGAAAGGCTGTCCTGGCGGGCAAGCTGGACGCGCCGGTTTGTTCCGATTGCCACACGGCGCATGCCATCGAGCAGCCCACGGCCTCGGCCTTCCGGATGCAGTCAACGCCCATCTGTGGAAACTGCCACAAGGATAAGTTCAGCACCTACCGCGATACCTTCCACTCGCAGTTGGGTTCGCTGGGCGGCTACGTGGAGACGGCGCGCTGCTGGGACTGCCACGGGGCGCATGAGATTCTGCCGGCCTCCGATCCCCGCTCGCCCATCAACAAGGCCAATCTGGTCCAGACCTGCGGCCGCTGCCATGCGGGCGCCAATCTCAGCTTCGTCCAGTATCAGCCTCATGCCAACGCCCGCAATCGCAAGCTGAATCCTGCGCTCTACTTCATCCGCTTGTTCATGAATCTGCTGCTGGCCAGCGTGCTTAGCTTCTTTATGATCCACACCATCCTGTGGCTGATCCGCTCGCGATACGACCAGGTTAAGAGAAGAAAGGCCGAAGGAGGCAAGAATGCCTGATATGGAGCAAGCGGCAGTTGCAAGCGGAGAGCCGGCCGGCGCGCAGGAGCGGTACTTCGTGCGCTTCACGCGCGCGCAGAGGTACATGCATGCCGTCCTCTTTACTACCTTCCTGGGGCTGGCGGCGACGGGCCTGCCGATGCGCTTCAGCCAGAGCGCCTGGGCGCGCCGCTTCGCCAGCGGGGTGGGCGGGTTCGGCGCCATCATCTTTTTCCATAAACTCTTCGCTGTGATTCTGACGCTGGCGTTCCTGATCCACGTAAGAGAGATCTTCCAGCGCGCGCTGGTTCGTCGTGAGAAGGGGATCTTCTGGGGTCCGACCTCCATGGTGGGCAACTGGAAGGATGTGAAGGATCTCTTCGGACACCTTCGCTGGATGGTTGGCCTGGGACCGAAGCCGCAATTCGAGCGCTACGCCTATTGGGAGAAGTTCGATTACTGGGCGGTCTTCTGGGGAATGGTTGTCATCGGTTTCTCAGGCTATGCAATGTGGTTCGCCCCGTTTTTCGCCAGGTTCCTGCCCGGCTGGGCGTTGAACGCCGTGCTCGTGATTCACAGCGAAGAAGGATTGCTCGCCATTCTCTTCATCTTTTCCATCCACTTCGTCAACACCCACCTGCGCCCCGATAGTTTTCCCATGGATCTGGTGATCTTCACCGGCGTGGAGAGCGAGGAAGAGTTCAAGACCAAGCGCCCGATGGAATATCAACGGATTGCGAGCGAGGGGAAACTGGAGACACGGATATCCCACGCTCCGGCGCTGTGGCTGACGAACTTCTCCAAAGTGGTTGGGACCATCGCCATCCTGATCGGACTGACTCTGCTGGTGCTGACGCTGAGTGCGTACTTCGGCTCCTGAGTCAGAATTTCATCCGGTGACAATCCAGCCTTGTCGCGGCCGCAAAGCAATTCTAAACGGACCTCCACATTGGTCATCGCAGGAGTAGACCACCGGTCCGCTCCCGTAGGGAGTTATCGAAAATAGCCCAGGGCAAGCGTAGCGCAGCCCTGGGTGAAGGGCAAAACAAGAGTCATCCGCCCCGGAGGGGCCGATCGAATCCTTTCGTTATGGACCACTGAATTCAGCGATGGTGCCGGGCTTCACACCGCCCCGACGGGGCGGGAATCCATCGGGCGACCGCCTTCCCAGGGTTTCGCCCTGGGCTTTTATCATCTC
>Ga0326728_10022522_pt1 | contig 11683 bp, 9 predicted proteins | sample MB3enrmetagenome_FD_207602 | JGI IMG/M metagenome (GOLD analysis project Ga0326728, IMG submission 207602) | Lab enriched peat soil microbial communities from McLean, Ithaca, NY, United States - MB31MN | ecosystem: Environmental > Terrestrial > Soil > Wetlands > Peat | place: USA: New York... | reverse complement strand
TGGATTTTGTTCTACCCGACCACGTCTTTGCCGAACAGCCCATGATTTCCCGGCTGACGGTCAGCAATCTGAAGTGGGTCTTTCCTTCCTTTTCCGTCACGGTCTCGGCTCGTGATGCAGATAGGAGAAAGCGCAAGAAGAGTTTGGGTCCGCGGCCGCGGCAAATCCTGGAGGCGCCGGTCTACGTCCCTTACATTCCTCACCGCTCCTCCGTCACGCAGCACGTTGAAATCACTTTCCCGCACCGTGGCCGCTACACTCAGGAGGGCTTTCGCGTAAGCAGCAAGTTTCCTTTCGGCTTCCTCCGTAAGTCCCATGAAGTCCCCACCAAGCAGGAGATCCTTGTACTGCCCAACATCCAGCCCACGGAGGAGTTTTACGAGATCCTTCCGCTGATCGGTGGCGAGATGGAAAGCTTCTATAAGGGACGAGGTCACGACCTCTACGCCATACGTGACTACCAAGAAGGCGACTCGGCGCGGCATGTGGATTGGAAGGCGACGGCGAAGGCGCAGGCCGTGAAGGTGCGGGAATTCACCCGCGAAGACGAGCGCCGTTTGTTGCTGGTCTTTGACGCCGTTTTGCCCCGGACCGAGTCAAGTCTCGAGGCGAAGTTTGAAAAGGCCGTCGCCTTCTGTGCCTGCCTGGCGTGGCATTTCTACGAAATCGACGCGCAGATGCAATTCCTCACGGCTGGGTTCGAGAGCCCTATGGCGCCCTCCCAGGAGATCATCTATCCCGTGCTCGAAGCCCTGGCGCTCATCCAGCCAACGACCGGCGTTTCCACCCACACCCTGCTGTCGGAGATTGCGTCCTCGCCGCGGGCGTTCAACATCATCATCACTGCTCAGCCCCGTGGATCGATTCCCACCAGCCTCTGGGGTTCCTCTTACCTGATTTTCATCGATTCCCTGTAGCTGCCAGTTGGCACGCTCCCACGCCGACGTGGAGAGTAGAAGTCAGGAGTCAGAAGTCAGAATGAAGTGCGTCCTGCGCGGGTGGCGCAGACATTGCTTTTCATGCCTGCGCCCGATGGGTCGAGCAGGTGTGGCGCAGACCTGCTTCCCAAGGTCCGCGGTTCTTCGGGGACAGAGACCGAAAAGCCTACCTCGCCTAATTTCGCCGAGCCTTCCTAACGCCGATGCCCCGCCGGCACCTCGCTGTCGCCCGCTCAAGGCGCCATTTCCGGATTTAGTGCACGCAGCCCTTCCGCTTCGGCTGCCTGGAGAAGTTGCCGGTCGGCTGAGACAAGAAGCACCGGCTCCTTCAAGGCTTGCTGTAATCCCAACGCCCCCGCAAGATACAGCGAGTCGAGAGCCTTGAGAGGATGCGAGTCCAAAAGGCGCAAGGATAGCTGGATGAGTTCGGCATTGACAGGCACCGCCTGGATCTTCTTGAGATCCTCCTGGATTTGTTCCTTGAGCGTGTAGTAAGCCCCGCGAGGCAAGGCCCGCTCACGGCGTTTTCGATTCAAGGCTGACGTGAGCTCGCAGTGGAGAATGACCAGCGAAGAAAAGAACTCCCGGCCACTCCACAACTCGTTCACCCGGTCCGAACCGATTTCCTGGAAATATCTCTTGGCGGCAGCGCTGGCGTCAAAGAAAATCACCGCCGGTCCTCGATGATCGTTTTGGAGACGGGCTGTCCATTCACGCGTACGGGCTTGAACCGTTTGAAAGGTCCGGGCTTCGCCGCCGGCAGCAGCTTTCCCTCCGCCACCAAGGCGGCGAGTTTTTCTTCTAGGGTAGGGGCCGAGTTCCGATCAGGTTTCCTCAATACGGCCACGGCCCGGTTTCGGTTGGTCACGAGCAACGCTTGGCCCTGATCGACAAGCCGCAGATAACGTGTCAGACTGTTCTTGAGCTGACGGACTCCCACGGAAATCATGCCTTCACTCCTCCTGTGGCTATTGTAGCCACATCGACATGAAGCCGTCAATCTTCGCACCGCAGCAAGTGTAGAGCAGAAGTCAGGAGTCAGGAGTCAGAATGAAGGGCGGCCTGCGCCGGTGGCGCAGAGATTGCTTTTCATGTCTGCGCCCCACTAATCAAGCGGCTCTCACACTGGCCCCTGAGCTCGTTCACGGACACGTCATTGACGAAGTAGATTTCACCGGGGCGCATTTACCGCCTGTCCGTCGTCGAGGCTATAGATATCCTGATTGGGATCGCTCAATTCCGCCGACCATTCCGCGGAGATGCCGCCAGCCCAGGCCAGGCCCACTTCGTCTTCCTCCGGCAGCAGGACGATCACTCGAACCGAGCCGGCCGGAAAGCCCTCCGGCACCTGGGCATGAAGCCGGTGCTGGTCGTCAATTTGACCCAAGGGTTCGATAGCTTTCATAGGCGCCACCTATGTAAAGTACAGAGCCGCATGTTCCGTCAGGACAACCGCTTGTTGTCGCGACTTGCTGTCGCGGCAATGCCTTGGTTTCGCGCAGCAAGGTAGCGCAGACCCGGTTTTCAGGGTCTGCGGCTTCTTCTTTGTTGCGCAAGAGCCTTAGACCTTGGGAAGCAGGTCTGCGCTACGTCGTTAACCTGTTGGCAGAAATGGGGCGCATCTCCCACACGTCCAGGGCCTTCAACCGGGCGTTGTGCCCTCGGGCGAACACACCGATACCGAGGCTATCGGAGCGCGAGGGGTAAATCCGGCTGGTGAGGCAGGCGCGATCGTTGGCAAAGATTTCTATAACCGAGGCGTCCAGGAAAACCTGCAGCTTCAGCTTTTCATCCTGGGCGAGCGCGAACGCTCCCCCCTGCGTTCCACGATCCACATCCGGGCTCAGGCTGGAGCGTTCACGTTCCACAAGGAGGTGTCCGTTGCTCCGGTTGTACGTAATTGAAGTCTGCTCTTCTCCATCAGGCGCGCTGCGCACCGCCAAGCCCACAGCTTCGGAAGCACCCGGCTCGAACTCCGCCTGAATCTCCAGGCTATCGCCTCGCACACTCTTCAAAAGTGAGAGCGAACCGGGAACAATCAGCAGGCCCTCGAAACGTTGATGCTTGCCGCGCAAAGCCGCGATTTCGGGAGCGGGCGCCATGCCGAGCGTCCCGTCGCGTCCGAGTGTCAGGACACGAGGCAGTGACATTACTCCGGACCAACCGGCGGCGCGCTGTGCGGTATCGCCACGCCCCTCTCTGACCCAACCCCATAGAATTCGCCGGCCGTTCTCGTCCGCCATGCTCCTTGCGGCGTAGTAGATGTTCCCGAGATCAGCTTTTCCCTGAACCTCGGGACGAAAGTAGTGATTCACATAGGCGCCCAGCGAATAAATCACCGCCCCCTGCGTGGAGACAATCAGCGCGTGCTTGTCAGCCAACGGGAAGAAGTCCGGGCACTCCCACATTTCGCCCGTGCTGACCGCATCTTCCCCCGGCAGGAGTTCATCCCTTCTGCCTTTGCATAGGAGGTGGAGATAATCCCAGTGGATCAAATCTTTGGAGCGATAAAGTAAGACCATGCCGCCCTGGCCTTTGATGCCCGACCCTATCGCCAGAAACCACTCGTCACCTTCACGCCAGACACAAGGATCACGGAAGCCCGTGATCTCCATCCCCTGTGGCGGCGCGCCGATAACGGGATTGCCGGTGTATTTGCGCCAGGTCACCATTCCGTCGGCGCTCCTCGCTGTGCACTGCACCTCCGGAGAAACGCCCGTGTAGACAAGCGTAGGGGTGCCCTGGTCAATCACCGCGCAGCCGGAAAAGCACCCATCCTTGTCAGGTCCGCCCGGGGTGGGCGCGAGCGCGATGGGAAGGTGCTTCCAGTGCACCATGTCGGGGCTGACGGCGTGCCCCCAATGCATCGTCCCCCAAAAGGCCCCGTTTGGGTTGTACTGATAAAACATGTGGTATTGGCCCTTCGAGAGGAGGGGCCCGTTGGGGTCGTTCATCCAGTTCGCTGGGGGCATCAGGTGATACCTAGGGCGCTGGGGGTCGGCGGCCAATTTCTCTTGCAGCGGTTCAGTCTTCACGTGTTCAGGGCGAATGCCGGTATCGCTCCAAAGGGCAATACGACCTCCCAGTACGGTGGCAGTGGAGAGAGTGAGAAAATCGCGCCGGCTAGCCATTTGCTGAACCCCCTTTAACCCCTTGTCCGCTTCTATCAGGGGCCTGATCTTTGCCCATATCTTCGGCTGGCACAGGGGGCAGGAATCAAAAATCGTAGCCCTCTCCCTGGGGAGGCCATCTCAGAACTGGCAAAACCACGGTTTTTAGAACGAATAATCAATAACTTACGCTGTGCAAAAGTCCAAAATATCTAGTTTTGACACACCCTCCCTCGGGAGAGGGCAAGACCCAATTGCGACGCACTCCGTTTCTGACACCACGGATAGCGGTCCTCGGCTATCCATGCTCAGAATGACAGACGATGGGATCTCCCTCGCGCTGAACCGCTACGGAGTTGTATTTCCCCCGAGTTCATCGCGGAATTCAACTTTGTAAATCTCGACCAGCACCAAACAAATGGTGACGAGGAATGGCCCCAGGAACAAACCCAGGAAACCGAAAACCCCAATGCCCCCAAGTACACTCAGGAAAATCCAAAGAGTGTCAATTTCCGTCCCACGCCTGATTAAGACCGGCTTAACAAGGTTATCCACTGTTCCCACCACTCCGATGAAAACGACCAGCAGGATAATCCCCTTCCACACTGCCCCCGTCAGGATGTAATACACCACGACCGGCGCCCAGACCAGAGCCGTCCCGACCACCGGGATTAACGATAGGACAGCCATCACTGCACCCCAGAGCAAGGGAGATGGCAAGCCGAAGAAAAAGAAAATCACCCCACCCGCCGTGCCGTGAATCAACACTGTAGCGAGGCTCCCACCGAGTGTCGCGCGCGTGATAGCACGGAATTTCTCCATGATTTTTTCTTCGTGCTCAGGGCGAAGAGGGCTTAACTGCCTGAGCTCATGGAGTATTCCCGGGCCCCTCAGGAGCAGATAATAAAGGGCGAAGATCATCACAAAGAAGTTGACCACGAAGTGTGTAATACCCGAAAAGATTGATGCGCTTCTGCTGACAAGGAACTCGCTCACGATGCCGACGGCCTTCGCTGCCACCGCGCCCAGGTCAGGCTCGGGCATTCCCAACCCCTTAGTCTTGGCAAGAAACCACTGGTAGGAGGATGTTTTCCGCACGGCTTCAAAAGATGCAGGACCGCCGGCCACCACATGCGCCTCAAGCATCCTGTAAGCGCTCACGGACTGCTCAGCCAGCATGAACAAAAGAAACATCGCGGGCAGCACGATCACCACGGTGAGCAAAAGGCATGAAAGGGCGCTCGCCAAGCGGGGACGGCGCAGCCGACGTGAGAGGGCCGAAAACAGTGGGTGGAAGACCGTGGCCAGAATAGCAGCCCAGGCAAGAGCCGAAAGAAAGGGCTCCAGGATACGAAAGACGTAATACAGCACGACAACGAGGGCGATCAGGATTGCTACACGGGCGTAGTCGGTGCGCTGCATCGTAGTTGTCCCGCCGCGGCGGGTCAGTTGTCAGTGGTCAATTGTCCGTTCCCCGGCTTGTCCCCCAGCCGTTGTCTGGCCAGGACCACCGCTCCCAGCGGTCCGGCGTCGTCACCGAGTACCCCGGGGACAATCTTCACACGCCGGGCATCGTGGCGGCGAAGAAAATACTGGTAAGCTGTCTTCCTGATCGGCGTCACGTAATCTCTGCCGAGCCGTCCGGCGATTCCTCCTCCAATAATCACGTATTCAGGGTCGAGCATATTGACCACGTTCGCCACCAGGATGCCAAGGCAAAACTGCGCCTGCTTCATCACTTTTTCCATGACCGGATCACGCTCTTTTAAGGCTCTCTGAATAATGCTGCTGGTCATGCGGTCCCTGCTCCGTTCCTTCATAAGCTTCAGGACGATGCTCTTTTCTCCTCTCCGTATGGCGGCGCGGACGTCGCGCTCCATCGCGGTACGGCTGGCCAAGGCTTCTGCGCAACCGCGGTTGCCGCAGCCACAGCGCGGCCCGTTGATCTCCAGGACCATGTGGCCGACCTCTCCGGCGGCGCCGCGAGCGCCCAGGTACAGTCGTCCTCCGCTGACGATGCCTCCCCCAATTCCCGTCCCTACGAATATCCCCACCAACTCCTGCGCTCCCCGGCCAGCGCCCAGGGTGTATTCCCCCATCACTCCAACGTTGACGTCGTTTTCTACAAACACCGGGACCTTGAGCAGAGCCTCCAACTTGGGTCCCAGCGCAACCTTTTTCCAACCCAAGTTCGGCGCATGATGAACAATGCCGCCCACGGGATCTACCGCTCCCGGCACCCCAATGCTCACCGTGCGCAGGTCAGATAGTTTCAGACCCGCCGACTGCACCGCGGCCTCCACCAGAAGAGCAAGGTCCGCAACCAGGCGGTCGGGTTTCTGCCTGGGGTTGGTTGGCGCTCTCTGCATACCAAGAATTTTGTTTTCCGCATTCACCACCAAGGCGCGCAAGCGCGTTCCCCCCATGTCGATTCCCACCATAAATTCCTTTTTAGCAGGCATCCAATTCTCCCTCCTGGAAACACTCCGAACTCCGGTCAGCAGAGTTTACCTTACTTACTGATTCCACGAAATGCTAGATTGGAGGTTCTTTGAGCAAGCTTTCTTGCATGGTATGGGTTATTGTGCTAGCTTACCGGGCGTAAACGGGGAAGGCACGTTGTCTTTGCGGCTCCCGGAGGTATTTGCATGAAAATCACACGCCGAGGGTTCATTTCTCTTGCCGGGGCGGCAGCGATGGTCGGCCCGAGAGCGTTGACAACGATTCCAAGCGCTCCGTCTTTCACCCCTGACATCGAGTCGCTCAAGCAGTATCGCGCTCCGGAGTGGTTTCGTGATGCCAAGCTGGGATTCTGGGCCTGTTGGGGACCGGAAGCCGTTCCTGAAATGGGCGATTGGTACGCGCGCCAGATGTACATCCAGGGACACCCTCAGTACGAAGACCATCTCAAACGCTATGGCCATCCCTCGAAGTTCGGATACAAGGACATCGTGCCGCTCTGGAAAGGTGAAAACTGGGATCCTGATCGACTGATGAAGCTCTACAAGAAGGCGGGAGCGAAATATTTCTGCGCTATTGCTCAACATCACGACAACATCGACTGCTGGAATTCCAAGTTTCATGGCTGGAATTCCGTGAAGATGGGCCCGAAGAGGGATGTGATCGGTCTGTGGGGTCAGGCGGCGCGCCAGCATGGACTTCGCTTCGGGGTCACCGAACACCTTGGGGCGAGCTGGAACTGGTACGGCGTCACCAAGCAGTCTGATAAGACGGGTCCGCTGGCGGGTGTAGCGTACGACGGGGCCGACCCTAAATACGCCGATCTCTATCACTCTGGCAACGAGAAGTCGAAGGTTGAATGGTGGTATAGAAATGTGCCCGACTCGTTCCAGCGGGAATGGTTCAATCGCATTAAGGATCTGGTGGATAGTTATCAGCCCGATCTTCTCTACAGTGACGGCAGCCTCCCCTTTGGGCAGTACGGGCGCAATCTTCTCGCTCACTTCTACAACGCCAATCTCCAGCAGCACGAGGGGAAATTAGAGGCGGTTTACAACTGCAAGTTCGGCGATGACGGAGGGGAATTCGCAGAGGGGATGTGCGTTCAGGATTTGGAGCGGGGAGTACAAGGCGGGATCAAGGCCGAAGCGTGGCAGACTGACACGTGCGTGGGTGATTGGTATTACAAGCGCGGGATTCGATACAAGACACCGACGACTGTCATCCGGATGCTGGCGGATATCGTGAGCAAGAACGGCAACCTGCTGCTGAATTTTCCGCTTCGCGCTGACGGCACTCTGGATGCGGAAGAAGAGAGCATCCTTGCATCCTTGGCAGAGTGGATCGCGCTCAATGGCGAAGCCATTTACAACACACGTCCATGGAAGGTGTATGGCGAAGGAGCTACAGGGGTGTCGGGTGGCAACTTCAATGAAGATAAATTGCGCTACACCGCCGAGGATATTCGCTTTACAACCAAGGGTGGAAATCTCTACGCCATCGCGCTGGGATGGCCAGAGTCCGGGACGTTGACCGTTCGCTCCCTAGCGGGAGCGACTGTCCACTCGGTTCGCTTGCTGGGAATTCAAGAGCCGCTCAAGTGGAGCCGGGGGGCACAAGGTCTAGTCATACAAATGCCTGCCCAGAAACCAGGTGAGCACGCCTTTGCCTTGCGCATTGAGGGAGCCCAGTTGTGATTAGGCATGGCCACCTGATCGCACCGAGTTCCCACACTTGCAACATGGGTCTATCCAACCATCGCAACCCCCCGACCGATTCCTGCTGGGGAACGCCCCGTCTACGCTCACCAGTGAATAGTCGCTGCTAGTAGCGGGGGGTAGCGGTGTCATGTCTCGTAAATGACACCAGTACCTGGCGGGGGGTAGTGTCCTAAATGTGTGTTGGTCGTAAATCTCCCACAGGATAGGCTGGGCGTTAGGGTAGCTAAAGCAACTCTCTTAGGTGCTGGATTGCCCAAGGAGCAACCTGCCAAACTAATTCCCATCCACCTGGAATGTTGGTGTTTTCCCTTATAACTAGATCGTCTTGAGCGAGCTTGTTTAAGGCGATTTGTGTGCGGTCGTGAGTGAATCCCTTTGGAAGTGGAGCGAGGTTCCATCCGTGGCTCTGTTTCATCTTTCCAACCTTTAATAGAAACCCCAATACAGTTTTATCGTCCTCTTGGTGTTTTTCAAGCAGAGATTTAACAGCGTTGAAATCTCTCTCATCCGGGATGCTACGCCCCGGCTTCTTTTTTAGGTCTTCTATTTCGGCATTGAGGTTTTTAACACGCTCTCTCTCCGTGTCCAGTTGTTCGTTCCGTTGTCCTATTCGCTGTTGCCAGTGAGTATCAAGGGATTCTGCGCCTCTGCGCATGGCGATTACGTATGACCCGAGAAGCGAGAAAATCAGACTTATCACAGCATAAATACAGGCAACGCCAAAATCAACCATGGTGTGTTTTCCGAGGACAACTTGAATGACCAATGGCAAGTTGAAGAATCCGACGATCGTAATCCACCAACGGTAATCGGACCAGAACCTCTTGAAGTCTGTCCGCGCCGCAGCATGGAGCCGTTTTCCGTAAGGAATCATTTCCATGAAGGATTTGCATTCGGGCACACTCCCATGTTACCGTTTGGATGAGTGCCCAACAGTTTAGGATTGTGAAAGGCCCGACTGCGAATCGGGCCTTTTCTATTTCGAGCCAACCTTACCAAGTATTTCTTCGATTGTCCATATGTGATCTGTTAATCCAGTTTTCATTGCGGGCTGGACTCTCAGATAACCACTTGACAAACTGCGACCGCCTGTAGTACTATTCCAGCATGAAAAAACAAGGAGGAGACCCCGCAGCAGTCGAGCTTGGCCGAAAGGGTGGAGAAGCCGTAGTTGCTAAGTATGGTCCGAAGCATTTCGACTGGCTTCAATCCTTGCGGAAAGAGCGCAAGGGCGGAAGGCCACCCGGAAGTAAAAAAACCCGATAGATTCACCCTCCGCTGGTCTGCTAGAATCTAGTGGCCGCCTAGCCCGGCCAGGCGAAACGCGGGAACCCTACCCGCCGGCGGCTACTTTTCACTAGGGCATCGCAAAGGGAGCGATGGACTATCCGCAAGGTTTTCCTGACCGGCTAAGACCTCGCTTAGAAGCCGAGATTCTAAAACTTCGGTACAAATATCCTCTGGCGGGTGACGCATGGAAGCGCATATCTGAAACCGTGGCGGCTTATGTTGACATAGCCTGCAAAGCTGTAGAAAGCGGCGGATGGGAAATTGGTTTAGCACACTCTGGTCTCAAAGATTTCGTACTCGAACTCTGCGAAGATCATGCAGAAACCATGCGGCAGCCCTGGTGGACTGCTGAGGATTGGGATGAGTATATCGACCGGTTGATGTGGAGGATAACAGGCTCTCTGCAATGGCTTGCACACTTAAACCGGCTAGACGCGGTTTCAGAAAAACTAGCGGCTAGTTCTAAGCAAATTTTACTAGAAACCGCTCAGCGAGAATCAACTGGCGCGGACATACGCGGTGAGCGAGACCCTACCGTCGCTGCTCGACGTACTGAGCTTAGAAATATGCTTCGTTCTGGCAAGCGCCCTACAGCCCTCTCCGTTTGTAAGAGATGGGATTCCCGAGACATAAGCGTACCAGAATCCTGGAAAGAGGAAGGGATTCAAACTTGGCAACACGCCTTTCAAAAGCAAACGCATAGAAGCCGCACTAAGAAACTGATTTCTAAGGACTCAAAGGCGATTCAGTCTCCCCGCTGAAGGAAAGTTACCCTGTTACCCTTGCGAGTTACCCTGTTACCTTTTGACAAGAGGTAACTCGCAGGGTTTTCAACCCAATCCCATCCTTACGTTCCCCATTTAACCTTTTATTCCCCAAAGCGATACACAAAGGGGCATAACTGGGAAAATCGCGTGTAAGGATGGGAATTATGATGAGGAGAGATTTAAGCCACTGTAGATCGCCACCATCTTGGAGCCGACCGCGAGTGCGGGCGACTGGGGGAGCAGTCTGTAAGACGCTCCCCCTCAAAGTGGCGGGGTAGCCGAGTCTGGCTTAGGCGCATCCTTTGCAAAGGTTGAGACGCCGGTTCAAATCCGGTCCCCGCCTCAAAATTGTTGCTCTAAAAAAAATTGCGGTCAAGGTGCATTTTTCTCTTGACAAACTACGAGCGCTCGTAGTAATGTTTAGCCTGTAAGTAAAAAGCCCCGCCCTCAGCGATAACTGAGAACGGGGCTAAATCAGCACGCGGAACGAGTCCGACATGCCAACTCTCAAAAGCATTATCGGGCTTGCTTCGCAGAAAGGCAAGCCCCATGACCTGTCATAATTGCAAAACCCGATGCCAGAGATACGGTAAAGACCGACGCGGCAATCAGCGCTTCCGTTGCTGTCAGTGTTATAAGACCTACAGCGAGCGCCCCGACAGGTTGGACGGCACCAACAAGAGCGAGAAAGAAATCGAGCAAGTTATCCGGCTCTTTGTCGAGGGATGCTCCGTTCGCACCATTGAAAGAGTTACAGGCATACACCGCGACACGCTCTTGAATATTTTGGTGCTTGTTGGCGAGCGCTGCGAGCGGCTGCTAGAACGCATAGTACATCAGGTGCCGGTCAAGAACGTGGAGACTGACGAAATCTGGACGTACATCGGCTGCCATGAAAAGCGCAACGTCTCAGGTAATCCCCTCTTTGGCGACTGCTATTGCTTCGTGGCAATCGAACGCGACACCAAACTAATTCTGTGCTGGCAGATGGGCAAACGAACAGCCCGCGACACTGAGGAATTTATTGGGAAATTGGATGAGGCGACAACCGGAACTTTCCAACTCAGCACTGACGGCTACAAACCTTACATTGACGCCATTCTCACTATACTGGCGCACCGCGTTCATTACGGCCAGATCATCAAGTCCTATGGCAGCACAAACGACGAGGACCGCCGGTATTCGCCACCACAGGTGGTGGACATAACGATAAAACCGATATGGGGAAACCCCGACCCTGACAAGATTTGCACGTCGTACATCGAAAGACAGAATTTAACTCTCAGAATGTGTATGCGACGGCTGACGAGACTCACGAATTGCTACAGTAAGAAATGGGAGAACCTGAAATCGGCCTACGCTATTCAGTTTGCCTATTACAACTTTTGCCGCGTTCA
>Ga0326728_10022521_pt1 | contig 11683 bp, 11 predicted proteins | sample MB3enrmetagenome_FD_207602 | JGI IMG/M metagenome (GOLD analysis project Ga0326728, IMG submission 207602) | Lab enriched peat soil microbial communities from McLean, Ithaca, NY, United States - MB31MN | ecosystem: Environmental > Terrestrial > Soil > Wetlands > Peat | place: USA: New York... | reverse complement strand
GTGGCCTCTTCATTCAGGGAACTGCTGTTCTCAAAATAGGTGTACAGTGCGGCTTTTGTTACGCCTACCCTTCGCGCAACCGCCTCCAGTGTCACCGCATTCCAGCCGCTCTCGCGGGCGATATCAAGCGTCGCAGTAATAATTTTTCTTTTTGCGTCACGGTGGTATTCGGCATTAATTCTTGGCATATCTGTCTGCTACCTGCGGTAGCCTCTATTACATATACAACTCTTCACTTAATTTAACTTTTGTTTAGGAAATTGACAGATATTTTGATATAGTAAAAGTATGTATAGTATTCTGGGACAGTGGTGCCAGTCCCGCGGATATGCCCAAAAACCCGGACACAAAAACCAGAGCTGATGATAAACTCCAACCCTCTCAGGCATCATCAGGTGCCAGGTCAGAGGGCATTCATCCGCAAAGACTTTAACCTTACCGGAATTCGCGAAAAGCAAAAAAATTGTCCCCCACAGAAAAAACACTGCAACCCGCTTTTCACGATACGGTTTTAGATGAAAAGGTAAACGGCACACAAAACTACGTTAACACGCAACAGGATTTACCAGGGACAGAAAGGGGATGAACCTGAAGGGCTCACTCGCGAAACAAAAGGAAAAAACCCTGTTCTGCAGTTAATCATGGAGGTTATGACAACAATGGCTCCTGTAATGGATACACTATTTAGAGGTACTTCTCAGAATCTGGCGACCTATGCCCCTGGCATTGTGGGTGCACTTGTCGTCCTTATTCTCGGCTGGATTGTCGGCCGTCTCCTGGGCAAGGCTGCCCGGATTATTCTGGACAAGATCGGTGAACAGCATGTCGTGGAAGAAGGGGCAGACCTTGCCTCGATCCGCGGCTCTATGAAAAGTGCAGGGCTGACGCTGGGATATATCGGCGATATCACGGTCCGAATCGTGGTATACCTGATAGCGCTTCTCGCAGCAGTTAATATCCTGAACCTGGATTACCTGTCCCAGCTGATGATGGAGATTGTCAATTACATCCCACACGTGGTTGTCTTTGTCATCATACTGGCTGCCGGGTTCCTCATAATTGACGCATTTATCGATTTCCTTACCAGGTATTATGCCCAGAAGGATGTCGAGTTTATCAGGCCGGTCCTGATCCTTCTCCGGGTCTTTTTGTATTTTGTCACTGCCATCCTTGCTCTTTCGCAGCTGGAACTCGATCTCACGATTATCTACACCTTTGTGACTCCAATCGCGTGGGGCATCGGTCTTGGTCTTGGCGCTGCGATTGCGATCATCGTTGGATTTGGTCTCAAGGACCGCAGCGGGGCGATCATGGACCAGGTACTTTCTGGTATTTTGAAAAAGTGACATTTTTTTTTACAACACACATTTGATTGCGGCTTTTACTAGGTTCTGCCCAAGTCTGCGGGTGGTTGCATTATACCTTCGTCTAGGAAAAAATGTCGCCACTCGCAGACTTTAAAGAGCCTCATCGTGACCATCTATATCATCTATTTAAACGTCCCGACAACGCATCAGAACCCGACAGAGAAAGAAAAATATACGGACTTAATAAAACAGAAGATCAAAGCAATGGACGAATTCCTGAAATCCTTTTTTCGATAAATACGACAAATGGCGCGAGAAGGGAGACTTCGAGTTCTCTTCAAAGGTAATTCCTGTGAAGGAGTCTCTGGCTACCCGGCAGTGGGTTCTTCCTGGTGAACAGGTGCTCGAAATTCTCAAAAACTCCCGGTCGTTTGCGTTAGCTGATTGTATTTGCAGGACACATTATGCTCGATGTAATAAACCACGAGATGTCTGTCTTCTCATTGATGAACTGAGCGACAAGGTAGTAGGACTTAATAAGGCTCGTCGCATTACCTTTGCCGAAGCAGCTGAAGTGTTGAAAAAAGCCGATGAGCACGGGCTCGTTCATATGACGCTGCACATGCCTGGCCGGAAGATCTACGCACTCTGCAGTTGCTGTGCCTGTTGCTGTCACGATCTCCAGCTGATCCTGGGGTATAACCGTCGGGACCTCATTGTGAGGTCTGATTACATCGCGGTCATGGACCAGAAACGTTGCACAGGCTGCGGGAGATGCATTGAGCGGTGTGTGTTCGGGGCGAGAGTACTTTGTGACGGTGTAATAGAGTTCGATGCCAATGTCTGTCTTGGCTGTGGGTTATGTGTGTCTGTCTGCCCGGAGAAAGCAACTGGGATGAAAGAACGGTAGAACGAGAGAAACATTATAGATTCGCATGTTATCACTGATTTTTCCATCCCGGATAAAATATCAAATCTACTATCGCTAACATATCAGATCTGGCCCCACATGTCCGGTATAGTACTTCTGGGGAAAAAGTCCTCCATTTTCCTATGTGGCGATATGTAAAATCTCTTTGGTATGAGCGATCCAGATCTTCTTTGCAGTCTCCGGATCCCCGCCACCCAGCACATACATCATGATATCAAGACCCAGGTTCATTGCATAGATTCCCCTGACTGCTGAAGCAAGGTCCACGTTTCTGGGGATCTGCCCTGACTTCTGGAACGGGAGGAGTGCTTCTGCAAACCGGGTCACACTTTCATCGATAAGGGAAAAAATTTCCTTCCGGAATTCCGGCTCCTGGGGCATGCAGGTAATAATAGTCTGGATGTAGAGCGGGATGTATCGTTTGGGTTTAATGAAGAGATCATTTGCCGCGTGATCGAGTGCAGTGTTGATATCGGCGGTCCGTGCAAACGCAGAAATCTGGTGCCCCTGATGCTCCCTGATAATTGTCACGATCACTTCCTGGGTTAATGCATTGCTGCTCGCAAAATAGGAATAAAATGCTCCCTTGGTCACCCCGATCTTCTGCGCAATGGACTCAAGCGTTACTGCATGCCACCCTTCAGTAGCCGCAATATCCATCGCAGCAGTAATAATCTTCTTTTTGGCCTCGTCCCGGTACTCCGTATTGATTCTGGGCATGATCACATAACTGTATCCTGTTCCAACTATATTCACTTTGTGTTTGTTTAATTAAATCATAGGCAACAAATTATATCTATGTTTTTTAAATTGAACAAAGGTTTAATAATTTGAACAAAGATACATTATACCCATCATCCTCCCGCATGGATGGTGCAAGAACGAGCGGGGTAGATCGCCCGTACAAAAAGCCCAGATCATGCCGGAATGCATCAGATTGAAAAAAAGCCAAAAAAACGGAAGTGATTGCTTAATGGTATATTCAGCGGTTTTGCGCAATGGCGAACCTAAAGGAAATAATTGCAGAGCGAACAAAAAACAGGCGATTTCGAAAGACTTGCAGGATCGTTCAGAGAGTACTTTTGGTCTCCTCTGGCTCATATGTGCGGCTTTGGCGTTTCTTCTCCTGATCGCAGTTCCCCCGGTGTCGGCGGGGACACAGGTTATGGCCGGGAACCCGGAGCTTGCTGCGCATATTGTCGGAACCAATGAGTTTTCCCCGGGTGACGATGTCAGTCTCCAGGCAGAGATAGAGAACACGGGACTCAACCAGTTTATGATTGTCAAGTCGGGGATCATCAGCCCCGGCGATCTCTCGAGTACGGCAAAGCAGCTGACGGTGACGCTGGGTGCCGGTGATGCGCCGCTCGTGGTCAAGGCAGACCCGCAGATTGTCGGGGACCTGCCGGCAAGCCAGAGTGCCACGGCCATGTTCCACATCACGGTCAACCATTATGCCCCGGCCGGGGTGTACCAGCTGCCGCTGGTCCTGAATTACACGTACCTGTACCAAGCCAACCAGGAAGGCAGCGAGACGCTCAACTACCAATATAAGAGTGTCAACGAGACCATACTCATCCCGATCAGGATAAAGCCCCAGATAGAAGTTGCAGTTTCCAATGTGCAGGCAGACGGCCTTAATGCCGGGATTGAGGGGTTTGTCAACCTGACCGTCATAAACGCCGGGTCGGATGATGGCCAGAACGCGGTTGTCCAGATCCAGCAGAACGACAACAGCCCGATCACCCCCACTGAAGGAAGCAATTATATCGGGGATTTCGCGGTCGGTGCCGTGGCTAACTGTTCGTTCCGCGTTATGGTATCCAGCGATGCAGAGCAGAAGACCTACCCGCTCGACGTGCTCGTATATTACAAGAATTACGAGGGTGACTACGTGGACTCGCCCATCGAGACGGTAGGTGTTCCCGTTGGAGGGAAGGTACAATTTTCCATGACATCAGTGGACGTGTCGGGTACTCCCGGTGCCACGAAAGTTCTGACCTACCAAGTACAGAATATTGGTGATACCACCGCCTACAACGCTGAAGCCCGCATCAGTGCGATCGTCCCCTTTACCTGTAACGATGATACCGCATTCCTGGGCACCATGGCCCCGGGCGAGACCAGAATCACCTCATTCGAGGTAACGACCGATTCAGATGCGACCGTAAAGAACTATGGACTGGATACTGAGGTGCTCTACCACGATGCCCTCGACAACCAGTACACCTCCGATCCGCTCAAGGCAAACATCCAGGTGGTCGCGCCGGTAAACCCGGTCAGCATGATCGGCCTGCCGGGGCTCATCCTGATCATCCTTGCCGTGCTCGCAGCTGCCGGATACGGTGCCTACATCAGGTGGTTCAAGCCGAGGTAATGTTTCGGATCTTCTCCGTTACGACAAAAGGGAGCAACCATGATCGATCAAATCTTTTCCACGATTGCCCACGGTGTCAATCGCCATCCAAAGGTGATACTCGTTGCAATCGGGGTGCTCTTTGCCATTGCCCTTTACGGCATGACTATGATCACCATGGACACCAGCAATAACGCGTATCTCGATAAAACTTCACCGGAGGGTATCACCAATAACCACTACACCGAGACGATCAACCAGGACATCCTAATCGTCATTATCAAGACCAGCGACCCGACCAGCCCTGCAGTGCTCAATTATATGGACCGGCTGGAAGGCGATATCCGACAGCAGCGATATATTTCAAGTACCTCAAGTATCGTCGACATCTTAAAACAGGAGAACCACGGGGTCCTGCCCCAGACCAAAGGAGAGATCGATTCACTGGTAAACCAGCTTCCTCCCAATGCCAGGTCCGTTTACCTGCCCTCTAATGTGCTTGTCCTCATGGAAGTAGCGCCCGATACCGGGATCTCGGACAAACTTACACAGACCACGGTCCTGGACACGGTCCAGCAGGTGGTTGACCAGTCGAACCCGCCACCCGGGTTAGGCCTTTCTGTATCCGGGCTGCCTGCGTTTCGTGCCCAGCTCGAAGCAACGATGGGAGCCCAGATGGGAGTACTCATCGGTGCAGCAATGATCCTGATGGTGATCATGATGGGGCTGCTCTTCTCCTATGTCAGTCACCGGTTCCTCCCGGTCCTCTTCGTAGGGCTCGGCCTGACAACCGCGCTTGGCATCATGGGCCTTGCCGGCATCCAGCTGACCTTGGCAGTGCTCGGGGCGTTCCCGGTCATGATCGGCCTTGGGATCGATTATGCGATCCAGTTCCATGCCCGGCTGGATGAGGAAGCACGCAAAGGATCGCTGGAAGATGCAGTGTACATGACCATCACCCGCACAGGGCCTGCCGTGATGTATGCCATGCTTGCCACGTCGCTTGGGTTTGCCGCAATGTTTGTCTCGACCGTTCCCATGGTCCGTTCCTTTGGCCTTGTTGCGATGATCGGTATCATGAGCTGTTACTGCGTTTCCCTGGTGGGACTGCCGGCCCTTGCACTTGTGATCCACTACAAGCCCAAAGCACAGAAACCCACAACCTGTTACGCGGTCGGTGAAGATGCCTGCGCGTACCTGCCAAAGGCCACTGCCGCCGCAAAAAAGAAGAAATCGTCCTGGTCATACAGCCAGTTCCTGACCACCAGCGCGGTCAAGATCGCCAAAAACCCGGTGCCCATCCTGCTGATCGGGCTAGTCATTGCCGTCATCGGCTTCCAGATTGACCCGCTCATCCCCATCAATGCCGATCAAAAGGATTTCGTTCCACCCAGCCTGCCGGCAAAGATCGATCTGGATACGGTTACCAACATCCTTGGTTCAACGGTAACTGCCGATTATTATATCCAGGGTGCCCGCGTCACTGATCTCGATACCGTCCAGTGGATCAATAACTTCCAGGATTACGAGCTATCCCACCAGCCGCACATTACCTCTGCTAACTCCATTGTGAACTACATTGTGGCCTATAATGGTGGTACCATGCCCCAGACCCAGAGCCAGGTCAATGCGGCACTGGACAAGATTCCCCAAAGCATCAAAGACCAGTACCTTAGTGGATCTACACGAGGTCTGATCGTGTTCACAACCACCAATCTCCAGGTTTACCAGCAGGAGGACCTCAAAAACGAAATCCAGAATGATATAACATTCCTTGATCCCCCGCCAGGAATTACCCTGAGCCCGGTCGGTGATTTCGCGGTCTTTACAACCGTTATCTCATCGCTTGTCGCGTCCAAAGACGAGATGACCTACCTGGGATTCGCGTTCATCTTTATCTGGCTAATCATTGTGTACCGCCACATCCATGCGGTCTCCCCCCTCATCCCCATTATCTTTATTGTCGGCTGGAACTCGGTGGTAATGTATCTCCTCGGCATCGCGTATACCCCGATGACCGCCACCCTCGCCTCGATGACGATCGGGGTTGCCGCCGAATATACCATCCTTGTGATGGAGCGCTATTCCGAAGAGGAGGAAAAACTTCACGACCATATCGCCGCCATCCAGGAGAGCGTCAGCAAGATCGGATCCGCGATTACCGTTTCCGGCCTTGCAACCTTCTTTGGGTTTTCGGCACTCTGCCTGTCCAGTTTCCCTATCATCAGCAACTTCGGGATCTGTACCCTGATTGCCGTCGGGTTCTCGCTCTTTGGCGCGATCTTTGTCATGCCCGCCGTGCTCTCCCTGATGGGTGAACTCACCGAATGGCTTGAAAAGAGGAAACACCAGCAACAAATCACTCCGGAGATTGTCCCGGTAACGGGGAGTCTCGACTAATGAAAGAGAAAAACCTTCCAGAGGTATTTGACATGAAAAAATACACAACCTGTGCAGTCCTGCTCTTTACCGCCATTCTCTGCGTAATGCCGGTGATGGGACAGGAAAAGTACCTGGGGGGCACCCCCCAGGTAACTGCCTATATTGCCGGGACAAACGATTTCTTCCCGGGCGAGGATGCCACCATCACGGTGGTTATCCGGAACAGCGGAACAGAGGCGGTGATGTTCACCGACCAGGGCACGCTGCCGCAGACAGACCTGCCCACTACGGCAAAACTGGTCACGGCGGCCCTTTCATCGGGCGGAGCACCGATCAACATCACGACCGGCACGCAAGTGCTGGGGGATATCCCAAGCCCCGGGGTCACCACCGTAAGCTTCTCGGCCAAGATCACCTCGGATGCAGATATGGGATCCTACACGCTGCCTCTTGCGGTGCACTACGAGTATCTCTCCAACAGCCTGGCAAAACAGCCGGCAAGCGATGAGGTCCAATCTGTGTACACGCCAGTGAACGTGACCATCCCGCTCACGGTCATGATCCAGCCGGTGGTCCATATCCACGTGCTCGATGCACAGGAAACTGACCTTGCCGTGGGGACTGAGGGGTACATCAACCTGACCATAGAAAATACCGGTTACCAGGATGGGACCGGGGCCTCGGTAAAGATCCTGCAGCACGGTAACAGCGCCATTGTCCCGACCGACAACAGCGTATACGTCGGGGACTTTCCGCAAAACGGGATCGTCACCTGTGTCTACAAAGTCACCGTTTCCAATAATGCACAGCAGCAGACCTACCCCATCGATGTGGAAGTGACCTACACCAACTCGGACGGTAACATCGTGACCTCCGCGATAGATACCGTGGGTATCCCGGTGGCCGGCAAGCTTACCTTTGCCGTGGTCTCTCCCCCTGCGGTGATCACCCAGGGCTCGGATACCCTAGTCAACATCACATACAAAAACACCGGTGCGATCACGGCGCATGATGCCGAGGCACGGCTGATACTCTATGGCCCGCTTTCGGGCCCGGACTCCCTTGCCTACCTTGGCGATATTCCTTCTGGTGGGATCGTGAATGCCCGGTATGCCATCTCCGCAGCCGCTGATGCTGCAACCATGACCTACCCGTTAAACACCGAGATCAGGTACCGTGACGACCTCGATAACAGCAAGGTGTCCGACATCTTTACGGCAAACGTCTCGGTCGCTCCCCGGCCTCCCGCATCCCCGCTTGTCCTTGTCCTTGAGATTGTGGGAATCGGCATTATTGCAGTAGTTGCCGGGTATGCCCTCCTCCGCGCCAGGAGGAAACAGTGAGGTGATTTATGATGGATGTAACATTTTCACAAAAAAGCCGGATCGGGGTTATCCTCCTGCTCGTTACGGCATGTCTTCTTGTGGTACCGGCACAGGCCGGCACACGGTTTTTTGAAGGCAGCCCGAACCTGACGGCATACATTGCCGGCACAGACCAGTTTACGGCAGGAAGCGAGATCCAGATCCCGGTGGTAATCAAAAACACAGAGATCAACAATAATTATGAAGTATCCCCGGATATCGTTGACCGGGCGGATGTCCCGACAACCGCGAAGTTTGTGACCATAGCAATGGGTGCAGGGAATGCACCGGTCACTATCAAGACCGATCCCCAGATGATCGGCGACATCCCAAGCCAGGCAGAGCAGACCGTCATGTTCTCCGCAAAGGTCAACGAGAGTGCCCTGGGCGGTACGTATCCCATTCCGATCACCATCAATTACACGCAGTTCTCGTCCGTTGACCAGTTGGACGATTCGGGATCGTTCCGGTATTACTACGTACCGGTGAACATGACGCTTTCCGTGCCGCTAATCATTAAATCCGAGGTTATCCCGGAGATCGTTTCAGCTACCCCGGACGACCTGGTCGCAGGGGGCGAAGGGTACGTGAACCTCACACTCGCCAACACCGGATCGCTTGACGGCACAAAGGCAACGGTCCAGATCACGCAGCACGACGACAGCCCGGTCAGCCCCGTGGACAGCAGCGTGTACATCGGTGACTTCCCTGCAGGAAGTACGGTGTCATGCCAGTACAAGGTGGCAGTGGCAATGGATGCCGAGAACAAGACCTACCCGGTTGATGTGACTGTACTCTATGAGAACGCTGACGGCGACTTTGTCCCCTCCCAGACCAAGACCATGGGCGTTCCTGTCGGGAACAGAGTGCAGTTTGCAATCCTCTCGCCCCCGGTCACGATGAGCCCGGGCAGCATGCACACGATCAAGGTAATATACGAAAATACCGGGGACAGTACCATCTACAGCGCTGAAGCACGGGTCAGCGTGGTTGCCCCCTTCTCCAGTTCGTCCGCGGTTGCGTATATCGGTGAACTTGCCCCGGGACAAACCACGGTTGCTTCCTACGAGATCAGTGTTGCGCAGGATGCCACCCTCAAACAGTACGGCCTTGATTCCGAGATCCGGTACAACAATGCCCTTGGCGACACCTATGTCTCTGACCCTGTGAAAGTCACCATTCAGGTCCAGAACCTCACCGGCATAGAAGGAATCATCTCAAATCCAGTATATGTTTCCCTCATCGTCGCGGTTATTATCGGTATTCTCTATGGTGCCATCCACACGTGGAGAAAGAAACAATGAGCATACGGGGGAACTCACTGCTTTTTGGATGGGCATTCGCATGGACTATAATTCCGTAATGAAGGATTCACGGCGGTACGTGAAAGATACCTGCAATATTGATTCCGGGCAGTACTTTGGATCGCCCGGTGTCACCCTTATGGCATTTGTCACAACGGCAATGTCGGCAATCGAGTCAGGAATCACGACGGATAATTTTGAAACCGTTGCTAAAGGCCAGGCAAATCTCGAAGAAGTACTTGAAATTCTCAAAAATGACCCGATCGATACGGACTGACAGGAAACAGGCAATCATGATGGGACGCATATACGATGGACCGGCTGCGGGGATATGCCCCTGTGTATGCATCCCCCCCGCCTGTACAGAGGGAGAGGAAGAAAAAACCCCAAAAAAACCCGGGGCAAAAATCTTTGTCTTGTACATAGAAGACCGTCCGTTTCTGCTTGACGTGGTCAAATGGTACCTTGAGAGCGGGGGGGAGATGGTTGTGGATTCTGCACCATCCCTTGCAGACGCGACCTGTAAAATGGGGACCTGCCGGTTCGATGTCGTGGTGGCCGACTACCGCCAGATGGGAGAACTAACCGGCGCCGCTCTGCTGGATCTCAAAAGGGAGTCCGGGGTACCCACGCCGGTTATTTTTTTTGCCCTCTCTCTCTCCGCTGCTGAAGAAGAGGAACGGCACTCCGGGCAGATGCAGTGGGTTAGATCTCACACGCTCTCCGGGATGGGGGAACTCAAAAGGCTGATCTACGCCGTTTTGAAGTGTCCCGGGTCATGCTACAAGGCCCGGGAATTCCGCAAATCAAGGGGGTATCCCCCATGATACCGGTACTGTACGTAGACGATGATCTGGAACTTCTTGAGATTTGCACCTTGTTTTTCGAACGGACCGGGGATATAGAGATCGATACGGCATCATCGGTACCTGATCCAATTGAAAAGATGGCCTCCTGCACCTATGAATGTATCATCTCCGATTACCAGATGCCCGGGATGAATGGGATCCGGTTTTTAAAGGAACTGCGTTCCAGCGGCAACACAATCCCTTTTATTCTTTTCACCTCATATGATGACGACGACAGCGTCAAAGAAGAGGCATACCGGCATGGTGTTTTCAGCATTGTCGGCAAAAATTCGGCAGGAAAAAATGCGATCCACAGCCTTATCAGGACCGTATACTGGGCGGTACTGTATGGTAAGGATTCGAAACGACCAGGATGCCTAGGTCCTGACACGCATCTAGGCAGGCAGGAAGACAATTACGAGAAGAAACCAAAAGAGATCGACGGTGAATCTATCAGAAGCGAGACTTAATACCAGAGACGGAGATCAGGTAACTATGCCCCCGGAAAAAACCCATTCAACGTACCAGTTTTTCAAAAACCTCGAACGCCTGATCAATCTTACGGATTGCATATTCGCATTTGCAATCACCCTCATGGTCCTCTCGCTTGCAGTCCCTGTTGTTACAAAAGGCAATATTGCCGCGGAACTCCCGGCGCGCCTCCTCAGTGAATGGCCGACGTTCTTAATCTATATCATTAGTTTTGTCATCATCAGCGAATGGTGGATGGCCCATCACCATATTTTCCAGCATATAAAAAAACTGGACCGGATTGTTACTGTACTGAACTTTTCATTCCTTTTCTTTATCACCCTTATTCCGTTCCACACCTCGCTCGTTATCGAGTATCCCGAGACACCGGTTGCAGTGATATTTTATGCCATGACCCAGGCATGTGCCGGTGTAGTTCTCGCTGCGCTCTGGTGGTACGCAACCAAACACCGCAGACTCTCGGACTCTGACATCACAGAAGGGTACGTTCATTACCGTCTCATACGCCTGTTGGGTGGGTCAGGAGTGTTTCTCATTTCGATAGGAATTGCAGTATTTAACACCTATATTGCCGAATTATCATGGATTTTTATCGGGATCCTCATATGGCTGGTAAACAAATGGTTTTACCGGAATGATTTGCTGGTTTCCGAGGAGGTCGATTAATTTTCATGCGGGTTGTTATTTGAGACCCACAAT
>Ga0326728_10022520_pt1 | contig 11684 bp, 3 predicted proteins | sample MB3enrmetagenome_FD_207602 | JGI IMG/M metagenome (GOLD analysis project Ga0326728, IMG submission 207602) | Lab enriched peat soil microbial communities from McLean, Ithaca, NY, United States - MB31MN | ecosystem: Environmental > Terrestrial > Soil > Wetlands > Peat | place: USA: New York... | reverse complement strand
AGCGGGCAGAGCGGAAATCTAACCAGTGGATTCACTTATGTAGTTGTCCCCACGCTGAGCAGTGTATCGCCGAATAGCGGGTCGACGGGAGGCGGGACAGCGGTCACGATCACAGGGACGAATTTCGCCGCGGGAGCGACGGTGACGTTTGGGGGGACGGCGGCAACGAACGTGGTAGTGGTAAACGGGACGCAGATAACGGCGACGACGCCGGCGGGAAGTGCAGGAGCGGTGACGGTGACGGTGACGAACCCTGGGGCGCAGAGCGGGAGTTTGGCGAACGGGTTCACATATGTGGTGCCGACGACAGCGATCAGCTATGTGCAGGGCAATTACGCTACGCCGCAGACGCCTCAGGCCACGGTGAACGTCACCTTCACAGGCGCGCAGGCCGTCGGCGACCTCAACGTCGTCGTAGCCGGGTGGAACGACACCACGGCCGTCGTCAGCGCGGTTACCGACAAGAGCGGCAACACATACACGCTCGGAGTCGGCCCCACCATCATCAGTGGCTCGCTGTCGCAGTCCATTTACTACGCCAAGAACATCGCGGCAGCGGCCGCCGGAGCAAACATCGTTACCGTGACCTTTTCGACGGCCGCCGCATCCCCCGACATTCGTATACTTGAGTACAGCGGAGCGGATCCTAGCAACCCCTTGGATGTAACGGCTGTGAACTCCGGTAACAGCGCCACGAGCAGCAGTGGCTCGGCGACAACGACAAACGCGACTGATCTGGTCTTTGGCGCGAACATAGTTGAGACCTCAACCACCGGCCCAGGCAGCGGCTTCACCAGCCGCTTGCTGACGTCACCGGACGGCGACATCGCGGAAGACCAAATGGTCATGGCTGTGGGGAGCTATAGCGCCACCGCGCCTCTCAGCTCGTCCGGGTCGTGGATCATGCAGATGGTGGCTTTCCGCACTTCATCAGGAGGTACAACTTTGCCGTCGGTGAGCAATGTATCGCCGAATGGCGGGTCGACGGCGGGTGGGACGGCGGTCACGATCACAGGCACGAACTTCGGCGCGGGCGCGACGGTGACGTTTGGCGGGACGGCGGCGACCAATGTAGTGGTGGTGAACAGTACATCGATTACAGCGACGACGCCTGCGCACGCTGCGGGGGCAGTGACCGTGACGGTCACTGTGAACGGGCAAAGCGGAAGCTTAACTAATGGGTTCAGCTACACTGGACCGACGACAGTGATCAGCTATGTGCAGGGCAATTACGCTACGCCGCAATCACTTCAGACCACGGTGAATATCGCCTTCCCCGCCGCGCAGGCCGCCGGGGACCTTAATGTCGTCGTCGTGAGTTGGAACGACAGTACCAGCACCGTTAGTGCGGTCACTGACAGTAGTGCGAACACCTATACCCTTGCTGTGGGACCGACGATCGTCAGCGGCTTCCTGTCGCAGTCCATTTACTACGCCAAGAACATCGCGGGAGCGGTTGCGGGAGGAAATACGGTCACCGTGACCTTCTCGACGGCCGCGGCATACCCCGACATTCGGATCCTTGAGTACAGCGGAGCGAATCCGAACAGCCCCGTGGATGTAACTGCTGCCAACACCGGTAGTAGCACCACGAGTAGCAGCGGGTCTGCGACAACCACAAACGCGACGGATCTGATCTTCGGAGCGAACATAGTTGAGACCACAACCACCGGCCCAGGCAGCGGCTTCACCAGCCGCTTGCTGACGTCACCGGACGGCGACATCGCGGAAGACCAAACGGTTATCGCTGTGGGGAGCTATAGCGCCACCGCGCCTCTCAGTTCATCCGGGCCGTGGATCATGCAGATGGTGGCCTTCCTTACTCCATCTTCGACGGGAGGAGGCCATACCCCACCAACGGCGCCCAGCGCTCTTACAGCGACCGCGGTGAGCGTAAGCCAGATCAATCTGAGCTGGGCAGCGTCGACCGACAACGTCGGGGTAACGGGGTATCTATTGGACCGGTGCCAGGGCGCGGGATGCACGAACTTTGCCCAGGTTGCGACCGTGGCCGGTACCACCACAACGTACGCCGACAGCAACTTGAGCGCCAACACCAGTTACAGTTACGAGGTTCAAGCGACTGATGCCGCCGGAAACCTGAGCTCTTTCTCCAACATCGCCAGTGCAACTACCAGCTTTTCAGTCAGCCCACGTGTAGCCTCACTGACATATACCCGCACACAGCAGTTCACTGCTAGCTTTGGCAGTGTCATCTGGTCAGTTGACAGCGTAACAGGTGGCTCCGCATCTTCGGGAACGATCACCGGGACAGGGCTATATACGCCCCCGAGTAGCACGGGCACCCACACTGTAACGGCTACGACCACGGATCAGTCACTGTCGGCCAGCGCAACGGTTTATATCACCAACTATCCGGGTACATACACCTATCATAATGACAACCTCCGAACCGGTCAGAATTCCAACGAGACGGTTTTGACCCCGTCAAATGTCAACCAGACTAACTTTGGAAAACTCTTCTCCTATGCCTTGGACGGGATTGCGTTCGCGTCGCCACTTTACGTGGCCAACGTAAGCATCCCCGGTCAGGGTTTCCACAATGTTGTGTATGTCGCAACGGAAAACGACAGTGTGTACGCTTTCGACGCCGACGGATTGAGCAGCAGTCCCCTGTGGCAGGTGACCTTTCTCAACTCCGGCGCCACTACAGTTCCCTGTGGTGATACGGGCGAATGCGGCGACATCCCCACTCAAATTGGGATCACGGGCACCCCTGTCATTGATCCGACCAGCGGAACAATCTACGTAGTTGCCAACACTAAGGAAGGTACGAACTACGTGCAGCGGCTGCACGCTCTCGACATCACCACGGGGGCGGAGAAATTTGGCGGTCCCGTCGTGCTTCAGGGAAGTGTGCCAGGGACCGGTGATGAAGCGTCAGGGGGCAGTGTGCCCTTCGACGCTCTTTATGAAAATCAGCGGCCCGCCCTCCTCCTGAGCAATGGTGTGGTTTATATCGGATGGGCATCACACGGGGATAATCATCCGTGGCACGGCTGGGTCTTAGGGTATAACGCAACCACCCTTCAGCAAGTGCTGATCTACAACGCATCCCCCAACGGTTACGGCGCCGGCATCTGGCAAAGTGGTGGAGGTTTGGCCACCGACGCCACCGGGTGCATCTATTTCGTAACCGGCAATGGAACCTTCGATGTCAATACGGGCGGTGCCGACTACGGAGACACTGTCGAAAAGCTTAACCCGAATGGCAGTGTGGCCGACTATTTCACTCCTTATGACGAGTCAAACATGGAAGCCAATGATCTCGATTTGGGGGCTGCCGGTCCAGTGTTGCTGGTCGATCAAACCACCGGTTCCTACCCGCACCTGCTCATTACCGCCGGGAAAACCGGAACGATCTATGTGATAAATCGCGACAATCTGGGACATTACAACTCGGCTAACAATAGCCAGATCGTTCAATCGTTGGTAAGTATTTTGCCCAACGGAACTAGCGATACCGGTAATTATAGTACGCCGGTCTATTTCAATGGCTGGGTTTATTTCGGTGCCGTGAGTGACACGTTGAAGGCATTTCAGCTAACCGATGGGTTGCTATCGACAGGGCCGACTTCCCAATCCGCTGCGATTTACGGGGTTCGTGGGGCATCGTTTGCAATCTCTGCTAATGGCAACACTAACGGGATATTGTGGGCCATACAGAATTTGGGAGCGTCTCCGAACAATGACGCTACTGCTCCGGGCGTACTCTTCGCTTATGATGCGACCAACCTGGCCAATGAACTATACGATACGACTCAGGCTGGGAGTCGTGACACCATGGATTATGCCGTGAAGTTCTCGATTCCACTCGTCGCGAACGGGAAGGTATTCGTTGCCGGCCAGACAAAACTCGTCGCATACGGTCTTTTGCCGTGAGGACGCGGCAAACTCCGGTCGCAGTCGGGATAAGTTTTCTTCGTTCGTCGCGGCCGCGCGCCTTCGAAGCAGCGGGGCGTTGGGCCGCTGGAATTGAAGAAAACGCTGGAGCGCTCGACGTCTCTTCCATGAATCGTTCATCATGCGCTGCTCATCTGAATTCTTGTCTGGGCGGTGACTGCGTCTTACGCTGGATTCCGCTATGTTCCTCGCTTGTTGCTTTTCGAAGTCTGCGGAAGCCGTAGGGATCGACGACCTGCGTGAATGAACTCGTTCATGAAGGTGACGCGCAACAAATCACGACGGGCGGCTCAACCGTTGACGGCAATCAGTGTCTGCTTTTACCAACATGGGGGTGCCTCGCAGACCGGCATATCTCTTCGTCCTGGCCATGGTCGTGGCCGCCCCGGCCTTCGCCCAGCACGAGCGCGGCGAACTGCGCCTCGAGGTTCGAAACCCGAGGGGTGGGCCTTTAGTGGCCTGGGGGGAACTTGTCAGCGAGGCTAACCAAGTTCAGCGAACTTTCCTGACTGATCAGCGCGGTGGCTACGTGGTCCGGGAGCTGCCTTTCGGAGTCTACCACTTGCGAGTGTCGCAGGAGGAATTTCTTGCGGCTGAGCGAATAGTCGAGGTCCGTTCCGAAGTCCCCCTCACCATTTCTCTCACACTCGGCCTCGCGCCCCTGCAAAGCCGCGTGAACGTCACGGATTCGGCCACCCTGGTCGATCCGGAGCGCCCAGGAACCGCTTATTCGATCGGCTCACGAGCCATACGGGAGGAACTTCCAGCCCAGATAGGCCGGACTCTGACCGACCTCGTTGACTCAGAGCCAGGGTGGCTTTACGAGGCTAACGGCGTGCTGCATCCACGGGGCTCTGAGTACGACGTTCAGTTCGTCTTGAACGACCTCCCGCTGACAGAGAACCGCTCCCCGGCGTTCGCCCCACCGTTGGAATCGGAGAATGTGGAGTGGATGCGGGTTATGACAGGGGGATTTCCAGCCGAGTACGGCCGGAAGCTGGGCGGCGTGGTCGAGGTAACAGCTCCAAACGACATCGTCCCCGGCCTGCACCTCACCACGGCCGTCGGCGCCAGCAGCTTCTCGACAGAGAACGCTTACATGGGAATGGGGTATGGACACGGCGCAAGCCAGTTCACGCTGACGGGCAATGCGGGCGTCACGGATCGGTACCTCGATCCGCCGGTCATTGCCAATTACACGAACCACGGCTCCACGAGCGGATTCACAGCGGCTTACTCGCGCGACTTGACGGACCGTGACAGGCTGCGATTCTCCATCCGACATGACCAGATTCACTATCTCGTCCCCAACGAACTCGTGCAGCAGGAGGCTCGCCAGCGCCAGGACAGCGCCGATCAGGAGACCAACGGGCAAGTTGATTATCAGCGAATCCTGTCTCCGACTCTGTTGCTCAGCGCAGAAGGCAGTGTGCGCCAGGTGTCCTTCCGCCTCTGGTCGAATGCTCTGGCTACGCCCGTGGTCATCAGCCAACAGCGAGGTTTCCGAGAGGGCTATGGCCGGGTAACTCTAGCCGGCCACTACCATGTTCATGATTGGAAGGTCGGAGTGGACACCCTTTTCAGCCCGGTCCACGAGGCCCTGCAATACGTGATCTCCGACGCTTCTCATTTCGACCCGGGTACGGCCTTGCGTTTCAGCTTCCTCGATCGCCAGCGTGACCTTGAGCCCTCCGTCTTCGTGCAGGACGAAGTGCACCGCAAGAACTGGAACGTGAGCTTGGGCGTGCGCTACGATCGCTACCACTTTGTGGTGAATGAATCGGCTTTGAGCCCGCGCTTGGCGGTGTCGCACTATTTCAGCCCCGCCGGTGTTCTGGTTCACGCCTCTTACGACAGGGTCTTTCAGACTCCTGCTATGGAGAACCTCCTGCTCTCGAGCTCCCCTGAAATCAAGCAGATCAGCAGCTTGGTTCTGCCGTTGCCGGTCCGGCCAGCGCGTGCGGACTATTACGAAGTGGGGCTGACGAAGGGCTTCGGGGGCAAGCTGCGCTTCGGTACAAATGTGTTCCGGAGGGACTTCCGGAACTATTCTGACGATGACACGCTGCTCAATACCGGCGTCAGCTTTCCCATCGCCGACGCTAGCGCCCGGATTCAAGGCGCCGAGGCCAAGCTGGAGTTGCCCCGCTGGGGCCGATTCTCCGGTTTTCTCAGTTACGCCAATCAGGTGGGTGTTGGACAGGGACCGATCACCGGTGGTCTGTTCATCGGCGCCGAGGCCATTGCGAGTGTGCCCGACAACAGTCGCTTCTGGGTTTCCCAAGATCAGCGCAACACAGCGCGGGCGCGCGTGCGGTTCCAGGCAAGCAAGCGGCTCTGGCTTGCCATGGACAGTTCCTTCGGGAGCGGCCTGCCTGTAGAACTCGATACGGGCGATTCGAACTATGACTTTCTCCTTGCCCAGTACGGCCCTCGGGTTTTGAGTGAGGTGGACTTCGCACGCGGCCGGGTACGGCCTTCGTACGTTCTCGACGCTTCCACGGGTTTCGATCTGTACCACAAGGAGAATAAGATCGTTAGCTTCCAGGTTCAGGCTTCGAACCTCACCAATCACCTGAACGTCATCAACTTCGCCAGCCTGTTTTCCGGGACGGCCATCGCCCCCCCGCGCAGCCTTGGCGTGCGGGTGGCAGCGCAGTTCTGAAATTTGGTTTTTGGTGGGCCACTGCGCTGCCGCTTCTCGCCGAGGGCGGTTCGGGACATCGGCCCCCACCAGAGCTCCACAGACGATGTGAGCCAGCCGACCTGATCCAGTTGGTCGACATCGGGCAAAGGGGGGGGTGAGTCGCGGGGTGTGGTTGCTCAATCTGTTTGCTTTGGTTTTGGCATTCCTCGTGAGTGCGGCGTCGGGGTGGGCTCAAGTGGCGGGCGCGATATCTGGCACTGTGGAGGATGCTTCGGGCGCCGCCATGAGTGGCGTGACCGTCACTGTGAAAAGTCTCGAAATCGGAACTGAACGAATCGTTACTACCGACGAGGCGGGCAACTACACAGTTCTCTCCTTGCCTGTGGGGTTGCAGGAAGTGAAAGCGAAGAAAAAAGGGTTCAAGACAGCAGTCCGCACTGGGATCAATTTGAGCGTCGGGCAGCAGGCGGTTGTGAACCTGCGACTCGAAGTGGGCGAATTCATCCAGGAAGTGACTGTCTCGGAAGAGACTCCCTTGGTGAACACAACAACGGCCCTGCTATCGGGAACGGTCGGCGAGGGTGAGGTAAAAAACCTGCCGCTCAACGGCCGCAGCTTCGACAACCTGATCACCCTCAACCCGGGGGCTGTCAATTACAGCTCGATGAAAAGCCCTCAAACCATTACGAGCAATGGGAACACCTTCTCCGTGGCGGGGCGCAGGACTTCGGAGAACCTCTTCCTGTTGAACGGCATTGAGTATACCGGTACGAGCCAACTCGCTATAACGCCCGGCGGCGCTAGCGGGGAACTACTCGGGATCGACGCCGTCCGGGAATTTAACGTCCTCACGGACACTTACTCCGCAGAGTACGGAAAGCGCGCCGGAGCGCAGGTCGCCATCGTAACCCAATCCGGGACCAATGCTCTTCACGGATCCGTTTTTGAGTTCCTCCGAAACAGCGCCCTAGACGCACGTAACTTCTTCGACCGGTCGTTTGTTCCGCCATTTCGGAGAAATCAGTTCGGGGGTGCACTGGGGGGACCCCTAAGGAAAGACAAACTATTTCTGTTTGGCAACTACGAAGGATTCCGGCAGAACCTGGCGGTCAGTAATGTGAGCATTGTTCCCGATCAAGAGGCTCGTCAAGGCTTGTTGCCCAATGCTTCGGGCGTATACGCTCAGGTCCCCAAACTGAATATGGCGATGCTACCTTACATGTCTTTCTGGCCCCAGCCCAACGGTCCGGAGTTATTCGTGAATGGGCTGCCGAGTGGGACGGCGCTTGCGTACAACAACCCCAAGCAGACTGTTCGAGAGGACTTCAGCACCCTCCGGACGGATTACACCATCCGCGACCAAGACTCTCTTTCGGCAGCATACACCGTGGACGATGGCGAGAGCCTCGTGCCGTTAGCCGACCCATTGTTTGGATCGACCCTGACACTTCGCAATCAAGTGGCCAGTTTGCAGGAGACGCATCTCTTCTCGCCGCATGTGCTCAATACATTCCGTGCCGGGTTTTCCCGTGCGGGGTTTAATTATGATTCGCTTTCCCTGGTCTCCTTTCCGCCCAGCCTCTCCTTTGTTTCCGGACGCAGCCCCGGAGGGATCGTCATTGGGGGTGGCCTTACTACAACCGGCGCTGGGGTGATTACCTCCGCGGGCTCGAACAACGCCGCCAACGTCTGGAATCGCAGAAACCTCCTGACTTACGCAGACGATGTACAGATCAGCAAGGGAATTCATCAGATCAGCGTCGGGATCTGGGTTCAGCCACTTCAGGACAATGAGGACACAGCTTCGCGCCAGTTGGGGCAAGCCAGCTTTGCTAGCTTGGAGACGCTCCTACAGGGAACCGTGAGCAGCTTTCAGGTGGTTCCCAACCCGACTGAGCTGGGCTGGAGAAGTCTGCTCTCCGCATGGTACTTCCAGGACGCGATAAAAATACTGCCTAATCTCACAGTCCAGGCGGGTATCCGACACGAGTTTACAACGGGTTGGAATGAGGTCGCCGGAAGGGCCGCTAACTTCATCACCGACGCGAGCGGGATTCTCTTGACGGATACCTATGTGGGAGATTCCGCCTTCACGGAGAACAACGCGCACTGGCTACTCAGCCCCCGGGTCGCCCTTGCATGGGACCCGTTGGGAAAAGGGAAGACTGCAATCCGCGCTGGATTCGGCACGTACTATTCGTTGATTGACAATCTCAGCTTTCTGTTGAATTCGCTCCCACCCTATAACGGTGCAATTTCGTTTTCAAACGTTCCTTTACTTTCGTTCCTGCCGATCCTCCCTAGCGCACCGAAACCGCCCTCCTGCGGCCCCAACGTTCCACAGCCCTGTAGCATCTATGCGCCGCAGGGAGTGCAAGCCAATGCGAAAACCCCGACGGTTCAGGAGTGGAATTTCACTGTGGAGCAGCAGATCAGGCCGAACACCGCTCTTCGCGTCGCCTATGCTGGGTCGTTTGGGTATCACGGCCTCTTGAGCATCGATCCTAATACTATCCCGGCGCAGATTTGTTCCAACCCGAACGGCTGCCAGGCCGGCGGCATCGGCGTTGCGAAAGGTCCTGTGGCGCAGGGCGCCCAGTACATCCCAGTGGGGACCCGTCCGAATCCCTACCTGTCCGGTGGTTTCTTTTGGTATTCGGAGGGCAATAGCAGTTACAATGCGCTGCAGGTAGACATGATCCGGCGCCTGAGCGAGGGTCTGCAATTTAGGGCCAGTTACACCTGGGCGAAAAACCTGGACGTGAATTCGGGCCTAACCGGCGCCCAAGCTAACAATCAGGCACAAATGGTATTGGACCGGAACGATCTCCGAAGGGACTGGGGGCCGTCGGCCTTGAACATAACCAGCCAAGTGAGCATTTCTGCTCACTACGAATTACCGTTCGGCGGCGGCAAGCACTGGCGGGGCAGCGGGGGTGGGTTCGAAAACAGGCTGATCGGCGGATGGGAGATCAATGGAATCGCTGCGTTGCTGAGCGGTTTCCCATTCACACCCCAGGTAGGCTCAAACATCTCCGGAGATGGAGATACAAGAAACCCTGACCGGCCCTCCGTGAATCCGTCCTTCAGCGGGCCCGTCCTGCTTCAAAGCCCAGATCAGTGGTTCAATCCTAATGCATTCATCCTGCCTGCGCCGGGTACGTATGGGAATCTGGGTAGAGGAACATTAACCGGGCCGGGCTTGGCCGCCCTGGATGTATCCCTCTCCAAGGACACTGTCGTATGCGAGAGGAGCAAGCTGCAATTCAGGGCGGAATTCTTCAACGTTTTGAATCGAGCAAACTTCGCCACACCAAATCCGATTGTTTTTTCAAATGGCGCGTTCAGCTCTTCGGCAGGGCTCATCACATCCACGACCACAACCTCGAGGCAGATTCAATTCGGATTCAAGGTTGTCTTTTGATCGCACCCGAGTGTTTGTGCGTCATACTGACAAGAAAGAAACAGTCTTCTCGGATTCTACCACCGTCCTTCATATCGACGCCGAGGGATACGTGCTGCGATCCATCGAGTCAGCCGGTCGATGGAAATATCCACAGGAGTCGCGGGGTAGCTGCTCAACAGCGCCGAGGTAGTGTCAAACGCGGCCAAAGTGGGGGAGATCCTGATTGAGGCGCGGTCTAGAATTCATGAACTGGTTGCGAGCAGAGCATGATCGTCAAGGTTGGAGGTACGCCGATCTCCCGCCGTTATTGCCGTTTCGGGATGCGACCTATGGCCTGCGACTCAGCCGCTTGTCTTATCCCGGGTTTCTTGCACTCTTGTGCTCTTGTGTTGTGCTAGGCGGGTGTGCTGCCCCCGAGCCTTTGCGCATCTTGTTTTCCCAGTCCGCCCATACTGTCGAGGCTTACGACTTTGTGGAAGTGGAGGCGAACGTCTCCTGGCCCCACGCCCGGAACCCTTTTACAGACGCAGCACTCGACGGATGGTTCGAGTCAGCGGACGGAAGCAAAAGATGGCAGGTAGGCGGGTTCTGTGATTCCGAGGACGGGAGCGTCTTCCGGATACGGTTCATGCCCCCAGCACAGGGGGACTACAAGTACTCTGTCGAATATCGCCAAGGGAACCGACGCCGCAGATCGATGGGCACATTCCGCGCAATTAATGCACATCGCCGCGGCCCGACCCGCGTTGATCCGCAGCACCGGTGGCATTTCATATGGGAGGGTACAGGGGAGCACTACTTTTTCAATGGCACGACAGCGTATTGGCTCATGGGGTGGTCTGATGATAAGGTTATCCAGGCCAGCATTGAGCGCCTTCACGACTTGAAAATCAACCGCCTCCGGGTCACAGTTGCGGGCCGGACAAATCAGTTCTACGGCGAGCCCGTCATGGTAGGTCCTAACTGGACGGTCTTCATTACGCCCTGGCCCGCAGGTGAGGGGCTGCGGTTCCTTCGCCATTTTGGGCATCTCGGCCAGCGCCTCGGCATGGGTTTTGGTCGCGGCTTGTTTGACTCCCTCGCTGACCTTGGTCTGGCCGAGGACATCTATCATCCTGGCTTCGACTATAGTCGTTTTCAAGTGTCCTATTGGCAGAAGTTCGACCGGGCACTTCGCTTTGCGCGAGACCGGGATGTGATCTTTTCGCTTGTCCTGGACATGAACGACAGCCGCGTTCACCCCGCGCCGGGGAGTGCGGATGAGCATCGATTCATCCAATATGCCATTGCGCGCTTTGGCGCTCTTTCGAATATTACCTGGGACCTCGGCGACGATCTCGATAGCTACCGGGACGAGCGATGGACACACACCACTGGAACGCTGATCAAGGAGTGGGACCCCTACCGGCATCTGGCTACCAGCCATCCCGTGGACAATGCGCATCAGGATCGCACTTCCGACTGGTTCGACTTCACGTCGTTTCAGGAGTGGTCGAGAGTGCAGCATGCCTTCATGCTGGCCCAGCGAAAACAGCAGGAGCAGCTTGGACGTATTATCCCGCAGACGAATGAGGAATATGGTTACGAGGATCACTATCCGATGTGGGCCCCGAAGCCCGATTCCGAGTCTGCTGAGGCTTTGCGCCGGACTGCTTGGGACATCGTCATGGCCGGCGGCTACCAAACTACAGGGGAAACGGCGCGGCG
>Ga0326728_10022519_pt1 | contig 11684 bp, 11 predicted proteins | sample MB3enrmetagenome_FD_207602 | JGI IMG/M metagenome (GOLD analysis project Ga0326728, IMG submission 207602) | Lab enriched peat soil microbial communities from McLean, Ithaca, NY, United States - MB31MN | ecosystem: Environmental > Terrestrial > Soil > Wetlands > Peat | place: USA: New York... | reverse complement strand
GGTGTCAATCAACCTCGCGCAGATCGTCAAGCTCAAGCAGCTGGTATCGCGTTCCGCCAAGGCGCTGCTGAGCCTGATGGCAGTGCTGTTCGCGTCGTCTCTGTCCCTGATTCCGGAAATGAGCCGTTCGATTCTCGGGTACGAATTGACAGCGCTGGGAGTTGCGATCTGGGCGGGAACAACGCTCTCTCAGTACGGAGCCGCACGCAAGAATCCATACGTCGGCGCAAAGGAAAAGGTCTTCCATTTCGTGTTTACGGAGCTCTCCGCGATTCCGTTTGTGGCCGGGGGCCTTTCGCTGGCGTGGGGATTTGGCGGAGGCCTGTACTGGCTGGCGGCAGGCACGGTTTTTTCGCTCGCCAACGCGCTTTATGATGCGTGGGTTCTACTGATCGAGATCCAGCGTTGAATTGGGCCCCGAGAAGCAAGGACGAACCGTCCGCGCCCCGGTGGACTGTGCCGGAACCGCGCTGATACACTAGACCGGTTGCAGTGGCACCATTTTCTTCTGTTCAGACCCGCCTGCACGGATACCGAAAAGGACAAGAAAGACTTCGTGGATACTCGAACGCGTCACGCCCTGAAAAAGGACAAATTTGCACAAGCTGCCGCAAGCAGCGCCAGTTGGGTCGGCGAACATCGGACCGCCGCAATGCGCTGGGCCATCGGCATTGGTGTTGTTCTGCTGGTGGTCATCGGCGGACTCATTTTCTGGCACGTTCGCTCTGTGGCCGCCAACGACGCGCTGAGCGCAGCACTGGATGTATACACCACACCGCTGGCGGTCCCTGGCGCTCCGCCGGAAGCCGGCGCCTATACCACCGCTGCCGCGCGCGCCAAGGAAGCCAATCGCGAGTTCGTGGCGATTGCTCAGGACTACAGCTGGCTACCCGAAGGGACCAAAGCCCGGTATTTTGCGGGTGTTACCTATGAAGACCTTGGGCAGAACAGCAACGCCGAGACGGATCTGAAGGCGGCTGCCGGTTCCTGGGATCGCAATGTGGCTAACCTGGCCAAGCTGGCTTTAGCTGGACTCTACCGGCAGACCTCCCGCGATAACGACGCGATCGCACTGTATAACGAGATCATTGCCAAGCCTTCGGCAACGGTGTCAGCAAGCGTTGCTCAGCTGGACCTGGCCGATCTCTATGCGGCCGAGGGCAAACAAGACATGGCTCGTGCACTGTGGGCCAAGGTCAAGGACGCCGACAAAGACGGCGCGGCAGGGACGATTGCGTCGGAAAAGCTCGCCGCCAAGTAGGTGGGCAAGACGCGATCTGGCTGGGTTATAAGCTGCTTTTTGCCGGCCAAAAGGCAGGCTCCGGGCGAACCTGAGCATTTTCTTCCCGGTCTGCGTCTGGTGAGTGATGAGCACCAGCCAGGCCATTGTCGCAGGGTGGATGGAGAGTCCCACGAGCGCGGTGAATGACGAAGCCCGCCGGCGCGCGGAAGACGATGCGCTAGCGGCGATGGTTGACCAGTACGCCAGCGCCTTATACCGCGTGGCTTATTCTGTACTTCGCAATCAAGCAGACGCAGAAGATGCCGTGCAGGAGGCGTTTGTGCGCGTCCTGCGCCACCGGGATTCTCTGGGCGAAGTGCGTGATCAGCGCGTGTGGCTGATTCGCATCGTTTGGAACATCGTGCTCGACCGCAAGCGCCGGGCCAAGACACGGCCTGAGACCGACGACGTGGCCGAGCTGGCGAGGGTGCTTCCGTCCACGGGACTTTCCGCCGAGGAGCTGGCAACGGCGGCGCAACACCATGCTCACGTCCTTGGCTGCGTTGACCAACTGCCGGCAAAAGAGCGGCAGGTGCTGATGCTTTCGGCCTTTGAAGAGCTGAGCAGCGTGGAGATCGCGTCCGTTCTTGGGATTTCCGAATCCAGCGTTCGTTCGCGGCTGTTCCGCGCCCGCAACCTGATGGCCGACTTGCTCGACCATGAGAGGAGTTTGCGATGACTTCGATTCCTCACGAACCAAGTGCTAGTGCATCCGCTTCAAGCCCGGCGGAAGAGACTCTGCGGTTGATTGCAAAGCTGCCCGCGCCCACGGGGCTGGAAGAGCGTGTACAAACGGCGATTGATGCGGTATCGCGCCGGGGACGTGTTCTGGCGTGGCCGAGAACACTGCGGCCCGAGAGTAGCTGGATGCGCAGTGCGGCGGCCGCAGCGATCGTTTTTGTGGTCGCAGGCGGAGGCTGGGGCGTTTATACACACGTGGAACAGAATCAGCCAGCCAAGGTGATCGTGATGCCGGCGCGCATGCCGGCGATTGGAGGCTTTGGCGGAGCCGGAGCCATTCGAACTCCGCAAACCCTGCCCGGGCCTAAGGCGCCGCAAGCGGTCAAAGTAAACTCCGAGACGAGCCCGGCACGGCTAAAGACAGCGAAGAAGCCGGTCGCGATAGCCAAGCCAGCCAGCGGGGGAACGAGCCGGCCGGACAACGCCGCTGCCGAAGCCGGCGCGCCGAAATAGAAAAGCGAGCCCTGTAAGCGCCAAGCCGTTCAGACTCGCCCGCCGTGGACGCTTGGCACCCTTCCGCTACGAATCCTTGACGACTGCCCGAATCAGCATGCCCAGAAGAGCCAGCACAACCGCGCCCCAGAAGGCCGGGCCGAAGCCAGTGACGTGGAACCCTGGGACAACAGCCGAGGCCAGGAGAATCATGACGCTGTTGATGACCAGCAGGAAGATTCCCAATGTGAGAATGCTAAAAGGAATGGTGACGATCTTGAGAAAGAGCCCGAGAGTGGCGTTCAGCAGGCCGATGACCACTGCGGCGATCAGCGCCGGAAGCAGGCCGTTGACGTGAAATCCGGGCACAAAGTGAGAGACAATCAGCAGCGCAAGGGCGCTCAGGATCCAATTCAAAAGCAGCCTCATTCGGTCTTCCTCCCCAGAAGATTCAGAGCATTCACCCTATCGATGCCACCGGCTGATCTGCAAGTTGCTCACTTGCTGATTTGTCGAGAGGCGGCCGCGGCGATCTAAAGTAGATCCATGTTTGCGCGGCGCATTGCGGTGAACCGAATTGACGCCGGAGGCGAGCGCTTCGCCTGCCCGATCAGTCAGATTGACAACTTCGCCATGAGGAATTTCACCAACGACGCGGATTTCGACGACACCTTTCCGGCGGGCAATGGCGTTCTGGAGATTGGAAACCGCGTTCCGCTGGATCGGCTCCAAATTGCGATGGAAGACTGGTTCCGGCGCAAAGGCTATTTGAAGGCCGAGGAACGGCTGGAATTGATCGAAGAGAATGGCAAAACGACCAAGACACGACTGTGAGAATGTGAAACTGTGGCCGTAAGTGACTGATTTTGCTAGGTCCACAGTTTCACAGTTTCACAGATGCACAAATGGATATGGGGGGTGGGGTTCAGGCTGCCGCTTCCCGCGGTGCACTGCTCTCGCCCATCCAGAGTTTGAGCTCGGCTTCGCGGCGGGCTTTGAGACCAGAATTGACGACACCCCCAGCGTGGTCCCAGGAGAGCAACTGCTGGGCAGCGGTGTCATGATGACCGGCGTTCAGCTCGCGAAGAAGGGTTGAGCCAGCCAGACGGCCTGCACCGAGATTGAAGCAAAAATCGACCAGCGCGTCGAACTGGCCCTGCGTGAGCGCGACCTTGACCAGCCGGGCGACCGCCTGCTCGGCTTGCTCGACGTCGGCCTCGAGAATTGCGGCTGCCTGCGGCTCCCCAATCCCGGCCGGAAAGGACTCGTGGGGCTTGACAAGGTGTCCGTAGCCGATCGTGGGAAAGCCGGCTACGTCGCGATAGACATGATCGCGAAACCCCTCAGACCGCTTAATCAGATCCAACCCTTCTTCGCTTAAACGCATGAAAACTCTCCTCTTACGCCAGAAATGGCAAAGGGCCCGGCGAAAACCTCTCCTCTGAAGGAAGGCTTTCGACAGACCCTAATAAAACGGTAGCAAAATCCGCGAATTAATCGGCAAACTTCAAAAATTTATTTTCAATGCGCCGGAACAGGCAGCTTGCCTGCGACCTGAAGGAATTGGTTAAGAAGATTCGTGATTGCGTCTTCGAAGTTCTTATCCCGATGCTTGAGCAAGAACGCGGGCTCGACGGCCTGCGTGATGGTCCAGAGAATGTAGTGGCTTTGGCTGCCATAGACAACCAGCCGAAGCTCTGCTAACGGGCCTGGTGCGCTTGTTGCAGGGTTCAGGTGAGCTCGCAACTGAAGCTCCAGGACCAGGTCGGCCTGGGATGGATCGGCCGCGAGATGATAATCGCCCGTGGCCGCGAGCGCGGAATAGAACTCCGAATAAGGGCGAGTGTCGTCTCCGGTGAATAGATAAGGAAGCTCATGACCTTCAGAGTAAACTCCTGGAAAGAGGTCCCGATCGGAGTCAGAGTTCGAAAGAAAGATGGATTTGGCTGCAATGATCGCCGGCGGGATTGGGGCCCCCGGGGGCGGCACCGAGCTTTGAGCGAAAACAATGGATGGGGTGGCGAGGGCGACGAGCAAAGCAACGGAGCAGGAGAAACGGGCCGATTTCATGGGTAACTCCTTTAATTTCTTGGTTCTATCATAAGATTATGCATCCGCCGTGCCAATTTGCCCATTTGACCTCAATTTTGCACAGAAATCGATGCCCAAAATAGGAAAAATGGCACAGATTATGGTGCAGTTTTGTAACCCAAACGTAATAAGAAGCTTGCGGCGCGGAGGCAGTTCGGGCGCGCGATTTTTCAACAAAAACCCCGTTATCGTTCTTGACAACATCGCCACCAAACTAGTGTCGGTCTCGTAAAATCATTAGATGGTTATGAAAAGGAAAACACGCAACTTAAGACGAAAGGCACCGCTGTGGATTTGCCTCGTGGCTGGTGTCTCCGCCGTTGCAATGGTGGCGCTGGTGGTGTTGTATTCAGCGCGCACCGTGCAAGCGGATGCGAGTCTTCCCAGACCAGCCTTCACCGCGCCTGCGGCTTCCCCAGCAACGAGTGCGACACCGGCATCGCTCGCTGACCAGGAACCGCCGCAGACCGCCCCAACCCCCGCCGCACAGAACTGGAAAGACAGAATTCGCGGAGTAGCTTCCTGGTATGGCGGGGTATTTAACGGACGGAAAACGGCAAGCGGCGAAACATACGACATGTATGCCATGACCGCCTGCCACCCATCGCTACCCTTCGGGTCGATTGTCCGGGTCGTGGACCTGAGAAACCACCATTCGGTTGTGGTCCGGATCACGGACCGCGGCGACCTGGTGGAAGAGGGACGGATCATCGACCTCTCCTATGGCGCGGCAAAGAAGCTGGGCATGGCCAAGGCCGGTCTGGCGAAGGTGGAATTGCAGGTTTTGTCGCTTGGGAAACAGCACAAGCAGCCGGAACAGCCGCCTGCGGCTGGTGAGTAGCCGGTAGTTTCCGGTCGGAAGTGAATCCGGGCCTGAGGGCCCGGATTATTTTTGCGGAGCGGGATTTGGCACCCTGTCCTCAGGGGCTAAAGCCGCGATCAAGAAATGCCCCTTTGGCGTGACTAAAGTCATGCCCTGATACAAGACCGAAGAAGGCCAGCCCAAGGGCTGGCCTTCGATTTTGGGAGCCGATGACCCGTTAATGCATGCAGACGCCTTCGGGCTGGGCGAAGGGTTTCTGGAGGTACTGGCGGGCTTCGTTGACCGCTCCCTGGGTGTTGTCGTTGGTTTGGACGGCGAGGCGGTACTCAGCGACCGCGCGATCGCGCTGGCCGGTAAGGTCGAAGATTTTGCCGATTGCGATATGGCTCCAGACCTCGGTCCACGGGGGGGTGTCGTCCCCGCGGAGGGCGTCGCGGAAGGCGTTGACGCTGGCCTGGTAGTTGCATTGGGTGAAGAGCACCTCCCCAATGCGATAGTTGGCCAAGGAACTGAGGGAGTTGGCCTCGAGCGCCTTCTTGTATTCGTTGATGGCGCCAATAAGGTCGTTCTGGGCCACCAACTGCTGGCCTTTCAGGATGGAGATGCGGACCTGGAGGTCGGGGCTGGATTTGAGGACCCAGTCATTGGGATCGACGCTGATGCGACGCGGACGGCCGAAGGTGTCGACGATGTACTGGGTATCGGTGCCAACCACTTCGACTTTCTGGTTTACGGTCTTGCCGTCGGTTTCAATGCGCAAGTCGACCGGCATGCGAAACAGGTCAAGATCCTGATTGATCTCGCCGATGGTGCGGAAACCCTTGTTGTTGCCCAGACGGTAGACAGCGTACTTGTTGGTGAAGGTTGGCGCGCCGGTGCCGTCAATCCACTGGGAGAAGAAAGGCACCAACTGCTGCTGACTCTGCTCCTCCGCGACCTTCTCGAAGTCCTGCGTGCGGATGGAGCCACCCGCGAACTGGCTGAGGGCGCCCTGGAGGATTGCTTGAAAGGCCTTGTCGCCGACCTCCCAGCGGAGCATGTGGAAGATCATGGCGCCCTTTTCGAGGGTCATGGACTGGAACTGGGGCGTGAATGGATCGAGATGGGCGACGCTGGAAAGGGGAATGGTGTCATAGGCGAGGGCTCCGGCGGCCACGTCTTCCATGGCGGCTTTGAGAGCGCTTTCGCCACTCTGGTCCTCGATATACATGAGCTCGGCATAGCGCGACATGCCGTTGGTGATCCAGGCATCGTCGAGGGTTTTGGGACTGATTTCCAACCCCCACCACTGGTGGGCGATGGTGTTGGCGAGGAGGCGGATGCCGGATTTGTCGCCGGTACGGGAGCCCATGATGGCGGCAATCTCCGGCGCGTAGACAGCGGGAAGGGTATCGTCAGGCAGTTCGACGATGTTGATGCGGGGCGTGGGAGGAAGGCCGAAGGTGTTGGTGAAGTAGTTGTATTCGCTTGTGGCAGTCTGCGCAAACTGGTTGGCCGAGGCCTGGTGCGCGATGGTGACGTAGACCTTGACGTTGCCGGCGCCGACTGAGACAGCGGGAAGATAGCGGCCTGCAAGGACGGTTCCGGGGAATCCAGGCTTGGTCCAATTAAAGTCGTACTCATCGCCGGGCTTGCCATTGGAGAGTGTGACGGATTTTGAGGGCCCCGTGGAACCGCTCGCGAAAACTCGAATCCCCTGGGGCACGCGGATGTGCAACTCGGCGGTGAAGCGGTCTGTCATGAATCCAGTCATGGGAAACCAGCGAGCTGGATAGAGGAGATAGCTGATGGGCTCCTGAATGGCGGCAAGCTTGAGCCCCTCGACGGGTCCATCCTCGTTGCCGGTAATGATGCCGTCATAAACGAAGGTCCAGTGTGCGCTCTGGCCGTCGACGAATGGCGTGTTGGTAGTGATGCGGACGGAACCGTCGGCTGTGCGCTCGCCTTCGAGAAGCTTGCCGGCGTCATCGGTGATTTTGGTGAGTTTGAGCGCGGGATGAAAACCGAAGGTTACGACGTCGAGGTTTGCGGGAGCGGTAAAAGTGACTTGGGCGGTGGCCGCAAGGTGATGCGTGGCGGTATCGAGCTCGGCGTCGATGACATAGCCCGTAATGTTGAGCGCCGGACGGGCCATCTGGGCGGCGGCGGGGAGGGCGGCCATGGCGAGGGCTGCGGACAGGAGGGCAGGCGCGACGCGGCCGATCAGGCTTTTGCAGGGAAAACGCAGGTTTTTGGGGAATCTCTTCATTCGATCGCTCATGGTCTTGCGGTTCTTCACGGGTGGATGCTTCCTGGTAAATCTTAGATTGCTTTCACGGCCTGGCCGAAAGCGCGGACGCAGGCGCCGGACAGGCTGCCTCGACCTCTTGAACCACGATGTCGGCTACTCGCTCGATAGCAGTCTGACCCTGTTGGTGGGCAGCTTGCCCCCGGAGCGCCTCGCGAACAGCTCCAAGCTCCATTCTCATGGACTCCCGAGCGGGGCCGTCGGGTAGCAGCGGGTTAAGGTGTTGGACGATATTTGCGGCAGTGAAGTCGTGCTGGATGAGCTCTGGAACCACGCGTTTGCCGGCGATGAGATTGGCCATGGCCACGTGAGGGACTTTGACCATGCGCCTGGCGATAGCATACGTAAGCGGCGAGACGCGGTAGACGACGACAAAGGGATTGCCGATGAGGGCGGCCTCAACGGTGGCAGTGCCGCTGGCGACGACTGAGGCTCGCGCATGGAGGAGGGCTGATCGGGCGGCGCCTGGGGCGAGGCTGGCCAATTCTTTGTTGCCTTCGGGGCCTTCGGCGCCAGGATCGCCGATCAGCCGAATGGTCAGGTTTGAGCCGTGATCTTTGACGAGGCGATGAACGGCGGCTCGCTGAGTGGGGGTGAGCGTGGGAGCAAGCGGGATGAGGAACTGCGGTTCCGGATTGGTCTGCGACGTTTGGTCGTTTTGGGATATGAGGATTGCAGCCTTGAGCATCTCGGGCAGGTTTGCCTGGATCTCTTTCATCCGGCTTCCGGGTAGCAGGCCGATCCAGGTGCGGGCGGGGTCGAGATGGTTTTCTGCGGCGAATTGCTCGCGGGAAATAGAGGGCTGGGGCAGGTCGGCGAGGGGATGGCCGACGAACTCGGCATCGACTCCGCGGGCGCGGTAATACGGCTCCTCGAAGGGAAAGATGACCAGCATGCGGCGGACATATTCGCGGACCAGCCGGATGCGGTGCTGCTTCCATGCCCAAAGCTGCGGGCTGACAAAGTAGATGACGGGGACGCCAAGGCGGTGGAACTCTTTGGCGAGGCGGAAATTTATTTCAGGGAAGTCAATGAGGATGGCGACGGTGGGGGGGGTGGCGCGGATGGCGCGCTTGAGCTTGCGGAACTCGCGGTAGATACGGGGAAGGTGCAGGACCACTTCAGTAAGGCCCATGACGGCCATGTCTTCGGCGCGCACGATGAGCTTGACGCCGGCTACTTCCATACGCGGCCCGCCCATTCCCCACCGCTCCGCGGTTTCAGCCTTTGGACGAGATATGCGGGAGAGCGCAGTCGCCAGTTCGGCGCCGTAGTGCTCGCCGCTGGCTTCGCCTGCCGAGATGAAGATGGAGGGGGGCATCGATCCGCGCTGATGGTGGCGCTCAGTTCATGATAGCGGCGAAAAGTGCGGTTCTACTTCTGATCTGAACAACGGGTTGAGGATGAACATCCGCGCGCGCGGGGAGTCCGCGAGCGGTGGTACCCTTCCCGATGGAGAAAGAATGGGGGCTAGCGTGCGTGTCTCTTTGGGGCGGGTTGCGATTGCGGCTGTGGCGCTGGGATGGTGCGGTGCGGGATTGATGCGGGCGCAGGCGGCGCATGAGCCGAATGGAGCGGTGGGGGCGGCAAAGCGGAGTGAAATCTCGGCTCCGGCGGTGGACAATCCTGTGGCAGACCCGAAGGCGGTGGTGACCGTCGGGCACGCGCGGTTTACCGTGCTGACGCCGCAGTTGATTCGCATGGAATGGTCGGCGGATGGGGAGTTCGAGGATCACGCGTCGTTTGTGTTTATCAATCGAAGGCTGCCGGTGCCGAAGTTCGAGGTCGGGACCGAATCAGAAGGCAGCGCTCAATTCAGGACGATCAAGACGGATTCGATGACACTGACGTACGACCCGGCAGGCGACGGGCACTTTACGCCCCAGAACCTCTCGATCGAATTCACCCTCGACGGCAAGCCGGTGGTCTGGCATCCGGGCGATCCCGACACCGGGAATCTGCAGGGCACCACGCGGACGCTGGATACGGCGCGGGGATCGAAAACCGCCGAGCCGATCGGGCAGGGGCTGGTGTCGCGCGATGGATGGGTGCTGGTGGATGACTCGACGCGGCCGCTGTTCGATTCGGCTGACTTCCGGTTTCTGAATGGCGAAAAGAGCGAGTGGCCGTGGGTGATGGAAAGGCCGGCGAACGAAAAACCGGGCTCGTACAGCGATTGGTATTTCTTCGGCTACGGGCACGACTACAAACAGGCGCTGGGAGATTTTGTGCGCGTAGCGGGACGGATTCCGCTGCCGCCGAGGTTTGCGTTCGGAGTGTGGTGGTCGCGCTACTGGGCGTATACCGACGAGCAATTCGACGAGCTGGTGCGCGATTTCAGGGAGAATGACACTCCACTCGACGTGCTGGTGATCGACATGGACTGGCACATCAGCGACGAGCAGTTGCGGGCGATGGGCGCTGTGGATCAGTCAGGACAATTGCTGGGCTGGACGGGATACACCTGGAACAAGGTGCTGTTTCCCGATCCCGATGCATTCCTGAAGAAGCTGCACGAGGATGGGCTGAAGACAACGATGAATCTGCATCCGGCGTCGGGAATTCAGCCGTGGGAGCAGGCGTATCCGGCGATGGCGCGCGCGATGGGGATCGATCCAGCGACGAAGAAGTACATTCCGTTTGACCCGACGGACAAGAAGTGGGCGACGAACTACCTGAACCTGGTGCTGCATCCGCTGGAAAAGCAGGGTGTGGACTTCTGGTGGCTCGACTGGCAACAGTGGAGCACCACGGCTTTGCCAGGCGTGAATCCAACGTGGTGGCTGAACTACGTTCATTTTACCGATCAGCAGCGCGAGGGCAAGCGGCCGCTCCTATTTCATCGCTGGGGCGGGCTGGGGAATCACCGCTATGAGATTGGATTTTCGGGCGACACGATTTCAGTGTGGGACTCGCTCGCGTTTCAGCCGTGGTTCACGGCGACGGCGGCCAATGTGGGCTACGCCTACTGGAGTCACGACATCGGCGGACATATGCCGGGAGCGGTCGATCCGGAGCTGTACACGCGGTGGATTCAGTTCGGAATCTTCAGCCCGATTTTGCGGACGCACACGACGAAGAACCCGGACTCGGAGCGACGCATCTGGGCTTATCCCGAGCCGTATTCGGAGGTGATGCGCAATGCGTATCAGTTGCGCGAGGCCATGCAGCCCTATCTCTACACGGAGGCGCGGCGGACGTACGACACTGGCGTCGCGTTCTTCAGGCCGCTCTATTACGACTGGCCGGAAGAGGACTCGGCGTACACAAGCAAGAACGAATACTTGTTTGGCGACCAGATGATCGTGAGCCCCGTAACCGCACCTGGGGACAAGATTTCAGGGCTGACGACGGAGCAGGTTTGGTTGCCGAAGGGCGAGTGGATCGAGCAAGCGACGGGAAAACACTTTTCAGGGCCGACGACGGTGGAGCGCAGCTTCACCATCGATCAGATTCCGGTGTATGTGCGAACGGGGGCGATTGTGCCGATGCAGCCGGCAATGCTGCACACGGGCGAGAAGCCTGTCGATCCGCTGATTGTGAACGTGTGGCCGCTCGCGCCGGGCCAGAGCTCGAGCTATTCGGTGTATGAGGATTCTGGCGTGTCGGTGGAATACCAGAAGGGCGTGTATGCGCGCACGCCGATCAAGGCGACCGAAGACGGCGATATGTTGCGCGTGGAGATTGGGCCGGTGGAGGGTTCATTTCCGGGAATGCTGAAGACGCGGGGCTACGAAGTGCGGCTGCCCGCCGATTGGCCTCCGGTAAGCGTAACGGTGAACGGCAAAAATGTTTCGTTCGCCAAGCCGGAAGAGCCGGGAGGGTGGACGTTTGAGGGGAATACGCTGACGACCGTGATTCCGGTGCCTGCGGTTAGCGCGGCGGCGAAAGTAGTTGTGGAGGTGCAGCGCGCGAATGGCCGCGTTGCAGAGCGCGATGAACTCGATGGATTTGCGGGCGCGATGACGCGGCTGCGCGGGGTCGAAGACGCGCTGCAGCAGACGGGGCCGGTGGCGGGACCTTCAATT
>Ga0326728_10022516_pt1 | contig 11685 bp, 8 predicted proteins | sample MB3enrmetagenome_FD_207602 | JGI IMG/M metagenome (GOLD analysis project Ga0326728, IMG submission 207602) | Lab enriched peat soil microbial communities from McLean, Ithaca, NY, United States - MB31MN | ecosystem: Environmental > Terrestrial > Soil > Wetlands > Peat | place: USA: New York... | reverse complement strand
TGCCGCAATTCATCTATGGTGTGGCCTCGACAGCCACACAGACATTCCCCACCTCAGCGAACGAACCCTTCAACTTCCTCAATTTGGACCTGTACGCCCAGGACACCTGGAAATTGACCAAGAAGCTGACGTGGACCTTCGGCTTGCGCGATACGTTCAATTCCAACCCGCAAAATCCTCACGGTGAAATTGCTCGTTTGCGTGGCTCCTTCGATTCCATCTCGCATGATGTGAACCAGCCACTAAACGCCACCATTCAAACCGATCTCGGCAACATTTTTTCCTCAACGCCTCTCGCAATCCTGCAACCGAGAACGGCCCTCGCCTGGCAGTTTGAACCCAAAACCGTGCTGCGTGCCGGTTTCGGACTCTTCAGCGATATCTTGCCCGGCAGCATCGCCGACGTAGTTGGTGTCAACCCACCTTACGTGAAGACTTTTCAGGGTGGGCTCCTTGGGACTGTCGGCGGAACAGCGATCGCCCCGGGAGTACCTGACAGTGCGGTTGACGCCACCGTGGCGGCGAATCAATTGTTTAATTCCGGATTTGCACAGGGCCAGCTTTCCTGTGCGTCTACGCAAGCGAACCCTGCAGCCTGTCTTCCGCCAGTCGCTATTACGGCATTGCCCGGCGGAGAACTTCACGCACCATACTTCATGGAGTGGAGTCTTGGCCTGGAACATCAGTTGGGATCAACGGCAAGCATGCACGCGCAATACGTTGGCACCCGCGCGGTAAACCAGCCTTATCTGACGCAAGTAAACGGCGATCAAACGGTCTGCGGCGGGTGTTTTGCGCCCTTTCCCTATGAACAGCCTACCGATCCACGATTCGGGGCAGTCACGCAGTTCTCCACGGGTGCGAACAGTCACTACAATGGGCTGCAACTCTCCGCAATGAAGCGCTTGGGTCACGGCCTGATGGGCCAAATCAACTACACCTGGAGCCGTTGCATGGACACCGTCTCCAACGGCGGATTCCTGCAGTTCTCGGCCGGAGGAATCTTGTCCCCCCTGCCCGCAGATTTGGCACGGGACTACGGTCCCTGTGACTACGACATCCGGCACAATCTCAACGCTCAATACGTCTATCAATTACCGGTCAAGGTCGGAAACCGGTCTCTGGGATACGCGCTGAACGGCTGGCAAGTGTCGGGAACCGCGTTTTGGCATAGTGGGATTCCGTTTTCTGTCCTGAGCACGCCGTATTCAGCAAATGGCAATGGCATTGTGAACGGCAGTGGGCCGCAATTCGCAAGCGTTGTTCCCGGCGTGCCGCTCTATGAACACAAACCGATTCCGGGAATCACGCAACCAGGCACGGTGCAATGGCTCAATCCCGATGCGTTTGTCTCGACCGTGGACCCGAGTACCGGGGCGTGCTTTGGCGGCGACAGCCCCAAGAATTGTCAATTCGGGAACCTCGGCCGCAACGCGCTGCGCGGTCCCAATTTTGCCTGGAGTGACTTTTACCTCACGAAGTGGTTTGCGTTGAGTGAGCGTGTGAAGATGCGCTTCGACGTCCAATTTTTCAATGTGTTCAACCATCCGAATTTCGGCCTCCCGAGCATGGTGCTAGCCGGCATTCCGGGAAAACCCTCTACCCAAACTGGGTTTGGGGCGCTTACCTATACCACATCTCCACCCACCGGCCTGCTCGGTGTGGGTTTGGGCGGTGATAGCACGCCGCGCATGATTGCCTTTCAAGCGCGCCTGGAGTTCTAGGCCCGCTGTCCTTCAGCGAGATGGAATTACACGGACCACATCAACTTGCCTTCACGGGTTGACCGTTAGCAAGCATTTCGCCCAGCAAACTCAGGGCGCGCTGCTGAACGGATTTCGGGAGTTTCGCGTAGTCCAGACCCTCCGAGAGGTCCTGTCCCGCGCTGATGGTGTACTCGATGAAGTCACGAATCGACCGCCGTTCCTCGGCATCCGAACCGTCCTTGGCAATCAGAAAGAAACTCAACCCGGAAATCGGATAGGCCTCCTTGGCCGAAGCAGGCGGATCCACAATGGTGGCCCTTGCATCCCGGGACAATGCCTCATCAAAAGCTTCGACCGCCGCCGTCGTGCTGGCCGAACTAGGCGCCACGAATTTGCCCGCGCGATTCTGCACGGAAGCGACCGCCAAGTGTTCTTCCTTCGCAGCGTTCAAGTCCGCGTAGCCGATGGTGCCCGCGTTTTGCTTCACGAACCCCAAAACGCCGGTGGTACCTTGCTCGCCTATTCCCACCGGCCATTTCACGGAAAGCCCGTTACCCACCTTCCGCGACCAGTCGGGATTCGTTTTCGCCAGGTAGGACGTGAGAATCCCCGTGGTTCCGCTTCCGTCCGAGCGATGCACGACAATGATGGCGGCGTGCGGCAATTTGACGCCCGGATTGTCTCTTGCGATGGCCGGGTCCTGCCAACTGATGATGTTCCCAAGGAAAATTCCCGCCAGAGCCGAAGCGCTGAACCGGAGCGGGCTTTTCACCTCCGGGAGATTATAAACGACACATACCGCACCAGCGGCAACGGGAAGTTGAATCACCGGAACCATCTCCTTCAATTGCTCGTCGCTCAACGGCGCATCGCTTGCGGCAATCTCCAAGGTGCTCTGCTTCAAAAGGTCAAGGCCGGCGCCGCTCCCGATGGGGCGATAGTTGATGAGCGTGCCGGGGTGAGCCTGCTGATAGGTGCCAATCCACTGCGTCATGATGGGGTTGATGAACGTACTTCCCGCTGCCCCGATGGCAGTCTTGACCGAGGTGGAAACGGCGAAATCCTTTTCTTTGACGGGTTCCTCACCCTTGTAATTGCATCCACCAAGAAAGGCCGCGCCGAGCACGGCGGCCGCTGCAAGAATCGACGCACGAGGATTGGACATCGCGAAAGCCTCCTGGCCACGGACTAAAGCTCGCATTTGGAAAGGCCGATGTTACAGCGTGAGGCAGCGACGAATGTTAAAGAATTGTTACGCCGCGGTGACAATGTCCAAAACGGGACATGAGCTGACCGGCCCCAAAGTACTGGCGAAAATTAAAAAGCAATTTGCCTTGCCGCATCTGAAGAGTTGTGCCAGGATTAGAGAGTCTCTCCGGCTTCGCTCCGCCTGCGAATCTGGTCGCGGCCTCGGCCGGTAAAATGCACAAGACTCTTCACCTCTATCTCGTCAAGCCTTCCCAATATGATGATGACGGTTATGTGGTGCGCCATTTTCGCGGCGTGCTTCCGAGTAACACGCTGGCGTGCCTTGCCGGGCTCACCGAAGATGTTGTTCGGCAAAAACGCCTGGGCGACTCCTGGAACATCAAGGTTCACCTGTTTGATGAAACGGTCGACAAAGTCCCCGTCAAACGCATCTGCCATTCCCAGCGCTGGGGTCTCGCCAAGACCATCGTGTGCCTCGTCGGCGTGCAGACCAATCAATTCCCCCGCGCCTGCGATCTTGCTCATACCTTTCGGCGCGCCGGCTTGACCGTTTTGCTTGGCGGCTTCCACGTCAGCGGCTACCTCGCGCTTCTCCCGGACATCCCTCCCGACATACAGCGGCTCTTGGACGCAGGCGTTACGATCGTCAAAGGGGAGGTCGAAGAAACCTGGGGCGACCTGCTGGACGATGCCGTTCACGGCCGACTAAAGCCTCTCTACGATTTCCTGAACAACAAGCCCGACCTCTACACCAAGCCCATCCCCGCCATTCGCAAGAAATATCTACGCAAGTTCGCCGCCTCCAATTTTGGTACGCTCGATTGCGGCCGCGGCTGCCCGTTTGAATGCACCTTCTGCACCATCATCAATGTTCAGGGCCGCAAGATGCGTTTCCGCTCCGCGGAGCACATCGCCGAGTCCATTCGCCGCAACTACCACGAAAACGGCATTACCTTCTATTTTTTCACCGACGACAATTTTGCCCGCAACAAAAATTGGGAAGCCATCTTCGACGTCCTTATTCGCCTGCGCACGAAGGAAGAAATTCCCGTGCGATTCATGATGCAGGTGGACGTGCTCTCCTGGAAAATCAAGAACTTCGTCAACAAGGCTCGCCAGGCCGGCTGCATCAATGTCTTTATCGGCATGGAGAGCGTGGATCCCGGCAACCTCGCGGCCGCCGGGAAAAAACAAAATCAGGTCAGCGAATACCGCCAGCTCATCCAGGCCTACCGCGATTCAGAAATTTCCACGCACGTCGGCTACATTATCGGTTTCCCCTTCGACACCGTCGATTCCATCCGCCGCGATTTGAAATTCCTGATGAACGAGGTCTGCCCGGACCACGCCTCTTTTTTCATCCTGATGCCTTTGCCCGGCTCCATGGACCACCTCAACATGCTGCGCCGCGGCGAGTGGATGCACCCCGACTTCAACTTGTACGATTCTCAGCATGAATGTACTCATCATCCTTATCTGAAACATGGCTCGTGGAAGGAGACGTATTTTGAGGCCTGGCGCACCTTCTACAGTCTCGAGAACATGAAAGCGATCCTGCACCGCAGCCCGCGCGCCAACTACTGGAACAATTTCCTGCGCTTCATCTGGTACAAGAATTCCATTCAGACCGAAGGCCGCCACCCGATGATGTGCGGGTACTTCCGCCTCAAAGGCCGCACCGCGCGGCGTCCCGGCTTCCCCGTGCTTTCCCGCTGGGACTATTACACCGCCCGCTTCAAGGAAGTTTTCGGCGATCTAAAGAACATGCTCAGCGTCCTGGCGGAGATGGAAGAACTCTGGCTGCAGACGCGCCATCCCTCCGAAGCGGAACGCCGCGTTGTGGAAGAAATCGCCGAGCTACGCGAGAAGTATGGCCAGTTAAAGATCAAGGATTTCCAGGTGGCTTACCAGCGCGCCAAGGAGCACTTCCCCACGCTTCACGTGCCTTCCAAGGTCACGCTCTTCTGGGCCAAGTGGAATCCCTTGCTGGTTTCCCATTGCGTGCATACCCGCGCCGACCTCGACGCCTACTGGAAAACCGTCCGCCTGCGCTGGACGGAACGCCGCATCTTCCGTATCCCCGTCTTCATGATGCCTTTGAATTTCTTTCGTGACGTTCAGCTCTCTCTCCTCTTCCTCTTCCACATGGGCCGCGCGCTTTAGCCTGCCGCCTCGCACAGTTGCACTTCCAGCTTTCGTCTTGCTGCGCTAGCGTTCATGTGCCACCATGACCGCGTCAATCCGGCATCGCTCCGGCCTGCGCGCTCCGGATTCCTCGTGCGATGCGCACTTCCACTTCCAGGCAGCCGGGGCCGCTGGCGTTCTGGCATCCTTTGCGATTCACGGAGGAGCAGACCATGGAAAAAGACCTCTCCCGCAGAAAATTCCTGGAACGAGTTGGCTTGGGAACCGTCGCCGGGGTAAGCCTGTCGCTCTTGAATGAGCTGGCCGAGGCGCGCCCCGTTGTCGCAAACCCTCTGCCCGGCCGCACGCTGGGGCGCACCGGCGCGAAAGTTTCGATACTGGCCTTTGGCTGCGGCAGCCGCTTTCTGATGTACGAGCAAGAAGACCAGGCCACGGCAGCGCTCAACCGCGCCATCGATTTGGGCATCACCTATCTCGACACGGCCTACGCGTACGGCGATGGCAAGAGCGAGACGCGCGTCGGCAAGGTCATGGCCGCGCGCCACAAGGAAGTCTGGCTGGCCACGAAAATTCCGGACCGCTCTTACGACGACTTCATGCGCCACCTGGAAGGCAGCCTGAAGCGGCTGCAGGTGGATCGAGTCGATCTGCTGCACATTCACAGCCTGGGCCAGGCAAATGACCTGGAGAAAATCGAAGCGCCCAACGGCACACTGAAGGCGCTGCTCCAGGCGCGCGAACAGAAAATGACGCGCTTTATCGGCATGACCAGCCACACCAACGGCGCCGTGATGGCGCAGGCCATCGAACGCCACGATCTGGACTGCGTGCAGATGGCTCTAAACGCCTCGCGCAATGGCCGCTTTGAAGAATTGGCCCTCCCCGCCGCGGTGAGGAAGAATCTCGGCGTCATCGCCATGAAAGTTACGGGGCAGGAATTTCTTCTCAGCAACGCCGCCGGAAAAGCAGACATCGATTCCCTGTTGCACTATTCCATGAGCTTGCCGGTCACCACGGCCGTTGTGGGCATGCCGCACATCGAAATGCTCGAACACAATATTGCGGTAGCCCGCAGCTTCTCCCCGTTGAAAGAAGACGAAATGGAGCGCCTGCGCCACGCGCTTTCGCCGTCGCGCGAGGGCCTGGAGCACAACCTCGTTGGCCACCTCGACGGCCCGACAACCATGCCGCAGGCTGTCTCCGCCTAACGGGTTGTGAAAATGTGGCAATTGTTTGTCATCCCGAGCGGAGCGAGGGATCTGCTTTTCGCAAAGGCCCGGTAGAAAGCAGATTCATCGCGCAAAAAAGCACGCGATGGGGCAGAGTTCCTCGTCCCGTTTAAAAAACGAACGGGCATGGAATGACATTTGCGTTTATTTTCGAGCGGCCGGTAAGGCCTTAGCAGGGCGAAAGCAAGAAGCGACAACTGTGGCAGGTCCATGAGCAGTGGATGCGCTCCATTGCTCAGGTTCATTGTGCGTTCTTCCCTCGACCTGCCTGCCCGGCGTTGTTAGGATACCTGCTGATGCGAGTTTCCCACGGTTCTGCAGCCGCAAGCCTGACGGAGGAAGCAAGGCAACGAAAAACCATGCCTCGGCGAACTGAGCTCGACCAACGGCTCATAGCCCTCCTCCGCAGGGCCAACCTGCTTCGCGCGGGAGAACGCCTGGGCGTTGCTGTCTCCGGCGGCGCGGATTCCGTCGCCCTGCTGCATCTTCTCCTGGAACTACGAGAGGAGTCGGGCTGCGTGCTGTGCATGGTGCACTTCAATCACAAGCTGCGCGGCCGGGCTTCGGAGGCTGATGAGAAATTTGTCGCGCGGCTTGCGGCGCGGCACGGCTTGGAGTTTTTTGTGGCCAGAGAGAACATCGCGGCAAAGGCCAAACGCGAGCGCGGCAATTTGGAAGATGTGGCGCGGCGGGCGCGTTACGCTTTTTTTGAGCGCCTCGTGCAAGAAGGCCGCCTGTCGCGCGTCGCCGTGGCGCACACCGCCGACGATCAGGCGGAAACCGTGTTGGCGCACATCCTGCGTGGCACGGGACTCGCCGGGCTCGGCGGGATTCATCCCACAACCGGCGTCGTTGTGCGCCCGCTCCTCGGAATCCGCCGGGCGGATCTGCGCGCCTATCTGCGCGGCAAACGCCAGTCCTGGCGCGAGGATGCCTCCAACCGCGATACCCAGCGCATGCGCGCCCGCATTCGTCAAAAACTCCTGCCGCTGCTGGAGCGGCAATTTCAGCCCGCAACCGTGGAGCATCTCTGCCAGCTTGCCGAGTTGGCGCGCGAGGACGAAGCCTATCTCGAAGGCCAGACTGCATTGCGCGAAAAGGAAATGACGCAAGCAGTGCAAAACGCCACGCGGCTCGCCTTGCCTGGTTTTCTTCGCGAGCCTCGCGCTATCCGGACCCGTCTGCTACGCCGCATCGTCGAACATCTCAAGCCACGGGCCGGCCAATTCAGCGCCGCCCATGTGGAAGCGCTTCTCGTGCTTGCGGAGCATCCAGACAGCGGAAAGTCAATGCAACTGCCGGGCGGCGTGGAAGTGCGCCGGGAATCGCAAGCGTTGGTCTTCGTGCCCTCGGCGAAAATCGAGCCGTCGGGCCGGGGGAAAACCGCGTCGCGCGAGTATGCCTACGAAGTCGATTTGCGCGCCGGCCAAGCCGTGTTGCACGTTGTGGAACTTTACTGCCGCCTGCACCTCATGGTGATTGACTGGCCCCAAGAAGGGCGAGAAACTAACACTATAGGAGCGGTCTTGGACCGTGGACGGTTGTGTGTACCCCTGGTGCTGCGCAACTGGGTCCCGGGCGATTCCATGCAGCCTCTGGGCCACCGGAAACGCCACAAACTGGCGCGCCTGCTGAATGAGATTGGCGTCAGCCGTTGGGAAAAAAAGTCGTGGCCGGTGCTCACCACTGGTGGTCAGATCGCGTGGGTTCGCGGACTAGGCGCCGCCCATGAGTTTGCCGCGGGGAAAGAGACCCGGGAAGGTGTCGTGATCACCGAGGACCGAGCATCGTGACCAAACCGAGCGTCGCCACTTATACTGCCGCGCGGATCGCGAACCGCGTCAAGGCCCTCGGCCGGGAAATTTCGCGTGGCTGCCACGGCCGCAGGCTGGATGTTGTGGTGACCATGGATCGCGCCTTCGTCTTTGCCGCGGATCTGATTCGCGCCATAGATGCACCCGTGGTCGTACACTTTGTTCGCGAAGATGTGCGGGACGTTGACCAGGGTGGCCGCGCCCGGCGCGAAGTTTTCTTCGCCAATCGCGAGGCCATGGCCGCCAGCAAGGAGCGCCCCGAATTCCGGGGCCGTGACGTCCTGCTGGTGGATGCGGTGATCGAAAGCGGCGTCACTCAGGATTTTCTGCTGCGGCGCATCGGGGAGAGCAAGCCGCGGTCGTTGCGCCTGGCCGTGCTGCTGGACAAGCCGTCGCGGCGCCATGTGGCCCTGGAGCCCGATTACTTTGGCTTTCAGACTGCATCTAATCAATTGTGGACCGGCTACGGGCTGGCCGCCGCGAACGGCACAGGTCGCAACGCCAAACACCTGGTGGCAGGTGGTGGAACGAAGCAGCGCAGCAAGCCGAGGCGGCCCGCCAAAAAGGAGCGCTAGTGCCGTTCCAAGTATATGGGCCAAATGACGGTCCAAGCATCTGAAGCGAGCACGGAGAGAGTATTCTCGAAAAGATTTGCTGGAACAAGTTGGAAAGGCACTAGAGGCGCTTGAGAGATTTCACGGGTTTTCTTGGGTTCATGGGTCCAGGGTCAACAGCGAGGGTACAGTGAATTCCAGCTCCACGGTCAAGACGATTCTGTTTTGGATTTCGATCGTATTCCTGGGGGTCATGCTCTGGCGCCTGGTTTCCGCCAACAGCCAGACCGCGCGCGAAGACACGCCCAGCTACAGCGAATTCGCCGCGAAGGTCGACGCGGGTGACGTCAAGGAAGTGACGCTGTATATCTCGCCGAATAGCTACGAGCTTCAGGGTGAATACATCCGCCCGGTCAACCGCAAATTCCGCGTCACCATTCCCAAAGAGAAGGCGCCGCAGGTGATGGACACGTTGCGCGACAAAGCCGTGCAACTCAACGTCAAGGAAGGCCGCAACAGCGATTGGTGGCTGGTCCTGGTGAATTTTCTGCCCTTGCTTTTGCTGGCGGCCTTCGTCTTTTTCCTGATGCGGCAGATGCAGGCGGGCGGCAACAAGGCCTTGAGCTTCGGCAAATCGCGCGCCCGGCTGCTCTCCGCGCAGCAAAAGAAGGCCACCTTCAAGGATGTGGCCGGCAGCGACGAAGCCAAGGAAGAACTTCAGGAAATTATCGATTTCCTCAAGGACCCGCAGAAATTCCAGAAACTCGGCGGGCGCATTCCAAAGGGCGTGCTGCTCGTTGGGCCTCCAGGGACGGGCAAGACCTTGCTGGCGCGCGCGATTGCCGGCGAAGCGAACGTGCCGTTCTTCTCCATTTCCGGCTCGGATTTCGTGGAAATGTTTGTGGGCGTGGGCGCCAGCCGCGTGCGCGACCTCTTTGAGCAGGGCAAGAAGAATGCGCCCTGCATCGTCTTTATCGACGAAATTGACGCCGTCGGACGCCATCGTGGCGCCGGCCTCGGCGGAGGTCACGACGAACGCGAGCAAACTTTGAACGCCCTGCTCGTCGAAATGGACGGCTTTGAATCGAACGAAGGCGTCATCCTGATTGCCGCCACCAACCGTCCCGATGTGCTCGATCCCGCCCTCCTTCGCCCCGGCCGGTTTGACCGCCGCGTGGTTGTGGCGCGCCCCGACGTGAAAGGCCGCGAAGAAATTCTCCGCGTGCACACGCGCAAGGTGCCTATTTCCGATGATGTGGATCTTTCCATCATCGCGCGCGGCACGCCGGGCTTTTCCGGCGCGGACCTCGCCAACCTCGTGAACGAAGCCGCGCTCTGGGCGGCGCGCCAGAATCGCAAATTTGTCATGATGGCCGATTTTGAAATGGCCAAGGACAAAGTTTTGATGGGCGTGGAGCGCAAGTCCATGATCCTCTCCGATGAGGAGAAGAAGAACACCGCTTACCACGAAGCCGGCCACGCGCTGGTTGCGGCCATGACGCCCGGCGCCGATCCGGTGCACAAAGTCACGATCATCCCGCGCGGCATGGCCCTCGGACTCACCATGCAGTTGCCCGAAGCCGACAAGCACACCTACACCAAGGAGTATCTGGAAGGCATGCTGGCCGTGCTGATGGGCGGGCGCACCGCGGAAGAGATTTTCCTCGGCCACATTACTACCGGCGCAGGCAACGACATCGAACGCGCCACGGACATCGCGCGCAACATGGTTTGCGAATGGGGCATGAGCCAGTTGGGACCGCTGGCCTATGGCAAAAAGGAAGAAGCCATCTTCCTCGGCCGCGAGATTGCCCAGCACCGCGACTTCAGCGAGGATACCGCGGTGCAGATCGATAAAGAGGTGAAGCGCATTGTCAACGAGGCTTACGAGAACGCCCACGCCCTGTTGTCAAACCATCGCGACACCCTGGAGCACGTGGCCCTGGCTTTGCTCGAACGCGAAGTGCTGGACGCCAACGAAGTGAAACTGCTGATGGAGGGCAAGCCGCTGCCGGACAAGCCGCGCACGCCTCCCACACCGCCGCCACAGGGCGCCCCCAGCACAGACCCGAAGGTCGTCCGCCCGGAGTTGCGGCCCGCACCCGGCTTCACCCGCGGCGATTCGCCGGCCAAGGCCTGAGGGAGTTTTAAGTGATCAGTTTTAAGTATTAAGTCACCCGTGGGGCGGAGTACTGCTGCGCCCCTTTTGGCAACCAATTCCAATCAGATGGACTTCTCGGGCTCAATCGAGCGTTGCTCGTCTTGCTGGCTGCACAGGCCTCTGCCGTCTTCCTCATTCGGCGGGTGACTGAAGGCTAGCCGCAGTCTTCCTGCCCTTTGAAAAAGGAGTAGAATACCGCCATGGGACGCAAAGACGGCGAAAACCTCAATGTGATTTGCCCGTGCTGCCAGGCCAAACTGGTGATCGATCCGATCTTCGGCGCGGTGCTCTCGCACGAAGCCCCCGTGAAGCCCGGGCCCGATGTGGATCTCACCCAGGCTGGCAGCATCCTCGAAGAACAACATCGCCAGCGGGAAGACAAATTCGCCGATTCGTTCTTCCAGGAAACGCACAAGGAAGACATCCTGGCGAAAAAGTTTGAAGAGGCCATGAAAAAGGCCAAGGACACCCCGGCCGGCAAGCCCATCCGCGATTTCGACCTCGACTAATCAGCGCAAATAGATGGATTGTCATCCCGAGCGGAGTGACCCGGTTGTTTCATCCGCGCCGCTCTTTGGCACACCGGGTCACGGAGTCGAGGGATCCCTCTTCGATCTTCAAAACTGCTCGGCTCTATAATTTCCGCGTTTGGTTTTTGCTCTCATTTCTACGCTACACTTTCCCTTACAGATGCCGACACGCAAACTTTTTCGCCTGAAACTTCGCTCTGGGACACTGCTCCTCGGCGAGCGCACGCTCATCATGGGCGTGCTGAACGTCACGCCGGACAGCTTCTCCGATGGCGGCAAGTTCTTCAGCCTGAAACGCGCCATTGACGGCGCGCTGGCCATGGAACGCGCCGGCGCG
>Ga0326728_10022515_pt1 | contig 11686 bp, 9 predicted proteins | sample MB3enrmetagenome_FD_207602 | JGI IMG/M metagenome (GOLD analysis project Ga0326728, IMG submission 207602) | Lab enriched peat soil microbial communities from McLean, Ithaca, NY, United States - MB31MN | ecosystem: Environmental > Terrestrial > Soil > Wetlands > Peat | place: USA: New York... | reverse complement strand
GAAGATTATGGCTTTACATGATCCCGAAGGGCGCTCCTCTCTCTGGCGTACATAACACCATTCCATGGGGAGGGGTACGGCCTGTGGGTAAATTTGCCAGTCCTCAGCACCCACAAATCCATCAGCATAAGGAGCACCTATGCCATGTGAGCTTCATCGTCAGGCCGATGGGCGGGAGATGATCGGGATTGGGAAGAAGCCCGGTGGAAGAATAGGGGGGACCGAGGATTGCTGCAAGAGCGTACTTTTGTTTGACTTTCTTCTTTTGCCTATTCTACCCTGATTCTGTAGGTCAGCAAATCGACGGGGGCATGCTCGTGTCCGGCGAGGGGACCTCACGATCGCTCGAAGATGCCCTACGGTCCCGCTGACCGCGTTATCAGTCGGGACCCGCGTCGCGCGTTAATCGATTGAGAATTTTTCAGAGGAGGGCAACGATGAAAAACAGGCTGTCTTTCCTGGCGATGCCATTTCTGATGCTCTTTCCGCTATTGATCGCGGGACCTCGGGAAGCACAGGCCGCGGAACCGATAAAGATCGGCTTCATGGCCCCTTATGTCGGGACCTCTGCCTCGTTTGGAAGGGATTTGAGGGACGGTTTCAAGATGTGCCTCGACGAGTATGGGTACAAGGTGGCGGGCAGACCGATCGTCTTTATCGACGAGGAGAGCGAAGGCAAGCCGGAGGTCGGACTCGTGAAGGCGAGGAAGCTGGTGGAAAAGGATCAGATCCACATCCTCTCGGGCGTTATCAACAGCGCGGTAGCCTACGCGATCAAGGACTACGTGGTCGAGAAGAAGATACCTTTCGTCATCAGCAACGCCGGTGCCAGGCAGCTCACTCAGGAGCAGAAAAGCCCCTACGTTTTTAGGGCGTCTTTTGCCAACGGCCAGCAGGACAGGGTCGGGGGCTGGTATACGTACGCCAAGATGGGGGCGCGGAAGGTCGTCATGATCGGAGCCGACTACGCAGCGGGCCATGAAAAAGGGGACGGCTTCGCGAAGGTCTTCAAGTATATGGGTGGCGAGGTGGTCGATGAGATCTGGCCCTCCCTCGGGACGGCCGATTTCGCACCCTATCTGGCCAAACTGGCGCCGTATGCGGGCAAGGTGGACAGAGTATGGGCCTTCTTTACCTCGAGCGATGGGGTCAGGTTCGTTAACCAGTATGCGGAATATGGCCTCAAGGACAAGCTGAAGCTCATCTGCGAGGAAGGCGTGGTGGACGAGGGGGATCTTCCCGCCCAGGGAGAAAACGCCGTCGGCATAGAGAGCTATACCAACTACTGCTTTAGCTACGATTCCGCGGAAAACAAGAGGTTTATCAAGGCATACCAGAAAAAGTACAACCAGGATCCTGGACCCGCGTCCGAGAGCGGCTACGACAGCGCTAAGTTCATCATAAAAGCTCTCGAGGCGGTGAAAGGAAAGATCGAAGACAAAGACGCTTTCTTGAAAGCCCTGAGAGGCATTAAGTTTGAAGCCCCCCGCGGTCCCGTCAGGTTCGACGAAGGCCAGAACGTGGTCTTCAGCACGTTCATCCAGCGCGTGGAGAAGATGGCCGGGAAGATCAACAACTACGCCGTCTACGTAGTGCCTGACGTGGGCCAGTTCTGGATGCCTAAGTAAGGCAAAAGAACGCAGACGCACGACTTGCGCAAGATCAAAACATTCGGTACGGATGCCCGGGCGAAGCATCGGGGAACCTTTTCCCCGAACGAACGGCCCTAAGGAACGGAGAAAAGCACGGCGACGAACCGGCCCCAGATCGAGCTTTCGTTGTCCGGGCTTCGCCGCACGGTCAGTATCAGCACAGGGTTTTTCCGCCGTCGATCAGGACTGTCTGTCCCGTGACGAAGAAGTCATCGGATGCCAGGTGAAGGATCAGTCGAGCCACGTCGAACGGTTCCGCAATCCTCTTTAAGGAGGCTCCGGACCGCGCCGCCTGTATGCTCGCCTCGGATACCAGTCTGTTCATCCGGGTAAGGACCATCCCCGGCGAGACGCAGTTGACATGGATGTTGTACTGACCGAGCTCGCGCGCCAGGGCCTTCGTCAAGGCCATGATGCCCGCCTTCGATGCCACATAGGGGGCCGAGGAGACGTCTCCCGTTATGGCCGTCATGGAGCCGAGATTGACGATTCTTCCCGAGCGTTGGCCGATCATAAAAGGGATGACTGCCTTTGAGCAGTGGAAGCACCCTTTCAGGTTTATGGAGAGCGCCCTGTCCCAGTCCGCCTCGGTTATTTCCAAGACGCCGACGCGGCTCCCGTCGTTCTTCTGTATGGCGACCCCGGCGTTATTCACCAGGATGTCTATCCGGCCAAATCTGTCTACCACTTCTTTGGCCATCCTTTGGGCATCCTCCCATCGCGACACGTCGATCCTGACCGCTATGGTCTCTTTGCCCATCGCCTCGATCTCCGCTTTCACCCGCTCGATATTCTCCCTGATCCCGCAGACCGCGACCCCGGCCCCCGCCTTTGCGAATTCCAATGCGGCAGCCTTTCCGATTCCCTGTCCTGCGCCCGTGACGATGACTATTTTTCCACTGAAATCCGTTCATTCCTCCTCAAGAGGCATCCGTGCTGGATCAAAAGCGCTAGGGTTTCTGCCCCTTTTTCAGGTTAATTCACCCAGGACCGGCGCAGCATCCTCAGTTTTCTACCATGACTGCATCCTCATGCGCAATTCTTTTCAGTCGCCCTTTTTTGCCTTGCCCATCCTCTTCCGGCGGCCCTCCCTTCGATGAACATCTGATGGGCGTTGTGCGCCAGCCGGTCAAAAAACGACCCTCCCGACATTGTGGGGCTCTCGGGGCTGATTACCGTCGCCTGGGACAGCATGAAGGAGACCATTCGTCTCCTGAAGGAGGAGTTCGGATCGCTTTCCATTCCCGTGATCATCGGGGAGAGCCTCTTGAATCAGAAGATATGCGACTTCATCGGCGCCGACTACTGGACGAAGGATGCCATGGAAGGCGTGCGTATCTGCCAGAGGATCGTGGACGGGAGGCGGCCTGCTTTTCATCGTTGTCCCCCCTTTGAAAATATCGGTATTTGTTTATCCTCTATTGGCCTGGCCGCAGATGTGTCCGGTCGGGACGTGAACTATTATTTGCTTCTCTTCTCTGCGGCGCTTTGGAGCGCCCACCCCCGGCCTCTACTTCTTGTAGGGATACCACTTGCCGTCCTTCACCATCAGTGGGTACAGCTCTTCCCCATTCTGCCCGTCGTGGTCTGTCGGGGTATAATTCCAGGAAGCGAGCAAGCCCTTGTACTTCACCTTCTCCATGGCATCCCTCACGGCAGCACGGTCGTCTGTCCCTGCAATGGTGAGCGCCTGGGCAACCATGTACAAGGCATCATATCCGTTGGCATGGAAGCCCGTGATCTCCTTCCCGAACCTCTCTTTGAGGGTCTTCACGAAGGGATCGAAGACGTTCTTGCGGTACGGATCGTCGGGGGGGAGACTCCATGCGTAAAAAACCTTGGGTGACACGATCGCCCAATGGGCTGCCTCTGCTATTTTGCCCGCTATATTGAGGAACTCCTGGCTTGGAACACCATGGCTGGCCACCACCGGCGTCTTCATGCCCAGCTGTTGGTAGTTCTTCGCTATCACCGCCGCAGGGGCGGCACTCGTGTAGAGAATGATGGCGTCGGGGTTGGCTGCCTTGATGCGCGTCAGCTGGGGAACCATGTTCGTGTCAGCAGGCTCGAACCTCTCGGTGATGATGACGGAGGCCCCGTAGTTGGCGACGGTGTCCACCACGCCTTTGGCCCCCATGGTGCCGGAACTGTCGGTGCTGTGGAGGAGGGCGAGCTTCTTTGCCTCAAGCACCTCGGTGGCGAACTTGAGCATAATCGGGGAGACACGGTAGTCGGTCATAGGAATACGGAAAACCCATTTTTTGATTGGAGAGGTAAGCTCATGGCCCGCCCCGAACGCCATAAGGGTGATTTGTTCGCGTTCGACCACGGGGACCATGGGCATGGTAAAGACCGTGAGGCTCGAACCGAGCAGAATGCATACGTTCCGATCCCTGATCAGTTTCGTGGCCGCGATGGCTGAATTCGTCGGGTTGCTCTGGTCATCTTCGTAGTAGACCTCGAGATTCCGTCCCAGGACTCCACCCTTCTTGTTGATCTCGTCAGTTGCAATCTCTACGGCCTCTTTCGCCGGGGTACCCATTGGGCCGGCCCATCCTGTGACGCTGAATACTGCGCCTATCTTGATGGGCTCAGCCGCCGCCGCCGGCTTTGCGGCCGCCCCAAGCGTAACCAATCCCAGGGAGACAAACAAGGAGATTGCGAGACAGATACTAATCCTTTGTTTCATAGAACACCCCCTATTTTGTTGTGATGGGCCCGGCTCACTTCAGAAGGACTATTTCAGAGCGCACCTTCCGTTCCCGAGGCCAGCGTCCGCTCACTCGGCAAGGCCGCATTACGCAAGCTTGATATGAACCCCTTTATCCCCTTTATGTCGTGGCACGACCCAGGCGCCCCAAATAATACATCCATCCTTCTTTCTTTATCAATTTCAATTTCGAACAAAAAAATGTACAGTCTTCAACGGATCGCTCCCCCTCCTTACTTCATATACGCTTTGAAAATCCTGTTATGCGGCCCTTTATCTTCCAACTTGAATGCGCGTACCACGTTGCCGCCCGGGATGAGGTTCACGTCATCCCGGGTTATGTTGAGCTTAGCTATCTGTCTGAGACTCCAGCCGAAGAAATAGACCTGATGCGCCGGTATCCGAGGCCCGGTGGCTTTGATCCTGTATGTGGTGGGATAGCCGCCCGGCACCACTACTTTGGGCACCGACGCGTCCGAATCGGTGCCACAGATGAGTTTTTGCGCACCGATATTGGGGTCGCGTAGCAATTTCTTGTCAAGTTGGGCTCAGTGGTTGCCACTTCGCTGAAGTAATCACACCAACTGGCTTCGGGCTTGGAGACAAGGATTTCTTTAAAAGATTCGATGAAAAGGAGGTCTATTATGAAATCCATGAAGGGCCTGAGCCAAAGCAGGAAAAGCGCCCCCCTATGCCGATACGCTATTGCCAGGTGAAAGTGAGCGGGTTTGCCGTGTCGTGCATTTGCGCGATTACAGTCAACTATCCTTATTTCCTCCTCTCCGGTTCAAAATGTCTTTGGTTTGAGAGCATGGAAAACATCACTCTTATCAGCTTATGAGCCGTCGCAAGGACCGCCATCTTGTAGACGAGTCCGTCTTTCCTTCGTTTGAAATAGTAGGCGCGAAAGACCTCATTGGAGATGATCACCTTCGTTGTTATGAGCCAGATGACCCTCCGGAGATGGCGGTTCCCTCTCTTGCTGATCTTGCTCTGTCCTTTGTATTTGCCGGACTCGTGTGTGGTCGGATCGAGCCCTACCGCCGCAATGAGCTTCTTGTCGTTCTCGAAGGCCTTTATGTCTCCCCCAAGTTCAATGAGAAAGTTGAACGCCGTCTTATCTCCGATGCCCTTCATGGACGTGAGGATCTCCGTGTCTCGTTTCATCTTCTCGTCCGAAAGACGTACCACGATCTTCATGATCTCTTCGGCCTGCTCTTGAACATGGAGAAGCAGAGCGGCTTCCTGTGTGAGAATGAGGTCCTTTGCCGGACTAGAGACACCGACAGATGTGGTGGCACTATCGATGAGCGTCTTGACCGACGCGGCCGATTTTCTTCCTCTGGACCGGCTGATGACAACATCGGCAACGGCATCGTAGCCTGCCTCCCGTATGGCGTGGGCCGAAGAGAATTGGGTAAGAAGACGAAGGGTGGATTTCGTGAAGACACCAATGATGGTCTCTAGCTCCGAGAAGGTCACCGAGAGGATCCTCATCATGTCGTTCTTTAAGGCCGTCACCTGGTCGGCCAGCCTCTCTCTTCTCCTCGACAGATCTTTGAGCTCTGCAAGGCGAGGAGAATCGATTGCCAGGGCCTCCTTCTTGAGGAGCAGGAACTTAAGCGATGGTAGAGGCGGCTTTCTTGTCCGTCTTCGTTTTTCTCAACGAGAGCTTGGCGAAGTTCGCGATGAGTAAGGGATTGATGATGGCAACCCGGTATCCCTTTGCGGTAAGATAGGAAAAGAGGGCGATGTGGTAACTAGCCGTACATTCCATCCCAATGAGCGCAGTCTCCGGCAACTGAAGGATGAGCTTCTCGAATCCTTCCCTGTTCATCGGGCAGGTGACGGAGAACACCTTCTTGCCATCATTCCCGACGCCACACGCGTCAAACTTCTCTTTCGACACATCGATCCCGACATAGAGCCCCATAAGCGGACCTCCTCCAAAGAAACAGAAAAGCAGGGATCGCCTCTCGCCAATCCTCCTTAAGTCACAAGGGCTCGCATGGCCCAATCAACTTATCATGGCTCCAAGAGGCAGGGGACAGACTGAAAGTAAGGGTTCGGCGACCCGGGAAGAACTAAGTCCCCCTGCCTTCCTTGGGGCTAATCTTACCGCCTCTCACATCTCACTTATACAGGAATTAAGGGTAGGAGGAAGGAGGCCACGGTCACGAAATGCTGATTTCTGGTGAAGATTTCACCCTCTGCGGATGCATCTACAACTGCCGCATTCGAGATGAAGGCCGATTGTAACAATTACGGCTGGAAGTGTGACGATTTGTGTGACGATCGATAGGCTCAATTAGAGGAAGGCGTCAATACCCCTGATGCCCAAATTGGCCCCACGTAACCAGCCCAAGTTGGCTAAGAAATTCCTCGCCCCTTGACGACGTCATGTGCGAGCATTTGCTGGCCTATTCCAGCAAGAGGTTCGTCCGATTCGCTCCGACTCGAAGCCGATTCCGCGGTCCAAGATGTGCTTCTCTCTCTGCTAAAGCAAAACGCTTGTGACCGATCTTATTGGTAGCCCCTTGATATGCAACAGTGCCCGTGGTAAGAAATGGCTTGTCCGCATGGTGTGAACCGTATGTACTACCCGCTGGTCGAGGTGGCGTGTCGCCTGAGTCGCCGCCCCGGGCTACAGCGCCATGCCCTTGAGCCCGTCAGAACAAAGATCTGTGCCTTGGCCAAGCGTCACTTTGACCGGGAGGAGCCTCATGAAGAGAATTGATTTGCGCAGCGACACGGTAACACTGCCGACCGCACAGATGCGCGAGCGCATGGCGACTGCGGACGTGGGCGACGATGTGTACGGTGAAGACCCGACGGTCAACCGCTTGGAGGAGATGGCCGCAGAGCGGACAAACAAGGAGGCCGCCCTCTTTGTGGCGAGCGGGACCATGGCCAACATAGTGGCGCTATTGACGTGGTGTGGACGCGGCGAAGAGGTGATAGTGGGCGACAAGGCGCACACGTTTATCAGTGAAGTTGGGGGGATGGCGGCACTCGGGGGTATACACCCGCGGACGGTCATGAACCATGCCGACGGCACGATGGCCCTTGCCGACATAGAAAACGCGATTCGCGGCGAAAACATACACTGGCCGCGCACGCGCCTCATCTGCATCGAGAACACCCACAATCTCTGCCACGGCTCGCCTCTCTCCCCTGCTTACGTGCAATCAGTCTCAGATCTTGCGCACCGAAGCGGCATAAACGTTCATACCGATGGAGCGCGCATCTTCAATGCGGCGGTCGCCCTCGGCGTCCCCTGCCGCGAATTTGCCAGGCACACGGACACGATGTCGTTTTGCCTCTCCAAGGGACTGAGCGCCCCGGCGGGATCGCTCCTCTGCGGCTCCAGGGAGTTCATCGCTGAGGCCCGCCGGCAACGCAAGATGGTTGGCGGCGGAATGAGGCAAGCGGGCATCATCGCGGCGGCAGGCATCGTCGCCCTGGAGTCCATGGTTGATCGCCTCTCCGAAGACCACGAGAACGCCAAGAAGCTGGCAGCGGTTATTTCCGAGATTCCGGGCATCATCCTCGACCCCGATCGCGTCACGACGAACATCGTCTTCTTCGATCTGGAGCCAGGTGCCTCGACGGCGTCCGAGTTCGCGAAACGCCTTGAGGCGAGAGGCGTCTTGGTTCATGTTGCGGGCGAGAGCCGGATTCGAGTCGTGACGCACTACGGCATTGACCGTGAGGACGTGGAAACCGCAATTAGCGCTATCAGGAGTGCGGTGAGAGAATAGCGAGAAACGACGGGGTGAATGATCCGCTTCACGGAGGAGGGCGTTACCGAAGTCCAGTTCAAGAAACCCCTCGCGCATCGAGAATTAAGATGCCTTTGAAAAAGTTTAACTCACGGCTCTTGCTTGCACCAGGGCAAGACGTGTAGCACAATAGCAAAAGGGGGCAGACAAACGGAGCCGTTTCCCACGAGAAGCACGCGGCATAGAAAAACGGCGGCAAAAGAATAGGAAGGAGGAGAGAGCAAAGATATTGACCTTCAAAAAAAGGGAGGAGTAAAAGCATGGAAAATGGGCGCCGCAAGAAAAGTTTCCCATTTTTTCACAAGGGGGAAAGGGTTGCGGTTTTCATTGCCAGCCTCATCCTGGTCCTCGCGACATTCATCCCCTGGGGCTTCACGAAGCACCCCGCTTTCATCGGCGGATGGCTCTCCACGACGCTCCTCTATTTCTGGATTGTGCTGATAATCGAAGTAGCCTTCGTGATCACCATCGAATTCTCGTGGCTTAAGAGAAGGCAAAGAGCCAAGAACCGTTAGCGAAAGGGGGTGTCGTATGGTAAACGTGCCAAACGTTCTCTCTGTCTCATTATCATTCTTGTCTTCATTTTCGTCATGCTGGCAATTGGCGTCCTCATGTACCGCAAGAGGAAGGCGGGAGCGGAAGACTATTTCCTGATGAGCCGCGATATTCCATGGTGGCTCCTTTCGATGACCACGATGGGCACCATGATCAGCACCTTCACCTTCCTGGGTGGTGTTGGGCTCGGCTATTCCCTGGGCACCTCGATGTTTTTCATCGCCCTGAGCAACTGCTGGATAGGGATCTACATGATCACCCTGGGACATAGGATGTGGATCCTCGGAAAGAAATACGGCTACGTCTCCCTTGGAGAAATCATTCGCGACCGTTTCGACAACAGCAAGTTCCTGGAGATATTCTTCGGGTGTTCTAGCTGCCTCTGGCAGATCGCTTACCTGGCCATGATGTATGTGGGATGCTCCTACGCGATCAGCACCATCACCGGCGGCTTGATCTCCTATAAACTGGCCCTTCTGCTGATCGTCGTGACCACGAGTATCTACACCGTCGTCGGAGGGATGCGCGCCGTGGTTATCACGGACGCGATCCAGTGGGTCCTGGTAGTGATTACTCTGGTGGCGGCAATCGTGATCATTGCCGGCATCGGGGTGCCGGGCGCCGGGGTCGTCCAGGGCTTCCGGACGATAGCGACGACTGCGCCGCAGGTGCTGGGGAAGGTGATGGCTAACAAGGTCTGGATCGAGATGTTCATCTTCATCTCCGTCGGCTTTTTCTTCGGCCCTGCTATCTGGACGAGGATGCTGGCTGCCCGGGACGAGCGGGCGATTGCCTGGACCGCGGCGAACGTTACGTTCTTCCATCCCTTTTTCATGGGATTCGTCTGTTTCCTCATCGGCATCGCCGCGTGGGCGATCTATGGTCCGAAGTTCCCGAGGCCCGACAATCTTCTTCCTACCATCATGAAGGGTTATTTCCCCTGGTGGCTCGGCACCGTGATTATGGCCGGCGCGGTTGCGGCGGCCAAGTCGGTCATCAGTGCCTGCATGCTTTCCCTCTCACAGCTAATCACGAGAGACATCGTCGAGCCGATCTACGGGAAGCTGACGCCCCGGGGGAGCGACCACGTGAGCTACGTCGCGCTCGTCTGCCTGGGCATCGTGTCGGTCGTCATTGGATGGCTGCCACCGGCGTCCATCATCATCAAGTCGGTTGAGTTCTCGAACACGGGCCTCGCCATGATCGCGCCGATCACGATCGCCGCCCTCTACTGGAGAAGGGCCACGACCGCAGGAGCGATAGCCGGTTTTGTCGGCGGCACCATCCTCGCCGCGGTTATGCGGTTCAGCGGCTACCAGACGCCCTGGCTCACGGGTCCCATTTGGGCCTTTATCGCCAACGCCGTCCTTATCGTCGTGGTGAGCCTCCTCACCGCGAGAACCTCCGAGCCGACAGTTGAGAAGATCAACGGGTACCTCGATGCGGAGATTTACGGCAATGAGATGAAGCTGGAGCCAGGGAGGCAATAAAGGCGCCGACGGCGACGGTGTGAGGCCGTCGGGGACATTCAATTTCTTTTCAGATGAAAGGAGATCGTAAAATGAATCATCCCACCAGCAATCCTTACGAAACGCGTCCGACGCCGGATGGATACCTGACCTATCAAATCATCCCTATTCCGGAGCACATAGTGATCGAAAAAGACGTGATGGTTGCAATGCCTGACGGCGTCAGGCTGGCGTGCAACGTCTATCGTCCCGACAAGACCGGAAGGTTTCCGGTCGTCCTGGGCATGACGCCGTATGGGAAGGATAAGACTCCCCCCGTCTACAGCCCCGACGGCTCTTTCACTCCAGACTCGTATCCAAACTATGTCGACAGACTTCACACGGGCGGGGTCGGCCTCGGCCACCAGAAGATATCCGTGCTTACCGCCTTCGAATACGCGGACCCTGCCTTCTGGGTTCCCAACGGGTATGCGGTCGTTATCGCGGACCAAAGAGGCGGCTTCAAGTCCGAAGGAAAGCGGCCGACCGCCTTCGAGGGCGGGGACGACCTGTTTCATCTTGTCGAATGGTCGGCAAGCCAGACATGGAGCAACGGGAACGTGGGAATGGTAGGCGTCTCCGCCCTTGCCATGAACCAATATTACGTCGCCAGCCATCAGCCGCCTTCGCCTCATCTCAAGGCCATTATTCCCTGGGAAGGCATGTCGGACGAATATAGGGACGCATCGTTTTGGGGCGGAATCCCGGAAACCAACTTTACGAAGAGGGTCCTCAAGGCTTCGATCCAGGCGCTGCCTCCCGAGAAGCACCCCGACGAGGCGGCGAAGCTCTGGGCCGTAGGCATCGACCCTGTGGCGAACCAGTCCATGCTGCGGGATAACGCCAAACTCGAGATCATCTCGGTTCCCGCCCTGATCTGCGCTACGTGGACGGACAAGGGGACACATACCCGGGGCACCTTCGAGGTTTTCAGGAGGATTGCCTCGAAGGAGAAGTGGCTTTACGCCCACGGCGGCAACAAATGGGACCGGTTCTATAGCGAGGATGGATTGACGTACCAAAAGAAATTTTTCGACTATTATTTGAAAAGCGAACCAAACGGCTGGCAGGATACCCCCAGGGTGCGGCTCGAGGTGCGCGAGACTAGGGAGGAGTATGAAGTGCGCTTCGAGAAGGAGTTCCCTCTGGCCCGTACCCGTTACAAGAAGCTCTACCTCAACGGCCCGGAAAGTGCCTTGATTCCGGAACCCCCCAAAGGCATCCCGAACGGGAGAGTCGTCTACAACTCGACGCAAGGAGGCAGCGCTTCCTTTGGCATCACCTTCGATGAGGATACCGAACTGACAGGCTACATGAAGGTTAAGCTCTGGGTGTCATGTGAGGAGGCTGACGATATGGACCTGTTCGTGACAATCAGAAAGTTCTCCGGTCCTTGTATCGGGGATACGCCTCTCTGCAAGTCCCTCAGAAAGACGATGGGAGACGACCGCATCGCCCGGGGAAACGAGATCGCCTTCT
>Ga0326728_10022514_pt1 | contig 11686 bp, 10 predicted proteins | sample MB3enrmetagenome_FD_207602 | JGI IMG/M metagenome (GOLD analysis project Ga0326728, IMG submission 207602) | Lab enriched peat soil microbial communities from McLean, Ithaca, NY, United States - MB31MN | ecosystem: Environmental > Terrestrial > Soil > Wetlands > Peat | place: USA: New York... | reverse complement strand
CGGCATTATGAAAGGTTGTGATGGTGTCCTGGTGGGCAATCCCGGGAGCAACCACTTTCCTGCCGCCGGAGTAGCCCGCCATGAAATGCGGTTCAATCAGTCCCGTGGCAATCTTTACGTCTGCTTCGACGAAGCGACGGTCGAGCTTGATAGGGGTGCCCCTTGACGTATTTCCAAGATAGACATGGTCCTCGTCATTTCGGGCGAAATGATTCACTACCTTGACCGTCTCGAGCACCCAATCGCTTCCGATTAGTTCGCGAAGTTCTTCACCCTCATTCGGTCTGTGTAAACCAGTTGCCACGAGCACTGTTAAGGCGTTGGGTTCAATCCCCGCCTGGATTAGCTCCCTAATGAGCGGCGTCAGAATCACGGAATTTGGCACCGGCCGCGTGATATCGCAGATGAGGATGCAAGCGGTTCGGCGACCTGCAGCCTCCTCGGCCAGGGGACCGCAGGCGACAGGGTCGGCCAGAGCTTTGAGAACAGCACCGTCAGGATCAGCCAGAATGGGCATCGGAGGTTTTTCGATTACCGCTAGGTCCCAAGAGTTAGGAAAATCAATAAACAATCCGCCTTTGCCGTAATTCATTTTTACCCGCATGTACCAACCTCCCTTGAAACCAGACTAAAAGCTAATCTTGCCTTATTGCTCTGGGTGCCATCCTTGCGAGCCCTTGAGAACATCATAAACGAAAGTGCAGGCATTGGCAAAACAACCTGGTCGCAGCCTGCACTCGTTGGGTCGAAATAACCGTAGGTACTTCTCGGCAAACGAATCGTAACCTTTCACCGAAAAGGAGGCGAAGCCACACGGAGAGTGCTTCCAAAAGGATTGAGCCTTCCAAAACTTGGCGTTTTGCCCGTCTGCTGAAAGAGCAGCCCAGCAGGGAATGGTTGCCCTGATTCCAGCGATTACATTCCCAGGTAGGCCTGGCGCACCAGGTCGCATTGCAACACCTCTCGGCCAGAGCCCTCCATAACGATGCGGCCAGTCTGCAAGACGTAAGCCCGGTGACAGACCTGCAAGGCCTCGAACACGTTCTGTTCGACCAGGAGCACGGTGACACCCTCACCCGATATATGTTTTACGGTACGGAAGATCTCGGTAACCAGCTTGGGCATGAGGCCCTGGGAGGGCTCGTCCAGCATGAGAAGATCGGGCCGCGACATGAGGGCTCGGGCAATCGCCACCTGCTGCTGCTCGCCGCCCGAAAGCGTTCCGACACGCTGGTCGGCACGCTCTTTGACCCAAGGGAACAACCGCAGGACAGTCTCAAGGCTTTCAGCAATCTGTTCTTTGGAGTCTATGGTGTAGGCTCCAAGCAGCAGATTGTCCCGAACCGACAGGCGCGGAAAAAGCCGCCGGCCCTCTGGCACCAGGGAGATCTTCTTCCTGACGACCTCATAGGCAGGATGGCCGGAGATTACCTGGCCGTTCAGGCGGATCTCCCCCTTCATCGGCTTTAGCAGGCCCATGATCGTCTTGAGCAGGGTAGTCTTGCCGGCCCCGTTCGAGCCGATGAGGGAAACGACCTCGCTGCGCTTGACTTCGAACGAGACCTCCTGGATGGCCAAAAGCCCCTTGTAGGCAACGGACAAATTACTAACCGACAGCATCGTACCGATCTCCCAGGTAAGCTCGGATTACCTCGCGGTCTGCCACCACTTCTTTGGGTGAACCCTCTACGATCTTGCGCCCGTAGTTGAGCACTATCACCCGGTCGGAAAGCTGCATTACCGCCTCCATGACATGCTCCACCACGATTATGGTGATCCCCCTTTCCCGAACTTTGCGGATCAGCTCAATCATCTCCTGAAGTTCCACCGGGGTCAGCCCCGCCATGGATTCGTCCAGCATCAGCAACTCGGGTTCCATCGCCAGGGCCATAGACACTTCGAGCCGTTTCTTGTCGGAAACGCTCAGCGCCTGGGCGTTGTAGTTCCGCTTCGCTATCAGGCCCGTGAAGGCCAGGACCTCCTCGGCATTTAGGCGCACGTCCCTCACGCGGACGTACCGCAGGAATCCGCCGGTCATGACGTTTTCCAGCACCGTCATGTCGCTGATCACCTGGGCGATCTGGAAGGTGCGCACGGCACCCAGCTTGGCGATGGCGTGCGGTTTCCGGTTGGTAATATCCAGGCCCTTGAAGAGCACCCGGCCCTTGTCCAGGCGGTGGAACCCCGTGATGCAATTGAACAGGGTACTCTTACCGGCGCCGTTGGGACCGATGATGCTTAGGATCTCTCCCCCGCTCACCTGGAAAGAGATACCCTCATTGGCCCGCAGCCCGCCAAAATATTTGCTGACCTCCTGCACGTCCAGCAATAGCGGGGCGTTCATTTCTCCCTCCGCACCAGCTCAGTGATGGCCCCCCAGACGCCGTTGGGCTGATACATGGAGATGACGGTGATCAGGGCGCCGTAAATGATCATGTCAAACCCCGTGCCTTTGTAGCCCAGCCAGGCGCGGGCATACTCAGAGAACGGGACCAGGATGACCGCCCCCACCACCGGCCCGAGCACCGTATTCGCCCCGCCCAGCATAGCCACCAGCACGATTTGAACGGAAATCGCCAACACCATCACACTTGCCGGGTCAATGTAAAGGATATACTGGGCATAGAAGGTCCCGGCCATCGAAGTGATGAAGGCGCTGAGCATGATCGAGTAGAGGCGGTAGCGCACCACGTCGACCCCCAGCACCTGGGCGACCTCATGACTCTCTTTGATCGCCCGGAAGTAGTAACCCATCTTGGAAGTGGACACCAGAAGGGCAACAACCAGGGCGAGTAGCAGGAAGGCCAGGATGATGTAGCAGTAAGGCACTTTGGTGGAATTGAAGGTGAAGTTAATCAGGGACTCTTTCCGCATGGGAATGGTAAGGCCCTCCGCCGCTCCCACCATTTCCCAGTTTTCGAAAAAAATCCGGACGATCTCGGCGAAGGCGATGCTGGCGATGGCGAAGTAATGGCCCCGCAGATTGGAGCACGGGTAACCGATGGCCGCGGCCACCAGCGCCGAGATAATCCCGCCGGCCACCAGACCGATCCACGGGCTGAGATTGAAGGTCAGGAGCAGGTAGGAGGAGGTGTAAGCCCCTATCCCAAAAAAGGCCGCCTGTCCAAAGGAGAACATGCCGGCATAGCCGCCCATGATGTTCCACGCCACTCCGCACATGGCGAAGATGAACGTGATGATCATGACGTGCTGGCCGAAGGGCGGAATCAACCGCGGCAGGATGATAAGCAGCGCCAGGACGGCGCCGCCTCCGATTAATTTTTTGCCGGTTATCGCGCGCCTCCCCAGCACCTCACCACCCCCTGAGCCCTTGCGGCCTGATCCAGACCGTGACCAGGTACATGAGGAAGACGATTGCCACCTTGTAGGCTGGGTTGAAAATATATCCGCCCAACGTCTGGACGACCCCCACGATGATGCCGGCGATGAATGCGCCTTCGATGCTGCCGAACCCGCCCAGGGCCACGATGCAAAAGCAGATCAAGCCGAAGGTGCCGCCTACGAAGGGATAAATGTAGTAATGGGTGGCAAGCAGCGCCCCGGCCACTCCCACCAAGGCGGAGCCGATGCCGAAGGAAAGCGAGTTAATGCGCTCGGTGTTGATGCCCATGATCAAGGCGGCTTCACGGTCCATTTCCACAGCCAGGATGGCCTTACCGGTGCGGGTATGCCGCAGAAACCAGAAAACTGCAAAGGAGGTAATGATGCTGCCTATTGAGCTAATTACCTTGGGGACGCTGAGAATGATGCCCGAGATGTGCCAGGTGCCGGACAATAAGGTATGGCCGATGGAGCGGTAATTCGGGGTCCAGATAAAGGCCGCGAAGTTGGCCAGGAAGATGCTGACGCCAAAGGTCACCACCAGTTGCGCCAGCACCGGCCCGGTCATCACCTTGCTGATGATGAAACGGTAAATGAACATCCCCAGCAAGAAGAGGGCCACGGCGTTGATGGGTATCGAAAACAGGGGATCGACGCCCACCAGCGTGTAGAGCCAATAGGAGATGAACATGCCGATCATCAGGAACTCGCCGTGGGCGAAGTTGAGCACGTTCATTACCCCCCAAATCAGGGTAAGGCCGATGGCCAACAGCGAATAAACCAAACCGATGAGCAGGCCGTCAACCACTTGTTGCCCTAACATTTCCATGATCAAACTCCGGGGGCTGAAATAAGGATAGAGTACACAGGACGGATGACAGAGGACAACGCGCTAAAAGTAGAGGATGGAGGACGGATTTTCATCCTTCCATCCTCCATCCCCCGCCATTCGCCTTACTTGCGGCCCTTCCAGGCCGGGAACGGCCATACCAATTCGCGGCTGGCGGCATCCCAGGGCCAGACCGTATAATACTGCTGGTCCTGGACCTGTACCAGCATGGCCCTGGCGTAGATGTTCTGATGGGTCTTGGGATCGAACTTTATTCCCTTCCACGGGTAGATAAACTGATCGCCCGGGATGTCGGTTTCTCCGAGGGCTTTCACCAGTGCTTCAGGGTCTGTGGACTTGGCCCGGTTGATGGCGTCGGCCAATACGAAGGGAGCCGCGAAACTGCGGGCGGCGTTTTCACCCATATTTATATTGTAATCCTTCTTATAGAGCTCTGCCACCTGCCCGACCAGCGGTTTTTTCTTGGCCAGGTCGAGGGCGAAGGTCGAGCGCACGAGGAAATAATTACCGTCGGCCTTGACCGAGGGCAGGTAGTCGGACTCGATGTAGCCCGCCATGGTCAAGAAGCCCTGGGGCACCAGGTTCATCTCCTTGAAGGTCTTCGTGAAGAGAATGGCATCGGTGATGTAGGAGGCGTGCATCACAACATCCGGCTTGGCCGCGATAAGCTTGCCCACCTCGCTGGTCACATCGCTCGAGTTCGCCGCGTAAGCAATGTCTGCCACGACATTATAGCCGAATTCCTCGGCGTATTTTCGTTCCTGCTTGGCCACATTGGCCCCGAACTCGGTGTTTTCGTAAAGCAGGGCAATGGTCTTGACCTTCTGGCCCGTCTTCATCTCCAGGTCTTTAAGGAACTCGAACTGGTTGCGAGCCATGGTCCCATCATGAGGCGAAACGCGAAAGAAGTACTTGAAGTCGCGCTCGGTAAGGGTCGGGGAAGAGGAGTCAGAGCACACGTAGGGGATCTTCAAGCGCTCGGCGGCCTGGCTCGCCGTCTTGGTCACTGCACTTTGATAGGCGCCGATCACCGCCACCACCTTCTCCTGGGTGATCAGACGTTCGGCCTCGGCCAGGCCGTTCTTGGGGTCGCCCTTGGTGTCGGCGTAAATGATTTGGAGCTTGGCGCCTCCCAGATTGGGGATCCCCTCTGTTTTCGCGAAAGGCATGTTCAGGTCGTACTTGCCGTTGATGATCTGCACCGCCAGATCGACGCCCCGTTTGCAGTCCATCCCCGTAGCGGCCAGGTTTCCGGTCAGGGGGTAAACCGCCCCGATCTTGATCACCTTCTCCTGGGCCGGGGTCGGTCCGGCGCCCAGCGCCAGGGCCAGGGCAAAAACTGCTGATACCATTAAAACCCGTCGCATTTTCATTTTCTTTCCTCCCGTTACCGGACCACGGCTCTTTTAGCGCGGCCCCCATTGGATTGAAAGCTTGACTCCCCTCAGCACCTGGACAACCTCCTGGCGCTGATTACCCACTTCGGGGTGCCGATGAAAACGAGGAAAGCAAGGTTATACTGATTAAATCTTGAATATTTTGGTTGAGTTGGCCAAGGCAACCATACTAAATCAGGTGCCGATTTTCCATCAAAATTCCCACAGTTTTCTCCATTGTACCATGAGGCTGCCTCAAAAAAACATCCAAAATTCAGCAAGATGCCTCTTGATGTACAGAGAAGCCCCTATTATAAATCGCCTTGCTTACTTACCGTTTCACTTCAATGTGTGCCTCCTTTTCATAGTATTGGATTAACCCTCCGTGGTCATTATCTCCTTTGCCATCGGCCTTCAGCGCCTGCATGATTTCCATCACTGCAGCCGTAAGCGGCAAAGGGACCCCTATTTCATGCGAGGTATCCAGCACATTCTGTAGATCCTTGATGTGAAGATTGATTCTAAATCCGGGATTAAACTTCCTGTCCATCACCAGCGGAGCCTTCGCCTCCAGAACGGCGCCCCCCGCCAGACCGCCACGTATTGCCTGATAAACGAGCTCCGGACTTACGCCAGCTTTGGTTGCCAGGACTAGGGCTTCGGACATCGCGGCCAGGTTCAAGGCTACGATTACCTGGTTGGCCAGCTTCGTTACATTCCCGGCGCCGATTTCTCCGGTCAATACTACTGAGCCGGCCATCGCTTTCATGATCGGGAAGCATCTCTCAAAGACTTCTTTCTTCCCACCGACCATGACAGAAAGCGTCCCATCAATCGCTTTTGGCTCTCCCCCGCTGACCGGTGCATCCAGCATCTCTATGCCTTTTGCGGCGAGTTTGCCGGCTATCTCTCGGCTGACCAGGGGTGCGATAGACGACATGTCAACCACCACCGCCCCTGCTTTTGCCCCCTCGATAATGCCATTTTCTCCCAAGACAACCTGCTTCACCTCCGGAGAGTTGGGGAGCATGGTGATAATAATCTCCGTCCGGGCGGCAACCTCTTTCGGGGATGCCGCGGCCTGCGCTCCTGCCGCCACCACCTCATCGACTTTTGCTTTACTTCTGTTGTATACGACCAACTCATAGCCTGCCTTCAGAAGGTTTTTGCTCATGGGCTTGCCCATAATTCCCAGCCCGATGAAGCCGATTTTTGGCATAATGAATTCTCCTCAGTTCAATGGAGAGTTATAGCTGATAACCGTAGCGCTTGATCCATGCCAGCGAGGTCATGGTGTCAGGCTCGGGCACATATTCCAGTCCGATAAACCCCTCGTAGCCCATCCGGTCGATTTCTTTAAACAGGAAGGGGTAATTAATTTCACCTGTTCCCGGCTGATGCCGGCCAGGGTTGTCTGCTATCTGGATATGCCCTATCATCTTGTGGTATTTGCGGAGGGTGGCAGTGAGGTCGCCTTCCTCTCGCTGAGCATGATAGACGTCGTACTGGATAAAAACATTCGGCATATTTACTTCTTCGATTAATTGGGCCAACTGCTCCGTCCGGTTCAGGAAGAATCCGGGGAGATCAAAGTGATTGATGGCTTCTATCATCAGCGTCAACTTTGCACCCTGCAACGCTTCGGAGGCAAATCGAAGGTTGGAGGCGAGCGTATTCCGGTGTTCCTCGTCGCTATAGCCGGAAACTCTTTTGCCGGCAAGGCAGTTTAGTCGCACGCCAAGCACCTGGGCATAGGCAATCGCTTTGCGAACCCCTACCCTAAACTCCTCCACTCTATCAGGAGATGCGGCTAGGCCTCGCTCTCCCGCTCCCCAGTTGCCGGAAGGAAGATTGAAAAGCACCAGCTTGAGCCCGTTTGTCGAAAGCTGCTCCTTTATTTGTTTCGCCGGGTAATCATATGGAAATAAACATTCTACCGCAGTGAACCCTGCCAAGCGAGCGGCTGCAAAGCGCTCCAGAAATGGGATATTGCTAAAAAGCATGGTCAGATTCGCGGCAAATTTGGGCATTCATCCCTCCTGCTGAAATGTTCTTTCATACCCATACTCGCTTGCCGCAATCCATCAGCTACTGCTCACCAGCGCTTGGCGAATAGAGCGACCGATTCGGAAACTTCATGATCTTGGCGCGGTGCAAGACCACTTATTCCAACTGCCCTGATAATCCTGTTAGCCCGGTTCTTTATCAGGTTTCCCCCGGGAAGCACCGGCCCAAAAGTCGGTGGTGGCGGTGATCTATAGCCCCAGTCATGGGGAGCACTACGGGGCGGGAAATGAGTGTTCTCCGAAGAGGGTCCTCACTCGCGGCTGAAGCAGGCTGACGCATGGCAACATCTTAATGCCTTTAGTATCTCGAGACAACTTAAAATCTGGGGAGTTCAGATAAATGTCGGTTTAATTTCCCTGACCGCGGGATTTGGGTATTTTGAGAATAAAGGGACCCGCTTGAAAGCAAGATAACTTGGCAAACCCGCAACTTATTGGGTGCTTTTATCAATAAATGGTTTCGGGGGCCTCCTTCCCGAGGAAAATTTTCCTCAAGTTTCTCCCCTTGAAGCCGATTCCTCTAAGTGATGGCATGGTAGCATAATCTCAGGATTTTCCTCAAAACAATGGGCTAACTTGCCTTCCACAAAAAAAGAAAACATTCTGGCTTAAAATCGGGGAGAGGTACACCCAAAACCATTTTTTGACCGGCGGAGTCCAAGGCTGCTGAATAATCTCGGGGGATTTGGCTTTGACCCTTTCCAAATGAGGGAAAAAACATGACTCGCCATTCAAAAATCCATGTCTTATTAATCCTTTTTCTTGCCCTGACGGTCTCTGCTTTCGCCCAGGAGACCATCTCACCTGAAGATACTGCCAATTACATCGGCCACCAAAAGACCGTATGCGGCACGGTGGCCAGCGCGCATCTTGCTTCTCGAAGCAAGGGACAGCCCACCTTTTTGAACCTCAATAAACCTTATCCTAACCAAATTTTTACTGTGCTCATTTGGGGATCAGACAGAGGAAAATTCGAAAAACCACCTGAATGGCTATACAGCGGGAAGGAAATTTGTGTAACAGGGATGATACGAAGCATTCGGGGACTTCCCCAGATCATCGTCAAAGACCCTTCGCAGATAAATGTGAAGTAGCCCAAACACATTCCGATTGGCCCCATGGTTACAAAAAAGAGGGTTCCCAGAACAGTTGCCCTGACTTTTTTCCTGTTCCTTAGTTTTCCAGGCATTTCTCAGGCATGGCACGACAAAACCCATTTAGCCATTGCCAAAGTGGCCGGGTATGAGAACTGGTACAACGCCGCCGGGGCGGATATTGCGAAAGTCAAGGCCGGAGATAAAGAGGCTCGTAACCATTACTCTGACAATCCGCCTGGTACTGATATTACAACTAAAATGATTCTGGACCAGGTACAAAGGTACGATGATCCAACTGATGAAAGAGGGCATCTTTACGGCGCAATTGTCGCCTCTCTACGCGATTACAAATCCGCCAGGGCAACGGGAAAGTACGGCGAGTATCACCTCGCCTATTGTGTTCATTATGTTGGGGATCTGTCCATGCCGCTCCATAATACCCTAAATAATTCATTCAACCGCCAGCACCACAAAGCCATGGATGGAATTGTCGAGAATGAGGTGATTGACCACCTGGAGAGGATCAAAATCTATGCCATAAAGATCAAGTCTGATGAAGACCTGGTAAAGGAAATCGCGAGGATAGCCAACCTCTCCATGAAATTAGGCTATCAGCTTGAGGCGGAGAACCGCTTTTTAACCAAGGACGAAGCTTATATCCAACTGGGTCATAGCGCTTCGCTGCTCAAAGCTATTTTAGACTACGCGCTATAACAAACGGGCCTGAGTCCCTGGACCACAGGTTCGGGTTTCCCTTCTCTTAGAAACGATCTCTCGGAATATCGGCTGGGGTTCTGGCTCACAACCTCCTGCAAATGGTCACGCAGTTCCATGTCTGGGGTGAAGAGGTTAAACGCTCCATTGATTGGCTGATCAAGCGCCTGATCAAAGTGGGGGCCAGGGTTTCTTATCAGGCCCGGCGGTTGCCTGTGCCAGTAAGCCTCAGCTTTTCCCCTGGCGCACCATCATCGAGCCCTGCTGACTTGGGTTCACGTTCCAATGGAGTGCCAAGAATCTCGGAACCATGAGGTTTTTGCGCGGTGAAAATGGCAGGAAAATTACCCCGGTTGTCCTTTTATACCTTTATCTGGATATTTAAGTAAAAGCATTGTCCCATTTCATTAACCTTTTAGTAACCCCCCCGGTATTAAATATTCAAAAAAGAGAAAGGCAGAATCTTTCTGGATTGAGCCCTGTATGGACAGGTCAATTCCATCAGGCGGGTTATCTTCTGGTTAGCTAAAATTATTAAGGAACCTCGGGAGATTCAGCCATGAAAATCGTGGTCTTGCTGGGAAGTCCCCGGCCAGAGGGGAACTGCGCCGTGCTGGCCCAAAAGGTGTGTGACGTGGCCGAGGGTCTGGGGGCCGAGGTTCGGAAGTTCTGGGTAAATAAAATGGATTTTAAAGCGTGTCAGGGGTGCGAATCCTGCAAGACGACCAGCGACCGGTGTATTTTGGAGGATGAGCTCACGGAAGTTCTGGGGGCCATCATGGAGGCTGACACGCTGTTATTGGCCTCTCCGGTTAATTGGGGAGATATCGGGGAGCGCTTGAAATGGTTCTTTGACCGGGCCTATTCTTACCTTAACCCGGACTTTTCCAGCCGGTTGCCAAGCGGTAAAAAAGCCGTATTTATTTTGCTCCAGGCCGGGGCGGATGATGGCGATTTAAACTACCTATTTCCCCGCTATGAGCGCTGGCTGAAGCTGTATGGCTTTTCCCCGATTTATCGGCTCTGGGCCACCGGCGTCAGATTCCCAGGGAATATAAAGCGGCAGACTCGCATCCTCGAACAGGCCGCCGCCCTGGGCCGAGAGCTCGGGGCACCCACGGCCTTAACCCCTTCGGGTACTGAGGGGTATGGGAATGATAAATTGCCAGGCCCAGGAGTTGGTGGCTAGGTAAGGAAAAAGGCAGGTATGGTCATCTGATCGTGTAGCTTGCCCATAGTTTTCCTCCTGGTTTGGGTTTATGGAGAAAAACTACACGCACCTATCTGGGGATACGAGAAAAAAGGGGGGATTTTGCTTTTGCAGGAACTACGATTGCGAGGTAGGTTAAGACTACGGAATCACCCGGACTACCATCCACGCTAAGCGTTTAGTTCATGATCTGCATATCGAAACGAAAAACTCAAGATCCGATGAACCAATTGAGATTTGGTGCTTTGCCACCGATGCTATGATGAATATCAGCGCATCTTTGGCCTCTTCCGCCCAGCCTTATCATCAGTCCGACCTTTCCCATTTCCTTGCTTACTTTCCAAGGGATCCCCAATCGTTCCAATCGTTGATGATCCCTTGATTTCCGCAATTCCTGCATTATTTTTTTAGGGGTACGGGTAACAACGTTATTGCAACCAGCAACTTTAGTTGAGAACCTAGATATATACGGGAGCCTTCAGCATGAACCAAATTTTTCTAATATCCTTGCTTCTGGTTGCTTTGACCCGCATCACCGGGGCCCAGCCGTTGGTCCCGATAGCCAGTCAATCTTCACAACAGGGAGGCACCATGGAAAAAAGCTCGGACGCAGACGTCGCCACCTTTGCCGGTGGCTGTTTCTGGTGCACGGAGGCGGATTTTGAGAAGGTCCCCGGGGTGCAGAAAGTCGTTCCCGGGTATACCGGCGGACAGGGGAAAAATCCCACCTATGAGGATTACGCTCAGAAAGGCCATTTAGAGGCCATTCAGGTCTTCTACGATCCCCAGGTGGTTACCTACCAGCAGCTGCTGGACTATTTCTGGCGACACGTGAACCCCACCGATGCTGGCGGGCAATTCGTGGACCGGGGGCCGCAATACCGTTCCGCCATCTTTTACCACGACGAGGAGCAGAAGCGCCTGGCCGAGGAATCGAAGGCAGCCCTGGCCGCTTCCGGCCGTTTCAAGGAACCCATCGTCACGGAGATCCTGCCGGCCACTACCTTTTATCCCGCAGAAGAATACCACCA
>Ga0326728_10022512_pt1 | contig 11686 bp, 15 predicted proteins | sample MB3enrmetagenome_FD_207602 | JGI IMG/M metagenome (GOLD analysis project Ga0326728, IMG submission 207602) | Lab enriched peat soil microbial communities from McLean, Ithaca, NY, United States - MB31MN | ecosystem: Environmental > Terrestrial > Soil > Wetlands > Peat | place: USA: New York... | reverse complement strand
TGATGCATAGTTTTTGTGATAAAACATATGTATTATCTCGTTTTTCAGCCAAAATTATAGAACATTTTATACTTAAATTTGAGAATAATACATATATTTTATTACAAAAGCTGTATATCGCTAAGTCAGATTGCAGCTATCATATTGAATCAGCCTTTAGCATGATATTGAAAGTATATTGAAAAGGACTTACGTAGTTGAGCTGAGATAGAAATTATTATGGCAAGGATTATAAATACAGGTAACAATTTGAGCAATAGATACTTATTTTATCAATCCTAAAGTTCCATTCGTTCTATTCTATAATACATGAGGGTAAATGATTGAACGAATTCGATGTGGTTGAAATTGATGATACGATCTGGGAACAGATGGTAGAAGAGTCTTCAAAGCCAGTTATTGTAATATTTTACAGTCCAGAATGTACTTTTTGTAAGGCTATGGAACCTTATTTTATGACGTATGCACAAGAATTCAATAACTCGGCATTTTTTGCCCGTATGAATATTATAATAAATCCATGGACTACAGAAAGATACGGAATTCAGAGCACTCCCACTTTCAAGGCCTTTTGTCACGGAAAACCTATATGGGAACAAGTAGGTGAAATATATCCTTCCATGTTAAAAAATGCGATTGAGAACATAATTCAGTATGGAGAAGATTGTATCAGAAAAAGCACGCCAGTTGGACAGAGTATTACGGGATATATATAAATCCATCACAATTGAAGATCAACTAATTTTTCAAGCGGCTCTTCAATTATATTTTGTATTCCAATTAAATGCTAGAATTATTTCCTTATGTGTTAAAAGTTAGTTTTAAAATTCTGCGGGGTTGATCGGTAAAGTGAAATAAAAAGTTGAACCTTTGCCTAGTTCAGATTCTACCCATATACGTCCACCATGCCCTTCTACAATTCTTTTACAAATTGCAAGCCCTAGTCCTGTTCCAGAATATTTTTCTCTGGTATGTAATCTTTTAAAAAGTTCAAAAATTCTTTCCGAGTATTGTGGATCAATTCCAATTCCGTTATCCTGCACTGAAAATACCCATTCACTAGCTTTTTTCTCTGCAGCTATACGAATTTTTGGTGTCTCTTCACCATGGAACTTTATTCCGTTGATAATCAGATTCTGAAATACCTGAATCAGCTGGGTAGAATCTGCCATTATCTCAGGTAAAAGACCATGAGATATAGTAACTTCATTGTCTCTTATCATCAATTTTAAATTGGATAGTGCCTGATTCAAAATAAATTTACAATTTGTAGGTTCAAGTTCTCTGTTTTTTGTAGATACTCGAGAGAATTCTAAAAGATCATTTATTAGATTTTGCATACGGGAAGCCCCGTCAACAGCAAAGTGTAGGTATTTATCCGCCTTATCATCGAGATTACCCTGATATTTCTTTTGTAAAAGCTGCAAATAACTTGTGATCATTCTCAATGGTTCTTGCAAATCGTGAGACGAAACGTAAGCGAATTGTTCTAATTCTGCATTTGAACTGGCAAGTTCTTCTAATTTCGATTTTAACATTTCATCCATTTTTTTGCGCTTAGTAATATCATTGAAAAGAATGGCTACTTTGTTACTTTCCTATGTCCCGACCTTAAAAGCATAGACTTCGTACCAGCCACCCGTCAGAGCCTTCGCTTCGTTGATGAAGCGCTTAGGTTCTCCAGTCAAGGCAATGGTTCCATAAATTTCGAACCAGTGTTCTTCATGATTCGGCACAGACTCTCGCATCGTTTCCCGAGTTGCTTCACGCAATCCGGTCTGCTTCTCAAACGCTGGATTAGTCTCCAAAAAACGATAATCTGCCGGCTTGCCGTTTGCGTCAAAAATCATTTCTATGATGCAAAAACCTTCGTCAATGGATTCAAACAAAGTTCGGTATTTATTCTCGCTATTCTGCAACGCCTCTTCTGCCTTTTTATATTCAGTGATGTCACGGACATAAAGATTAACGTAGCCAGATTGGGAGAACGGCGTGAGATTGATAATATATGTGTTATTTGCGTAGTTGTACTCAAATTTACGCTGGTTACCATCAGCCAAGGCTGCAATAGCTAGTTCTGTGATCGCTGCAGGAACTTCTTGGCTGGTGGCACAACCCCAATCTATCAACAACATTTGGGCAGCAGGGTTGCTATAGTTGATTTTACGACCTTGGTTCAAGCGTATCACTGGATTGGGGGTTTCCCTAGGCAAACGCGATAGAGACTCTAGTTCTATCTCCATTCGCTTGCGTTCAGTTATATCACGTGCAGCTGCAAAAATACCAATAACTTTTCCAGATTCATTTTTATAAACTGAAGCATTATACAAAACTGGAGTTATATGTCCATCCTTATACTGAATCTCAAGAGAATAATCCCGCACTTCACCATGTCTGAATACTTGCTGATAACCTATGCTGGCTGCCCTAGGCTCAGTGAAATAATCTGAAAAATCAGTCCCAATCAACTCGTTTCTGGGATATCCAGTAACCTGTTCTGTAGCTATATTTACATCTGTAATTTTGCCGTCAAGCCCAATGGTTACTAGGAGATCCAAGCTAGCTTCGATCAAACTGCGATTATAAATATTTGATAACCTAAGAGCTTCTTCTACTTTCTTAATATTGGTAATATCACGGGAAATAGTAAGAACAGATGTCACTTCATTTTTAATGAACTCCGGTACTATTCTCATATTAAAATAGTAATCTTTTCCTTGAGATGATTTATAATTGAATTCCATTGCATCTTGTTTTTCGGTGATAAAAACATTTTCATAGTGTTCTTCCCAAAATTGAATCAATTCAGAATCCATTCCTAGTTTAGTATTAGTTTTACCCATTATTTCTTCTTGATGACACCCAAAAAATTTCACAGCAGCAGGATTAGCATATGTTTGACGATTTTGTCTATCAAAACGGACAATCATATCAGGAGAATTTTCAGTCAATGTACGGAAACGCTCTTCAGTTTCACGAAGTAACTTATAAGCTACATTGAGTTCCTCAGACTGAGCCTGCAACTCTTCGTTTTGTACTTGGAGTTCCTCAGACTGAGCCTGCAACTCTTCGTTTTGTACTTGGAGTTCCTCGGACTGAGCCTGCAACTCTTCGTTTTGCATTTGGAGTTCCTCGGACTGAGCCTGCAACTCTTCATTTTGCCTCTGGATTTCTTCGGACTGAGCTTGCAAATCCTCGGATTGCACCTGAGATTACCGTGTGCTTTCTGCAAAGATTCCTCAGCCTGCGCTTTGGCTAAGGCCACAGCCAAATAATCCGCCAGCCGTTCCCACATCGAGATAGTTTCCAGAGAAAATTGCCCCTTACGTCTATCATTTAACTGGAGAAGACCCGGCCTCTCCTCACCCACGCACAACGCTATCAGGGCCACGGACTCATACCCCTCGCCATTACATATGTTGCACGTGCGAGCCTGAAGATCAGCATCAGTAGTGGTGGCCAATAGTTCCGTGGTACAGTTTGTACAGAAACTTCCTCGTGTAGTGAAAAATGATTTAGATGGATCAAAACGCCCGCAAATAACGTTGCCGCACATACACTTATGAATCGGGTAGCCATCACTATCGTGGATAAGCTGCTCAGCAGCATCTTTCACGCATAGGCTGTTCTCCATTCTCACGAACTCCTTGGAGAAACCATAAGTCTCAAAGTAAGGATAGTCATCGCCATCCTTGAGCCTGATACCAACGGCTTCGAAGCCGGAACGCTCGCGGAAGAAATTAACGGCAGAATGAACTAATTCTACTGTTCCTTTGCTCTTGTTCATGACATGTAAGAACTCTACCGTCATCTCATGTTCCTGCTCTGCCCTCTTGCGCTCTGTGATGTCGCGAGCTATCACAACTAAACCGAAGATCACGCCGTCGTTGTCACGAATAGGAGCAAAGCTGTAGCTACCGATCCATGTTTCGCCAGTGTCTTTGCGTCGTAGGGTGTACTCGGCATCAGTAGCCTTCTCTCCCCGCAAAGCCCTCGGCACCGCCCACATGTCCACTGGTGCCGGTGTCCCGTCTGCCATGAACACATATAGGATATCGGGGTATTCGGCGAAGATTTTGAAGCCTTCATCCTTGTTCTTGAATTTGTAGAAAGTCGCGAATGCATCGTTGAAGTCGATAAAATTACCCTCTGTATCGGAAATAAATACAGCCTCGTTCATGCTCGCCAAAGCTGTTTCCAGCTTAGCCTGATTCTCTCGCAGACTCAAAGATTGTAAAATTGCTGTTTTCTCTGCTTCTTTACGCTTGGAGCTTTCTATCTGTTCCCATTTCCCTTGCTTTTTGATCAAAGCAAATTGGTGATCGACGGCTACATCGATGATTTTAGCTGCGTTGCACCTGTCTAGATTATAAGTGCAGAGAGCTATCATATGGTAATTGCCGATGACTCTATCCACCTCTTTCTCATAATCAACAAAATCGTTCCAATCTTCTTTTTCCAGCCAAAAAGTATTTCCAGTCAACCTCAAACCATCATAGCCATTAGCTAGAGCCATATTGAGTTTTTCAACCCACCCATTCAATACTTTAGCTGAATCGAAAGTACCTTCTTTTGTATACCAGTGGAAGTAAGGAGTAATTTCAAGTTGTCCTTTCTCTAGATAAACATCAATATCATGAACAGCCTTTTTAAGGGCTTCTTTTGCATCTTCTACTCCCAAAGGTTGTGATGTGACCCACATGCAAAATTCATTATTTTCTAGTCCTGTCTTGAAGTAAGGAACAAGTATGTCTATCATAATCCTCCTTGGTTTGGTAGAACTGACAGAAACGTGTTCCCCATGGGACATCTTCAACAGTATCAATGCCAGAATGTCTCAAGCTTTTATTCATTACAGCCAAACACTCATTTCCTGACTCTTCTACAAGCATAATTCTCCAATTTTGCTTTAATCGACATTTTGCAGATATATATCTTATAGATTCATAATTCAATTATTTTTAATTTTATGTCTATCACTAGATTTGAAACTTAATTTCCATCAATTTACTTTGTTTAGTAATTCGTCTATTTTGGTCCGAGTTTTTGAGATTTTGTATCCAACTGGTTTTTATTTCTACACTTAAGTAGCTATTAAAAGCTTCTCGATAACTTTTCAAAGATAAAAAAGAGATATATTTAAGTAGATCAAATGAAAAGTCTATAATAAGTAATAATTCAATCAATTTTGATTTCTGATGCTCTAAATATATAACTGCCAACCTATGCAAAACTGAGAGATATCATTAAGTATCTAACAATTACTGGTAATCTTTTATAATTTTGCTAATCGAATTCCAAATAAGATTGCTATTGACTCTGTATTCTCAGGTTGACTGTGCAATAAACTCTTTTATATCTGTTTATGAAGGTGTTAAAAGTGAAGACGATAGCTAAGCCTTTGGAAATTCTTTTAGTGGAAGACAATAAGGGAGACATTGGGTTAATAACAGAATTCTTCATTGATGCAAAAGTTATAACTCTACATGTTGCAGAAGATGGAGACGAAGCAATCCGTTTTTTATGTGGTGAGGATCAGTTTTTAGGTTATCCACTCCCAGATATAATTATTTTGGATTGGAATTTGCCAAAAAAGGATGGAAGTGAAGTTCTTAAAGAAATAAAAGAGAATAACAATCTTAAAAACATACCCGTAATCATTCTAACTACTTCCAGCGCTGAAAAAGACACGCTCAGAGCTTATGATCTCCATGCTAATGCCTATATAGTTAAACCCCTTGACTTTGATGAGTTCATGAAAGTAATTGGTTCCATACAAGACTTTTGGTTTAAATCTGTAACATTACCACCAAAGCACTAGCCTTAAAAAATACAGGATGAAAGCTTGGAAGAGTTGTGTCAACTGTTACTCATAAATAAATCAAAAGGTTTCATTAATGCAATGGATGCTAGTTTAGACATAATGAAAATTAAAATATCTCAACCTTCGATATTAACAGTATTAGAATTTACATACTAGTCAAAAAACTTATTACCAGAAACGATATTAGTTAATTAGTTAATATATAATTATCAAAAATTATGAATTTTCCATCCTTAAAATTAACATTTTCGGATTAGAGATTTATCGAATAAAAGAATCATGAAATCAAAAGGTAGCTAAATGAGCTCAAAAAAACTTGATTTTATTGTAGATAAGGGTATACTGATAGAAATAGCTGGCGCAGTCATTGGCACATTATTGGCTTTTAAGTAAACCAGTTCATACTAATTTTGTAATCCCATCTTTAGACTCCGTTGAGTTATCTCCAAGGTAATTATATGATGATTTTGTTAATTTTTTGTCCATGGTTTTTGGACTTTTAGGAATAACCTCCACCCACTACATAAGTGTAAATAAAACTATATATGAAACTTGGGTGGATCATTATGTTTTCCCTAAGGAAGATCCTGTTATTACAAATTTTGAGTCTTGCGATAAAAATAGAAATCCAATAAATACAAGTATGAAAGGAACAAAATTGTGCCCTAAAAATATAGGCCTTAAAATAGAAACTCTTGCAAGAGAATCTTCCGGAATAAATAATATATATTCGGCGGTAATATGTAGTTTGTATTTTACTTCTGCAATTATTCTTGGGGTAGGCATACTTGATGCTAAAATAATTGACAGCACATTTAATTTTGATAAAATAACTTCAGCTAATGTAGAACAGTATGTCAATTTTATTGAATGTTTATCGGCAATCATTCTTACTATAATAATACTCGGAGCTGCGTACATTCTGACTAGGGCATTGAAAAACTTGTACAGTGCAGGCGATACAGCAGATGAATGATTATTTCAAATTTGGTGGAAATATAAGTGCCATATATATAAAAATTACGGAATGAAACGAAACATGCAACCCAAGCATATTTATGAAATGCTTGCAGAAAAAATCTACACCGGAATGGTAACTGATGCAGGCGATGATGAAAAAGAACTCGTAAAACGTCTATATAAAAAGTAGTTTGTTGCCATTACCACTAATATTAATTAAATGTTTAAAAACTTAATTTGTTTTTGTCTTCGCATTCGTATTTTGAATCAAAGTTATCCACTTATTATCAGCTTTTTCTTGGATTCATTACTCAAACATACTCTTTTGATTCGTAAAATCAGTGCCAATTTCTAGATATCTATCAAAATTAATTCTCAAATAAATACCAAAATTAATCCAATTTATTCAGTGAAAATGCCAAATAATGCTGAATTAGATCAATTAATTAGCATAAAAAAGCTATGATTAAAAAAACATCAAATAAATCACTAAGGGCAACAAAACCAGGGAAACCGTTATTGTCTATATCATGGTCTCCATCACGATCTCTTACATCGTCACGACTGTCACCAAAACTATCGTCCAAATATACCGGCCAAAACCCCTTAGCCTACATAGACCACTTTAGCGACTCTATAATTGAGTTTTTGGTGGTTAGCATAATACTTTCCATTGTCGTCAAATGAGAACCTTATTTTGAGCCTATCCATAGAATTTTTACGTTTCTAAAAATCAATTTTTCATGGCCATTTAAGTAAGAGAATCCCTAAATTTTACAAATTCTGGATCTTGATAAATTGCTTCTTCTAAATCATTTCGCGTACAGCCAGGAAATCCAATATTCCTAATAACATCATTCTTTATAGTTAACAAACCCGCGGTCTCGATTATTTTTAAAGCATCTATAAAATTATTCTTAAATACTTGCTCAATTTTATAATTCTCACATAACTTCTTATAATGTATTGAAAGTTCGTCTATATTAATAGTCTTCTTGCTTTTTTGTTTTCTTGCAAGATTCAGTATACACAATAATATTATTTTTTGGTGGTAGTTAAAATAGCCATTGATTGTTTCACCAAGGTCAGACAACATCTTTCAACTCCACTATGCATGTACAATTGGATCATAATCTTTTAGTATTTCTAAATCATAATCCTCATATATTCCACGTTTAATCATATCTAAATCTTCGGTACTGATTGAGATTTCTCTAGTCATGCCACCTTTTTTACCTATATTTACTTTTCCTAACTGGATAATGGATTGCAGTTCAAGAATACTTACACTTCTGGAAACCTGTGTATCATGTAAGGGTTTTATCTTTACATATTCACATAACGCTCTACACATTTGTATAACTTCACCAGTGTAAGCTGTTTTATTACAAGACAACAATTTAACAATGCTTGTAAGTACAATTTTATGATTTCGTGGAAGTTCTATAACTGATTTAATAATTTGCTCTGTTTGTACTGTTTCTTCTGCGAGTTTAAGATGAGTTTTTGATATCTGACTTACACCGTCATCTGTAGCTAGTTCAGCCGCCGTCTTTAATACACTAAGAGCTTTTCTAATATCCCCACCTACATTTGCAGCGTCAATTGAACATTCAATTAATAGTTCTTTGCTTATCGAATCCGGAGCAAAGGCAAGTTCAATTCTGTCTTCAAGAATATGAAGTATAGGATCAGCAGAATAAGAAGGAAAACTAAATTTTTTAAATCCCATTGAAGAAAGAACTCTTGGATCTAATGTTTTTTCAAATTTTATACTGTTTGAAAGCCCGATAACACTAATGAATCGCCCATCTTTTAATTTTTCATTTGCAATAGCCCGACTAAAATTATAAAGTACATTATCGGATCTTAAAAAATCAATCTCATCAAGAATAACTATTAGAGCCGTATTTTTAACATTCATCAATTGGAAAAGAGCATTATAATAAAAATCCATAGAATATCCAGATGGTTTAACGGATGTATTCGGATCAAGATGTTGAATTAGTGCATATAAAACAGCATTTGTTGTAGAAATTGTTTTACAGGAAATAGTAACCCATTCCACATTTATGTCGATTGGATCGCGTTTTAATTTAATCATTAAATTTGTCAGTACATATTTTGTGACGACATTTTTACCACAGCCAGGTGGACCAAATATTAAAGCATTATCGGGTTTCGAATGCTGAAACAGATATCGCATCAAAGAAACGACTTGATTTATTTGGTCATCTCTCCCTATTATTCGATTTGGGATATAATCAGGTGACAAAACCGCAGGTTCGAGAATTATTCTGGTATTAGTTGGAAAATCAAACATTGAAATGTTTTCAATCATATGATACCACCTTTAGTAAAGTAAATGCCTTTTAGCAAGTATACCCTAATAATTAAGTGGACTATTTAAAAATGTTGTTTTCTTCTCGGACACCCCCTTTAATAAAGTATTAAAGTGGTTTGTCATTTTAATTCTCTTCTAGAATTATTTTAGATAATTATATATACAGTTAAATTTATAACATAACAACATAGCTTTTATTAACTATAAACATTAGCTTATATTTTAGAGCATCTCTGACCACTTTAATACTTTATTAAAGGGGGGTGTCTCTCAGAAAAGTCATATGGCCAGTAGTGCCTGCGCTGCTTTTAATACCGTTAATGACGCCAAAGCTACCTGCTTCAACTAATCAGCAATTCCAGAAATAAGTTGGTTTGTATCTATTTTGATACAACAAATACAATTGGCTAAAAAAAGAAAAAATTATCAATAGCCAACAGTCATAAATTCATTAAAATTTACTAGATGGATCTTAGTAAATATGGCTATTGATTTTTGTCCCAGGTAAAATGATTTCCAAATGGATATTGAAAAAAGAAACTTGTTATCATCTTCTACAATCGACAAGATTTACAAGTAATTTCACTAGCAATTAACTGCAATCAATCAAAAATCCAGAAAATGATTAAACAAGCTCTTGTTTCAAATATTTTTTTGTAAAACCCCATCGACCTTATAGCTGCCGAACCAACCTTTCAAATCCAACTGTTAAAAATCAAACCCCATTATCAAGGTTTCCGTTATTAACCGGATTCATGTTGCTGGGGTTTCAGTAATTAGCCGGATTCGAGTTGACAGGGATATTGTTATCAACCGAGTTTAAGTTTGCAATCGAATTTGAGTCTTTGACCGACTGACTAGAACATGCGCTTGCTGAAGCAACTGTTAATGTTAGGATTTCAGTCTTTTCAATCTGCTAATAAGACTTTAAAAGGAATTGACGCCATGAATATGATTAAAAAAAGACAAGTCAATAATTTAAATTACTCTGTTCTTAATGAAGTCAAATACATTAATCAATTGTTTGGTATTATTTTATAATGTTGGTATATTTCCCTCGGATCGTTTGCCTTTTTTTATGCTCATAGATTTATATGCTTATTCTGAAGTTTTTGCAACGGAACCATATATGCTAATCACCATAAAATCAATCATAAAGCCGTTAAATTAATTGGGTTTTCAAAAAAGAAGAGTGGTAGATGGGAATTGGGTTAAACCAGACACTTTTAATGGGATCAAAGGAAATATATGGCTACATGAGATTTACCAATGGAGCTGAAGTCAGAATAAAACTACAGAACGTTTTGATTAAAAGTTCCATTTCAAAACTTTGATAACGACATCCTTAAATAATACAAAATATGGAGAGTAGCCAAAAACGAGAAGTGTAAGTATAAATAACATTTAAATAACATTTTTTTAAAAAAAAAAGTGATTAGTAATTAAAAAAAATCACATAATCACTTTTCAATCAAGTTTCTCACTTTATGTTACAACTGGGCAAGATACTGTTGTACTAACAGTGTTTGAAATAATATTAATGAGATTACCAATTGCTGTTGCATACGCTGAATTGGTCACAGAGCCTAAATTTTCATCTACACTGCAACAAGTGTAGTTAGCATTTACTGTAACGTTGGCACCTGGAGCAAGAGTAGTAATTGTAGTTACCGGCATCCCAGTTGGGCTAGTTTTGTTGTCATAAATCACAATTCCACTGAGACCCACATTTCCTATGTTAGTTAGAGTATAGTTGTATGTGATTATGGGGTTATTATTTGCGTCGAAACCTGTTATAGATCCGGTTTTATTTATATTCAGGGCCGGAGCTGCACAAGTTGGACAATTACAAGCTGGACAAGTTGGACAATTACAAGCTGGACAACCTGGACAACCTGGACAAACTATACACTTATCAGACGAATCGGACGACTTATCATTGCAGGAGTGATCCCAGGAGTGATCCCCACATCCACATCCACAGAATGGAAATGCACCTGCGGTACTTACCAACATTAAAGCCATAGCTATTGAAACTAAGGCTATTTTATACAATTTATGTTTAATTATCATTTATTTTCCCCCTTTATTTTATATGTTGTTCTTTCTAAAATAAGACTAATATAGTATTAAATAGAAAAAATAATATATATATTAACGAGAATTAATGATATATATAATAATACTATTATATACATTTCATTGTATAATGTTTATCATCCATTTTTTTGTGGATCTCGGCCACCATCTGACCTGTGTTTTTGTTCATAGATACCGCTTTTCTGTTTCCCATTTTTTTCAGTCCGGATACGTGTAAATTATAACAAATGAAATTATGACAATATTGAGATTTTTTTCTCGGTACAAAAAAACTGTCTGAAAAAAGTATTTATTCCTTGAAAAAGAAGGAGCAACAAAGATAGTAAATTTTTGACTTTTGAACATAACATATGTTTTACTAAAAACTGCGTATTTTAGCACAATTCGGTAAAAATATCCGATGATTTCGACTGAGAAATGAGATAATACATATGTTTTATCACAAAAACTATGCATCA
>Ga0326728_10022510_pt1 | contig 11687 bp, 13 predicted proteins | sample MB3enrmetagenome_FD_207602 | JGI IMG/M metagenome (GOLD analysis project Ga0326728, IMG submission 207602) | Lab enriched peat soil microbial communities from McLean, Ithaca, NY, United States - MB31MN | ecosystem: Environmental > Terrestrial > Soil > Wetlands > Peat | place: USA: New York... | reverse complement strand
AGAACGTGCATTTGCCGCAGGATTCGCTCTGGACGAAGCTGAGGAAGTAGCGGGCCACGTCCACCATGCAGGTGGACTCGTCCATGACCACCATGCCGCCGGACCCCATGATAGCCCCTGAGGCGGAGAGGGAGTCATAGTCGATCTTGAGGTCCGCCATGCTCTCCGGCACACATCCGCCTGACGGGCCGCCCATCTGGACCGCCTTGAACTTCTTGTCCCCCTGGATGCCGCCGCCGATATCGAAGATGACCTCGCGCAGGCTGATCCCCATGGGGACCTCCACCATGCCGCCGCGCTTGATCTTGCCCGCAAGCGCGAACACCTTTGTCCCCTTGCTTTTTTCCGTGCCGATCTTCGCGAACACCGCGCTTCCCATCAGGAGGATGTGCGGAATGTTCGCGTACGTCTCCACGTTGTTGATGTTCGTGGGCGAATCCCACAACCCGCGAACAGCGGGAAACGGCGGCCGCAACCGCGGCATCCCGCGCCGTCCTTCGATGGAGCCCATGAGCGCGGTCTCTTCACCGCACACGAACGCGCCAGCGCCTTCCTTGATGTGCAGGCGGAACGAGAACGAGCTTCCCAGGATGCAGTCGCCCACGAGGTGATGCTCTTCCATCTGGCGCAGCGCGATCTGCAGCCTCCTGATGGCAAGTGGGTATTCGGCGCGCACGTAGATGTAGCCCTCGGTCGCACCGATGGCATACGCGCAGATCACCATGCCCTCCAGCACGGCGTGGGGGTCACCTTCCAGGACGGACCTGTTCATGAAGGCGCCGGGGTCGCCTTCGTCCGCGTTGCAGACCACGTATTTCCTGCCGGTCGCTGACTTCGAGTCTCGCGCGAACGTCCACTTCATGCCGGTGGAGAACCCGGCCCCACCGCGGCCGCGTAGGCCGGACTTCTTCACTTCTTCGATAACCGCATCCTGGGTCATCGAGGTGAGGACCTTGCGCAACGCGGAATACCCATCCCGCGCTATGTATTGCTCGATTGACTCAGGGTTGATGACACCACAGTTTGAAAGGATGATCCGCTTCTGTCGCGCAAGGTAGGTGTAGTCCTCTGAGATCAGGAGCTCAGCCACCGGAACGCCGCCCGCCAGGTGACTTTCCACGATGGATCTTGCCCGGGCGTCGTCCACGTTCCCGTAGAGGTACTTCTTTCCATCCGGCTGGCGAACCTCCACGAGCGGTTCTGCGTGACAGGCCCCCACACACCCCGTTTCCACGACGTCGACGAAGAGACCACGTTCTGCCACCACTTTTTTCAAAGTCTCGAACACAACCCGGGCACCGGACGCAATCCCGCAGGAGCTCATCCCAACTGCAACTTCAGCGCGCGCGCTCATTTCCCGTCTCCGATCCCTGCAACGATTTTGCCCAGCTTGTCGCCGGTGAGCCGGCCGTAAACCTCCCCGTCGATCATCACGACCGGTGCAAGCGAACAGCAACCGAGACATGCCACGCGCTCTATTGTGAACTTGCCATCCGCCGTGTTGTTCCCCGGCGCCACGCCGAGCCTGCTTTCGATGACGGTATCCAGGGAGTCCGCGCCCTGTACGTGGCACGCCGTTCCGTGGCAGACCTTCATGACGTGCTTCCCCATGGGGGTGAACCGGAACTGGGCGTAGAAGGTCGCTACTCCGTAGATCTCGGATGCGCTTTTGCCCGTGGTGTGGGCGATCGCGCGCATTGCCTCCTCGGGAAGAAATCCGTAGATGTCCTGGGTCTTCTGAAGCAGGGGAATGACGTTCCCCTTGACGGCCTTCCATTCTTCCAGGAGGGCTCGAAACACCTCTTCCATGTAGGCTCCTTCGGCTATCGAGCACTGTTTCTCTGGGTCGTTTTGGATGCGACTGGGTTTATGAAAACTCTACCATAATGGGGCGCTTGTGTGCAACCGGTGGCGTGTGTAGGATTGCCGCTATGGATATCGTTAGCCTCGGTGAGATCATTCTCGATATGTTCGGATCGGAAACGGGGAAGGATTTCTTCTCAGTATCGGCGTTCATCCCAGTGGCCGGCGGGGCGCCAGCAAACGTTGCCGTTGCGGCGGCCCGGCTCGGCGCGAAGTCAGCTTTCATCGGCAAAGCAGGTGAGGATCCCTTCGGGCGCAGACTCGAGAAAGTGCTTATCAGCTATGGGGTGGATACTCGGGGGATGAGGTTCGACAAGAAATATCGGACCACACTGAACTTCATGACCCTGCCTGATGCGAATCGAACGGAGATGCTTTTCTATCGCAATCCGGGCGCTGACATGCTCCTCGAGCGTGCGGAGCTCGACAAAGAGCTTCTTGCTGGGACCGCGATCTTCCACTTCGGGTCCGTCAGCCTCGCAGTGGAGCCGTCCCGTGGCGCTACGTTGGAAGCCGCCCGGCTGGCACGCGCAGCAGGGGCGACCGTATCCTTCGACGTGAACTACCGGCCGGCGCTCTGGGACAGCGAGCTACACGCAAAGGCCGAGATTACCGCCGCTCTTGCGCTGACAGATATTGTGAAAGTCAACGAGGCGGAACTTGTTCTTCTTTCAGGGACCGAAGAACACGAAAAGGGCTGCCGCAAGATCGCGGACAACGGTCCAGCGCTTTGCGTCGCGACGCTCGGCCCCCGGGGCAGCGCTTGGGGAACGCACCTCGGCGCCGGAACGGCCCCCGGGTTCACTGTCGAGGCAGTGGATGCAACGGGCTGCGGGGACGCATTCATGGCCGCGCTGCTAGTTCGCATTCTCCCGCATCGCGGCACACTGGCCAGGATGGATGTCGCCATGCTTCAGCGGAACCTCCGGTGGGCAAACGCGGCGGGCGCGCTCACCGCGCGGAAGAAGGGCGTGATGAACGCGCTTCCAACTTCACCGGAGGTTGATGAGCTGGCCGGAAGCGCATGAGGGTTGGCTGGCAACGCATAACCTGCCTGTTAGCATGCATACTTGGGGTCGAGAACGACTGAGGGCACGATTGGAATTGTGCCCCCTCTGAGCGAAAGACACTTCTTGGCGTTATGCACATCCCTTCAAGAAGTGCCCCCTTGCCGGTCAAACAGATCACTGAGCCATCAGGCCGGGGAGTAGGCGAGCGAACTCCTTCCTGACAACGTCGTAGCACTCACAAACCCGCCTTTCCAGGCCCGGTCGATCCAGCACTGTAATGCGCCCACGTTCATGATCAATCAAACCGGCATTTTGGAGTTTTCCGACAGCCTCTGTCACGCCCTCGCGTCGTACCCCCAGCATGTTGGCAATCAGTTCCTGGGTCATGACTAGCTCGTTCGACGGCAAACGGTCGAGGCTGAGCAGCAGCCAGCGACAGAGTTGTTGGTCCACGGAATGGTGTCGGTTGCAGACCGCAGTCTGCGCCATCTGGGTTAGCATAGCCAGAGTGTAGCGCAGCAACAGATGTTGCAACGCCCCGGCGCGGTTGAACTCCTGCTTGAGCAATTGTCCCTGCAAGCGATACGCCTGGCCTTCACTTTGCACAACTGCCCGATTCGGCATGGTCTCGCCGCCCATGAATAGGGCGATGCCGACGATGCCCTCGTTGCCGACTACAGCGATTTCGGCTGACGCGCCGTTCTCCATGGCATAAAGGAGGGATACGATGGCAGTAGTTGGGAAAAAAACGTGATCCAACCTGTCTCCGGACTCGTGGAGGGCAGTTCCAAGAGCCAAGGTGACAAGTTCCAAATGTGGGGACAAGCGTTCGGACTCCGGCCCAGGCAGGACGGCGAGGAGATGGTTTTGCCGCGAGTTTGAAGCGTTCTCTGCACCAGGTCTTTTGGACACAAGCAACCCCCATTTTTGCTTGTTCTAATTTGATAAGGCGAATCTCGTAAAAAAAAGAAAACGGTCAAGACAACAGTACTGTGCCAGTGTGCGCCACCGCACAGAACTCGTCGGACCAATTTACCACATTGTCTCTGGTTGACAACCGTCATTGAAACTGAGCCGAGTCGCCGAGAGCCTCGGCCGCTCTGGACTGTGCCAGCGGTGGTCTTTTGCGACAGGGATAAGTCTCATCGGGAGGAATGGCAATGGGGAACATAGAATGACCCTGCTGCGTCGAAGACAGCTCGATAACGATACCGAATGCTCTCATGCGGTTCAGAGTACCTTTCCCAAGAAAATGTGTCCTGCGGTGGTGACATGGCTAACCTCGGCCTGCCTCATCGACAAGACAGGGATCAAATCGCCGGCCTTAGAAACTGTCGACTCGTATTATCCGGAGGAGTGGCGACCGGCTGATCAGTCTGAACAAGGCCTCTACGTAAGAGTGGCCGGGGACAAAAGAGGAAAGGCTGGACACCGAATGAAATACGCGCATTGCCAACGAGACGAGAACAACCGGCTACAGCTTGGTGGAAAAAGACTCCGTTTTCGTGCGGGCAAATTGGCTTTCCTGAATGGCTGTAGCGGTTTTGGTATCGACTCGGCCCGCTGAGTGCGCTACGGCATTTTTCTGCTGTGATGCAGATTTTTTCGACCATGGGAAGGGACCGAAACAGGGTTCCGGGAAATCCGTCCAAAATAAGGAGGACGACGAAGAATCAAAAGGAAACGCGAGGGAAACCCGCGACAGATCCAAGGATCACAAAGATTCGGTTGAGCCTTCCTCGTTAGCCACTTATCGAGGAGTCGTTACGCTAAGCTTCCCCTCGATGGTCATGGCTGGTTCACCGCTTATGCAAGAGGATACTGCATGTCCGATTTCAATTTGGGAGCCGCTCGCGATACGCCGGCATCTCCGATTATTTCCGCCACTGAGCCTCGTCAGAAAAAGCCAGAGTGGGTTGCAGGGCTAAGGAAGTACGAGACCCCCGACGCGCGCAAAGTGGCCGTACAGCTCATCGACACCCTCACCCCCTACTTCGCGCTGCTTGCTCTGATGTACTTGTCCATGCAATGGGGCCTGCCCTATTGGGTCACACTTCTGATAGCTGTGCCTACGGCGGCACTGATGGTACGCGTGTTCATCTTCTTCCATGACTGCTGCCACGGTTCGTACGTGAGATCACGCCTTGGACTCCAGATTCTTGGAAACGTTCTCGGCGTTGTCGTTTTCACCGCCTATTCAGACTGGCGCTACTCTCACGGGATTCATCACTCCACCTCGGGAAACCTGGATAAACGTGGGATCGGTGATGTCTGGACCATGACGCTGGAAGAGTACGCAGCTGCCTCGAAGGTAAGGCGGCTGCTCTACAGGTTTTTTCGCAATCCTATCGTCATGTTCGGATTGATACCCGCATTTTCATTTCTAATCCTACATAGGCTACCCACCCGTCATTCGCATGTACGCCAGATTCTGAGTGTTCTTTTCACCGATGTGGCTCTGGCGGGAATCATCGTCGCGGCAACCCTTACGATTGGCATCAGGGCTTACCTGTTGATTCAGATACCAGTTGTGATCCTAGGGGGTGCTGGCGGCGTTTGGCTATTCTACATCCAGCACCAATTCGACCCTTCATACTGGGCGCGCAACGAAGATTGGGGCTCAATGGAATCTGCTCTGCAGGGCTCCTCGTACTATAAATTGCCGAAATTGCTGCAGTGGATTTCAGGCAATATCGGATTTCATCACATCCATCACCTGCGGCCACGGATACCCAATTACAATTTGCAACGATGTCTGAACGAGACCCCCGAACTTCAATTGCCCGATTCGCTTTCTCTCTGGCGCAGCCTGAAATCGGTGCATCTCAAAGTGTGGGACGAGAAGGAAAAGGTTCTGCTCAGCTTTGGCGAGATGACCCGTCGGCTTCGCCAGCACCCGAGGATTGCGTAGCAAGCTGAGTTGGGTGAACTCGCGCAAGTTGCATTTTAAGCGGCATCTCTGACGCGGGGGATACTTCCGGTTACTGTCTCTTGGTCTGGCCTTTGAGCACTTCTTCCATCTGCAGCCACCCGCCCCTGGCGCGCTGCTCACGCTTAGGCTCACCGTCCCCTGCAAGATACTTTCGCACCGTGTTGCGGCTCAGCTTCATTATCTCCCGGGCAAACCGTCGGATCGGTATCCCTTCGACAAAATTCTTATGCCTGATAACATGCGCCTGATCACCTGATCCAGCCTGAGCATCTTTCCTCCGGTTGTCTGGTTTGTAACCGTCAAAACAACGGCACCTTGTTGAGCTGCCCAACGGAGGGAATCCTGAACAACTAAGATCAGGAGATCCTTTGTGGAAGAGAATCCAGTCACGACAAAAGGGCGCCACCGTTTCCGCGGATGAATGGTGGGAGATGGTTACCGCCTGGAAGCAGAGCGGCAAGACTCGGAAAGTTTGGTGCCAGGAGCACGATGTCAGCCAAGAATCTCTGAGGCGGTGGAGCAAGCGGCTGCGAAGGATGGAGATGAATGCGCCTTTGGTTCAGATCGACAAGCGCGTGTGTGTCGCTGCACAGTCGCCCCTGGTACGGCTTCGCATTGTGGCAAACGGAGACGTCGAGCTCGTCGGGGAGTTCAGTGAGAAGGTCCTTCGACGAGTGATTCGGCTGGCGCGGGAAACCGATCGTGTTTACTGACTGGGATCGGGTGAAGGTCTTTGTGCGTCCGGGGGCAACCGATCTGAGAAAACAGATCAACGGATTGACTGCCATCGAAAAGCCGTTCCGATCCCAATAAGCAGTCGTCGCTCCTGATTACTGAATAAGTACAGGTGCCCTGAGACAGCGCGCGAGATCAGCGTGGAGCAGCTACGCATGTTGTTGAGCGGGATTGATTTCTGGAACGCTCATCAGAGCCTTCCCTATCGCAGCGTGATATAGCGCTGGCGCTATCCGGACCCCAGACTCTCATGGTAGAGTTCGGGGCTGAAGGAAAAACTGGGAGAGCATCCAAGTCCTATTGAAGAATTGCAGGATCTGATCCGTGAACTGACAGCCAAACTGGAGGCTGAACACGCGGAAAAGATTGAGTAGCGGTGTATGTCAACGTAGTTGTCGCCCCAACCCTTCAATAGTCTCTTGACCTCCTTTTCGGGGGGGTATCTTCTGATACCACCTGCCCTTGGAAAATGCACTATGCCGAATTCGGCATAGCGCATTTTGGACTAAACCGCTGTCGCGGTATTCGTAGCAGATGTCCTCGTTCTGAAGCGACAGGCCGTGTCGCCACAGTTATCAGCCTTCGAGCTAGTTTCTCAGGAAGCGTCTTTGCGAAAGCATGAGGAAGGCTGCGTAGCAGCACACATCTCAGTTCGCAAAGGAGCTTCCCATGACTTCACTTCGCCAGCGCATGATCGAGGACATGCAGGTGCGCAATCTGTCCCCGAATACCCAGAGTTCGTATGTCCAACAGGTATCATTGTTAGCGCGCTACTTTCACTGCTCACCCGAGCGTCTGGGTCCCGTGCAGATCCGTTCCTACCAAGTCTATCTGACAAATGACAAGAAGCTGTCTCCCGGCTCGATTCTGATTGCAGTCTGCGCTCTGCGCTTTCTCTACAACGTCACCCTTCACAAGGATTGGAGTTTCCAAGAAGTCATACCGGCACCGAAGAAGCCCCAGAAGCTGCCGTCGTGCTCAGTCCAGAGGAGGTCAGGCATTTTCTGGCCTGTGTGGCCAGCCCGAAGCACCGCACGGTTCTCACCACCTGTTACGCGGCCGGCCTGCGAGTCTCTGAAGCCGTCAGTCTGCAACCTACCGCCATCGATAGTCAGCGCATGGTGATCCGCGTTGTCCAAGGCAAGGGACAGAAAGACCGATATGTCATGCTCTCCCCCAGGCTGCTGGAGATCCTGCGCGACTGGTGGTGTCTGCGGAGACCGAAGCTGTGGCTCTTCCCAGGAGTTGCTGACCAGCACATTACCACAGACGCCGTCGAGTTGGCGTGCCGAGAGGCCCACCGGCTCTCCAAGATCCCCAAGCCCGTTACACCCCATTGAATGCGACATGCCTACGCAGCCAGTCCACTTGCTGGAAGCCGGAACCGATCTGCGTCGCATCCAGCTGCTTCTAGGTCATCGCAGCTTGGCGACCACAGCCCACTATCTGCGCATCGCCGCCTCCGAGGTCTACTCCACCACCAGCCCCCTTGATCTGCTGCCGCAACTAACCGACGCAGAGCCCAACGCTCCGGTCACCCAGCGTCCCTAAGCTCGCCACTCGTGGAACGTCCGCACCTGGAAGTGGCGGATGTTTTCCGCCGCTACGGCTCGGAGTATCGGCTTCAGCACGCGGGAACTCTCTCGCACGGGCAGCAACGCGTCATGAGGGCTATCGAAAGCTGTCGCACGGAAGCCCTTGGCGGTCATCTGGAGCAGTGCGACTCCTGTGGCCACCAACTACCCGTGTGCAACTCTTGCAGAAATCGTCACTGTCCTAAATGTCAGTCACTCGCTCGCGCACAGTGGCTGCGAGACCGTCAAGCCGAGCTCCTTCCCACACAGTACTTCCACGTCGTCTTCACCCTGCCCGAGCAGATCGCCGCCATCGCCCACCAAAACAAGGCTGTGCTCTACGACATTCTTTTTCGCGCTACTGCGAAGACCTTACAGACAATTGCCGTCGATCCTCGACATCTGGGAGCTGAAATCGGATTCCTGACGGTGCTCCCCACTTGGAGCCAGAATCTGCTTTTTCACCCTCATCTGCATTGGGGGAAGAATCAGCGTTGAAAACAGCTGGTGGGATGTCGCAGGATTCATGAGGTGTCTACCCGCACAGGCGTTGGGGCTATGGGGGGGATCGCTCAATACTTGGCTCCGCTGCGCCAAAGCGAATGGGTCGTGTACGCCAAACGGCCTTTCGGCAGACCTGAACAGGTCCTGGCCTACCTGGGACGCTACACGCATCGGGTGGCCATTTCCAACAACCGCCTCACTGTCGAAAGTTGCTCGGTGTAGCCGCTCCTTCACCCCCCTCGCCACAAGTGAGACCTGATTATCGCGATGTCGGCTCTCAGCATGCAGCAGGGCAAGGTGAGTTTCCGCTGGAAGGACTACTGCGACCACGACTCCTACAAAACTATGACCCTCGAGAGCACGCGCAGGCCCACGAGTTCATCCGCCGCTTCCTGCTCCATGTGCTTCCCCGCGGATTCCAACGCATCCGTCACTACGGGTTTCTCGCCAACCGCGTGCGTCAGGATCCGGATCTGAACCGTATGGCCTTAACGGCAGATTGGGCAGGCACGCAGAGACGTGCCGGTCAGCGTCTCGTAACGCCACGGAACTGCACTTCCCACGCCGGCAGCCTGTTTCTCAGAAGCGCGATCTTCGACTTTTGCTTGCCCCGGTGCCGACTTTCGCCGCCGAAGCCCGACTCGTGAGCAACTTCCTATCGGGTCACTCCCGACCTGCGTCCGCCCTATCGCCTTCACCCATCCTTTCGTCTCCAATTCAATGCCCATAGCACGCTGAGCGGGCGGTTTAGTCCAACAGGTTTTTAGCCGACCGGTCGCGGCCACCTGCGCCGCTGCAAATCACGCTGAATCGCCGCGACCGCTGGGCTAAAAACTCTCTGCATTATGCTCTGCAGAGCATAACAGACGCAATTGGCAGTTCGTTGCTCTCCGCGAAGGGCGCACGCCAGTGCGACTCTCTACAGTTTGATTCAGTCAGCCCGCGCCAACGGCGTCGAGCCCTACCGATACCTGAGATACCTTTTCACAAGATTTCCGCTTGCCCAGAGCCGTAAGGACTTCTTGGCCCTCAAAATGCTAGGCATATGTACTTCAAAAGCGCTGGCCGCTGGCTATCTTACGACTAGGACCTTGCGAATCTCGTCGAACCCCGGACCGACTACCCTGATGAAGTAGATCCCACGCGCCACAACACGGCCTCCCCGGTTCTTGCCATCCCAACTAATCGAGTACTGACCTGGACTCTGAGATCCGTGCTGCAGGACATTCACGACGCTGCCGCTGAGAGCGAAAACCATGATCGTCACGGGACCGGGCGTGCTCACCGTGTAGTTTACGAATGCCGTCTGCCCGTTGTCTGGGCGGATCACGTTGTTTGTCACTGTGACTCCGCCGCGCTGCTGAACGATGGCGTGGAACATGAACTCAAAAGGCTGCACGCCGGCCGGATTCGACGGCGATGCGAGCAAAGCACAGGGAAGGACATGCCCCGCGCCGTCGTTTAGCAAGAACATGAACTGCAACAAAGCCCCGTCCTTGATCGCAGGGTCGGTCGATGGAATGATGAAATCGCGAAGCGCCCCACTTATTCCCGATGTAGCCACCGAGCGTGCTTGGGAATCACCGGCATAACGCGCGCGATCACCGCTCAAGTTCCCGGGCCACAGCGTGGTCGCACCTGGTGGGATCCACAGGTTATTGAAATCGAGCGTCGGAGGTGGGCTGATATCCCAATACAGTGTCACTGTCGCTGTCGACAGGCTGAGTGGCATGATCCTTGCCTCAAGGAACACGTTCTGTGCAGGCAGCCACTGTGAACCGTCAAAGGTGGTTACCATGCCGATCCCGCCACTCACTGGATTCCGCGTGATCTCCTGGTCCTGGGCGAGCACCGCGGTGACAAAACCGATGCCCACGTCGGAGATGTTGTGAGCGGGCGCCGCCGGCGCGGAGGTTGGCATAAGCATCGCCCTACCGCTGTAGGGCGGCCCAGCAATAGCGCTCGGGGGAAGGTTCCCGTCGAGGTTGGTGTTCGCGTATGCTCCAGGATTGCCCGACGACTGAGTCTGTAATGCCGATGGGAAGTTCGTCGGATAGTTGAAAGAGCTCGGATATACCTGGCCCCACACCGCGTTGAGAGCCGCGCTGATCGTCTGTCCGCCGGCGAGAATGTCATTTACCGCAAGAGGTGTGGCGAATGTAATGATCGCCGCATGTGCTCCGTTTCCGCTCATCTCCACAGGCTGCACGGTGATCGCTCCGCCTGAGTAGGCAAAGCCTGTATTGCCGATAGGGACAGTCGCCGTGTTGTTGCCGTACACAGGTTCAGAGAAGTGCACGTACGCCTGTGTCGCGTTCAGCGCCGCAAGCGTGTAAGTGATCACAGGGCGGGCACCGCTGGCCGCCACATACAGCTTCGTCGACGTGGCAGTGTTGTGCGCCACCAAGGCGCCCCCGACAGCACTGGAGAGGGTGGTATTTGCAGTCACCTGCCACGTCGGCGTGGCGTTTGTGTCCTCCTGCGTCCCCTCGTTCAACAAGATGTCAAAAACGTCCGTGTTCACTCCAACAGCCGCAAATCCTGTGACCGTGTAACCCTGCACCTGGACCTGCAGCCCGCCGAAGCTGTCATTGAGGGTGATCCCAGGCTGGACCTGAACTCGTATCCTCTCAATCCTACCGTTGTTGTTCGTGTCCAGCGTCCAGCTCGCCACGATGGCAATCGAAAAGGTCCAGTCATGATTGTTGCCGCCATCATTCACATTCGCCCCGGGAATGATGGGGTTGGTCGCCCAACTCCAGGAAACCGTGGCGAAGTTGACGTTCGGCGGGGTCGCCGACAGGTTTGTAATTACCCACTGCCCCTGAAGCTGCGGAGGCGGAGAACCGTTCGTCGCCGCAATCGGGTTGTCGGTAGTCAGAGTGATCGGCGATCCGCTGGTCCCCACCGCCGTGAAGCTCCCACCCGCGAGGATCGTCTGCGTCATCAGGTGCTCGAATTGGATCGTCTTGCCCGGCTGCGTGCAGCTGAAGTTATAAAAACTCGTGCTCCCCGATATGACTGCAGTGCTGGCCCCCGTGAAGCTCACCGTCCCCAAGCGAGCCGTGA
>Ga0326728_10022508_pt1 | contig 11688 bp, 15 predicted proteins | sample MB3enrmetagenome_FD_207602 | JGI IMG/M metagenome (GOLD analysis project Ga0326728, IMG submission 207602) | Lab enriched peat soil microbial communities from McLean, Ithaca, NY, United States - MB31MN | ecosystem: Environmental > Terrestrial > Soil > Wetlands > Peat | place: USA: New York... | reverse complement strand
GTCGTACTTGTTTTCCCACGATGCGTCGATCGCCCAACATATGATGAGGCCTGTCATCTTCGACAGGGTATGGGAATTAGCAGAGCAGATCAACTAAACTGGTGTGTGACCGATATCCCTGAACTGTGTTTTAAAGCCGGAAGCAAAGAAGGGTAGGAAAAAGCAGGTACAACTCGTTTCTATTTCGTTGATGCTGCTTCGACAATTTTGGTCGCGGAACCATCTATCTGTTGAACCTTTTTTAACGCTCGCCGCCCGGAATGACGGCCGATTTGACGCTATTATTGACGTCAGAAAAAACCGATCAAGCTATTACGTCATGGTTCATATAAAAAACAACGAAGTGTGAGAGAACGAGACGGGGCATGCCGGCCAAAGCAAACAACCCCGACCTGTGCAGATTCTCAACAAGGGTTCCTTGAACGTCTCCCGATTTAAAGTTTGGGATTCCCTTGTTGTTTTTTTGCCGTCGCTCGTTCTCGGGAGACGAGAATGAACGAAACAGACCAAAACATTCTTGAAAGGCCCAAGCTTGACTGCTGGGGCGGCCCCGGTAGGAACCACGCTTCTGACTTTGAGGATGACCTCGATGCGTGTGGTGGGAGCATCGACCGATACGACGGGGGAAAGGAATGATTGAGCAGGGACTAATCCTAACAGGCGGCGACGCGGAGTTATTGAGCTCTGCGCTTACGGAAGTTAGAAAAATCTACGAGGAGTCGGAGACTCGATTAGACGACACTCAAGCACTGGATGCACTCGTTTCGTGTTTCAGAAATGCAGAGAAAGAGGGACAGGACAAAGAAGGACATCACGCGTATCATAACCTCCTAAGTAAGCGCCTTATCCTGGGCACGCTTCTCGATAGGCAAGGCGGCACGGACAGAGAGTGACGAATACGCTTCACACGAGCCCGACGTCCTCGGTTCTCGCACATGTGCCCATAAGGGCGCTGACAAAGCGTAACTAGGTTATCTTTCGTGTTTGAGCTGTGACGGTAAAGCACATCACGTCTTGCCGGCGAACACGCGATCGACTGCGCCTACAGCCTCTCGGATCAGCTCAGTCAACAGCGCGTATGCCACTTGGAAAAACTGGCGCGCGACGACCAACGGCACCTTGAAGACGCCCCTCCTCGTCGTTGGCATCGGCGATTCGTGCACAATGCGCGTGAGCTCTCCATCGACGCGCCCGGCGGCATGGGTCACGACGAGGCTAACGACGATGCCGAGGATGGCCCCCCCGATGATGTCGGTGAAGTAATGGAGGCCTAGGTAGAGCCTGCTAAATCCCACAAGAATGGCCCACGCGAACAGCACGACAGTGAACTTTCGGTGATACGACGAAAGCGTCGTCGCGAAGGCAAAGGCGTTCGCGGTGTGGGCGCTCGGAAACGACGGCTCCGCCTCTGGAGGTACGCCCAAATCGCTCGGCCGTGGGCGTGCAACGGCGTACTTCACTGCGGTCGCGAACGCGGTCGTTAGTATGAAGATGATGGCGAAGACGAGTGCTTCTTTGCGGAGACCGGCGATATAGAGCGCGATCGTGATGAGCACCATGAAAGTGATGCTACCCGTGAACGTGACCCACCAAAATAGCGTATTGAGAAAGCCGCCGTTGTTGAGTCCTCTTATGAAGTGGGTGACGTCGTAGTCAAATCCGCCGAGATATGCAGACGCTATTGGTAAATGGACAGGCGGCAAAAAAAGGAGCATCGCTGCCAAATGCTTAATGTAAGGTATATAGTTTATGTAGGCTTCAGCGAGATCGTCGATACGTGACCTTTATTGCTCACATAAGAAGCGGGCGAAAACTAAGCCGGGCGCTACAAAGCACTGGGTGCGTTCTGATTCACAACGTTGTGACGCAGATAATGACGAAATGCAACCCGGCGGAGGATTTATCGCTCTCTAACAATCAAGACATTTAGAGTCGTTTTGCGATCTCAGGCCAGTCTTTGCCTTTCGTTAGGAAGCTACCTTCGACGTTTGCCTCAATCTCGACGAACCGCTTGAAGGGCACACTAAAGGACAGCACGTTCTTGTCAAGGTATTTGCGTGCGGTAATGTCGGTGAGGCCGATGACGGCCTTTGGACTTTCGGCGCGCGCCTGATCGAGCACTTGCATCACTAGGCTTCCGCATCCAGAACCGAACAGCGTCGAGACATTATCGTTGGTCGGTCGGTCGAAGTTCGCTAGGGTCGCGAGTGCAGACAGCTGGTCGGCGTTCGCAACGAAGACGACGATTGCGGTTTCGGCAATTTCGCCGTCGGTGACCTCGCTAAGCGGTTTCATCACCACGTAGCGCATCGGCAGGGTAATCTTGGGGAGGTTCGCAATGAATTCCCGCACGAGCTCGGGGGTTTTCTTTCGGTATTCACCCTCGAACTGCCCCTCCTTTCCGGTTGACAGGAAGTAGTCGATGTAGCCCAGCTGATAGGGGCCGAAACAGAGCCCCACCTGCCCGCCTGGGCAGAGGACAGTCTCTTTTTCGAGCACCGCAGTGCGCCCGTTCATGGCGGCGACAAACAACGGAATGATGCAGCGGGTCTTTTGTCCGCCTTCTTCCGTGAACTCCAACGCGTTTTCGGGTTTGTGATCGGTCAGCAGAATGGCGACCGGTCCGCGGTGCAGCTTGATGGCATCAGCGATTTTGCTTTGCATGCTTACTCACTCTTGAATCTAGTTGCTTTCCAGGCGTATATGTTTTTCACGCGAATTTGCTGATATGCGCAGCCTATGCGCAACGAGCTGTGCCGACGAAAAACCGGGCTTCCCTCCCTTTGGGCAGCAATCGTGCGCCCTCTTACGTCTTTGAGATGGACGAGAGCCAGGCGTGGATGCCATCGGTCAGTCGTCGACTTTCCATCTGCGCAGGTCTAATGTAATTGATGTGCCACGTGCGATCGAACGCGTTCCTGATGTCACGCTGCGTAACCCGCCGCGGACCGTATGACCCAGGTTCTAGTTCGCTAAAACAAAGCATGAAATAAGTTCCATGGCCGTGAAGAACGCTTGCAAGGTTGGTGACAAACTGGGGACGTTCTTCGTCGCTCAACACGTGAAACAATCCTGAGTCGATGGCAGTATCGAACGCCCTCCCCAAGGTGCGTAGTTCCAGCGCGTTCCACGTGAGAAACGTCACATTGAGATTGCGTTCCGTCGCTTTATTCCGTGCTTTCTCGATCGCGAGCGGAGTGAAATCAACGCCCCACACATCATGCCCTTGTGCGGCAAGAAAGAGCGCGTTCTCTCCCGTCCCGCATCCGACGTCAAGGACGGATCCAACGATTTCGCCGGCCTCCTCGAGCTGCACGAACTCCTTTTGCGGACGGCCGATATCCCATGGAGGTGCATCGTGGTAGACGGAGCTAAAGTCGACCATGCAAGTCATGGTCTATAGCGGACACTATAAAAGGCACGTCTGCTGGGGCAGTTTGCCGCGCATCTGAAACGTTAATAATAGCCGAGAACATACTATACACAATCGAGGCGTTATGATGAAGATACTTGGAATAAGCAGCAGTCCCCGTAGGAAGAACAGCCGAACCTTGAAACTCGTTCAGGCTGTTCTTGACGGCGCACGAACGCAGGGCGCAGAGATCGAATTGGTCGACATCTGCGCGTTAGACATCAACTATTGTATTGGATGCCAGGTGTGTTTTGCTACAGGCGAGTGCGTTCAAGCGGATGATCTCGCTGGATTGGTGGATAAGATGCTCAGCGCTGACGGCATCGTGCTCGGGTCGCCTGTGTACATCAACAGCGTGACTGCGCAACTTAAGACGGTGATAGATCGCATGGCCGATTCCATTCATTGTCAGCTGCTTTCGGGTAAATATGGCTGTGCCGTGACCACGGCCGGTGGTTCCGGTGATACAGAAGTGCTCGACTACATGAACTACTTCTTGAATGAACTAGGCGTCGTCACGGTAGGGGAGGTCGGCGTTGTCCTTGGCCGGAATCTGGCTGCGCTTGATGCTGCTATTAATGATGCTTCCAAGCTGGGAACGACGCTCGCAGAATCGATTCAAACAAAGCGTGCCTATCCGGCGCAGGAGAAGGAGATCGCAGAGAGAAGAGCGTTTTTCGTGCAGCTAATCGAGGCAAACAAAGAGGACTGGGCGCATCAGTATGAGTATTGGATGGAGAAGGGTTGGATGTGAATGCCCCGTACGACCAAGGGCGCTTTGAGCCCGATGCTGCTCCTCTGGACCTTCATTTCCAGAAAAAGCTTAAATTGATCAAGGACAAATGTGAGATTCCAAATAGGTGTAAGCATGACGAGAAAAGCGGAACTATACTCGAGGAGAAGGGAGATGTACCGTTTGTACATCGCTCAGTTTAACATGTCAGACATCCTCGAGAAGCTTTCTGCCAAGTATCGCGTATCCAAACGCGCGCTGTGTACAGATTGGCAGAAGCGGACCCAGTGGGTATACGACGTCTTTGACCTCGAGCCAGCTCGCACGTCGTGATCGGTCAAATACCCTTGTTGCGCAACAGTGCGCGGTCTTGATATAACTTCCTAGCTGATGTTGCGGCCGTGGGTTCACACGACGCAATCGAGCGACGTTTTTTCTGAGCGCGAGCATTTTTTTGCTTAAGTTGCGCAATGTGGATCCTTTGACGTCGGCCGGCGTGCGAAGGTCAGCGACTGTAACACGATTCGTGTCGCCTGCTGAGCGGAGCGATTTGTACTATGAAAAATTATCGAGGTCAAATAAAAATAAACTGGGCATTCAACCAGTTGGAAACTAGTTTCGCACGCATCAAAGATAAGCTAGATCATCAATGTTGTTGCGGGGCTATGGAAACACCATCATTCACGATATGGGATTGAGGTGATTCAGAGAGCCCTCTGCCGAGGTCACTCACGTGGCTTCTGGCGCAGTTGAGGGAATAGAGGTGAGAATACACGAAGAAACGCACAATAACAGTCACCGTTCTCGCTGTGCTGATAGCATCACTGGCGTTCGCGGGAGCGGTCTACGCGCAGACGACGAACACTACGACCAACACGACCACAACGTCAACGACTTCAAGCAGCACGAGCAGCTCAAATGGCCCCCTTGGGCCGTTCCTCGTATCATTGCTCGGCACGCCGAATCAGAACAAGAATCTGACCGTCTGCCAAGACAGAGCAGCGAGGCACGAGCTGATCACGTGGTACAAGCAACTTCCCACCGACCAGAAGAACGCCCTGCAGAACGACCTTAAACAGGCGTTGTCCAGCTGGTACAACCAGTTGCCACAGGACCAGCAGGCCAAGCTGCAGAGCATAGTGAACCAGACAATTCAAGCGCAGTAGAGAAACGATGAGGTGAGGGGCGTCAGTGCCATACTTCCCCCCTTGAGCTCTACAAGATCCCCTCGCCTCTTCTCACTCTATTCCCCTTTTTTTAATTGCAACAGCACGGAGGCAATGAAATGCCGCGAAAGGCGGCCACGACGAAAAAAATGGAACTCTACTCGCGAAGACGGGAGATGTATCGTCTCCATATCGCTGAACTGAATATATCGGAGATTATTGACAGGATCTCGGTGAAATATAGCGTATCGAAGCGGGACCTGTGGGAGGATTGGCAGAAGAGGATCCAGTGGGTATACGACGTCTTTGACCTCGAGCCGGTTCAGGCGCCGCGGTCGACATGAGCGACTTTCTCTCGATAACTTCCGATCTGCCGAAGTGTCGCGTCGCTGTCTGACCGAATAAATTTAAAAGCGGTGATTAATGCGCTCGATTCGGCAAAGAATAGTGGCGACTGCCTCGTCCTTGCTTCGGTTCAAGGAGCTTGCAACGGGCAAAGGTTATTATCCGATGTAAGAGATTGCTACGTGACTGCTCGTAGGATTTGACTTTATGAAGTGGATTCGCGTAATACTTATTCTCGGCGTGCTGCTGCTGTTGTCGGTTGCGACCGCAGGATGCACAGCGAATCTAAACCCGCCCTATATTCAATTTAACCCTTCTCAATCTCCGACAGGAACCCCGGCAGGAATCAACGCGCAGGGGACCACTAACGGCACAGCGCATTTGCTCGCCGTGGAGCAATTGAGCAACAACAGTTACACGGGCGCCGTGTCTAACCTCGTTGTATATTCGCAACCTGGAACGGGGTACGTCTTTGTTGAGACCCAGCCGGCGACGGGCGTCGATTTTCAAGAGACCGCGAATACTGCAGTAGCTGTTGCAGCTGCGCGCGCCAGCGTCAATCCAAATCAACGAGATTTTGAATTCGTTTTACACGTGCCTAATGGCGTGTACGAGGTAGATGGGCCAAGCGCCGGCCTCCCCATGACAATCGCGGCATACTCGGCGATAACCAAGAAGCCGGTCAATGAGTACGTCTACAGCACCGGTACCATTGACAGCGGCGGAAATGTAGGCGATGTCGGTGGCGTTTACTATAAGGCAGAAGCAGCAGCACAAAGTGGCGCTCGGGTCATCCTCGTCCCCTACAATCAAACCGTCGTAAGCACTAGTTCCCCGCTCGAAGCAAACCCGACAACGGGGCTCGTAAACTTACAATCGCAGCTGCGTCATGACGGTTATAACGTGACCGTCGTTGGGGTAAAAACCCTTGACGACGCGTTACCCTACTACTTCAGTTGAAGTGGTTGGCGCGCGCTGAGCAAGAGGAACCCAAGAAATGGAAGCCGCACTCAAACGGCGTTTAGAATTACTTATCACTTTGCTCGTGGTAGGAGTCGTAGCGGGAGCTGCTATCGTCGCTCTCGGAGCAGAGAAGGCTATACCAGGAGCTAGCAATGAGTACATCAGCGTCGTCAAACCGCCACAGACGTCGCAATCGCCAGAACAGGCCCAGCAGCAAGCGCAATATGAAGCGCGCGTGAAAAGCCTCCTTTCGATCGCAATGAATGACGACCACGTGCACGCGTACGTCGCCGGAAAGAACTATACCGTCGTGGGCATTCTCAGCGCGCCTCCCGCTTCGCCCGGTGCGCCCCCCATCGATTCTCTGGTGTTGCGAGTCGAGGGCAAGTTTTACAAGATCAACATCGATATACTGCATGAGAAGGTAATTTCTGTGGAGGAGCGCATATGCTACGGTCCGGCCTGCAATGATTAACCTCAGGCCGCACGACGTGAGGCACAGTTATGGTAAGGGGGGGAATTCGAGGAAGGACACTCTTTGCGGAATCTATTTTTGTCGCCTCAGTACTCGTGCTCGCGTTCAAGTTGCTCAATCCTACGCCGGTGCAAATCGTCGTTGAGGGTAATACTGCCATAATGACTCAGGTCCCGGGGCTATTCACCTACGCCGATGTGCTCGTAATCGCTATTGCGCTCGTTCTTATGAGCGTGAGCGGCACCTACATCCTGTTGCACGATTCGATCACCCCTGCGGCTCCTGCGCCTGCGTCTGCTGGGGACGTGATCCTCGAAGAACGGCGGCAGCGATGGGAAGAGGTTGCCAAAACGCTTAAAGATGATGAGCAGACGCTCTTTAAAGCGATTATCGACGAAGGAATCGTGCACCAGAGCGAACTAGTCGAAAAGACTGGCCTTCCGAAATCCAACGTCAGCAGAGCGCTCTACGGGCTGGAAAGCAGGGGCCTCATCGAGCGCAGGCGGCGCGGGATGGGAAATGTGGTGTTGCTTAAGTAACAGCTGATCAGTTAACAGCTTTGACGGTCAGTAGCTGCCCCTCGTGCGTTGTTTCCTGCACTAGCCGGCGCGGTGCACGGATAGAAACGTTATCAATAGCTCTTTTCTCCAAAATCATAAGTGGAAATTAGCTCTGCCTGTCGACGTTGTGATCGTAGGTCGGTTTTGAGCGCGTGGCTCCAGGGCTTGCCACGTTCTTCAAGCCATTCGCCAACTATGAGCCGTGTTACGAGACCCTTGGGGCAATGGTGAAGCTCCGGTGTAAGCGCGGGTGCCGCGACAATGGCGGCCCTCCTCAGTGTAAGATCGGGAATTGTTGCAGGAAGTACGACTTTCAGGGGTGCTGGCAATGCACTGATTTTGAGACCTGCGAGAAGCTCAGTTTTCTCACGGCGACGCACGGAGATGCCCACACGCAGAATCTCAGAACGATCCATAAGCGAGGGGTTGATACGTTCCTCAAGGGAAAGAGATACTGGTGAATGTTGATGCGCTCGGCGATCTTGGTTTCTCAGGCAATCACGACGGGGTACTTTATGTGCTTTCGCGCGCATACAAATCGATTGAAGCGCTCCTTTTGTGCGTTCATCTGCACTCTACAGGCGAGAACCGAGGCGTGCTCGTTTCGAAGGGGAGATTGCGTTGTTCGGTAGTTGTCCTGGGACGTCGCACTTACGAACGCCCACCCTGACAATCAAGAAGTGCCCGCGGTGCGGCGAAGACGTGGAGATTTTCTCATCAGACGTTAAGGTCAAATGCGGCACGTGCGGGCTCACAGTGTTTAACGACATGAACTTGTGCATTCACTGGTGTGCCTATGCGAAAGAGTGCGTTGGCCCTGAACTCTACGAGCAGTTAACAAGGGGCGATAAAGAGCAAACTAAGTCGCCGTAGCGTTTTAAGCTGCAGAAGCGGCAGCCCACGGCGACTTTTCAAGGGTGAAACCTTATATCTACGAAAGCTAACGTTTGTTGACGACTAGGCTTTCGAACACCTACTGTACGGTTTGCGGGGACAAAGCGGTGAACGAAGCGCAGAACAATGCACCACCAGAGAGCTTCGAAATTGTGTCAGACTTCCTCCGCGCCTTTTCTGATGCGGCGCTGATCACAGACGCTGACGGCATTATCATAACAGCTAACGATGCAGCTGTCGCGCGGTTCAGCGCCGACGCCGACACACTCGTCGGCGCTAGTGCGTACGATGTTCATAATAACGAAGCCCAGAAGCGCCGGAAATGGATAGCAGAAGTAGTCTCTTCAAGCAAGCCAATGCACGCAGAGGAACGGCACGACGGGCGGCGTTTTCGAGTATCCCTCTATCCCGTGGCTACTGTAAATGGCTTGGTCACGCGCGTACTCATCCTTGACCAGGACGTGACGGAAGAGCGTGATGTCGTTGACGAAAAACAGCGCCTCGCTCTGCTTGACGCGGCAAATGATGCGATCGCCATCTTTGATCTCAGTGGGAAGATAACGTACTGGAATAAGGGTGCGGAACGGCTGTACGGGTGGAAGCAAGACGACGTACGCGGAGAACTGGTCCATTCATTACTGCAAACTGTCTTTCCGTCGTCGCTTGAGGACATCACTGATCGCCTCTTCCGCGCGGGACACTGGCAGGGAGAGTTACAACACACCACTCGCGCCGGCGTCGCGGTGACGGTTACGAGCCATTGGACGTTGCAATACGGCGCACGGAATGTGCCCGTGGCAATTCTCGAGACGGCGCGGGACATCACCGAGCGGAAGCAGGCTGAAGAGAAACTCCGTGCCGCCTCGCTCTACGCAAGAAGCCTTATCGAAGCAAGTCTCGATCCCCTTGTCACCATCAATGCTGACGGAAAAATCACGGATGTTAACAAGGCCACCGAGGAGGTGACTGGCCTTTCCCGCGAGGAACTGATCGAAAGCGACTTCAGCAACTATTTCACTGAGCCTCAAAAAGCAAATGTTGGCTACCGACAGGTCTTCACTGACGGTTTTGTCAGAGACTACCCTCTAGCTATTCGGCACAAATCAGGTAGAATCACGGATGTGTTGTACAACGCGACACTATTCAAGAATGAACGGAACGAGATTCAAGGAGTTTTTGCAGCTGCGCGGGATATCACCGAACGGAAGCAGGCTGAGCGCCAGCTGCAAGAGCACGCCCAGCGCACTTCGGTGCTTAACGACGTTATACACGTCATCAACGAAGCTAGCGACCTCCCCACATTGTTTGGACAGGCGCTAGCGACCACCACTGAGCGGCTGGGGTTTGCTGCTGGATTCATTGCCACAGAAAACGAAGCTGGGCGGCTGCAGGTGCGCTATGCCCATAACTTACCTCCAGCCTTCGTCGAATCCCTCGAGCAGATCGACATCGACGCCAATCCCCATGTGCAAGGCGTGTTTCGGAGAGGGGAACTCGTTGTCGTCCAGGAACTAACTGCTGACACGCTTGTTTTCAGCCACGGAATGCACGGAGCGGCCGTTTCCGTTCCGGTCTTCGCCGAAGGTTCCCTTATTGGAGAATTCACGATATACACGATGCGCCCGCACTCGTTTACGCCACAGGAGCGAAATCTCCTCCGCACGATCGCTACCGAATTCGGCACGGCGTTATCGAAGCTTGAGGCACAGGCAGCCGCTCACCACTACGCCGAGGAACTCGCGCAATATTCCGCACATCTTGAGGAGCTCGTAGAGAAACGCACTGCGCAGCTCAGGGACGCCGAACGCCTCGCCGGCATCGGGGAGACCGCCGCAATGATCGGTCACGATCTCCGCAACCCCTTGCAAGGTCTCCAGTACATTGTCGATGTGCAGAGGCTCCGCTTCGAACGTATGTCTCCTGCCGAGCGCGGCCGCGACGAGTGGCAAAAAGAACAGGCGCTCTTTAGTAGGATCAGCGACCAGATTTTCTATATGGACAAGATTGTTGGCGACCTGCAAGACTACGCCCGTCCGATCGTCCCTGAGCGCGAAGACATCGTTGTCCAGAAGCTGATCGATGACGTCGTACAGTCGCTGCCGCACACAGATGGTGTGCGCATTGCGACGGGGGTTTCAGACCTGCAATTGATGGCGGACCCCCATCTTATGCATCGCGTGTTAGCTAACCTAATCCTCAACGCCGTGCAGGCAATGCCGGACGGCGGGACGGTCACCGTTAGTGCATCTACAGACGATGGCTCGGTGGCGATAAGCGTGCACGATACTGGCATCGGCATTCCGAACGACGCTAAAGACAAGCTCTTTAAGCCGCTCTATACCGGCAAGGCTAAGGGAACGGGACTTGGTTTAGCGGTGGTGAAGCGGATCGTTGAGGCGCACGCTGGGCAAATAACTGTTGAGAGTGAAGTCGGAAAAGGATCGACGTTTACCGTAAATTTACCCAGCGCTGAGGAGTTGAAAGTCGAACGCGACTCGTCGTTCAGAAGTTAACGTGTCTGGAGCTGCGAAGCTACCACGCCCCCATTTTTCTTTGTTTTTGGTCTTCCTAAAGCGAGCTTTCTTGGTGGAAGGTTCTTATTCATACGCGGAAACCCATTATGAAGGAAGGGCGCGTCGTGCAGTTGTTGGCGATAGTGCGTGTTTTAGGAGTTCGTAGCGGCGCTGAAGACGCGTGTGGCTCGTGGGAGTTAGGACCACAAATACGGCGGATGGTTACATCCGGCGCAGCGCAAAAGAGGGGTTAGACGTGGGTGAGCACCTCGCAGCGACCAATCAAAAAGAGCGCCGAGATCAGTTCTTCTGTCAGCTTGCACGCTGCCATCTTGACGGTGAAAGCGACAAAGACGGCTGGGTGGTCGTTCCCGAAGCAACGGGAACGTCAGCAGGTTACAATGAACGTGAAATACAAGGCTTTCTTGAGCGTCTCGTAGAGGACGGATGGATCGAAGTGAAGGATCCTGCTCGGGCTGGCGGAATCCATGCACGATTGACATCAGCAGGCAGAGCGCGCGCACAAGTGATCTGCAAGGACGCGCCGTTTGCTCAATAACGGTTGGACTGCGATTCTCGTGCATTGAAGGATAAGGGGGATCTAGCGGCGGAGAGAGACCGGAGAAC